>Ga0302321_100003300_pt1 | contig 13840 bp, 5 predicted proteins | sample Fen_T0_1_FD_202505 | JGI IMG/M metagenome (GOLD analysis project Ga0302321, IMG submission 202505) | Peat permafrost microbial communities from Stordalen Mire near Abisko, Sweden - Fen_T0_1 | ecosystem: Environmental > Terrestrial > Soil > Wetlands > Permafrost | place: Sweden: Abisko...
GCTCTGGGCGCGCAGGCGCGGCGTGGTTGCGTATCGGTCGGACGAAGGAGCTGGGGAGGAAGTCGGGATTGACAGCCTGGGCGACGCAGCCACGGCAGCACCGACGGGTTTCGTGCTGGTGGTGGCCGGCGTGGTCGGTTTTGCGTTCTTCCTGATGGAGCTGGTGTGGTACCGCATGCTGGGGCCGCTGCTCGGCGGAACGGTTTTCAGCTTCGGGATCATCTTGGCGGTGGCGCTGCTGGGCATCGGCCTCGGCAGTGCGGTCTACGGTGCCCTCGAGGGTCGGACGCGCGGTCCGGCGACGTTGACCGGCTTCTCCATCATCTGTCTCGTCGAGGCGGCGGCCATGGCCTTGCCCTACGCGCTCGGCGATCGCGTGGCGCTGCTGGCCTTGTTCCTCCGGCCTTGGGGAAACGCCTACGGATTTGCAGGCCACCTCGCGGTGTGGGGCGTGCTGGCGGGACTGGTGGTGTTACCCGCGGCGATCGCCTCTGGCATTCAGTTTCCGGTGCTGATCGGATTGCTGGGTCGCGGTCGCGCCGAGGTCGGAAGGCAAACCGGGCTCGCCTACGCTGCCAACACCGTCGGCGCCATCGTTGGGTCGCTCGCGGGCGGATTCGGCCTGCTCCCGCTGCTGACCGCGCCCGGGTGCTGGCGGCTGGTATCGGGCATCCTGATCGTCACGGCCTTGCTGTCGCTCGGCTTGGCCCACCGTCGGACAGCGCAGCCGTTGCGTGCCGTCGTGGGGTTGTTGCTGGGCAGCGCCGTGGTGGCGATCTTGCTGCAATCGTCGGGACCAACCGCGGTCTGGCGCCACAGCCCGATTGCGGTTGGACGGGTCGACCCCGCGCAGGTGGCCAGCCCACTCGGCCGGCACGATTGGGAGAATTCTATTCGCCGCTCCATCGAACGCGACGACGAGGGGCTCGAAAGCAGCGTCGCTTTGGATCGCTCTTCGGGCTATGCCTTCATACTCAACGGCAAGACCGACGGTCATGCGCGCGTCGACGCCGGCACCCAGGTGATGGGTGGGCTTTTCGGCGCGTTCGTTCATCCGAACCCTCGCCGGGCCTTTGTCATCGGTCTTGGCACCGGTAGCACGTCGGGGTGGCTGGCTGCAGTTCCTTCCATCGAGCGCGTGGATACCGTGGAGCTCGAGCCCGCCATTGCGCAGGTCGGCCGCGATTGCGCCCAGGTCAACCACGATGTGATGGACAATCCCAAGCACCACCTCATCATCGGTGACGCGCGCGAGGTTCTGCTGACCGGAGAGGGCAACTACGACGTCATCGCCTCCGAGCCGTCCAATCCGTACCGCGCCGGGATCGCCAGCCTGTTCACGCGCGAGTACTACGAGTCCGCACAACGCCGGCTGGCCTCGGGCGGTCTGTTTCTGCAGTGGGTGCAGGCCTACGCCATCGACGCCCGGACCTTCCGCACCATCGTCGCGACCTTGGCCGGGGTCTTCCCCCAGGTGGAGATCTGGCTGATGTCGCCCTTCGATCTTCTGCTGGTCGCCAGCCGCGAACCGATTCGCTACGAAGCGGTCGTGCTGCAAGAGCGCATGAAGCAAGAGCCGTTTCGCAGCGCCTTCGCTGGAGCGTGGAGTACCGTCAACCTGGAAGGTGTGCTGGCCCACCACGTGGCGCGCCCAGCGCTGGCGCGCAAGCTCGCCGAGCTCGAGGGCACGAGCATCAACACGGACGATAAGACCCTGGTCGAATTCGGATTTGCGCGCGCGCTCACCGCCCAAGGCACCATCCGCGCCGCGGACGTGATGGCACTCGCGCGCGCCAAGGGGATGGACCGCCTCGATCTCGAAGGCGTCGACACCTCCCCCGGCACGGTCGCCGAAGAGCGGGAATCGTTCGGGATGTCGCTCGGAGCGCACGCCGTCGCGGCCCCCGACGCTGGTTCGGACCTGCGTGAGCGCCTGCTATCGCTCAACCAATGGACGGCTGCCGACTACGCGTCGGCCCTCGCGCATTGGCGTGTCCAACCGCAACCGCCACGCAATCCCGTCGAGATGATGGTCCTGGCGGATGTGTTGGCCGAGGCGGCCGACGAGTCCGCGCTGGACCTGGCTGAGCCGCTGCGACCGATTTGGCCGTCGGTGGCCGACGGGATAGCCGGTCGCCTGTACATGCGGCAAGGCAACCTGGCCATGGCCAGCCAGGTGCTCGAGGCCAGCCTCACCGCCTACCGGTCGCAGGCGTGGCCGCCCCCCACGTTCATGCTGCGGGTCCTGGGGTTGGCCGCCGAGGTCGCCCGCACGAGCCCGGTGCTGGCCCGTCGACTTTTCGTCCTTCTCGGGACCCCTTTCGCCGTACACATGATGGACGAGGCGCGGGCCGAGACGCGTTTAGCCTTGTCACGCATCCTGCCGCCCGGCCCCGAGTGCGCCGTCGCCCTCGACTACTTCGAGCCCAACGTTCCCTGGCAGCGCGACTTCCTGTCGTTCCGTGCCGCCTGCTACCAGCGACTCGACAGTGCGCTGGCGACGAGCGCTCTGGACGACCTTCGAGAATTTCGAGAACAAAGCCCAGCGTCGCTCGGGCCCTTGCCTTAGCCCTTCAGTCCGATTTCCGATTCCTGGCCAAAGGCATATAATGGCGCGGCTTCCGCTACAGCTGTCTCTCAAGGAGCTTACCTATGATGACCAGGCCCACGCGTGCATCGTCCATTCTGTCCTATTCCGCGGCTGCCGTTGCAGTCCTTCTCGTCATCGCTGCGGGCTGCAAGGGCTCGGGCTCCGGTTCTGACAGTGGCACGGTATTCACGGGCAGCGGAGGAACCGGCGACGGTGGAGGGGGGGCGGGCGGCGAGGCCATCCAAGGCGGCGGCAACAAGGCTGGCGCGGGTGGCTCTTCCAAGGGCGGCGCCGGCGGCGCCGTGATCACCGGCACCGCGTGCGGGGGCCCGGGACAGCTCTGTTGCTCGGGCAACTCGTGCCAGGACAACGGTTGCTGCGTCTCCAACATCTGCGTCGGAAATGGCAGCAGCTGCATGCCGATCCCGGGGACTTGTAGCAACGGCAGCTGCAATGCCGGCAGCTGTGGCGGCCCCGGCAAGCCTTGCTGCACCACCGGGACTTCCACCAGCACCAGCACCTCGACGGGGACGCTTTGCACCTCGCCCAACACCCGGTGCTCGAGTGGGGTGTGCGCCCTGTGCGGAAACGCGGCGGGCGTCGGCTGCTGCTACACGACCCTTTCGTCGAGCAGCAGCTCGACCACGACCATCTGCACCGCGGGCGGCTTGGTGTGCAGCGGAACCTCGTCGTCGTCGGTCTGCTCGACCTGCGGCGGCGCCGGCCAGCCCTGCTGCCCCGGCAGCAAGTGCAACGGCAGCGGCTGCTGCTACAACGAAATGTGCGTGGCCGAAGGGACTGCCTGCGGCACCTCGATGCTGGGAACCGGTGGAAGCGGCGGCTCCAGCCCCGGCATGTGCGGCGGCGGCAAGTGCGCCGGCTGCGGGGGTCCCGGCCAGGCCTGTTGTGGAACCACCTGCAGCTCGGGATTCTCCTGCCGCAGCGGCCTTTGCTCCTCTTGCGGCAGTGCGGGCGAGCAGTGCTGCCCCGGCGCCAATGGCACCGACCGGTGCACGTCTGGAACCGTCTGTTCGTCCACCTCGACCTCGTCGGGGATTTGCCAAGTGTGCGGCCACACTGGCGAGCCTTGTTGCGGGGGCAATCTGTGCGGGACGGGTTGCTGCTTTGGTGGCATGTGCATCGGTGAAGGCGCCTCGTGCGCGTCGAGCACCAGCTCCAACTACGGTAGTTGCAAGAGCGGCCGCTGCACTTGCGGTAACGCCGGCGAGCCCTGCTGCCCGAGCGGCGCCCTACCCAGCGGCACCTACTGTTCGAGCTACGACCTCGGCTGCACCACCCTCTCGCCGGGCTACACCAACTCTATGTGCGCGGCTTGTGGAAAGGCCGGCGGTCCTTGCTGTTCGAACAGTACCTGCACCGATCCAGGAACCCAGTGCTTCTCGGATAGTACCAGCTCCGGCGCTACCGCCTACATCTGCAAGGCGTGCGGGGCGACCGGGCAGGCTTGTTGTTCGTCCTCGACGGTGGCCAGCGCTTGCCGCGATCCCGGCACCGCATGCAGCAGCACCAGCAGCAGCACGTCCAGCACCTGCGTTCCTTGCGGCGGCGCCGGGCAGCCCTGTTGCGCCGGCAGCAAGTGCTCGGCTGCGGGCACGCTCTGCAACAGCTCGAACTTGTGCGTGGTCTGCGGCAAGCCCGGCACGTCCGCATCGCCCTCGGCCGGTACACCCTGCTGCGCGGGTAACCAGTGCGACGGCGGCTGCTGTGTGACCCGCGCCAGCACGTCCTACACCCCGGTTTGCGTCGCTGCGGGCTCGAACTGCGATTACCTCGATACCAGCAGCTCGACCCTCGTCAAGCCGGTCTGCGACCTGACCACGGTCCCTACCGGCGTCTGCACCGGCAGCACCAGCTGTGGCGGCGTCGGTCAGCCCTGCTGCACCTCGAACTACTCGACGTCGACCTCGTACTACTACTGCGCCGCTCCCGGAGCGCGCTGCTTGAGCGGCATATCCGATGCCGGCACGTCGCAATACACGTGCACCCTCTGCGGCGAAAAGGGGCAGCGTTGCTGTTACGACTCCAGCACCAGCTCGTCGAGCAGCTATGGCTGGGGAACCGGTTGCAAGTCGCCCTATGTCTGCACCTACAACTCCAGCAGCAACCCAACCTACTCCTGCACCGACCCGCCCGCCACCAGCACCGCCACGGGCACGTCGACTGCGATCGGCGGCTGATCGGCACGCCCTTCCTCGCTGCTGCTTCGCACGTGGTGGAAAGCCATCTCCCATCACGGGCGAAACTGTTAGTATCTGCCCTTTCTAGGTTCTGCAGCAGCGAGGGATCATGAAACGGGATTCCAGTTCGACGACTTCGCTCTCCTCGGATTCTGACAGGGTTTCCGACAGCAAGATGAAGGCAGCGCTGAAAAAGGCGCAGTCCGACCCGTCCGACGACAAGGCGTGGGATACGCTCGAGGCGTGGGTGGCCGAAAGCCAGAAACCCGAGGAGGTTGCGGCGCTTTTCCGCAAGGTGCTTTCGCCTGGCCTTCCTGCCGAGTTGATCACCCCAGTGGGGCAGCGGGCGCTCGCCTTCTTCGAAGAATGGTATGCCGGCCAGTCGAAGGTCATCGTCGAGTTTCTGGAAAACATCCTGGCCCTCGACCCTGGCGTCGACTGGGCTCTCGATCGTCTGACCATCCTTTGCTCGGTCCAAGAGCAGTGGAACGAGCTCTTGGCGGCGTACGACCGCGTGCTGGAAGCGCTTGCCGACGGTCCGCGGCGGCGAAAGATTTTGCAGGACGCCGCGGCGGTGGCTCGCGATTCCAGCAACACCGCTCGCGCAGCCAGCTATTTGCGCGCCCTGTTCGACATATCGCCCCGCTCTCGCGAAGTCTTCTCCGAGCTCGAGCGCTTGCTCGAAAGGCTGGGCGACCAGGCCGCCTTGGCTCAGGTGCTGAGCAAACGTCTTGCTGTGCTGTCCGGGAACGATGCGCTGGATGTGGGCGAGCGGTTGGCGAAGCTCTACCTCGATCACTTGCACGAGCCCAGCAAGGCGCTCGACGAGATCGACAAGATTCTGTCTTCCGCGCAGCTTGCCGAAGACCGGGTACCTTGCGAGATGGCCGAGCGGATCCTGGCTGACGCCTCGCTTTCTCACGAGCTGCGGCAGCGGGCCCTGACGGTGTTGCGCCGACGCTACCTGCAACAAGGGCGCCACGACCGCTTGGTCAGCGCCCTGCGCGTGGCCACCCAGTTTGCCAGCGCCGAGGAGATGCAGTCGCTGGCAGGCGAAGCGGCGGATCTGCTCGAGGGCAAGGCCGATCTGCCGGCGGCGCGCGAGCAGTTGGTCGAGCTGGTCGGGCTGCGTCCCGACGATGCGGCGGCACGTGCCCGCTTGCGCTTCCTGTCCGACGTCACGCAGACGCCTGACGCTTACATTCGAGGCCTGGCCGCCGCGGCTGGCACCAGCAAGGATCCGCGGCTGCAGGTTTCCCTGTGGTTGGAGCTGGCGCAGATTCACGAAGGGCGGGGCGACAGCGACGCCGCGATTCCGCTCTATCGCCAAGCGTTGTCCAGCGCGGCGGCAACGCCAGAGCAGGTTCTGCTCACCCTCCGCAAGCTGGCGAGGCTGCTCCAAGGCGAGGCCCAGGCCGACGAGCGACTGGGCGTTCTGGTCAAACAGGCCGAGCTCGAGTTGAGCCCGAGGGTTCGCCGTGGGCTCCTCGGCGAAGCGGCCGATCTCGCCCGCTCGCTGGGACAGATCGATCGAGGGCTGGCGCTGTGGGAAAAGCGACTGGCGGCCGATCCGAACGACGCCAAGGCCCTGGCCGAGACCATCGAGATTCTCGAACGAGCCGAGCGTTGGAAGGAGCTGGTCGCGGCGCTCGGGCGCCGGGCCGCAGCCGACGTGCCGACCATGGTCAAGCGCGCTGACCTCTTGCACATCGCGGCCATCCAACGCGAGCGGCTCGACGATCCTGCGCAGGCCATTGCGGCTCTCGACAAGAGCCTGGCGCTCGCGGCGGACGACGCCGAGGTTGAAGCCGGTCTGCTCGACCTCTTCGTCAAGGTGGGACGCTGGAAGGACCTTCTGGTCCTCGGAACGCGCGCGTCCGCGCGTGACCAAGGCGAGCTCGTGACGCTTTTCGTCCGCCTGGGCGATGCCTGCCGAAGCAAGCTTTCCGACGACGAGGCGGCAGCCCGCTGGTACGGGCGCGCGGCGGCCGTCGAGCCTCGCACGCAAGGTCTGCGCGAGGCCCTGCGCTCGCTCGCCGAAGGGCCGGCCAAGTCGAGTGCCCTCGAAGGGCTCGTACGCATCGCCACGGCAACCGATGACTGGCAGGAGATGCTGGCGATCCTGCCGCACCGTCTGGCCCTGTGCACGGACGATGCGCAGCGGGCACGCCTTCTGCGCGAAGCCGCGGCCATCGAAGAGCTGCGCGCCAAGGAGCCGAAGACGGCCCTTGGCCATCAGATCGCGATTTTGAAGCTGCGCCCGCTCGACGTGGATGCCGAGAGCGAAGCGCTTCGCCTGGCCGATGCGACCGGCGAGTTCCGGCAAGTCGCCCAGGCGCTGGACGCCGTCGCGGCGGTGGAGACGCTGGACAGCGAGCGCAAGGTCCACCTCTTGCTGGTCGCCGGCAATCTGTTTGCCGACAAGGCGCAGGACAACGCCACGGCGCTGGCTTGTTACGGGCGTGCGTTCAAAATCGCGTCTGCCAATCCGGACGCGCGGCTGGGCGTGATCCGCCTGGCCAGCGGGCTCGGCGATTGGCAGACCGCCGTCGACGCGGCCCTGGCCGATCCCTTCGAGACTGCAGCGCTGTTCGAGCTTCGCCTGCCGCTGATCGAGAAGGCGGCGACCGCGTCGGGTGACCATGGCGTGCGCCAGCTGGGCAAGATCTTGTCGGCTGCGCTTGCCCGCAAGCAGGGCCTGCCTGCGGTCGTCCGGCGCACCGCAGAAGAGCGTATAGCGGCCTATCCGATTGGCGGCGATGGGGCAGCGTCGTGGACCGAGAAGGCGCTCTTGCGTGCGCGCGACTGCGATCCGTCGCACCTGCCCACCCTGCGGCGTCTGGCCGAGGCCCAGCGCAGCCGCGGCGGCAAGCCCTTGTTCGACACCTTGATGCAGATCGCGGCCGAGGCGCCGCGCGAGCTGGAGCCCATCGTCGACGCCCTGCAGGTCGTGTCGCGCGACAAGAAGGATCCGGCATCGATGCGGACGGCTCTGACCGCGCTGTTCGATCGTGCGGCGGGCTTTCTGCGTTCGGGGCAGCCCGGGGTGGGCCAGGCGACACCAGCCGATTGTTTGGTGCAGGCGACCGAGGGCCTGGCGGCGTTGCTTGGGACCAGCAGTGACAAGAACGACGTCCGTCGAGCCATCGATTTCTTGCTGGAGGCTTCGCGCCTGCCCATCGCGCCCGAGGCGGTGAAGTCGCTGCGCGCTCGCGCAGGTGAGCTGGCCTTGGACGTGGACAAGAAGCTCGCGCGCGAATTGCTTCGTCAAGCTGTCGAGCAGGATCCCAAGAATCGCAACGCGGTGAAGGCGCTGGCCCGGCTTCTCGAGGAGGCCGACATGTTGGCCGATCTGATGACGCTGCGTCGGCGCGAACTCGACGACGCCACCGCTGCGGACGAGCGACTCGATCTTCGCCTGGACATCGCGCGCCTCGGCGAGGTGGTCGAAAACCGGACCGGCCGACTGGAAATGCTGGTGGCGAACCTCGAAGACTTCCCCGGCCATCCGGCCACGCTCACCGCGCTTGGCACCTTGCTCCGCTCGCGCGGGCGCATGGGCGAACTGGCCGACATTCTGCTCGGGCAGGCGCGCAAGCTGGAGGAGGACAAGGACACGGCCCGCGCGGCCGAGCTGTGGGGCGAAGCTGCTGCCATCTTCGAGAACCAGATCGCCGATCACGCACGCGCGATCGCAGCCTACGAGAAGGTCGCCACACTGGCGGCGGATCCGGGATCGATGGATGCGCTGGCTCGCCTTTACCTCGAGGCCGGTGAACCGCTGGCTGCGGCGGGCTGGCTCGAGCAGCGACTGACGACCGGCGCGCCGGGTGACAAGGTCAAGGCCGCGTGCAAGCTGGCCGACACCTATCAGAAGGCAGGTCAATCCCACCGCGGGGTGGCCGCGCTCGAACGCGCGCTGGCCGACGAGCCATCGTCGGTCGAGTTGTGGACCATGCTGGCTGGCCTGCTTCGCGACAGTGGCAACGACGAGGCGCTCGTGCGTGCGCTCACCGATTTTTGCGCCCACAGCGACGATCGCGAGCTGGTAGTGGCCGCGGCGCGGGAAGTTCTGACCCTCTGCAAAGAACGCATGCACGACCTGGCCCGTGCAGTGCCCGCCCTGGAACGGGCAGCCGCGTTGGCCGCCGACGAACGCGCGCTTCACTTGGCCTTGGCCGAAGGGTTGCGGGCCTCGGGCGCGTTCGCCAAAGCGCGTGCCGTGCTCGAGGGACTTCTGCAGGCCTACGGTCGTCGGCAGTCGCGCGAGCGCGCGGGGCTGCACCTGCAGATCGCGGCAGTCGCCCGCCAAGAGAAGGACATCGAGCTGGCCGCCAAGAATCTCGAACAAGCGGCCGCCGTGCTGTTCGACAGCATGGAGGTGCAACTGGGACTTGGCGAAGTGGCCGAGGAGCGTGGCGACTGGGAGCGTGCGGAGAAGGCCTATCGCACGTTGCTGGTGTTGGCCCGTCGTGGCCACAGCGGTGACGCAACCATGACCGCAGGCGAAGTGCTGATCCGATTGCGCCGGGTCGCGCTTCGGCAGGGCCAGACCGCACAGGCGGCCGAGCACCTCGACTTGGCTATTGCGCGCGCCTTGCACGATCCGGTCGAGGCACGCCGAATTCAGGCGGCCTTGCTGGCCGACGGTGACCACGACACCTTGCTTGCACTGCTTGCCAAGCGGCGAGCGGCCGCGGCACAGGTCAGCGAAGAAGCGCTGGTGGTGTGCGAGCTGGCCTCGGCGCTTCAGAAGATCGGCCGTCGCGATCAGGCGCTGGCGTCGCTGCTCGAGATCTTGGCTCGGGTGCCGGACAGCGTCGAAGCGCATCAACTAGCTCACGACATTGCGGTCGACATCGGTCGCGCGGACTCGTACCTCGGCGCCGTGGCTGCGGCAAGCGAGAAGCTCCGTCGGGCCGACGATGCTCCATGCCTGGCCGACCTGCTCCTGCGGGCGGCCGAGGTCGCCGAAAAAGATCTGGGCGTCTTCGAAAAAGCCATGGGGTTCCTTCGTCGCGCCGAGCAGACCAACCAGTGCGCCGCCGAGGTGGCTAGCGCGCTCGCACGCGTAGCGGTCAAGGCGGGAGATCTGGTCGAGCACAAGCGCTCGGTGGGCAACCTGCGCCGATTGCTCGAAGCAGCGATGGACAACGCCGAGAAAGCCGACATCTGCTATCGATTGGCCGAGGCGGAGATGGGCCAGGCGGAGACCCGCGAGCAGGGCATCACGCACTTGGCTCAAGCGGTGGAGTTTGCGCCCAACCTTCCGCGAGCCACGGCGATCGTTCGGGGCGCGAAGGTTCCCGACGCCGCCCTGTCACGCATTCTGCCGGTCTACGAGAAGGTGGCGCGCGCGTCGAAGGACTCGCGCCTCTTGCTCGATTTCCTCGAGCGAAAAGCGGCCCTGCCCGATGCGGCCATGCCCGAGCTTCGTGAAGGCGTGGATCTCGCGCTCTCGCTCGGTGAGGCGGAGAGAGCCGAACGTATGTTGTCGAGGGCCATCGAGATCGCGTCGGCATCGAGCGCTGGGCTGCGAGACGGCGTCTGGGCGGTCGTGGATCTGGCAAAGCGACTGCGCGACCGCGGCGATGTGGGCGAGGCCGCGCGTGTCCTCGAGGGTGCGCGCGATGCTTGGAGCAATCCGCGGCTGAGCACTTTGGTGCGCGAGACCGCCAAGGTTGCGGCGGCCACGCCCGAGCAGGCCGAGGTAGCGATCCGTCTGTACCAGGAGCTGCGCGACCTGTATGCAGGCGACCGCGAGATCTGGGAGCCGCTGCTGGCGCTGTTCACTCGCCTTGGTCGCCGCGATGCCCTCGAAAAGCTGACCCGGGAGCTGGTTGAGAAACTGATGAGTCGAAGCGACCGCAGCGCGGTTCGCATGGCATGGGCGAGATTTCTGCTCCAACGCGACAACGGCGCCTCGGCCGAAGGGGTGTCGACCACCTTGCGTGACATCCTCCTAGAGGAGCCCGGCCATATCGATGCGCTCACCTTGCTGGCCGACCTTTATGAGCAGCGTGGCGAGCTGACCGATGCGGTCAGTCTTCTGTCGGAGGCCCTGTCGAAGATTGACGAGGGCAGCGGGGGCGCCGCGCGCGCCATGTTGGCGCGACGGCTCGGGGACCTTATCAAGAAGGCGGATCCAGCCCAGGCCAAGGCGGTCTACCGCTCGGCGCTGGGCGCTTCGTTGCCTGACGAGGGCATCAAGCGATCCCTGCAGGTCGCGCTGGTGGAGATCCTGACGGCAGACGAAGAAGCCGCGGAACGTGCCGGTCTTTGCGAAGAGCTTTTGCTGGGCGAAACCGGTGAAACCGCGGCGACGCAGGCGCTGGCGCTGTTCGACCTGCGACTGCGTTTGGGCGACGATCCGGGGGCCGAGCGTGCGCTTGGGCTCGGCCGCGAGCGAGCGACGGGTAACCCGCAAATCTTCGACCAGCTTGGCCGCTTCTACACCCAGCGCGAGCGCTGGTCGGACGCCGTGGTGCTGTTCAGCCACGAGGCGAATCGGCTGTCCGACAAGGACAAGGCCACGCGCCTTCTTCGCAAGATCGCGCATATGCAACGGGAGAAGCTCGGCGATCCGAAGGCCGCCGCACAGACTTTGCGCCAGGCCGTGCAGTCGGATCCTACCGACTTCGATCTGGTGCGCGAGCTCTGCGATTCACTGGTCGAAGCGCAAGAGGCGGCCTTGGCGGTGAGCGCGGTGACGGAGATTTTGGCAGTCGACAACGCCCCGCCCGTGCGCATCGGTCTTCTGCGGCTGCGGGCCGAAATGTCGTCTCGCAACCACGACGACGACGCGGCGGTGAAGGATCTAGAGGAGGCCATGGCCCTCGGCGCCACCGACGCTGCCTCGGAGCTGGCAGGCGCGCTGTCGCGGGTCGCGGGGCGTGGCACCAGCGCGGGCCACAAGGACATCGCACGGGCGGCGACGCTTCGCCTGGCCGACGTCCTGCGTGCGGGCGGCGATCACGATCAGGCCGACCAGGTCTTGTTCCACTGGGTGGAGGCCTGCCCCGACGATCGCGATCTACTCTACAAAATGCGCGACATGTTTCAGTCCAGCCAGCGCTGGGATGCATCTGCCAACGTGTGGGCGCGCCTCGTGCATCTGGAAGAGGGCGACGCGAAGGCCGACGCCGCACTGGCCTTGGCCGATGCCTACCAGAAGTTGGAGCGCCCCGAAGAGGCCATTCCCTGGCTGTCCAGCGTGCTCACGCATGTGCCCGATCACCGGGCCCTGCAAGCGCGGCTGGCGGCGCTCTACACGGCAGCGGGCAAGCTGGGCGACGCGGCCCGTCTGCGAACCACGATGGCCGACGGCGAGCCCGACGAGAAGCAGCGCTACAAGCTGTACCTCGAAATAGCTGAGTCTTTGCGTGCCGTCGATCAAGGCAAGGATGCCGTGTATCCGCTCGAGAAGGCGGCGGCGCTTCCTGTCGCGGACCGCAGCACGCGCACGCTGCTGCTCGATGCGTACATCGCTGCCGGCGTGCTCGACCGCGCCTCGGCATTGCTCACCGAGCTGCTTGCGGCCAGCAAGGGGATGAGGGCGGAGGAGCTGGCGTCTCTTTATCACCGTCAGTCGAGGCTGGCGGCTTTGGCCGGTGATCGCGACGGGCAACTGCAGGCGCTGAAGAAGGCGCTCGACGCCGATCGGAGGAGCGTCGCCATCGCCAACGAGCTGGCCGACCTGGCCGAATCCATCGGCGATGACGAACTGGCTCTGCGTGCGCTGCGGGTGGTGGCGGCCAGTCCGGTGAAGGACTCCAAGGTGCTGGGCCAGGCTTACCTGCGCCAGGCACGCATCGCCCATCGGGCAAAGGATCGCGCGCGGGCAATCATTTTCGTCAAGCGAGCGCTGCAGGAGTATCCAGAGCTGGAAGAGGCACGGGCGCTGCTCGACCAGTTGAGGTGACGACCAGTCGAGGTGATCCAGGCCCGAAGACACCTCGATCGCGGTGACGAATTCCACGATCCGTTGAGCTCACGGTGTGAACGGCTGGCACAGTAGCGGGCCGGTAACCGTGGCGCGCGGGGGTCCGTCTTCCGTCGACGAAGTTGTTGAAGTTGGTGAATGAAAAGCGTCGCGAAGTCGTCTAGCGTAAAATACCATCGCTCTAACGGAGGTTCTCATGCTTAGTGTTTCTCGTCGGTCCCGCGTCGGATGGAGTTTCGCTGCTGCGCTTTCGGTGATCGCGCTGATCGGCTGTGGCGGGGGTGGTGGTGGGCGCGGAGGCTCGCACATCACGCCTCCGGCTTCCTCGAATGCCTCTGCGAAACTTTCGTGGCAAATCTACGACGTGGGCGACCAGACTCCGCTCAGCTGCGACGAAGTGGCCGGGTACGACTTCTCGATCTCCCTCATCGACAGCGCGGGGAACTACTACGACGGGGCCGCGACGGCGACGTGTTCGCCGAGCGATCGCTATTTCCAGGCCACCACCTTCTCCGTTCCGGCCGGCACCTACTCGGTGGAATTCTATCTGTATGGCAACCCGAGCGTGTACACCACGTCCGAGGCCGTCATCGCCAGCTACCGGGCCAGCAACGTGTATTTTGCCCCTGGGTACAGCGACTTCACGGCCTCGCCGCAGGCGGTTTACGTCGAGTCCTTCATCGTCGGATGGGCCCTGTACAGCGGCAATCGCCCGGCTGCGTGCAACCCGGGCGAGGTGGTGGAATTCGAATTCCGTCAGCCGGGTAGCAACGTCTGGATCATCAACGACTTCGACTGCACCTTTCAGTCGGCCGGTACCAGCTTCCCCATCCCCGTCGATTACCGCTCGGCCGAGTGGAACCTCTACTTGCTCGACAGCGCTGGACAGGCCCTCGACTCCATCGCGGGCGGAAGCGTCTCGGTCCCGAACGGCGCGGACATCAGCCTCCCCATGCAGACGTTCTACCTGAATCACTAGACGCTGCTCGATACGCCCTCGTACCTCTTGAACTTCTAGGCAATCTCTGGCTGCCTTGAGGTCATGAATCTCGGGCAGCGCATGGTCGATTTGACGGCGGCCAGTCCCTTCACCGGCGCAGGAATGAGCCT
>Ga0302321_100003302_pt1 | contig 13836 bp, 14 predicted proteins | sample Fen_T0_1_FD_202505 | JGI IMG/M metagenome (GOLD analysis project Ga0302321, IMG submission 202505) | Peat permafrost microbial communities from Stordalen Mire near Abisko, Sweden - Fen_T0_1 | ecosystem: Environmental > Terrestrial > Soil > Wetlands > Permafrost | place: Sweden: Abisko...
CCGTGACGCAGGATTTCTTCGCCACCGCCAGTTTCGGCGTGGTTGCGAACGAAACCTACACGCGCGGCCTCAAGAACTTCCTGGCAACGGAAATGGGCCTGCCCTGCAACTTCGCCGTCGCGCGCATGCCCGGCGCCAAAACCGACAACGACGCAATACGAAAAATGGTGCGCGACAAGCCGCCGCTGGTGCTGTTCGGCAGCTTCAACGAACGCATGTACATGGCCGAATGCGGTGCGCGCAGCTCCTACATTCCGGCCTCGTTTCCCGGCGCCATCATCCGTCGCCATACCGGTACGCCCTTCATGGGTTACGCGGGTGCGACCTACGTGATCCAGGAAGTGGCGAACGCCTTGTTCGACGCGCTGTTTCACATCCTGCCTCTGGCTTCGCAGATGGACAAAGTCGACGCCACGCCGGCGCGGCCGCTCGCCGATGTGCCGTGGCGAGCCGATGCCAAGGCGATGCTCGAAGAAATGGTGGATCAGCAACCGGTGCTGATCCGTATCTCGGTCGCCAAGCGCATGCGCGATCGCGCCGAGCGCGAGGCCCGCCAAGCCGGGGCGGAAACGGTTACCCAGGCGCACGTGATCCGTGCGCGAGATTTGCTTCTTGAAGGAGTGACGACATGAGCCCGCTATTTTTGGAAAGCCTGCATCTGGATGCGGCAATGCACGCAGAAGATGTCTCGTCGGTGGAGGAGATGCAGAAATCGCGACGCCAGGATGAAAGGGCATTTTTCCTGGCCTTCGTATTGAGTTTCCCGTTCTTCCTGGCCGCCGTGTTTGCCGCCCGCATGATGATGCCGGCCAAGGCGATCACGGCGAACGACGTGAAACCGCGTTCGTCGTTGATCTCCGAGGCGAGTCAGGCGGCGCGCTCGACCATCGCTGTCGCTTTCGCGAACTGATCGGCGAAATGTTGAATGCATTGAATTCGCCCGGATGTTCGGGCGCTACTTCGACGTGGTGCCGTCCGGCCGCGCCGGGGGTCCCTGCCGCGCGGGATTTGCGCGGTGTTTGCACGGCATGTCCGAAAGGCGAGCTCGTTGCATGACAAAGGAGGCTGCATATGGCTGCAGAAAGACAAGGCTCTTTATCGGGCCTGACTGAAAATGAGGCGAAAGAATTTCACGGCATTTTCATGACGAGCTTCGTCATCTTTACCGTGATTGCCGTTATCGCCCATTTTCTGGTCTGGCAGTGGCGCCCTTGGCTCGCCGGTTGACGGGGAACCCTTGGCGCTTTAGTCCGTGAAGTTTGCGCGGAACATCGCGTGGCTTCATTCCTGTTTATATAGGAGGTAAGAACATGTGGCGAATATGGCTTTTGTTCGATCCGCGTCGCGCCCTGGTGGCGTTAGCGGTGTTTCTGTTCGGTCTGGCGATCGTGATTCATTTCATATTGCTCAGCACCGATCGCTTCAACTGGCTGGAAAACCCGAAAAAGGGTCCGGTCGCATCGCAACTGGCGCCAGCACCGAAGTAGCGCCGAAGTCTCCCGGTCCGGTGTGCCCGGGGCGGCTTGCGCGATCGTTCGCGATCGATGCGGGCCTCTTCCGGCACACCGGGTCAGGACATGCGCAGAAATAAGCAAGAGGCCTGGCGGCCGGCGCGTTGGTGCGCTTGGGTAAGCCCGGTCCTCCGGAGGAATTCAACATGGCAATGCTGAGCTTTGAACGAAAATATCGCATCCGCGGCGGGACGTTGATCGGCGGCGACCTGTTCGACTTCTGGGTAGGTCCGTTCTACGTCGGGTTTTTCGGCGTAACGACCATTTTCTTCACCCTGGTCGGCGTGATGTTGATCTTGTGGGGCGCCTCGCAAGGTCACACCTGGAACCTGTGGCAAATCAGCATTGCCCCGCCCGATCTCAAATACGGATTGGCGATGGCGCCGCTGAAGGAGGGCGGCCTCTGGCAGATCATCACCGTCTGCGCGATCGGCTCTTTCGTATCGTGGGCGCTGCGCGAGGTCGAGATCTGTCGCAAGCTCGGCATGGGCTACCACGTGCCGATCGCGTTCGGCTTCGCGATCCTGGCCTACGTCACACTGGTGGTGATACGCCCGCTGCTGCTCGGCGCCTGGGGACACGGTTTCCCGTACGGCATCATCAGCCACCTCGACTGGGTCTCCAACACCGGATACCAGTACCTGCATTTTCATTACAACCCGGCGCACATGATCGCGGTGAGTTTCTTCTTTGCCACCACACTGGCGCTGGCCCTGCACGGCGGCCTCATCCTGTCGGCGACCAATCCGGCGCCCGGCGAAACGGTGAAAACGGCCGAACACGAAAACAGTTTTTTCCGCGACACCATCGGCTATTCGATCGGCACGCTGGGTGTGCATCGCCTGGGGCTGTTCCTGGCCTTGTCGGCGGCCTTCTGGAGTGCCGTGTGCATCGTCATCAGCGGCCCGTTCTGGACGCGCGGCTGGCCTGAATGGTGGAGCTGGTGGCTCAATCTGCCGGTCTGGAAATAGGGGAGCGCACAATCATGGAATTTCAAAGCATATTCACGCGTGTGCAAGTGCATGCGATTCACAGCGGCGTGCCGCTGCCCGCCAGCGATTGGGAAGGCCGCACCGGCAAGCCGTTCCTGTCCAGCTTGCTGGGAAAAATCGGCGATGCGCAAATCGGCCCGATCTACCTCGGCGCCATCGGCTTGCTGTCGCTGTTCTGCGGTTTCATCTCCTTCGAGATCATCGGCCTCAATATGCTGGCGTCGGTGCACTGGGACCCGATCCAGTTCGTGCGCCAGTTGCCGTGGCTGGCACTGGAGCCGCCTTCGCCGGCCACCGGTTTGAAGATTCCGCCGCTCAATCAGGGTGGATGGTGGCTGATGGCGGGCTTCTTCCTGACGCTTTCGGTGATTCTTTGGTGGGTGCGCATGTATCGCCGCGCACGCTCGCTGGGCTTGGGCACCCACGTCGCATGGGCGTTCGCCGCCGCCATCTGGCTGTTCCTGGTATTGGGATTCATCCGTCCGCTGCTGATGGGCAATTGGGGCGAGGCGGTGCCGTTCGGTATTTTCCCGCATCTGGATTGGACGGCCGCCTTCTCGATTCGCTACGGCAATCTCTTCTATAACCCGTTCCACATGCTGTCGATCGCATTCTTGTACGGCTCGACCCTGCTGTTCGCGATGCATGGCGCAACCATCCTCGCCGTCAGCCGATTCGGCGGCGAACGCGAGCTCGAACAGATCGTCGACCGCGGTACTGCATCCGAGCGCGCCGCGCTGTTCTGGCGCTGGACGATGGGCTTCAACGCCACCATGGAATCGATTCACCGCTGGGCGTGGTGGTTCGCGGTGCTGTGTCCGCTGACCGGCGGCATCGGCATCCTGCTGTCCGGCACGGTGGTGGACAACTGGTATCTCTGGTCGGTCAAGCATCACGTGGCGCCGATGTATCCGGCGGTGTTCCCGGGCGTGGCCGATCCTGCCCTCCTGCAAGGGGTGACGAAATGAAACAGATCATTCGCTGGACGCAACTCACCCTGTTCGCCACCTGCGCAGCGATGCTCGCCGGCTGCTGGGAACGTCCGCCGATGGATGTCGCGCAAGGCGGCTATCGCGGCACCGGCATGATGGCCGTCAGTAATCCTCGCGACACGGCACAAAAACGTGCCGCGCAAACTGTGCCGGAAGTGCTGGCGCCGGCCGCCGAAGGTGGCCCGGCCGCCGGCACCGTTTTCAAGAACGTGCCGGTACTGGGCGGTCTGTCGGTAGGTGAATTCACCCGCACCATGCTGGCGATGACCGCCTGGGTTTCACCGAAGGAAGGCTGCAACTATTGCCACAAGGCCGATGACTTCGCCAGCGACGCGCTCTACACCAAGGTGGTCGCACGGCGCATGCTGCAGATGACGCAGGCCGTCAACACCGACTGGAAATCGCACGTAGCGGCAACCGGGGTCACTTGTTATACCTGCCATCGCGGACAACATGTGCCCGAGTATTCCTGGTTTACGCCGGCCACCAACAAGCAGGCTGCCCGCATGACCGGCAACGACGGGGGACAAAACAAGCCCTCCGCAGTAGTCGGCCTGACTGCGCTTCCTTACGATCCCTTCTCCGCCTATCTGAGCGGCAGCAAGGAGATTCGCGTCGTCTCCACCACCGCGTTGCCGACGCCGGCCAGGCAATCGATCAAGGACACCGAGGCAACCTATGGCCTGATGGTGCATATGTCGCAAGGACTGGGCGTGAACTGCACGTATTGCCACAACACGCAGTCGTTCTCGTCCTGGCAAGGCAGCACGCCCAAGCGCGTGACAGCGTGGCACGGCATCCGCATGGCCCGCGAGTTGAACAACAATTTCCTGGAGTCGCTGACCGGCGTGTTCCCGATCGAGCGCAAGGGCCCGCAAGGGGACGTGGCCAAGATCAACTGTGAAACCTGCCACCAGGGTGTGTTTAAACCCCTGGCCGGCGCACCGTTGGCAGCCGGTTATCCGGCGGTGCTGGGGCCTACCGTAGCGCCGGCGGCACCGGCGGCACCACAAACCGTAGCCACGGGTCCGGCACCGACCACCATCAAGAAGTAAACGTACCGAGCCGCCAGCCTGAGATGGCGGCTCAACGGCATTTTTGGCAACGGCAGGCGGCAAAGCCTTGGAGAATTGAATCGGCGTTGGACTTGCGGGAGTGTTGCATACGGTAAAATAGTGCGGTCGGGGCAGGTGCAATTACGTCGTCATCCGGTGGTTTGGCGACAAATGCGGCTATTTGCCCGGCGAACGCGCAACTTTTCATCGCGGCACGAACGTAATACACTGGCCGAACGAGACCTGTCCGCCTGTTTGCAGGTGGGCAGGTGAACGCTGTACTCCCGGGAAGACGCTGCATGATTTCCGCCGGACCCCTATCCAATTTCGCCGATGCCCCGTGCATCCAGACCGGCAATGCCTGATTCCAGCGGCCATCCTTCGGACCTCGGCTTGCTGGCCGAATACGCTCCGGCACTGGTCACCATGCTGGCGCAGGTGGCCAGCGATATTGCCATGGTGCTCGATTCCCAGGGGGTGATCCAGAAGGTTGTCCACGGCGGCGCCGATGCCGAGTCCCTGCGCTTCCTGTCCAGCGATTGGGTGGGGAGGGCGCTCGAAGATACGGTCACCGTCGGGACGCGAAAAAAAGTCGAGGAACTCCTGCGCGACGTGTCCGCGAAAGGCGTATCCAACCTTCGCCACCTCAATCATTCCAATCCTGCGGGCACCGAAATCCCGTTCGCATACAGCGTGGTCCGCCTGGGCGAACAGGGCCCGTTACTGGCGGTGGGGCGCGATCTGCGAACGGTAATGGCAATGCAACAGCGATTCACCAGCACCCAGCAGGAAATGGAACGCCATTACTGGAAAATGCGCCAGGCCGAATCGCGCTATCGGCTGATTTTTCACATGGCAACCGATGCCGTGCTGGTGATCGATCCGGCGACCTTGCGCATCACCGATTCCAATCATGCCGCCGCGCGATTGTTCGGCTTGACGTCCGAGCAACTGGTGGGGCATTTGCCCACCATCGGTATCGAACCCGAATTCGCCGCAAGCGTGGAAGGCGCGCTGGCCTCGGCGCTTTCCGCCGGCACGACGACGGAAGTGAGGGTGCGCCTTGCCAAAGGGGGGCACGCCGCACGCGTAACCGCCACTCCGCATGTCTCGCAGGGCCCCAGCATGTTGCTGCTGCGTGCGCGTTTGGTCGTCGAGCAGGGCGCCGATCCGCATTTGGAATCGACGCTGGCCGGGCTGGTCGAGCGAACCCAGGATGCAATCGTCATCACCGACCAGCGCGGCAATATCATTCTGGCCAACCCGGCGTTTGCGACCATGCTGGAGATTGAAAACGAAGAACGGGCAATAGGCTGTCCCCTTGGCCGCTGGCTTGGTGCAGCGGAGAACAGCGTCCCCTCGACCATTGCCTCGTTGATGCAAAGCGGTGTCGTGCCCCTGCAGGCCGCCACGCTGCGAACCGAACGGGGCCGGATGCTGCAGGTGGAACGCTCCGCCGCCTTGTTGCCTTCCGGTGCGGAAAACCAGTTTGGATTTATCCTGCGCTTGCAAAAAGTACACTTGCTCGAAACTTCGCTCGAGCCCGGTTCGACCCGGAACCTCCACTGATCGCCCCCATTCGCGTAGACTGGTTTCGGTGCGACGTGCGCGGGATTTGCAACCGTATGCATTCATTCACAATCCAGCAAGTCGGAGCGACTGTCGGCGAGGGCAGGATACCTTGAACACTTCTCTGGCAAGTCCCGCGTTTGGCCAGGCCGACCTGACCAATTGCGAGCGGGAGCTCATTCACCTGGCGGGGTCGATCCAGCCTTACGGAGTGCTGCTGGTCCTGCGCGCGACGGATTTGCTCGTGATGCAGGCGAGCGGCAATGCCGGCGAGGTATTCGGCGTTCCGCTGGAGCGTGTTCTCAACCGACCGGTCGCCGAGTTGGGCGGCAATATCGAGGCGCAATTGCGGCCGGTGCTCGCCGCATTGGAGCAAGCGGAAAGGCGTCCGCTGCGCTGCCGCATCGACCGGCTCCCCGCGTATCTCGACCTCGAGGGCACGGTCCACCTGCTCCCCGGCGGCGACATCGTCGTCGAACTGGAGCCGCTGCCGGCATTCGATGCAAACGCCTTCCATGCCGCCAATGTGGAATTGCAGAAAAAAATCGGTCATGCCGTACAGCTGTTCAGTTCGGCTTTGAGCGTGGCCTCGCTGGCCGAGGTGGCGGTCGCGTGCTTTCGCGGCCTGACCGGCTACGACCGGGTGATGGTCTACAAATTTGACCCCGACGGGCACGGCGAGATCATTGCCGAAGCGCGCGAGGATTCGCTCGAGCCACTGCTGGGACATCACTATCCGGCCACCGATATCCCGCAGCGCGCACGCGAGCTGTACATCCGCAATCGTGCGCGAATGCTGGTCGATGCGCATTACGTGCCGGTACCGGTGGTGCCGCGCCTGATGCCGGGTAGCGGCGAAGAGCTGGATATGTCCCTTTGTTATCTTCGCAGCATGTCGCCTTTGCATATTCAGTACCTGAAAAACATGGGCGTGACCGCGACCTTGGTGGTATCGCTGGTCAGGGAAGGTCGCTTGTGGGGGCTGATCGCCTGCCACCACTACCGGGCCAAGCAATTGAGCTACGCCGTGCGAACGGCGTCCGAAATGCTGGGAGAAGTCATCTCCACCCGGATCGCCGCGCTGGAAAATTATGTGCAAGGCCAGGTCGACGTGATGCTGCGGCGATTGGAGTTGCGGCTGATCGATGCCACCTCCACCGACGGCGACTGGCGCGCTGCGCTGTTTCAGCAGCCGCGCGCGCTGCTGCAGCCACTGGACGCGACCGGCGTGGCGCTGATCTACGACGGCGAGGTGATGACGGCGGGCGACGTGCCGGCGACACCCGATGTACGAGCGCTCGGTCAGTGGGTGGCCACGCAAACCGTGGATGCCGTGTACAGCTGTTCGTCGATCGGTCGCGCCAATCCGGCGCTATCGTCGATTTCCGTGACTGCCAGCGGCGTACTTGCCGTGCAACTCTCCCCGGCGGAACCCGATTTCCTGATCTGGTTCCGGCCGGAGCAGGTTTCCGAAGTAACGTGGGCCGGCGATCCATCCAAGCCGATGCTCGATAACGATCCGCTCACTTTGTCGCCGCGACGCTCCTTTGCCGCCTGGTCGGAAATCGTCCGCGGTACTGCCGTGCGCTGGACCCGCGCCGATATGGTGCTGGCCCGAGCCATCGGCGCCTCGCTGACCGATTTCATGCTGCAGTTGCAAGTGGTGCGTCTGCTGATCGCGCAGCACCAGTTGTCCGAGGTCCGGCGCGAAGTATCCAACGCCGCCGAGCCGGTGGTAATCGCGGATGATCGCGGACGCATTCTGTTCCAAAACGAATCGATGAATCGATTGTTGCCGGCCGGTGCCGAAAAGCCGGCACGACTCGATGATCTCGCCCAGTATTTTTCCGAACCGCGCCTGGTCAGCACCACCCTGAGCAGCCTGATCGCCGATCGCCGTCCCTGGCGCGGCGAGCTATGCGTATCGATCCCGGGCCGGCCGCCGCTGCCGGTGCGATTGCGCGCCGACACAGTGCCGGCGCCGGACGGCGCGACGCTGGGATTTATCCTGATCCTCACCGACCTGACCAACATTCACAACGCCGCCGCTGCGCGACTGCATTTCGAAAACGCCATCGCGGAAACCCAGCGGGCCGAACAACTGCTCGAGCCGGGTTCGCGGCTGTTGCGCGAGCCCGACGCAGTGATCAACGCAATCCTTGCCAACGCCAATCTGGCGGCAATGGAAATTACCGACTCGGCCCCCGGCGCATCGGCGGTCGCCTTGCTCGAAGAGCTAGAGTCGTCGACCCAGCGCGCCGCTTCCCTCTACCGGCAGTTGCGCGATTACACTCGCGACAACTAGATTAACGCGCCGGCCGTCGGCATCGCCAGTTCCTCGAACAAGGCAATATGCCGCTGGAACGCAGATTGCGCTTCTTCGACAATTTTCGCGGCGGTGTGCGAGTCGATGGATAAGTGTTGCAGCGCCCGCCGATAGCGTGCGGCAAGCTCGGTCGCATCCGGATCGGTAAATGTATAAAAAGCCAGCCCCGCGCCGCCATCCAGTTGCAGCGCCCTGGCGACGATCTGCCGCAGCATCTGCCCGCCGCTGAGGTCGCCCAGATAGCGAACGTACGAATGTGCGAGCAATAGTTGCGGCTGATTCGCCTCTAGTTCGCGCAACCGCTGCGCGTAGTCGCGTCCTGCGTGGGCAAGCGGGATCTCGGCTTGCCATTTTTCCCCGTGCAGGACCGCGAGATCTGCGGCCAATGCGTTGCGGCGACTCAATCCGGAAATTTGCAATGCCTGCAGCGAAGGTTGTGATGCATGGCGCGCGAGCGCCGATTCGAGCGCCGAATAGATTTCATGAAAATTTCGCAACAGGCGGCAATATTGCGACCGCTCGATGTGGCCCCGCAGCAGATCCGGCATCAGGCCGGCGCGCTCGGCGGCGGTGTGCAGGGTCTTGGTGTGGCTGCGAAGCATGAGCGCCAGGTCGGTGGCGGGCAAAATGTCCGGAGACGAGGGGTTCATGCGCCGAAGTATAGCGGAGCCATCCGTGCGGCCCGCGCCGATGCGGACGGCCCCGGCGTCTCATTGCCGGCCCGCACGTCGCGGCAGGCGAACACGTTTGCGCCCGCAACGAATTTGGCGATACGACGCGAGAACGGCTATTTCGCCGCGCTTGCCACCGTTCCGCGCGAGCCCAATGCCCAGCGCCACATGCTTTCCACCGGCAGCGGCAGTACCAGGAACCAGTGCTCCAGCACGGCAAGGCTCAGTAACGTCGCAAGCAGGCTCATGCCCGCAGACGCGTCGGCGGTTGCATGCGGCGAGAGGGCCGCCTGCCACAGCACAAATGTCATGATGCTCGCGGCGGTTACCGAAATCGGAAACAACAGGTTCAGCGGCCTTTTGCCGAAATAGCTGGCGAGATAGCGTAACGGCGGCGGCAGGAAATTGGTGTATTGGTTGCGAACACCCAGGAACAGGTTGAGCTTGGCGGAGAGGCGCATCACCCACAGCAGCAGAAATGTTTGGCTGCCGATCTGGTTCGGCTGCTGCCAGGTCGCCGCATAGATCAGCAACATGCTGGCGACCAGTGCCAGCTCGTGATGCAGGATGGCTTCGGTTGCGAACTGGAATTTTTCCCATTCGCCGGCGCCTGCCGGGCAGGCTTCGCGCCGCCGCCCCGATATGCAGCCCATCAGGAAAGCCATTTCCTGCCAACCCCAAATAATGATGGCACAGGTAAAGCCAACATAGGTGGCCGCGGCACCGGTGTCTTTGCCGGCCACCGCCATGACGCCGAGCGCGCCGATGGCGACAGCACCCGCGCCGGCAAGGCTGAATGCGTAGGTACGGCGCGGCAGTCCGTCGAGATACAGGATCAACCCGGTGCTGAACCACCACAGAAACAGGGTGAAAATGATCGCTGTCGTGATCGTGCCCACGTTCTACCTGGCCTGTCTTGTTGGCGATGGATTGCGTTTACCAGGCAGGCACCATGCGCACCTGTTTCGGCAGCGCAGCGTGTTTCACCGGCAGGAAGTACAGGCGGCAGAAGGTCGCCACACCCGCCACCGTCCATGCCGCCCGGCGAATCTTGCCGAACAGCCCGCCGTCGGCCTTGGCACGATTGACGGCATTCGAAATGCGATGCAGCCTTTCCAGCCCGGCACGGAATGCGGGATGATCCGTATCCAGCGAAACCGGAAATACTTGCTTCGAAATTTCGGTGGTGATGCGAAACACCTGGTAGTCGTATTCGGTCGGGTCAAAGCCCATCGCCACATGCAGTTCGGGCCGGGTATGGTCGCGAACGTACATGGTGGCGTAGACCGCCAGCAGGAAAAAGCGGATCCAGTACACGTTCAACCCGCGCAGCAGGTGGGGGTTGGCACGCATGATCAGGGCGAACGATTCGCCATGGCGGAATTCGTCGTTGCACCACCGCTCGAACCAGCGAAATATCGGATGAAAGCGCTTGTCGGGATGACGCTCGAGCTGGCGATAGATGGTGATATAGCGTGCGTATCCGATCTTTTCCGACAGGTAGGTCGCGTAGAAAATGTATTTCGGCTTGAAGTACGTGTAGGCCTTGGTGCGCTTCAGGTTGCCCAGGTCCACTCCCAGTCCGTAGTCGCGCAGCGACTGGTTGATAAAACCGGCGTGGCGCGATTCGTCGCGCGCCATGAAGGTCATCAGCTGCTTGATATCGGGGTTCTCGACGTTCTTGCGAATCTCGTTGTACAGCACCTGCCCGGAAAATTCCGAGGTGAGCGAGCTCACCAGGAAATCCATGAATTCCTGCCGCAGCGCCGGCGGCAACTCGCGCAGCTCGGCGGCGAATTCCGGCGTGCGCTGGAAATGATCGTGATTGTTGTCACCCTCGTATTCGGCCATCATCGCGTCCCATTCGGCGCGTATCGGATTGACGTCGATCCGGTCCATGGCCTTGTAATCGGTGCTGTAGAAGCGCGGGCTCAACAGCGTATTTGCGTGGGCAACACGGTCGGCATCGGCGGCGCTGTTGATGGCAATCTGGGCTGACATGAATTTCTCCTCTTCGAACTAGTGCACGCCGACCGTGGAGCCTGCCGTCGAGGCGGCAACGGCGGTGACCGAAGTCACGGGGTGCGGTAAAAATTGACGGAAGGTCGCGGCGTTGGTCGGGCCGAACGAGGCGAGGTCGATTTGCCGGCCGGTGGCGCTGTCGTCCAGCGTCAGGCGGCCGTCGACACGTGCGGTGAGAACGAACGGCGGTTCGGCGCCGATGCCTCGGCGTTTGCGATCGCGTGCCAGCCCGCGCAGTGCGCCGCGCAGGAAACCATTGGTGCCCGGTGCAACGCCGTGGACCACGTGACCGTCGCGCGCATCGATCACATCGATACCGCCGTCGGTGCGATCCTCGAAGCGCAGCGGCAGCCGGACAATGGCAGCGGCGCTTGTCACGAAGGTCTCGCCGATATTTTCGGTACGTATGACGGCGGCCGAGATCACCGTCACCGCCAGGATGGCGCCGATCGCGTACAACAGCGGTCGCGGAAAATGCTCGTAGCGAGGTGCGGCTTCGCTCATGATGCGGCAGCCCATTCACCGGTGGCGCGGGGAGGACGAGCCGGCTGGACCAGCGTCGCCGCTTCGGTGGCGCGGCCTGCCGATTCGCCGGCCATCGCCCGCGACAGGATGCCTGCGACGCGCGCGGCATCGGGGACCGCACGCAGCATCGGCTCGGCGCGCGCCAGACGCCACGGCCGCACGTGTGGCCACAAGTGCAAATAGGCGATCCGGTCCTGGCCAGCCAGGTGCAGCGGGATGTCGCCGGTACCGTCGCCGTATTGCTTGAGCGAGGCTTCGTCGAGCGAGGCAAACGGCAGGTTGAAGGTGACCGACAGCACCACGCCGATGCGCATCACGACGCGCTTGTTGGTGATGGTATACACGGCGGTACGTGCGGACAGCCTTGCCACCAGTGCCAGTAAGCCCAGCGCGACGACCGCCAGCGGAGCCAGCAGCAGGACCGATAGCAGGGCATCGACCAGGCTACCGCCGTCGGCGATAGTGAAGGTTGCGCGCAACGCCAGGATCGCCGCGAAGTAGATCGCGACCTTGCGCACATGAAAGGCCGTCACCGCCAGCGACTGCCAGCGAGGCGAACCCTGCCAGAGAATGCGCTCGTCGGCTGGCAACAATTCCGGCAGCCCGTGCTGGGCCTCGAATTCGTGTTCCGGGGCGATATGCAGGGTGTTCACAGCAGCGGCTCCGCGCGCGAAGGCTCCGCATAGAGGAGGCCGGCGCCGTAGTAGGCCATGATGCGCTCCTCTTCCAGCATCGTCACCGATTCGGCGTTGCGCGTGCCCGGCACTTCGGCGAAGTGGCGGCCGAGGATGGATTTCACGCGCACCGTGTCATTGATGCGCGCGAAGTTGATCGGCAACAGCACCTTCCGCGACTGGCCGTTGGCGATCGGCACGGTGACTTCCAGGTAGCGCAGCATCGTTTCGGCGCGATCCACCCACGCGTCGCTGACGGTGCCGCCCACCTCGCCGTCGGCGCCAACCACGGTCTTGCCGATCGGGTTGGGATCGTTGGGGTCGAGGTGATAGTTGCTGTCCAGACGCAGGGGCACGATGCGCGCCAGGTTGTCCCAGGTGGTGTCCGGTATATCGGGTCGCATCGAGTAGGCGCCCGGGCCGACGCCATCCAGCATCGGGTTGCCGGTCGGCTCCAGCGGCGCGCCCGGAAACGGCGCGCTCGGCGCCGCCTTCAGGTCCGGCACGATGCCGGTATTGTCGTTCGGCGCAGTGCGAGTGGTTCCATCGCGCAGGAGGTACGTTTTCCGTTCCGGTACGGGCGGATAGCCTTGCACATCGAGGCGGCCGGAGGGTTCCGACTCAAGCGGATAACCTTCGCGCTTGTTTTCGCTGTGCAGATAATAGATGAGACCGGCGAAGAAAATCCAGAACAAATACAGCACGACCTGGGCGACGTCGATATATTGTGTGAGGGCTCCGGTTTGCATGGTCATTACCTCCTGGCGACTGCAAGAATTGAATCGTTCATGGGACTAGCCGGGAAATTCGGCGAGACCGAATTTCCGGTGCGTGCGAAGACCCTTCTCCGGGGCCTCGTGATGCGGTTGGCGTCCCGCCAGCGGACCGATTGCCGCCAGCGTGACGAACAACAACAGGATTTCAAGGTGATACACGACGCTGTAGGCGGCCGACGGGTCGAGCATCGCTTCGCCCAGCACACCGCTGGCCGACAGCGCTGCGGCAATATCGCGAATGGCGCCGCCGGCCGCAATGGCAAATCCGCCGGCGGTAGCTTGTGTGGCCCCCCAGGCGCCCAGCGCCAGACCGGTGAAACCGCGCGTCTCCAGGTTCATCGCCGCCGTAAGTGTCGAGACGGCAAACAACCCGCCGCCGAATCCGATCAGCAAGGTGCCCAACCGGAAGAGATTGGGCGCGGCGAGCGGTGCAGCGAAAATCACCATGGAAAAAGCGACGATGCCGACCAGCACGCCCGAAGCCGCGAGTCGATGCGCGTTGGCGCCGGCAGTGAGGAGTTTGGCGGCAAGCGCAAATGCCAGCAGGGCGCCACCGGCGAGCAAAGCGGTCAGCATCGACGTGGAGGAAATCGACAAGTGCAGGATCTCGCCGCCATACGGCTCCAGCACGATGTCCTGCATATTGAAAGCCGCGGTACCCAGTCCCACCGCTACCAGTAGACGGATCGCGCCCGGCTCGCGGCGGAACGCCTGCCAGGCCTC
>Ga0302321_100003303_pt1 | contig 13834 bp, 10 predicted proteins | sample Fen_T0_1_FD_202505 | JGI IMG/M metagenome (GOLD analysis project Ga0302321, IMG submission 202505) | Peat permafrost microbial communities from Stordalen Mire near Abisko, Sweden - Fen_T0_1 | ecosystem: Environmental > Terrestrial > Soil > Wetlands > Permafrost | place: Sweden: Abisko...
CTGTATGGATATTTCATCAACAGCACTATCGGCTGGAATGCCTGAAATTACATTTTTGAAGGCGATTACTTCACCAAGCTTTGGTTGGGTGCGAGCCAGTCGATCATGGAGACGCCAGAGGAGATGGACCGCATGCCCCATAAATGTTGTAGGGTCATTAACAGGTATAGGGCGGCCTCCAACTATCCCTGTTTTGGGATTTTGAAAAGGTGCGCATAGAGATTCCAGGGCAGAAACTTCGGGAATGACATCAGCACCTATGAGTACAACAACCTGGCTAGCAGCCTGTTTGAGAAACAGGTTGATGGCGGAAGCTTTGCCCTCGCGCTTTTCCTGGATGCATAAGTGTACACGAGGCTCCTGGCGCGCGATTTCGGTGACAATGGGCACAGTACGATCTGTGCAACCACTGGCAACCACGACAATTTCCTCAATACGCATGGATGGACCATGTTGTTCTAGCACGGCGTGTATCGTGCGACTGATGTTCGCCTCTTCATTATAGGCCATAATACCCACACTACAACCAATATAGTCTTTATCTAGTTGCTTGTCTTCTTGCAATAGCGGGACGTCATGTGCATCTTTCTGAGTCATGATATGTCTATTCCTCCCTTTCTATCTATAAAGCCAAAATCGCTCGTTAAAGAAGTTTTAATAAGCGAATACATAATCATGGAGATCATTTGTGTCGCCGCTCATGAAATGGAAGATATGTCCATACACGTCTTATTTTTGTACTTCAGAATAAGAACCTGCTTCAGTATCATTTGCAGTAAGTATAGGTAGATCACGTTTTCTGGCAGATTTACTGGTATCAGTGGTAGAAGGGATTATAGGGGTTGCCTCGTTTTTATCAATCACATTAAGTATGGGCAGGTTGCGTTTCCTGGTATTTTTGGCGAAGGAAAATGCAGTGTTGACTACATCCTTCCCAATATTGGTGGCGACGGTGGTGCCTACACTTGCTAATGTTGGTGTATGGCAGAGCATGTTGGTATAAGCAGCATTTGCCAGGGGACAATGGCACTCACCTGCTTTAATGCTTCTGCGTAGTTCGTTCGCTTTGATTGTAGTCCAGGTAGATTTAAAATCATAGTTGTGCTCACGCAGGTTGCCGACCGATTCTGCACGAATGCAACATGTCCATACGTCTCCGTTGGGCGCAATTTGTGCGGACGCTACACCTGCCAGACAAGGGATAACCTGCCGCTTCTCAACCAGTGTACTTTTGACAATATCGTAGTAGCGATCGCGAAATGCTTGCGTAATCTGTGAGACGCCATTAAATTCGGCTTTACGAATACCGTCTTGTAGCCGTTCAATTACTGGCTGATACTTCTGTATTGCCGGAGTAATACCCATTCCCACTGTATCTAGCTCGACACGCTCTTCAGCGATCTCGCTAATAAAAGAGTCGGGTTTGAGTTCGTCGCGCACAAATGCATAGATATTTTCAAATTCATCAATATTAAAGTTTGAAATAACGGTATGAACTCCTAGTGTGAAGTTCTTATAGCGACTTTTCAATTCTTTCAGGCCTGCATATGTACGCATCGAGCGCTCAAAATTTCCTTTGACGCCACGCACAATATCATGTTTTTCACCAATGCCATCCAATGAAAGATTGACAATAACCTCGCTTGTGGGGGCGGCTTGCAAGACCTTCTCAATACGGCCAGGGATAATCTTATCTTGAATTCCGTTTGTCGGGATGTTAATAATTCCGGGGCGGCAGTGTCGATATGCAGCTCCGATCATCTCTGGTAGATCTTTGCGTAGGGTTGGTTCGCCGCCGCTAAAGGTGAACCAATAGGCATCTCTGCCAATGGATTCAAACGTCTTTTCATACTCCTCAATGGTGAAATCATCGTTGGGTCGTTGCCAGACATTACACGTTTTACAACGAGAGTTGCAACGATAGCTCACGCTAATTGTAAAGTTTATTGGGAGCGCAAGAGTCTTTCCAAGAGCATAGGATGCTTGCATCTTTGCAATTTTCGGTAGAACTTCAAGCATAATGGGTGCCTTTCTCGTAGGGTTTCGGGAGATACTTTTTCGTACTTTTACTAGTATAGAAAAGTATTTGAAAGGTAGACAGCTACAAACGTATCATGGAAAGCGTACTATCGTATCTTTTGCTTGCGCTTTTTTAGCGTAATGCAAAGAATACGGATACGATAGAGCCCTTTCTCGATACGTTCGCAACTTGCCCTCCCTGATCTGCTTCTCTAGACTTATTTTATATGAAATTGTTATTTTTTAGAGCCACAAGTAACTCTCTCTAGCATGAATGAGCCTATGAATCCAAAGGGGCTAATATATCAAAGAAGGTCGGTGTGTAAGGAAAGGGAGCATGTATGAATCGATGTCAAAAATGTAATGCTGAGTTACCAGCAAAAGTATCCTTTTGTGCTAAATGTGGTTTCTCTCAAAAAGAAAAAGTGAATTCATCCAGGAAAAGTCCAGGAGATCAGGCAGAAGAGCCTCTGCTACCTACGGCAGCGTTAAATGGTCATGTCAAGATAGGGGATACTCAAAAACGGCACCGTGTATGGTATAAAGAGCCACGTTTCTGGATTACCTTTGTGCTACTCGTTTGTTTCATTGGGGGGCTGGGAGCCTACTATATCTCCAATCCTATCTCTGGTACAACTCGTGTGTCATCTCGTGCAAGTGGAGATGGGCAACCTGTCCTGAGTTTACAAGGGCCATTAAATCCCACCGTCAAGCAGGGCCAGACACTTGTTTTGCATGGAGAACATTTTGGGGCGAACGATCCTATCGCATTTCTACTTGATTCTAGTGTACCAATCAAGGATAAAGATAACAACGTTATATCTATACAGGCTTCTAGTATGGGAAGGTTTGATGTCGCAATCCCAATACATGGGTCGGCTTGGTCTGCAGATCCTCATTATATTCAAGCAACAGGTAATCGTTCTAAACGAGAGGCCTATCTTAACCTTGTGGTAGATCCTGCAAGTACTCCTGAGACGACCAGCCCGAATCTGGCTCTTTCCATGCAAAATGATGCGGTAAAGACGCTCATATTTCATGCTGTAATTGGGCAAGGGGGCCCTCATCAACAAAGTATCGCGCTTACGAACACCAGCAACTTACCATTAAGTTGGATGGCTACGGCGAAAGCGGACCACAATCTTGACTGGCTGGCTATTGGTGATAATCACATTGCTGGAAATCTAGACCAGGGTGCTACGGATAGCATTAGTATTAGTGCTCTAATCACTGCTCTGAAAAGCAATCAGCCAGCAAATCCTTATACCGGGCAGATCGTATTTACCATCAATGCCAGCGAACAACTGATTTTACCTGTGGAATTGCAGGTGACTAATGCCCAGCCTGAAGTGATATTCACCCCTAATCCCGGCGTTGTAGCTTTGGGGGCAGGAAACACATGTCAGACAACAACCTTTACGCTCATTAATTTAGGGAAAGCATTTATCAGCTGGACATTGGTACCATATGAGCCCGCCACCAAAGACCACATCCACTTTCTTGTGCGTGGGCAGTCCATAACACATGGAGATCTGGCCATATCTGGTGATCCTGGCGATAGCCAGGTTCTCGACTTGCAATGTAGTGGGGTATCGTCAGGAAGTACCTACAAGTTCACTATATATTCTGGCAGTGTAAGCTGGCCGGTTACTATCACCATTCGGTGAATGAGAGAAGGTATTGTGCCCCATCAAGGGAGAGGCGTGGCATCCTGCTTCGCGGTTATGAGTTGTTTATACATGAGTTGGAATTGTTGCCCTGCGGGTGTAAGTGTTGTGTTGTCAGTATTGATAAGATTGAATGCAGGATTTGAGTTAAGAACATATTGGTAGGCTGCGTATATATTGTCTTTGGCGAATTCCTGTAGCACTGTTTTTACAAATTTTTGCTGGAATTGTGGCGTATTTCTTGGGTCATCTATCGCTCCTTGTGTGGCGTCATAATTCCATTCGGTGATAAAGATAGGTGGGATACTATCGCCATTTGCTTGGATAGCATTTTTGGTAGTAGCCATATCATCCGCGAAATGAGCGACATTAGCGATACACGCCTGGGCACTACTTTGAGGCGTACAAAAATAGGTGTGCCAGCTGATAAAGTCAGGTTTTGGGTCGGTATGGTGATAGAAATATGCAACATAGGGTGCGTTCTGTTGAAAAGTAACGGGGCCACCAAACCAGGCCGCAGGAGCGAGGTGCTTCAATGCTGGAACGAGTTGGTTCCATCTATCGGTATATTTGTATTGATTTGTACCATTAGATAAATCTTCTTCATTTCCAAATTCATAAAACACACGCTTCTTTCCCATAATGCTATTGACAGTTGTGATGATTTGCCCATCTTCTGTAACTGACTTCGTATAGTCACTGCTGACCGGGAGGATGAGTAAAGGAAGGAGATTCAGGTCTTTTGCATCTTGTAGAGCCTGCGGCCATACTGGTGGTGTGCCATCTGATATTTGACGTATAGGGATACGAACCGTGGTAACATGCATTGTTTTCATAAGCTTTTTTACTGAATCTTGCGTAAGAAATGAGTCTTGGGAATTAAAAAGGCCAATATTTGTACCAAAGAGAAGAGGTGAGGGGGAAGTGATTTTTTGTGATTTCTGTTGGTGTTGATAGATAAAAAAAGCAACAGAAAGGGTGATGAGCAAGACAAGTAAACTAAATACGCGTATTATTTTCCTGGTCATTTTTGAATCTCTTTCTAGCGTTTTTCTGGTGCCTGACATATATAATTTTAGCATCATCGGATGTATTTTGGAAATAAATCTTGAAAAGGTCCTTATCGATACTAGACATAAGTAGAGGCTGGGATTAAGTAATTGAAAATTTCAGCGAAGAAGTGGAAAGAAAAGTTTTATATACCAAAGAGCAATTTTATGATACATAATATATTAATATATATAATATGATATATCATATTATGGAATTGTCAAATAATGTAATTTCAAAAGGGTTGATACCGTTGGATGCTTTACTGATACTATTGTGTATTGAGAATACAAGGCAGATTTGATATTTTTATCTAAACGACCAGGGGGTAACTTTTCGAACCTCCATATATCCGCAATGGGAGCCGCAAGTATGGTAGTTAGTGACGATTCGGGCCAAGATATTTCAGGTACAGAGGAGGAACAGGATGCGGACAAAGCTAGCGCAACACCAGGCCAGGAAGACAATATCGATGCAAGGCAAAACAAAGATCAAGTCAGAATAATACAAAAGGCGGAAGATCTTGTCGCGCGTCCTGCGTCATTGCAACGTCCTGCTAGATCTCGTCGTCTATTGAGCATCATGAGCATATTTCTCTTTTTTCTGTTGATTTTTGCCATAGTGCGTTTGAGCATGGCATTGACTCCTTCCGATGACCAGTTGGAAATACAGGTTGGGGATCAGGCTTCGGCCACCGTTGATCTGCGTCAGAGCATTCCCATCAGCCCTTATCTCTTCGGGGCGAACGCATTTCCAGCAATAAACACAAGTTCTGTGGATCAGGAACATAGTGGTTTTATGAGCTATAGTCCGCCTGTTGTCAATGGGTTACAGAATGCTCATATTAAGCTCCTGCGTTTCCCTGGCGGGAAATGGGGGGAAGAGCACCTTCTCTCCTATGATCAGCTCAATACCTTTAGCACGCTTCTCTCAGAAGTCGGTGCTGAGGGTATGGTACAGGCACGACTCTCTGGTACTTCTGGGCATAGCGGTCAGTATGTGGCATCACTGGAAAACCGGATCAATCAGGCTGGTAACTGGGTTGATTACATGAACAACCCCCATAGCAGCTTTCGTACGGGCAAGTATGCTCATGCTCCTTTTCACCCGATCAAATTCTGGGCAGTAGGCAACGAACCGGATCGACTTATCAATCCAGATACTGGGAAACTCTTCACGGTCGCCGAATATGTGAACGATTTTATCCTGTTTTCTACGACAATGCATCAAAATAATCCTACGATTCAGGTGTTTGGCCCGGAGCTTAGCCAATTTTCTGGCCTGGGTGCAGGCCCAACGGACGCCAATGGAGCCCAATGGATGGAAGATTTCCTCAAAGGTGTGGGAACGTACGAAAAAAGTCATCCTGACCTCAAATTTCACTTGCTGGATGGTGTTTCATTCCATTTCTATCCCTTTGCAGATGCCGCCAGGGCGCCCTCTGCTCTTTTGAGTAGTGCATCTGAATGGAGCTATCTATTGCCACCATTGCGTCAGCTCATTCGGCAAGATCTTGGCCGCGATGTTCCAGTTGCGGTTACAGAGATCAATGTCAATCCTACACAACAGGTGTACACGCGGGGGATCTCCGCACTCTGGTGGGCTGATACTCTGGGGACACTTATGAGCCAGCAGGTGGAGAATGCCGCTTTCTTCGCTTCGGAGGGTATCGATACGCCTTATCCTTTGTTTACGAGTGATGGATTACACCAGACACCAATGTTGCGCGTAATGCAACTGTTCTCACATCTACAGCACAACCTTGTTCCATTAGCAACGCAACGTGACCCTACCAGTATCTATGCAACGCAAGATGATGCCCATCAGACAGTTAGCTTGCTCTTTGTCAATAAGTCGGCGCTACCACAACTTGCACAGATAAGCGGCCAGAACCACTTTCTGAGTATTAGTGCCTGGCATCAACAAGATATCAGCCTCAATCCCTATAGTGTCACCGTCGTTACACTGCATAACGGGGGAGGAGCAGAGGCTTACAGTTATACGGTGCCAGCCAGCGATAACACGAATATCGTGCCATTGACCTATACGATATGTGGTCACAAAACTGATACACTGAGCAATACTGTGCCATGTTAGATGGTAGTTGGTAGAGAGGAAGAAAAGCGTGTTTTTCACCATAATGGGTAACATCTTCGCAGCGTTCTTTCTGTTGATTACTGCATTGATGACTGTGCAGGCCATTTTTAATATACGTCTGCGTCTTTTTATCTGGGAAGATCCTGTACGTGCTGGCCTTAATCGGGCTCCCTCTGTCTATCGCGATCCTTCTATCTCGTTTACTATTCTATTGCCTGCCCGGCATGAAGAGGATGTATACCGCGAAACTATTCAAAAAATTTATGATCTTGACTATCCAAAAGAACTGATGCAGGTTATTGCTATCTGCCGTGAGGATGATCCTGGTACTATTGCTGAGGCCTGCGCTAAAATTAACGAATTGCAAGATTCGCGCATTCAGCTGCTCATCTTTAATGATAAACCTATCAATAAGCCACATGGGCTCAATCTGGCTTTGCAGGTAGCCGAAGGGGACGTCGTTACTATTTTCGATGCTGAAGATGAACCACATCGCGACATCCTCAATATTATCAACACGACTATGTTGAATGAAGACGTCGATGTGGTACAGAGCGGAGTGCAACTTATGAATCATAACACCAGGTGGTTCAGTTTCCTGAATGTTCTGGAGTATTTTTTTTGGTTCAAGTCCTCCATGCACTTTTTTTCACGTATCGGCATGATCCCGCTGGGGGGGAACACCGTCTTTGTGCGCCGCCCCTTGTTGCAGCAGTTAGGAGGCTGGGACGAGTATTGCCTGACTGAAGACGCTGATCTGGGTATTCGGCTCAGCCTGGCTCATGCTCGTATGCGTGTTATCTATGATGACGAATATGTCACGCGTGAGGAAACACCGCATTCTATTGAACAGTTTATCAAGCAACGCACGCGTTGGAATCAGGGCTTTATTCAGATTCTTTTCAAGAAGGAATGGATGAAGCTCGAAAGGCCGTCACAACGGCTCTTAGCTTTGTATGTGCTTATATTGCCTGAAATGCAAGCATTCTTTGCGCTTATGATCCCAGTGTCTATCGCTATGTTCTTTTTTGTAAAACTCCCGTTAGTGTTTGCTATGTTCACCTTTTTACCTCTCTATTGCCTCATTCTTGCCATATTTACTGACGTTGTGGGGCTGCGTGAGTTTGTGAAAGCGCACAATCGCAGGTGGAGTTGGCGCGAGGCTATGATCACTGCTCTGGCGTTCTTCCCCTATCAATGGATTCTTGGCATTGGGGCTATACGAGCGGTATATCGCTATATGCAAGGCACAACAAACTGGGAGAAAACTGCACATCTCGGACAACATCGTAGCCCCGTTGCAACAAAAGTGTAGGGATATAAGCATCAGAGATTCGAAAGAGAGAGACATGTCAGCTTCTTATGTACCAACTGAAGATCCCCAGGAGCCATCTCAAGTAGCTTCCCCTGTCCTCCCTGCTCAATCTGTAGAGGATGGACAAGGCGCTCAGAGCTTGAAGCCATTTGTAGATCTTCCTGACTCGTTTGATTCCCTGGATACCCTTAAGATACTGCATCATTATCAAAATTTCTTTGTCGTTGCTCCTTCTGCTAAGGGTCGCCCTCCACTATCGCATGTTACGAGCGTTGTGGTGCAAGAAGAAGAACACAAGGGAGAGCTAAAGGTGGCGACCACCGCTCAGATGAGTAGTCGAGCTGTTGGGACGACAATTCCTATCTGGCTAGAAACTACCTTTGTTGTAATAGGGCTTATCGCCTCTCTTGCGGCTCATATGATCAATCTGTTCAATTTTCCACGCTATGAGCTGGATGAAGGAACCTATATGTCCAGTGCATGGGCTATCATGCACGGCATGATCACTCCTTATGCCTATGGTTATGGTCATCCACCGTTTGCGTGGATACAGATTGCTGGCTGGGTGCAGGCTACAGGAGGCTTTTTTATCTTTGGCGATGGCCTTAATACTGGCCGTGTATTTATGTTGTTTTATGCCTTGGGCAGTTCGTTGCTTATCTATCTGATTGTGCGTCATATGAGTGGAAGCCGCACTGCAAGCCTGTTGGCTTTAGTTTTGTTTTCACTTTCACCACTTAGTATCGTCTACCAGCGTCAGGTGCTTTTAGATAACATTGGTACGTTCTGGCTCTTGCTGGCTCTTTACTTCATTGTTATAAGTAAAAGCCGTATACCATATATGGTGCTATCAGGGATTGCTCTTGGTTTCTCTTTTCTTTCGAAAGAAACGTTTGTGCTCGCCATGCCTGCCATGATTTATGCCATCTGGCTGTATACGACCAGATACCAGCACAAATTTGCTCTTGTGACTTTTACCTACACGATTGCTGCGTTGGGTTCATCCTTCGTTCTGATGGCAGTTTTGAAAGGTGAGCTCTTTCCATACGCCTGGCACCTTCCTTGGGATCACCATGCTCACTTGAGCATGCTCGATACCTTTGTGCAACAGGCTCAGCGTACGCAAAGTGAAGGTAGGCTTGTTGATAGTTGGTACACCTGGACCCATCAAGATCCTCTGCTGATGGATCTGAGCATTATTGCGGTGGCCTTCAATCTGCTGACAGGCTGGTGGGATCGCCAGCGTTTGTTTTTATCATTGCTTACTATTAGCTACTGGCTGCTGATCGTGCGAGGTGGCGTTGTACTCTCATTTTATATTATTCCTTTAATACCGCTTGTTGTACTTAACACTGTCATGGGCCTCAACTCAATCCTGACCTGGCTTGGCAAATTGGTACATATTAATATATTGCCCGTTTTCCTCATGCTGGCAATCATTGGCGCGGTTATGCCATATGACCTCCAGCATGCTGAGATTGCCTTTACCCAGCATCCTACTTCCGCGCAGACAGATGCTATGGTCTGGGTACGCAATAATGTGCCACGTAACGATATGGTTGTGATCAACAGCTATCTTTACATGGATTTGCGTGAGTCAGGTGGTGAGGGCGTTGGCAACGGAGCAACTTTCCCCAATGCTCAGGTTTACTGGAACGTTGCTTATGATCCAGAGCTGCACGATAAACTCTTGTTGGGTAACTGGGATCGCATTGACTATATTGTAGCCGACTCGGAAATGTTGCATGACGTAACAACAGTTGGAGGACCAATGGAATTGATAAACACAGCTTTGAAACATTCGATTTTGCGTGCCGAGTATCGGGCTGATGACCATGATAAGCAAATTGTCATTTCGATCTACCAGGTAATGCATCCACAAATAGCACCGAGTGTGTAGACAGAAAATCTTCCTTTTCAGATTTGGATAGGTAGAATCAATGGATAGAAAGGAATTTATAAGTTAGTTGAGAAAGAAAAAGCTGAATATAAGATAAGAAGTGAGGCATTATATGTTGAGCGAAGATGATCAAAGTAAGGCAGATAATGTAATAATTGTAGAATCGGTGCAGAATATTGTCGCAATAACGCGGAAAAGAAGAGCACAGAAGCGGATAGAATATGAAAAAGAAGCACCATCTACTTATTATGCTTTGAGTGTTATTGTACCAACGAGAAATGAGCGAGATAATGTTGTGCCTCTCTTAGCGTCGCTGAGGGAAGCTCTGGGTGGTCTGAGTGTTGAGGTCATCTTTGTTGATGATAGCGATGATGATACACCGCGCGTTGTCACAGAAGCGGTAAAGACCATGAGTTCCTCGCTATTTCGTGTTCAATTGGAGCATCGTGAAGCTGGCGATGCACGTGCTGGTGGACTGGCGACTGCCGTGGTATATGGGATGAGCAAAGCAATGGCGACATATGTTGCCGTTTTGGATGCAGACTTTCAGCATCCTCCAGAATTGTTACGCGTATTTTATGAGCAGGCTGTTGCGCAGAATGTAGATATGGTAATAGCGAGCCGCTATATTAAAGGAGGAAGCTATGAGGGGTTAGCAGGTATAGGACGACGAAGCATTTCTATTGGGCTAAAGTGGTTGGCTAAGTTACTCTTTCCCGGCCATTTGTTGCGTATCTCAGACCCTCTGGGCGGTTTTTTTCTTCTGCGCCGTTCACTCCTGGTTGGAGTCTCGCTTCGTCCGATCGGTTACAAAATTTTGCTGGAGATTCTGATCCGTTGTCAATGGCAGCGAGTACTCGAAGTTCCATACCATTTTCAGGTACGGGCTCATGGACAAAGCAAAGCGAATATGCGGCAAGGTATACTGGCATTGCAGCATATGCGGCGTTTATGGCACGAGGTTCCTGATACTGGACGCGCCTGGAAAATTAGCTTTCTATTTCTTCTTAATATTTTCATTATATTGATCTTGGCCCACGTTTGGAGGGTTGAAGAAACGAAATTTTATTGCCGAACTAGAAAATGTCATATGTCTATGATATAGTCTCCGTTTTTTCATAGGCCTACGCCTTCAAGAGCCTCTCCCCGCAACCGTTGCACGTCGCGCATGGGTGGGACGCCGAAGAGGCTTTTGTATTCGCGGTTGAAGTAGGAGGCGTCCTGGTAGCCCACACGATAGGCTGCACTCATGGCATCGAGATCTTCCGAGAGCATGAGACGGCGCGCCTCCTGGAGCCGCAACTGTTTCTGGAATTGTAAGGGGCTTAGCGCCGTGACCGCTTTGAAGTGGTGATGGAACCCCGAGACGCTCATGCCCAGATCTCGTGCTATCTCCTCGATGCGTAAGGGTTGGTCGAAGTGTTGCCGGAGCCGCTTGACCGCCTGGACGATGTCAGGGGTATAGCCCCCTTGCAGAGCCAGGTGACGGAGCCGACTCCCCTGCTCTCCCATCAGGAGCCAGTAGAGAATTTCCCGCGTGATCAAAGGCCCAAGTACCTGTGCATGGGCAGGGGCATCCACCAGCCTCACTAGTCGTACGAAGGCTTCCAGCAGATTCCCATCCAGGCGGCTCACGGTGATCGCAGAGATCGCCGCATGCTGTTTCGACCAGATGTGGTCTGCCTCAACTGCGACTGAACTTACAAGGGAGGGGGCCAGTTCCAGGCGGAGACTGAGGTAAGGGTGCTCCTTCGAGGCAGAGAGTACCTGGCTCACACGAGGCAACGCGACGGTGGTCAGCAGGTAATGTGCGGGATCGTAGCAGTAACGGCTCTCACTGAGTAAGACCTCTTTGCTTCCCTGAGCAATCACGCAGATGGATGGTTCAACCACGCTATGAACCGGTTGGAGAGGCACGGAACAGCGCGCCAGATGCAACCCTGGAAGTAGCTCTTTTACCCCATCTTCATGCACAGCCCGCCCGATGCGCTCCACCAGTTCCTCACGATAGGCTTGTTGCATTACGGCCTTGCGTTCTCGCTGTTGGTCATCTCGTCCATCCATTACAATTACCTCGCCTGTTACTCTTATCCATCGAGAAAGATTTGCAGAATCCTCCAATCATTCTCGACAATCATTCTACCACTCAGTGCTTCAGTGCGTCTATACTATCCTCAGACAGAACACATACTGCTCTGCCTGAGCCGGATAAGCTGGACTTCTCTTCAAGAATAGAGCCATGTGGAAGAACGTTCCGACATGGAACTGAGGATAAGACAACAAAAAACTTTTGCTATCTGGGAGTTCCATATAAAGTTTATACTGAAAGAGAGAAAACATGTCTGAATCGCAAGAACAAACCCCTGCGCAGAAGCTCATTGGCACTTTTTTGCCGAAAATGGTTTCGCTCACGGACGACGTGCTTTTCGGCGAGATCTGGGAGCGAACAGAACTCTCGAAACGAGATCGGAGCTTGATCACGGTTGCAGCTTTAATTGCAGGCGGCAACACCGAACAGCTCCCCGGCCATCTCATGAGAGCAAAAGACAATGGCCTGACAGAGACGGAACTCAAAGAGGTGCTCACCCATCTCGCGTTCTATGCGGGTTGGCCGAAAGCTATGTCCGCCATTGCTGTCGCCAAACGTGTTTTTAGCGAGCAATAAACTGGCAAGAAAAGAGAGCAACCAGATGAAAGGAAAAATGATGCAAAAGCGTACACTTGGAAACAGCGGCCTGGAAGTCTCCGCCATAGGGCTTGGCTGTATGCGCATGACCTTTGCGGATAAACCCATTGGAGATAAAGCGGAGATGATCGCATTTCTCCATGCGGCGGTAGACCGGGGCATTACCTTCTTCGACACCGCCGAGGTCTACGGACCCTTTACGAACGAAGAATTGGTGGGAGATGCATTGGCACCCTTTCGGGGACAGGTGGTGATCGCCACAAAGTTTGGCTTCCAACTGAACGAGGATGGAAGTCCCGGATGGAGCGGCCTCAATAGTCGTCCGGAGCGCATCAAACAGGTGGCCGAGGCATCCCTCAAGCGCCTGAAGGTCGAGGCCATCGATCTGTTCTATCAACACCGGGTCGATCCGAACGTGCCCATTGAGGATGTGGCAGGCGCAGTGAAAGAGCTGATCGCGGAGGGCAAAGTCAAGCATTTCGGCCTGTCAGAAGCCCCTGTAGAGATTATTCGGCGTGCTCACGCCGTCCAGGCGGTGACGGCACTCCAGAGCGAATACTCGCTGTGGTGGCGCATTCCGGAAGAGGGCGTGCTGCCGACCTGCGAGGAACTTGGCATTGGCTTTGTTCCCTACAGCCCGCTTGGCCGTGGCTATCTGACGGGCAAGATCGACGAACGCTCAACTTTTGACAGCTCGGACCTTCGCAGCCGCAATCCACGTTTCACACCGGAGGCCATCAAAGCCAATCAGGCCGTCATCGATCTGCTGGCACGCATCGGAGCGCAGAAACAGGCCACACCAGCACAGATCGCGTTAGCGTGGCTACTCGCGCAGAAGCCGTGGATCGTGCCGATTCCGGGTAGCCGCAAGATCGAGCGCCTGGAAGAGAACATCGGTGCGGCCCAGGTCGAGCTTACCGAAGGCGATCTGCACGAGATCGATAGCGCCATGTCCAGCATCACAGTCCTGGGAGACCGCTACTAAATGGTCGCCGTGTGGCTATGAAGAGCATGGAGAAAGACGAAAATGAACGAGAACAATATGATCCGCGGAAAGGTCGTCGTGAAGGGGTTGAGCCGGGCAACACGTCCCACCTAAA
>Ga0302321_100003304_pt1 | contig 13832 bp, 8 predicted proteins | sample Fen_T0_1_FD_202505 | JGI IMG/M metagenome (GOLD analysis project Ga0302321, IMG submission 202505) | Peat permafrost microbial communities from Stordalen Mire near Abisko, Sweden - Fen_T0_1 | ecosystem: Environmental > Terrestrial > Soil > Wetlands > Permafrost | place: Sweden: Abisko...
CCGGAATGTTCTTGCCCCAATGGGAATAACTGATGCTAAACAGAGTTTCATTAATTTCCGCGGAAGAGATGCAATTATTGAACCTCTTCTTAAAAACCGTGGCCTTACAAGCGCTAAAAACTAGAAGGCATTGCTTATCTCACTCAGAGTGACTCCAAGTATCTTTTGCGAGACCTCATTAAGTTTAGTTAGGTCTCCTGTCAGATGAAGAGTATACTGGATATGACTGAGACTTTCTCCCGGCTTTAGTTCAGCTGCCGGTGAGGAAGTCTCAAGTTCAAAAAATGGCCCCATCTGCGATCCATCTGCAAGAGGCCCGTCATTATATGAATTAAGAGCGTCACCTGAATAAGGATTCTCCTGGATCTGCCACGACGAGTTAACATATTCTTTTTTACCTTCAGGCAACTTACAGATGAGCAGAGTCAATATCTTATTATCCGGGTCATAGCTTCCCATGATACCCGTTGCTCTTGGTGGAGGAATCCCTATTTTGCCCCGGCTCTTTCCGTCGGCTCTGAAGAAAATGTGATTTCCTGATACTTTAAGCCTGTCACCTGATATCTTTCCGAAGTAATTGTCATTTACTCTCGGACCCGCATCTTTTTCCTCTCCGGGTTTGACAGGGATTGTGATAACTATAGCAGGGGAAGGGTTGAACATTCCCAGCATCCAGACCGACAACAGTCCTGATTTCTTTTCCCATGCTTTGTCGCCCTGATTAATTATTTTATTATCAGAACGATATGCAATATAATTTAGTCCAGTAACATTAATAGATATTTGATTTAAAATTTCTTTCGGGGAGAGGAGGGTTATTTCTCTTTCTATTCTGAATTTTAACGATGTTCCACTATAATTAGCCGTTATACTATCGTTTCCAAATAGTGCCGATGTATCGGTGGAAGAGATAAGTTTAAATGGATCAGTATCCAGAAATGCCGGAGTTTGCCAGTTGTCGTAGATAAAAGGTTTATCTTTACTGAAATAGATCGAAAACTGACCGCCCTCTGGTCCGAGCCATAATCGTTCCTCACCACCGAATGCATTAATATGGGGAAGAAGCTTTCCTGATGATATTAGTGCATGATTAATCCATCCAAAACTGTAGCCTGTATCACCATCGGCCGTACTAGTCATTACCCTGGACTGCCATGCAGGTACAAGTGTTATAGCTGAATTACCATTTTTGAGTTCAATAATTTTAGTATATTTTTTCAGGAAATCCCTGTTATATCCATATTGTTTTGTGCTGTCAGTAATCATAGCTTTTTCTTTTTGACTGTTAGTTTTTACCGTGCCTTTGCTTGAACATGCTGAAAGTACGATAAGGGTTATGAGTAATAGCTTTATGGATTTCATATTATCTTTTTCAGGTTATTCATTTTAAGAATTATCTTGTTGTTGTTCTTTATTCTTTTGTCCTGGCATTTTGTATCTCTTCCAGAATGGTAATGTGGTTAATGAGGTAAATCTAATGAGGTCCCTTACTGGTTTAACTCCCATAGCGAAATGAAATATTCTGTATAATATGGAAGCGGTGACTATCATGCCTGCAATTCCTATAAAGGTCGAAAGTATTTTCCACCAGAGTGCCTCAGGTTGAATTTTTAAGATGTTGATCATAAGTATAAAGAGCTGCGCGTTAATGGCTGTATAGATTATCCAGAACAGAAATGCCATGCCGTGAGCAGCTTCAATTGCTCTCCTCGGACAATGATTCAGACACCTCATACAGCTTTCACAGGAAAGCTTCCAGTATGGCCGGTTCGCAACATACCGGATTGAAGAGGTAGGACATTCTTTTATACAGATCCCGCAATTATTACAATTGCTGTTGGCAATAAATGTTTTTGAAAGGAAAAACCTTCCTCCTATATAATATGCCAGAGCCAGAGGGCTGATTATAAGGTCAATGGGGAGAGTATATAATCCCACATAAATTCTTTTACCGGAAAACATCTTAACGGCAAAACTTCTGACAATCCTTTCACATCTTACAAAGATTGAGTCTATTACTTTCTTTTTAAGCCCGGGGTGAATTGGAATCCAGTTTGAAGGGAGGTCAACAGGTCTGAATGCTATGCATCTGTAACCTTTAAGCCACAGAATAAAGGCAGGAAGCAGTACTGCAACACCGCTCAATCCTGGCATAAAAAATTTATAGAGTTTCATTCCGGCCCTGGTATTAAGCAGGAAAATATTCTTGCAGAGTGCTGGAGGAAATCCTGCTATAAACCTCACCATTATTGGAGCCGCATTAAAACCATGGGTTGGGAATGCAAACCCGATTAACGGTTTTTCTTCAGCTGTCGGCATTACGATGTTCTCAAGCCTGTCAATTTGCTGAACGACTGTATTCATACCTCTCTTTCGGGCTTCATCAGCTATCCACTCAGAGGAAATACGGGCATTTCCGGTACCAGATATATAATAGATGTAAAGAGATTTCCAGTTATCCATTTTTAAGGTACTTTGAGTAAAGAGAGGAATGATCTTACTTATTAATTACTAAGATATTGATAATCGTTCTATTTTTGCATATATGCCTTAATTATGGTTAAAAGGATTCTATGCGGATTAACAGCTGACGAAGTACTTGAAATGACAGAGCCTTTTGGTTTCAACTCAACTCATTCAGTTTCAATTACTAATAATCTATATAAAAGGAAGATCAGCGACTATAAACATTTCGTGAAGTTACCGAATAAACTTAGAGATTTATTAGAAGAAATCTCCGTTCCAGGAACCTATCCACCTGTCAGTTACGAGATTTCTATCGATAGATCAGTAAAATATCTTTTCAGAACTGATGCTGGAATGGAGTTTGAAACAGTTTTTATACCGGAACATAACAGGAATACAGTTTGTGTTTCATCTCAATCAGGTTGCCGAATGGGATGCTCATTCTGCGCAACCGGCAATTTTGGTTTCAGGGGTAATCTCACCACAGGTGATATTATTAATCAGATCATTTCTATTCCGCATTCAGAAAAAATTACTCATGTGGTTTTTATGGGGATGGGAGAGCCTATGGATAATCTTGAAAGTGTTCTGAAAGCATGTAAGATCTTAATATCAGAATGGGGACTTTCATTAGGTTCGAAAAATATTACAGTATCCTCGGTAGGAAAGATGCCGGAACTTGAAAAATTCCTTCATCAATCCGAATGCAATCTTGCATTCAGCCTTTATTCCCCATTCACTGATGAAAGACTGAATGCAATTCCATCTGAGAAGAAAAATCCGGCCTCGAAAATATTAGATATTTTGAAAGGTTATCCTGTCAGAAAGAAGCGGAGATTTAGTGTGGCGTATGTAATGATTAGAGGTATCAATGATTCGGATAAACATCTCGAAGAGCTTAAGTCTATTCTCAAAGATTCAGCGTTAAGGGTAAATCTTCTTCCATACCATTCAGCCCTTAACAACAATCATCAATCATCAACAGCTGAAAAGATGCAATATTTCAAGCATAGTCTCACATTATCAGGAATTTCTACTTCAATCAGAAAATCACGAGGCAATGACATTTCAGCAGCATGCGGGCTTCTGGCTATTGATTTAGAAGCTGGAAAAAACAGACATCCATGAATCCTGTTTCCGTCAATATCCAGTCTTTTTTTACTCCTGATTCAATAAATCCGTGTTTTTTAAACAAATTAATGCTTACGGTATTATTTGAGAGAATGTTGCAGTATAATTGCCTAAGTTGAAGAGTTTTAAAACAGTATTTTATCAGGCAGATGAGAGACATTGATGCATATCCTTTTCGCCTGTATGATTCATTTGCGATCAGAATACCGATTCCGGCTCGTTTATGAAACGGGTCGAACTCAAAGACATCTATGGTGCCTATTGTTACCTTGTCTTCAATATGATCAATCATAAACCGGAGCTGGCCGGTTTCAAATATATTTTTATGAGAATTCTCGAGGTATCTTTTTAGAGTAAATTTAGAAAAGGGTGAGACAGTATTGCTTATTGACCAGTAGATTTCATTATTTTCCCACTCATAAAGAAGCTCCAGATCTTCCGGTTCCAGGGCTCTGAGCTTGATGTTTTTATACCTCATGGGATTATCCTGTTACTATTGACTCATAAGTAAGTAGAGGTTTCTTATGAAGGCATCCTCAAATCCTAACTTTTTTATGGATGCAAGATCTTCTTTTGCCTTTTCGATAGATTTGTATTCGCCGTAATAATATTTATAGAATCCGTCAATTGCTTTAATCTCCCCAACTCCCTGCAAACCGGAGAAAATTTTATTAATGTTCAACGCATTTCGGGTTGCCTTTAACTGAATTGTTAAAACTGACTGGTCAACTCTCGAAAGAGCAGTTTTTTTTTCCAGAGGATTTAAAATAGACTTAGATTCATCATCCAGTTCGTACTGGTTCAGAAGATAAGCTTTATCAAATCCTTTCGCTTTTACAATCTCAAGATATTTCAGTGCTTCTATTTTATTATAGAATACACCGAGAGCATATACTGAAATTGAATCAGCCTTAAATGTTCTGATAAACAGAATATCATCTTTAGTCAGTGCAGAGAAGTAACCTGGATCAATCTTCTTGTTGGTTTTCAGCAGAATAATGCTATATCTCATTGAAGATGGCTGTCTCAATTGTTCAGGAGTGTAAGATTCCTGGCGTATGATAATACCGGTTTTTGGATCTTCAATACCAAAAGTAACCCTTCTGTTGTATTTTCTTCCCTCAGGATTATCAGAGCCGTCACGATTGTTGTTTACAGCAATGAAATTAGATTTCCCATAAGCTTTCTTAATTAATTTTAAGGACGATTTCCCTGAAGTTGAAAGATAATCAATAACGCTCTGGGCCCTCTTATCGGCAAGGATACGATTATATTCAGCGCTCCCTTTTGAATCCGTATATCCGGCAACTTCAACATTCAGTTGAGGATAAGTTAATAGAATTGATTTAACTACTTCCAGACCTGTTTTTGCTACATCATTAAGACTAAAACTATTGAAATCAAATAAGATATTATTTATAGATAAGAAGTCGCCACCATATACTTTATCAGGTATCAGGGTGGAATTTACAGAGATATAATTACCCGAAAAATACATAGGAATATTCAGGTTAATAGTATCTGTTTTGTAGCCCGATTGACTTATGAAAAGTTGATAATCACCAGGTTTCAGGTCAACTTTAAATGTAGCTGAGTCAAGCAATGGTATATCTTTTGTCGATTTTGGATTCTTAGTATCTTCAAGTGATATATGAATTTGCTTCGGATCAGCCTCCATTCCGTCCTGAAGAGTAATAGTTCCTTTAGCAAGGGTGACCTTATCAGCAGGATTTTCAGCAACAAGCTCGTAAATATTGCGCGATTTGGTTTTTTCATCATACAAACTGGTTATGAATCCCGGCTTACCATTATTAAGAATAAAAAAAGTATTTTCAAGAGCATTGTTGAATGCGTATGGCATACCGATAGGGTTTGACCATGTTCCATTTTTCTTAACCGATCTGAATACATCATATCCGCCCATACTGATATGGCCGACTGAACTAAACAGCAGCGCTCCGGTTTCAGGATCAAAGAATGGTGTATCTTCGTTGTAAGGCGTGTTTATAATATTTCCCAGGTTAACCGGAGTTCCCCATTTACCTGAGGGTGTTTTTTCAGAATACCATATGTCAAGCTCCCCTTCTCCGCCTGGCTGATTGCTGGAAAAATACATACCTTTGCCATCAGGTGTAATAAAACCAAACGACTGCCAGTAGATAGAAGTAATGGGTTTTCCAATACTTTTGATTTTTGACCAAACCGAATCTGTTCTGAGACTATAGTATAGATTTCCATCCCCACCATCATCCATGTAAATGATAAGCTCTTTCCCGTCTCCTGTAATCGAGTTTGAATAAAACCTGTCAAATCCGCCTAACTGCCTGGTAATATCTATAGGTTTCTTCCACTTTCCCGTCTTAAAGGAGCAGAATATTCGGGTCTTACCATCCGTTTTTTGGGTGAATATAAATACTGAATCATTTTTTGAAAGAACAGGGTTACATGCTCCTGGGTAGTCGGCAAGCCAACTCGTAAAAAGGTTAGAAATAAGTGTCAGCGGTTTCTTTTTCATTTCGAGGGCGTACCTGCAATCTCTGATCTGATTGTCAATATATTCCTCCCTGAAGAGCTTTGTGTTACTTAATTTCCTTTTTGCATCATAGTAAAGTGTTATTGCTTTTTCAAGGCTATCATTCTGGTGATAAGCAACTGCCAGATAGAGATAAGTATCAAGAGGAGCTTTTGATCCATATTCTAAATAATCCTTCTCATTGGCTACTACATTTTTAGAAGCTTTATTCAGCATTCGCAGAGCATCACTCTTTTTCCCGTCAATGTTAAGATAACAAATCCCAAGCTTTGCACTGAAGTTATCGTTACCTGGATACTTCTTAAGGAGATCCGTGTACAATTCTGCAGCTTTCTCGTAATTCTGGTCATAATAATAAAAGATATCCGCTTCCTGAACTGATTTAATCAGAGCTTTGGTAGTTGGTGACTGGGCAGCCAGATTTGCTGCAAAAAAGAATAGTAAAGAAAGCAGGCTTAGCTTTCTGATTGGTGCTTTCATTATTTTGAAACTTTCTTGATAAAGATTTGTTCAGGATATCCTTTCCTTATCAACTCCTGTCTTAAAGCAAAAGCCTCTTCCCTGCTCGGAAATCTACCTGTTATATATCGATAAAATTTATCAGCGTCATTATACATCACTTTCATATCTGTAATGTATTTAAAATAAGTCACATCAACAGGATTATATAAAGCCATAACCTGAACTGTGTAATAAAGAACATCGGAATCATTAATATTCTGATCACCAACATCGCTTACATTTAAATTTCTGATAAGCATTGTCGTGTCAACAGTGGCAATAGTAGGAATTAATGCGAGATTAATTTTATCGTATACTACCGGTGCAGCACTTATTCCGGGTTTTGAGTTATCTCTGGCAAGAATAACATCAATATTCAAAGCCATTACAGGATTATCATGCGAAATAGCAGTGTCGACAACCTGTGTTATATATCCTGCCCCTTTATAAAACAATCTGAATTTCCCAGGTGCTACAATGAAGCTGTAAAGGCCGGTAAATTTATTAGGATAGCCTACATCAAGTGTATCTCCCGATGTATTGTTAATCAGATGTATAGAATAATTTTCATCAAAAGGAATAACCGTATCCCTGAGGCTGAATTTACCTCTGATTTCAAATAGTTCATTTACATCCTTAATACCCATAGTAAGATAGAAGATTTCTTTCTTCTTATAATCGGTTGTCATTGAATAATATGCATTCCTCCCGTTATTTAGAGGTTGGAAGAACTTATCATCGTCAGTTGTATTGACAGGGTATCCCAGGTTACTCGGGGTCTTCCATCCATCTCCTGATTTCTGGCTTTTGAAATTATCGAATCCACCAATTGAACTATGGCCCTCTGAGGAAAAGTACAAGACTGAATCATTTGCTGTTATAAAAGGATTATCCTCATTAAAAGGGGTATTAATTGAAGATCCCAGATTGACGGCCGGACCCCAGTCGCCTGTAGCATCTTTCTCCGAAACATAGATATCAAGGTTTCCCTGACCCCCGTCCCTGTTACTGGTAAAATAGAGTCTCTTTCCATCAGATGAAATGGCAGCGTGGGATTCGTAAAACTTGGTATTTATATTTTTATTTAGTTTTTTGATTGGTGTCCAGGCTCCATTCACGAGTTTAGATGAATAGATAGCTCCATCGTAATTATCAGTTTTATAAAGAAATAATTCCGTTCCGTCGCTATTAAGGGAGGATGATGAACAGTCCTCTCCTGCATTAAGGGCAGATGTGATCTCAAAGGGTATTTGCCATTTTCCCCGTTCTTTTTTTGAATAAAAGATAGCATTGATCATTCCTCTTCGCTCTGTGTATACCAGTGAATTCCCATCGAAACTGACTGCAGGATTTTCATTGATAGAACCCTGGCTAAATTCGCTTCCCATGCTCTTTTTGCTGAAAACGGTAGGATTCTCGCTGGCTTTAATAGCATTCTTACATGCCATAATTTGTTGTTCAATATATTCGAGGTTCTTCATACCTCCCTTGGAGGATGTTTCTCTTGCCAGTTTATTAAATGTCTGAAGAGTACTAAGTGCTTTATCAAGCTGATTATTTATCATATAAGCTTTAGCGAGAGAAAAATATACATCAAGCGGTGCGTTTTTTTCTTTAAATGAGGCAGTTTTTGACTCATAACTTGCTGATTTAACAGCAGATTGGAGATAGTTGATTGATTTTTCTTTTTCCCCGGGGATATTGAGGTAGCAAGTACCTATTTTATACTTAATATTATAATTAGCTGTAGTGTCAAGAAGCAGGTATAACTGGTTTGCGAGTTCATATTCTTCATACAGATAGTATGATTCTGCTTTCGCAAAAATTTGTTTCATCTCACTTGAGGACTGGGCACACACAGTAACAGAAAATACAGCTGCAATTATTAGCTGTAGTAGGAAACTTATGATCTTTAATCTTAGTTTTACCATCAAAACAAATATAGTAATTATTCTAAAGAATAAGAAAAACAGGTCAATTTTTATTTAAAGGTGATCTTATAGATATCTTCCTTCCCATATCCGCCAGTCTCCTTAAATCTCGAATAATAGCCAGATTTGCCATCTCCTGCGGGCATAAAAAAGATATCATCATCGGGAGTATTAACCGGATATCCGAGGTTTGCAGGATTACTCCATAACCCGTTTGACTGAAGATCAGACCTGAACAGATCATAGCCTCCTATGTTTTCATGTCCCTGCGAACTAAAGAAAAGAGTCTTTCCATTATTAATCAGGAAAGGTCTGTCTTCATTGAATTCCGTATTTATTTCGGGACCGAGGTTTGCTGCAGGCCCCCAGTCGCCGTTTGTTTTATGAGATATGTAAAGATCAAGACCACCAAAGCCACCTGGCCGGTCAGACGCAAAGATAAGCTGACTTCCGTCTTCCGATATAAAAGCATGTGATTCCCAATACTTTGTATTAATGTTTTTATTCAGAGGAACTGTTTTTGACCAGTGACTACCATCGAATGTACTTACAAAAATATCGCTATTCTCATTATTGTCTTTAGAAAGGAACAATAATCTGCCATCTGATGAAAGGCATGAAATGTAAAAATCTCCATCAGATTGAAGATCTGGAGTAATATTGAGAGGGGGGGTCCATTTCCCGTTTACCTGTCTGGAAAACATCACGGCATCATAGAACTTAAGCGAAACCATATAAGCAAAAGACTTGCCATCAGCCGAAATAAGAGGATTAAAATTATTCTTTTCATCGTTGAACAGAGGGCCAAGGTTTTCTTCTGAATATGATACCGGTTTAGATATTATGTCCTTTGCTTTATCACATACTTCCATTTCGTGTTTCACAAAATCGATATTCTCATGATCATCCGGAAGAAGGGTTGCAAGATATTTAGAGAATGATTCTTTTGCTTTATCAAATTTAAAATTTACTCTGTAGGCTTTTCCTAACTCAAAAAGCGCATTATATGGTGCGGATGTCTGACTTATTGATCCTTCTTTGTGTTTTGCCGACATATTTTTTGTTGCATTTTCAAGATATTCAACAGAAAGATTCTTTTTCGAGGGAATATTAAGATAGCACACTCCAATGCAATATGCCAGGTTTGCATTATCCGGCAGCTTTTCGTACAGTTGCATATAATATCCCAGAGCATCAGAATAGTCCTCATTCATCAGAAAATACTCAGCTTCAAGGAATGATTCCTGTAGCTCCTTGTTTTCCTGGGAGTAAATTGGTATGATAAAGAATAATGTAAAAATCAGACACACTGCTCTTTTGCTCATAAACAGGTTTTTTGGTAAACAAATTTATTAAAAAAATAGCAAAAGAATTATTAATCATACTTTATTTGACGAAAATGACCGGCTTATACCGGTCATTTTTAAATAAATCTATTTTTGCTTATCCTTTTTTCTTCTCCATAATATCAGGAACAGGCTTAATAGTCCGGCTGCAATGACTACCCAGAATAGCCACAGGTAATTCTTCCAAGAACCGGGTGCCTCTGATTTTATTCCTCCTTTTTCAAGATCATTCGATGCCAAAATTTCTGAAATCTGACCTTGGGTAAGTCCTCTCTTGAGAGCTTCCTCATTAAACGCCTGCAGCCATTCTTCTTTTGTTTTAAAGATTTTCAGATCGAGAGCTGCTATTGTCTGACGAATTACTTCCCCGGAAGGAGAATTTTCAGCTATGGCTAATAATTTCTTCTTCAGTAATACTATAGAAGGATCAGAATCAGAAAGAACTGCAGCAGCAATATTATTTAAATCCTCAGGACTTATTTTGCCACCGGTTTTTCCTGAAATATATTGTTGAAGCTCAGTCCATGTCTTAATATTCGATTCGTAAATTTTAAGATCGGAGAGGAGTGTCTTTAATTCTCCATCAGTATGCCCGGACAGATAATCCACTGCAGCCTGTGTCAGTATATTATCCATGACAGCCACTTTCAGTGCCAGATTATCTACTTCTTCCGGCTTAATACCTTTTTTAACAGATTCTTCTTTCAGATATGATATATAGTCGTCTATTTTAGCGAAATGCTTATTATCAATGCTTGTTTCATTAATAAAGTTCAATAAGCTATTGCTGGCCCTGTTCTTAAGTACAGCAGAAAGTGATTCAACTTGTTTATCTGAAATGACTGTACTGTACTCTGGCCTGGATACAGGCTGTTCTATATACTTATTCTGCCTTGTGACTTCTACTTCTGTAGTTGTTGTGTTATTGAATCGGTCTGTAAGGTGAAATACCAGGCGATTCTTTCCTTCTGCAGGAGCCATTTTATAAATAAAATCCCGATCATTGATCTTGAAATGCTCGGTCGATATTAAAGAGTCTCCGACCCAATGTTCAACAGTAAGGGATGATTTAGGCTCAACTTTCATCGGAAATACAATTGAGTCCCCTCTTATAACTGAAATCGATTTGTTCGATTCAATGTTCAAATCGGCTACAAAATCAGTTTTCGGTAATACTGCCCCCGGGAGTAGAAAGCTATCTGAAGGACTTGTCAGTGGCAGGTTCAGATTCTTGACAACCTTGCCACTTCCGTCACCTTCATAAGTGATTTGATAATCGCCCTGAGGAAGCTGAAACTCATACTCTCCGGTTTTTGGATTGGAATAAGCAATGATAACCTGGTTTGGATTCTTTAAATCAGCAGCGCTGACCTTAACACTGTCATATACACTGCTGTTCAGATCTGCGGCACTAACTTTTCCCTTAACGAAAAACTTCCTTGGATGCTTATCAGAAAAGACTTCGACCCTGTATATGTCCTGCTTCCCATATCCTCCGGAAATTTCTTTTGCAATATATCCCTCGAAGCCCTGATTGACAGGTTTAAAAAATATGTCATCATCGGTAGTATTCAGCGGAAATCCTACATTCATAGGAACTGACCATTTACCATTGTCGAGCAACTTCGAATAAAATATATCATAACCGCCCATATTAAAATGCCCCCTGGAACTGAAAAAGAGAGTTTTATCATCACTGCTCAGAAAAGGAGATTCTTCGTTAAACGGAGTATTTATTTCAGGCCCGAGGTTTGAGGCGGGTCCCCAGTCCCCTGTACTGTCTCGTGTTGAAACATAAATATCGAGACCTCCATATGTGCCTTTTCTGTTACTTGTGAAGTATAGTTTCTTATTGTCATGTGAAACTGCAGCATGCGATTCCCAATATTTGGTATTAATATTGTCATTGAGCTTCACTATAGGTGACCAGACTCCGTTTTCGAATTTAGATGTGTAAATGATTCCGTCATAATCAGCAGAACTGTACAGATATAATTCTTTACCATCTTTTGAAAGGCATGTTGGAAACAGATCGCGGTCGACCTTCAGCATTTCGTTCATATTCTGTGGCTCGGACCAGACCCCGTTAACTTTTACAGAATAAAGGAGTGCATCATAAAATGGCTGACTCCTTGAGAAGACTATAAGATCTTCTTTATCTGATACAACAGGATTAAAGTCGTTGTTTGCCCCGTTAATAGCTCTGCCAAGGTTCTTTGCTTTTACATAGAGAGGCATCTTCATAAGTTCCCTGGCATTCTTACACGATTGAATCTGAAGATTTACCACAGTTGTATCATAAACCTGGGCATTAAGGTTCTTACGAAATTGCTCATAAGTTTTCAGTGCTTTATCAATCTGGTTATTAATTCGGTAAGCGTTAGCCAGATAATATAGAGCATCGTATGGTGCAGCGGTTTCATTAAGTTTCCCTTCCTTGTAATTCGGATTGATATTTTTTGAAGCATCCTCAAGGTATCTGATGGCTTTTACTTTTTCACCGGGTATATTCATATAACATTGCCCGATCCTGAACTTGTAATTTGAGTTATTCGGCGCGTTTTTCAGCAACTGCAGATAGATTGGAAGTGCATCCTGATATGACTCATACAGGATCCAGCTTTCCGCATCATAAAAATTATTTCTTATCTCCTCTTTTGATTGGGAAATTAAATTATTATTTATAAATGTAGCCAGCAGCCACGTCAGAAGAACTAACCTTTTCATCATAACTCAATTAATTCAAAAACCTGTTCAGGTACAAAAACTTATGCCTGTATTTCACTCCTTACCTTCTATCATATTAGATTGAAGGAAGTCAGTGTGGTATTTCTCTACTCTAGGCTACTAATATAGTATAAAAATTAGAAAAAAAGGCTATTTGCGACAGCCCTTTTTCCAAATCTTTCCTTTTTTTATCTGATTCAATCTGATCTGCGACTAAATGCCCTGACCTCTTAAGCAGTAGAATTATACATCAGTTCACGCAACATCGGGAGAATAATTTTCAAGGATCTCTTTTACCTTGTGAAGGAATTTCCCTGCGAGTGCACCATCTATAACCCTGTGATCGTAACTTAATGAGAGAATTATTATCTGCCTTATGGCAATAACGTCTCCATCGGGGGTTTCTAAAACTACCGGAGTTTTTCTGACAACACCCGTACCAAGAATTGCAGCCTGAGGCTGATTGATTATAGGCGTGCCCGCAAGATTATTATAGCTTCCGAAATTTGTAATGGTAAATGTGCCACCGGTAATTTCATCAGGTTTCAATTTGTTGTTTCTGGCTCTTTCTGCGAGATCATTGACTGTTTTTGCGAGGCCGGTAAGACTTTTTTCGTTTGCATTCTTTATAACCGGTACAATCAGGTTACCATCAGGAAGTGCAGTAGCCATGCCTACGTTGATGTTTTTTCTCTTTATGATATTATCCCCGTCTACTGATATATTTACCATCGGAAAGTCATAGAGAGCTTTGGCTACGGCATCTACGAAAATAGGAGTTAGAGTTAGTTTTTGACCTTCGGCAGCCAGAAATTTATCCTTATAGGCGTTTCTCCAGATCATTAGTCGGGTTACGTCAGCATCAATGAATGATGTTACATGAGGTGATGTTCTTTTTGACATAACCATATGATCAGCAATGAGCTTACGAATCCTGTCCATAGGAATTATTTCATCACCTGCGTGCCGTGAAACACTCACCGGTCCATTTTTTGAAGATTTTAAAGTGCTGGCAGGTTCTTCTTTAGCAATTGCTACTGGTTCCAAAGAAACTATCCCCGGATCCTTTGAAGGATTTTTTTCTTCCAGAAGTTTAAGAATATCATCTTTGGTTATTCTCCCATCCATCCCGGTTCCTGTGGTTTTGTCAAGGTCGGCATAGCTGATTCCCTCTCTTGCGGCGATGCTTCTCACAAG
>Ga0302321_100003305_pt1 | contig 13827 bp, 11 predicted proteins | sample Fen_T0_1_FD_202505 | JGI IMG/M metagenome (GOLD analysis project Ga0302321, IMG submission 202505) | Peat permafrost microbial communities from Stordalen Mire near Abisko, Sweden - Fen_T0_1 | ecosystem: Environmental > Terrestrial > Soil > Wetlands > Permafrost | place: Sweden: Abisko...
CCCGGCCGCGGCGCTACTACGTCATCAGCCCCCAGGGCCGGGACGTGCTGGCGCAGCTCAAACTCGACTGGTCGGCCATGAGCGCCACCATGAAAAAAATGTTGTCGTAACACGAGGAGAATAAAATGAACCTGTTGGATCGTTATGTTGCCGAAGTTGGAAAATACCTGCCCCGGCGCAGCCGCGCCGATATCGAAGCCGAAATCCGCTCCACGCTCGAAGACATGCTCGATGAACGCACCCACGGTGCCGAAGCGAGCGATGCCCAGGTCAGCGACCTGCTCAGGGAATACGGCGACCCGCGCAAGGTGGCCGCCTCGTATGGCTCAACCCAATACCTGATCAGTCCGCGCCTCTACCCCACCTTCGAGCTGGTGCTCAAGATCGTGCTGAGCGTGCTGGCTATTGTCACCCTGTTCGGCCTTGGGATCAGCCTCGTCCGCACCGGGCTGGGTGGGCCCGAGATGGGTTCGAACCTGCTCCAGGCGCTTGGACAGTTCCTTGGCGGCCTGGTTACCGGCTTTGGGGAAATCGTGCTGATCTTTGCGATCATCGAACGTACCCTGCCGGCCTCCGAGGTAGACCTGAAAGAGAAAGCCTGGGACCCCGCCGACCTGACGAAGGAGCCCGATCCGGATCAGGTGAAATATCCCGACGTGATCGCCTCGATCATCTTCCCACTGATCATTCTAGCGTTCCTGAACTTTTACCCGCAGCTCGTCGGCATCCATTATGTGGAGCACGGCCAGTGGACCTCTGTTCCCATGCTCTCGCCGGCTTTCTTCAGCTACCTTCCGTGGATCAACCTGCTCATCCTGCTGGGTGTTGCGCTGAACCTCTGGCTGGTGCGCCAGGGTCACTGGCAGACGGCTACCCGTGGCTTGAGCCTGGCCCTGAGGTTGGGTAACATTGCCCTGGTCATCTGTATGCTGGTCGGCCCTTCCATCCTGGCCGTCTCCGGCGAAGCCCTGCCCAATGGCCTGAGCAAACTGGCCCCTTTGTTCGGCTTCATCTCCATCGCGGTCCTGCTGGCCGTGATCCTGGCCGAGAGTATCAACGTATTCAAACTTATCTGGCAGTTGCGACCCGATCGACCCGTCGCGCCAATGAAGAGATAGCGAAGTGACAAGAAGTGAGTATGAAGAAAACGAGGAAACAGGTAGCAAGTAAACCAGGTATGGAAAGAAAGCAGCCGGGTCCACGCATGGGGCCCGGCTGCTTATATGGTTATGAGATGCGCCTATCGATAAAATTGGTGTCATTCGTGCAATTCGGATCAAGTCGCCTTGGCTCCTAACTATTCACTATTCTCTATTCACTAACATCCATCCTAAAAGTTGACTCGCCCCCCGTCGAAGGTTATGATTACTTCCAATGAACGCAGCGCAAAGCAACTCCTCCAACCCGGGCTCCGGCCTGCTGAATACCAAGCTGATGCCGCCGCGCCTGCACGCCAGCATGGTGCCGAGGCCGGACCTGCTGGCGCGCCTCGACGAAAGCCTGTCCCGCAAGCTGATCGTGGTCAGCGCGCCGACCGGCTTCGGCAAGACCACGCTGGTGGCCATGTGGCTGGCCGAGCGCCCGCTCCATTCGGCATGGCTGGCGCTTGACGAGAACGACAACGATCCGGTGCGCTTCTGGACCTACGTCGTCACCGCCCTGCGCAGCTTCGACGTCGCAGCTGGCAAGACGGCCCTGGCTGCCCTGGCGGCTTCGCAACCTGCTGCGCTGCAGATGATCCTGACCGGGCTGATCAACGACCTGGCGCGCCTGCCGGATGATTGTGTGCTGGTGCTCGACGATTACCACCTGATCGAAACGCCCGAGATCCGCGAGAGCGTGGCCTTCCTGCTGCAGCACCTGCCATCTGCCCTGCATGTGGTGCTGGTCACCCGCCAGGAACCGGACCTGCCGCTCGGCCTGCTGCGCGCGCGCGACGAGCTGCTCGAGATCGACACGGCCAGCCTGCGTTTCACGCCCGCCGAGACGGCTGCCTTCCTGCGCGAGGCCGTCCCACTGGCGCTGCCACCGGCGCTGGTGGAGAAGCTTCAGCAGCGCATCGAAGGCTGGGCCGCCGGTCTGCGCCTGGTGGCGCTGTCGCTCAAAGGCCAGCCGGATGCGGCCGGTGCTGCCCAGGCGCTGGAACGCTTTTCGGGCAGTCACCGCTACGTGGCCGACTACCTGACGAAGGAAGTCTTCGAGGCCCAGCCCGAACCCCTGCGCGATTTCCTGTTGAAGACCTGCTTCCTGAGCCGCCTGAACGGCGCGTTGTGCGATGCGCTCACGGGCGGCGCCAACGGGGAGCGGCTGCTCGAACAGCTCGAACGCCAGAGCCTGTTCGTGGTCCGCCTGGAGCACAAGGGAGAGCGTGTCTGGTACCGCTACAATCCGCTTTTCGCGGAAAGCATCCAATACCTGGCCCGGCAGCGCCTGGGCGACGACGGCGTCCGTTCCATCTTCGAAAAAGCCTGCGACTGGTATACCTACCAGCAGATGTACGACGAGGCCATCGAGGCCGCCCTGACCGCCGGCCTGTTCGAGCGCACTATGGCCTTGATCGAGACCTTTATCGAAATCTACAGCCTGAGCGAGCTGCACACCCTGACGCGCTGGCTGGAGCGTATCCCCTCCCAACTGGTGCTGCGCTCCCCTGAGACTTGCCTGGCGTATGCGCAGGTGATCCTGTTCACCGGGGACCGTTATGCTCCCGCTACGGCGGCGCGCATCGAGCCGCTGCTCCAGGCCGCGCAGGAGCGCTGGCAGGCCGATGGGAACCAGGGCAAGATGGGCGCGGTGCTGGCCTTGCGCGCCATGACCCTGGTCTGGCAGGGTGATTTTGCGCGGGCGCTGGGCTATGCCTACCAGTCTCTCGAATTGCTGCCCGAGCCCGACGTGTTCTGGCGCGCCGTCAGCCTGCTCAACGTCGGCGCCGGCGAACTCTACGAAGGCAAGCTGATTACCGCGCAGTCCAGGATCCTGGAGGCACGGGCGTTACACGGCGCCGCTCAAAACGTCCACGGCGTCTTGGCCGCCGCGCAGATGCTCGGGGAGGTCTTCTACCAGCAGGGCGACCTGGAACAGTGCGCCCAGATCAATCGCCAGATCATCCTCGATGCGGTCGGTGACGAGCCCATGCTCGACGACCAGGGCGAGGCGCGCCTTGGTCTGGCCAAAGTGGCGTACGAGCGGAATGACTTGTCCGAGGCCCGCGCGCTGGTGCTCGAGGCGCTGGATTTGGCCCGGCAGCGTTCCAATGCTGTGCTGCGTGCCGATGCCGTTGTCCTGCTGGCGTTGATCGATGCTGCCGCAGGAGAAACGGATAAGGCGCGCGCGGCGCTCAAGACGCTGCTGGCCGATCTGCAGAACCCGGCTGCGCAGTTGGACGTGCAGGATGCGCTGGCGTGGTTGGCGTTGCGGGCGGGTGAGCCGGCTGCACTGGCAGGCTGGCACCCGGCGCCGCCCGACGATGGCCGCAGCCTGTTCCTGCACCGCGAGCAGCAGGTCTTCACCCTGGCACGCTTGCGCCTGGCCGAAGGCCAGCCCGCCGAAGCGCTGGCACTGCTCGAGCATTTGCAGGCCGACGCACGGGAGCAGGGTCGCGTACGCAGCCAGGTGGAAGGGCTGTGCCTGATGGCGCTGGCGCACCGCGCTGCGGGCGATTTGCCGCAGGCACGCGAGATGCTCAGCCGGGCCCTGGCTTTGGGACAACCCCACGGTTTTCGCCGCCTCTTCCTGGACCAGGGTGCTGGCTTGGCAGGGCTGCTGCGTGAAGCGGCACCGTCGCTGACGGCGCGCCCGCTCAGCCTGTACGCCGCCACGCTGCTGCATCTCTTCGCCCTGGAGAGCGCTCCCGCAGCCGCCGGGCTGACGGAACCTCTGAGTGCCCAGGAACTGCGCGTGCTGCGCCTGCTGGCGGCTGGCCTGTCGAACGGCGAGATCGCGCGGGAACTGGTCGTCTCGACCAACACCGTCAAGACCCACGTCAAGAGCATCTACCGCAAGCTGGACGTCAACGCCCGCGACGAAGCCCGCTCGGTGGCGAAAGAGTTGAAATTATTGTAGGGTGGATGACCACAGCGGGCATGGTAGGGGCGGGCCTTGCCATGGCCCGTGAGCGAGGCGAAGGGGTGCCCGCCCTGCTTTCAGACTCTTGTTGAGTGCGGGCGTTGCCACCCGGCCCCGAACGGAGTGAAGATGTGCCTGCCCGGTTAGGACCTGGCCCGACGTGACAATATCACCCACCCAATCACCCGTTTTGGGTGAAGTGCGCTGGGTCGGGCAGGCCTAGAATACGGGCAAATCAACGACCCGTATGAAAGAGGTTAGATATGACACAACGCTCCATTCTTGCAGGATTGACCCCTACCGTGATCATCAAGGTCGGCGCCAACGTGACCGTTCGCGGCCAGGAAGGCGACCGCGTTATCGCGGAGACCAGCGATGCCTGGGGGAGCCTGCGCGTCGAAAAGAGCACCGGCACCGGCAGGGAGATCGCCCGCGCCCGCGCTGCCAACGGCGAGCACGTCTTCTTCGACCTGCGCATCAAGCTGCCCGATCCGAGTGCGCCGCAAACTCCCCAGGAAGTCATCGAGGTGCAACTGAGCAGCAACGGCCAGGTGCTGGTGCCGTTCGGCGCGAACATTAAGGTCTATGCCGGCCTGAACATCGACGTGCAGGATGTGCGCGGCCGGGTCGACGCTTTCGCCGGCGCCAAGCTCCACCTGCAGGACGTGGCTGCGTTGGGCAATGCCTCCGCCGGCTGGACGATGGACCTGGACTGCCAGACCCTGCCGGCCCAGAGCGCCGAATTCAAAGCCGGCAGCGACCTGCGCTTCCACGTCCGTGACCTGACCAGCGCGCACATCCGCATCAAGGACCTGGGCGGCTATTGGGAGGCGCAGATCGGCAGCGGCGAGCAGTCCGTCTACCTGAAATCCGGCGGCGACGTGACCCTGGTCACCGACCAGGAAGTCCAGCCCTTGCCGCCCCATTACATCTTGGGCAAGATCGAGAAACCCTCCGCAGCGTAAAAACGAGACGGTCACCTTCAAGGTGACCGTCTCGTTTTTACAAAGATCTCAGACACGGCTCATCCCGGGAGAAAGGTACCGGGATGAGCCGTGTCTTGTCGGGAGCCGGGCAATCACCCGCCCAATCACCCCGGCTGGGTGATGCCGGCTCACTCTATCGCCGGCTAAGATGCTCTCATTGCAGGAAAACCACTCAACGGAGGTGTAGTCATGATTTTGGTAACGGGAGCAACCGGGCACGTCGGCAGGGAACTCGTGCCGCAGTTATTGGAAATGGGTCACAGTGTCCGCGTCCTGGTGCGTGATCCGCACAAGGTGGCGCAGCTGGACCCTGGCGTGGAACGCGCAGTGGGTGACCTCGAGCGGCCGGCGACGCTGGAGAGCGCGATGGCCGGTGTAGACGGTATCTTTTTGCTGACATTTCAGACGGATCAGGATGCCAATGTGCTGGCGGCAGCAAAACGGGCCGGGGTGCGGCGGGTCGTGAAGCTCTCCACACTGGAGGCCAGTGACCTGCGCTTGCAGATCGGCCGCTGGCACCGCGAGCGCGAACGCTTGATCGAAGCCAGCGGGCTGGAGTGGACGTTCCTCAGGCCGGGAATGTTCATGAGTAATGCGGTCGACTGGTGGGCGGAGTCTATCAAGGGGCAGGGTGGGGTCTTTTTCCCGGGAGGCAAGGCCCGGGTGGCGCCCATCGATCCGCGCGACGTGGCAGCGGTCGCGGCAGCAGCGTTGACCCGGCCCGGCCACGAGGGTCACGTCTACGAGCTGACTGGGCCGGAATTGCTCACCATTCGCCAGATGGTGGAAACGATCGAGCACGTCTTGGGCAGCCCGCTTCGTTACCAGAACATCCCTCCGTTCGTGGCTCGCTTTTTTATGTCGCGCTCGGGCATGGATAAATCTTTGGTGAAGGCCCTGATGGAACTGGTGGCCTCGCTGCAGCGTGACGAGGGGGCGGTCGCGACCGGTACCGTCGAGCAGGTGTTGGGACGGGCGCCGCGCTCGTTCGAAGCATGGTGCCTGGAGCACGTGGATAGCTTCCGCTCGTAAACGCCAATCACCCATCCAATCACCCTGGCTGGGTGAGACGCACTCACCCGCCTCGCCGGTAAGATGGACGAAATTCGAACAAGCACCGCGTCCACCGGATGGACCGGGCAAAAGGAGAAAACAACATGGAAAACCTGATCGCACTCTGGCTCAACCCCATCAACGTGGGCATCCTGTTCCTGTGCTTCTGCGGCGGCATCTGGCTGCTGGCCCACACCGCCCCAAACTATAAAGACAAATAAATCTACCAAACGAAAGGGCTTATCGTTATGAACAAACAGACTTCAACCAAGACCAACCGCCGGGCGCTGACCGTGATCTTCTTTATCATGCTGATGGACATCGTTGGCATGTCCATCCTGATCCCGGTGGCCCCGTACATCGTTGGGCGCTACAGCAGCTCGGCCTTGATGGTCACCATGCTGACCGTGATCTACGCCGGGGCGCTGTTCTTCGCCGCGCCGGCGTTGGGCAAGATCAGCGACCGGGTCGGCCGCCGCCCGGTGCTGCTGCTCAGCGTGCTGGGCTCGGCCATCGGCTACTTCATCTTCGGCATCGGCGGCGCGCTGTGGGTGCTGTTCCTCTCGCGCCTGATCGACGGCATTACCGGCGGCAACCTGTCCACTGCGGCAGCCTACATCGCGGACGTCTCCAAGCCGGAAGAGCGCGCCAAGAATTTCGCACTGATCGGTATGGCCTACGGCTTCGGTTTCATCCTGGGACCTGCCATCGGCGGGGCGCTGGGACAGCTCAGCGTGGACGCGCCGGTCATCGCCGCCGGCATCATCTCGCTGCTGAGTGTCGGAGTGATCTACTTCACGCTGCCCGAGTCGCTGCCTGTGGAGAAGCGCGAGACGGGCCGGTTGGCCTGGCGGGACTTCAATCCCTTCGCGGCCATCGGCGACATGGCGCGCAAACCGGGCATCGCCCTGCTGCTGGCGGTCACCGCGCTCTTCAACTTTTCGTTCGACGGCATCAACAGTATCCTGGCCGTGTTTACCGTGCAGAAATTCTCGGTCCAGCCCTGGCAGATTAGCGTGCTGTTCGTCATCGCGGGGATTGCCACCGCCATCATGCAGGGCAGCCTGGTGCCCGCGCTGATGCCGCGCTACGGCGAGAAGCGCCTGGGCATGCTCAGCCTGGCCGGCGATGGGGTCGGGGCGCTGCTGGTCTTCGCCGCGCCGGTCTTCTGGCTGCTCTACCCGATTATCTTCGTGGAGAATATGGTGGGCAGCTTCATCTATGCGGCGCTCAGCACCCTGGCGGCCAACCGCGTCTCCGAGCGTGAGCAGGGACAGTTGGCCGGGGTCAGTGCCGCCGTCAATGGCCTGGTAGCTGCGCTTGGACCACTCTGGGCCGGGGTGGTGTACGACCATGTCATGCCTGGCGCGCCTCTGTGGATGGGCGCCATCCTGTTCGGCCTGGCCTGTCTGCTGCTGTCACGCGTCAGGATCACGGCCCGCCAGGGCCGTCCCGCCAAAGCCTTCTCGGCAGCGGATTAGTCCGCTGCCTGGCTAAACGATCATCACTCATTCTGAAAGGAAACATGAAATGGAAACAACCAAACCAAGGAAAGCCTATCGCGGCCCTGCCATGGAAGGGCGAGTTGCCACCTGGTACGCCAAGAACACCTTGAAGGATATCCACCGCCACAAGCTGATGGCCGCGCAGCTGGCCGGGAAGGTTCCTGTCGGCAGGCGCGTGCTGGAAGTGGCGCCAGGACCGGGCTACTTCTGCATCGAGCTGGCCAAGCTGGGCGACTTCAAGATCACCGGGCTGGACATCAGCCAGTCGTTCGTCGAGATCTGCCGCAAGAACGCCGCGACAGCCGGGGTCCAGGCGGAATTCCGCCAGGGCGATGCCGCGCACATGCCCTTCGAGGCCGGCAGCTTCGACTTCATCTTCTGCCAGGCGGCTTTCAAGAACTTCTCGCAGCCGGTGCAGGCCATCGGCGAGATGTACCGCGTGCTCAGCCCCGGCGGCTTGGCCGTGATCGTCGACCTGCGGCGCGACGCCCCCTGGGCCGAGATCGAGAAAGAGGTCGCCGGCATGGGCCTCGACCCGCTCAACCGCTTTATGACCCGCTGGACCTTCCGCCTGATGCTGCTCAAGACTGCCTACAGCGTCGACCAGATCAAGGCCATGGTAGCGCGCACCCCCTTCCGCAAGAGCCATATCGACGTCAGCGAGATCGGCTTCCAGCTCTGGCTTGAAAAGTAATGGATCTTGAAAACATGTCTCACCCCTAATTTAAGCTGACACCGCAAAATATCGGGAGTTTTGGTCTTTTGCTACGTGGGGAAATGTTTGAACCATCAGAACCCAACAGGCTTGAAGGATTTGAGGGTTACCAGGGTCTCAAAGGGACAAAGGGAGCGGTCTCCCCGGCACCAGCGTCCGGGGCTGGTGTTGCTCCCTTGTCCCTTTGCATTTTCTCCCTCCCCCGGCTGTAAACTACTGAATTTGCCCAATTTTGATCTTGCCGGGGGACCACACGGTCCCCGGAGCATGCGGAGGGGATGGCACCCGAGCGGGTTTCAGCGAAGGGTGGGCTGGGGTGGGGGCTGGCCCCGGTAGGCCCTAAATAGCATGACACACCCAGCAAAGATTAAATTCGGGATGTGTCATGCCTGTAGGCGCTTCGCGCCACTTAATCTCCGAAGCATAGCGCAGGGGAACCGTCCCTGCTTCCTGTATAAGAGCTATACTTAAAGTGGTTCGGCTCGCGTTCCATAGAACAGAGCATCGGAAATCAATTTAGGTTTTGGGAGGGTATTCTCATGAAGTTGTTTCGATCTGGATTTATTCTGTTGGGCCTGGGCATGCTGCTCCTGGGCTGTGACCGCAGGAACCCCGCGGCTCTCTCTACGAAGCCGGCCTCTTCACGCACCCCCACCGCACAGCCTTCTCCGGAGGTTGTCGCTGATTCTACGGCTACCTCCGCACTCGCTGCGGCGCCGGATACCGGTGCGCCGCTCTCGCCGCAGGTCAATGACGATCATACGCTCACCCTGCGCCTGCAGGCCTCCGCTGCCGCCACTGTGACCGTCTCGGGGGATTTTGGCGACCTGGCCATGACCAAAGACGCGCAGGGCCTCTGGTCCGTTACCACGGCGCCGTTGGAGCCCGCCATCTACCGGTACTCTTTCGTGGTGGACGGCGTGAGCATGGCCGACCCAAACAACCCGGACGTGAAAAGCGTAACCGAATCCCTGGTCACGGTCCCGGGCACCCCACCCATGCCTTGGGAATTGCGCGACGTGCCTCATGGACACGTCACGCAGGTTCTCTACCAATCCCAGGTCTTCGAAGCCCAGCGCCGCTACTATGTTTACACCCCTCCCGGCTTCGAGAAGAGCACCGGCAAACTGCCTGTGCTCTATCTGCTGCATGGATATACCGATAACGAATCGACCTGGACTGCCACCGGCAAGGCCAACCTGATTGCCGATAACTTGCTGGCCGGTGGCAAGATCAAGCCAATGCTTATCGTCATGCCCTATGGGCAGCTTGATAGCCGCGTCCCCATCGACCGGGCCCTGGACCCTGATTTCCAGTATAAGTATGAGAGACAGATCCTCACGGAAATCATCCCCTCCGTCGAGAGCACTTTCCACGCCGTCTCGGATGCCAAACACCGCGCCATCGCCGGCTTGTCCATGGGCGGTTTTCAGGCGGCTGTGATCGGTTTGAACCACCCCGAGACTTTTTCGACCGTCGCTATGTGGAGTTCGGCTTTCTTCGGCGACCCGGCTGTTCTGCTCGGCCGCCTGGCCGCCGCTCCCGATCGCCTCAAGCACTCGTTTCTCTACGTCCACGTAGCCGTGGGCCTGCAGGATTCTCTGCTCCCCCGCAGCGACGTGATCGACCAGTTTCTGACGTCGGAGAATATCACCCACCAATATACTCCCACCCCTGGGGTGCATAACTGGCTGGTCTGGCGTAGCTACCTGGCCGACTTCCTTCCCAAGTTCTCTGCCGTTGCCCACTAGCCGGCAGTATCACCTGACCCGCCCCGAGCATCCTGCCCGGGGCGGGTTCGTTTAACAAATATTCGGCGCACCGCATCATCTTATGATGGCAATCTAAAATCCGCAATCTAAAATCTTCAATCTGCCATCTCCATCCTTCCTCTCTTGCGAGATGATGGGACCTATAGTACACCACCTGTACAGGATCAGTACAGGATCAGTACAGGATCAGTACAGGATGATCGGAGGATGAGTGCGGGTTACTGGGATACATCTCGAATACATCATGGGGGAACCATGGCACACCTTTGTAGGCGGGGGTATCTTCAATTTGGGGCGAGACATGCGCCTGCCCTTACTTTGGCAAATAACAAAGCCGATTTTGACTTTCCGTCGTGTTCCTTTGTGCTCGTCGTGGAAGCCCCCGATGTTTATGGGGGTGAAAAGGATTTCGTTCTTTCTTTTCTCTGCGCTCTTTGCGCCCTGCGGCGAGATCTCAATGTTAAGCTACACCCTTTGTCCGACAACCTCTTGACAAGTGCTCGCGTTTTGTTATATAATAAAAACGAACGTTCGTTCATTTCGAAAGAAGAATATGACAGAAGAGACCAACCCAGAGACCCCATCCAAGAGCGACCGCACCCGCCAGGCCATCATCGATGCGGCCTACGGCCTGATCATCGAACAGGGCTACGCCGCCACCTCCATGCGCCAGATCGCCGACCGCGCCGGGCTGGCCCTGGGCGGCATCTATAACCATTTCCCATCCAAGGCCGACGTGTTCCGTGTCATCATGCTCGAGCGGCATCCCTTCCGCCAAATCATGATCATCTTCAATTCGGCGCAGGGCGATACCATCGAAGAATACGTCCGCAATCTGGCGCGCTCATTCGTCGACACGTTGGGCCAGCATCCCGATTTCCTGAACCTGATGCTGATCGAGATTGTCGAGTTCAAGGGTGAACACGTGCCGGCGGTCTTCGAGCTGGTCTTCCCGACCGTGCTGCCTCTCGGTCAGCGCATCGCCGGGCTCCCCGGCACCGTGCGCAACGTCCCGGCCCCGGTGCTGGTGCGTGCCTTCTTGGGGATGTTCTTCTCGTATTACATCACCGGCATCCTGCTCGGCCCGGTCATGCCGCCCGAGATGCAGGCCAACTCGCTCGATTATTTCGTCGAGATCTTCTTACACGGTGTCCTTTCTGAAACCCCCGCTTAGGAGCTTGTATGGTCAATACCCGCCTGATTTCCATTATCCGTAAAGAGTTCATCCAAATCCTGCGCGACCCGCGCACGCTGGCGTTGATCCTGGTCATGCCGCTGATCCAGCTCTTTCTGCTGGGCTATGCCGCCACCAACGACGTGCGCAACGTGCCCATGGTCATCTATGACCAGTCGCTAAGCTCCGAGTCGCGTGCCTTCATCGATGCCTACCGCGCCGCGGATTATTTCAGCATCGCCTATTCCGTCAGCTCGGAAGCCGCGCTGCGCATGCTGATCGAGAACGGCTCTGCCCGGGCCGGGATGATCATTCCGCGTGACTATGCTTCCAAGTTGGTCCAAGGCAACGCCCAGGTGTCCTTCATCCTGGACGGCTCGGACCCCACGGTGGCCGCCACCTCGCTTTCGGCGGCACAGTTGATCGGGCAGACGCACGCCACCGGCATCCTATCCGAAAAGATGGCCACCAGCGGGCAGAGCCTCAAGCTCCAGCCCCCGGTAGATGTGCGCACCACCGTCTGGTACAACCCCGACCTGGTCAGCGCCTATTTCATGATCCCCGGCCTGATCGGCCTGATCCTGTCTGCCATCATGGGCATCGTCACTTCGACCGCCGTCGTGCGCGAACGCGAGCGCGGCACGATCGAACAGTTGATCGTCACCCCCATCCGTTCGTGGGAGTTGATCGTCGGCAAGATCCTGCCCTACACCATCCTGGGATTGTTCGACATGGCCACCATTGTCGCGGTGGGGCACTGGTGGTTTGGCGTGCCGGTGCGCGGCTCGCTGTTCCTGATCTTCCTGCTTTCCGGCGTCTTCCTGCTTTCAGGTCTGGGCATCGGTCTCCTGGCTTCCACGGTTGCCAACACCCAGCAGGAAGCCATCCTGACGGTTTTTATGACCGTGCTGCCGAGCGTCTTCCTGTCCGGGTTCATCTATCCGCTTGCAGCCATGCCGGTTTTCTTGCAGTTCGTCGCCTATTTCATCCCGCTGCGTTATTTCCTGATCATCATCCGCGCCTTGATGATTAAGGGTGTCGGGCTGGATGCGATCCTGCCTGAGGTCATCTATATGACCCTGTTTGGCATAGGTATCATGGGCCTGGCGGCGCTGCGCTTCCGCAAGCGGCTCGACTGAGCGAGGCAACTTATATGGCACTCATTGAAGCTACTCGAATGCGTAAAGCCTTCGGCTCGTTGGTCGCGGTGGACGAGCTGAGCCTGAACGTCCCCGCCGGCGAAATCTACGGCCTGGTCGGTTCGGACGGCGCCGGTAAGACCACCGCGCTGCGGCTGCTGGTCGGGGCGCTCAAGCTCGACGCCGGCGACGTCTCGGTTTGCGGCTACGACGTCCGCAAACAGGTCGACCAGGCCCGGGCCAACATTGGCTATCTCTCGCAGCGCTTCTCTTTCTACGAAGAACTGACCGTGCTCGAGAACATCCGCTTCTTTTCCGAGGTGCGCGGTCTCAGACCCAACGAATGGCTGCCGCGCTGCATGGAGATCCTCGACTTCGTCGGCCTGGCATCCTTCAAGGACCGCCGCGCCGGACAGCTTTCGGGTGGGATGAAGCAAAAGCTCGGCCTGGCCTCGGCCCTGGTCACGCGACCCAAGGTGCTGCTGCTCGACGAGCCCACCACCGGCGTGGACCCGGTCACCCGCCAGGATTTCTGGCAGCTGCTGATCCGGCTGGTAGCCAGCCCGTTGCAAATGTCTGCCGCGGATGGCGTAGAGGCCGCCGAAGCGAACGTCGCCGTGATCATCTCCACACCCTACATGGACGAAGCGGCGCGCTGCAACCGGGTAGGCTTCTTGCAGAAAGGCCAATTGATCGCCGAAGGCACCCCCGCAGAGCTGCGCTCCACGCTGAATGATCGCGTCGTCGAGCTGCGCGGTACGCCCATCCGGTTGATCAGGCAGCTGGCCGCCCGGGAGCCTGGCGTGGAAGATGTGCGCGCCTTTGGCGACCGGCTGCACCTGCGCGTGGCGCCTGAGAAATCTGCCGCCGTCATCAAGAGCCTCAAGAAGACCATCCCGGCTGGCGGCGGCACGCTGACCAACGCGCGGCCCGTCCCGCCGGTGCTGGAAGATGTCTTCATCGCCCTGGCCGACTTGAACAGTGAAGCCGCGTAGATAACGAAAGGAGTAACCCATGATCGAATTCGAACTCGGCGCCCTGGTGGACCGCCCGTTACAGGAAGTATTCGACTTCCTCTCGAACCCGCTCAACTTGCCCAAGTGGCAGGCCATGGTGGGCAGCATCGAACAGGCCACCCCTGGTGCGCTAGGGGTGGGCTCGAAATACAACGTCCATGCCGAAATGCTGGGCCGCAAGCTCGATGGCGTGATGGAAATCACCGCTTACGAGCCGCCCGCGAAGTTTGGCTTCACAAATCAGGCCGGGCCCATGCAGGTCACGGTGCTGATGACACTCAAGCCCGCCGGCACCGGCACAAAGATCACGCTCCATGCCCAGGGCAATCCCGGTGGTGTGTTCAAGCTGGCCGAAGGCCCCTTGAGCCACCAGGTGCAGAGCCAGATGGAAGCCAACCTGGC
>Ga0302321_100003306_pt1 | contig 13826 bp, 9 predicted proteins | sample Fen_T0_1_FD_202505 | JGI IMG/M metagenome (GOLD analysis project Ga0302321, IMG submission 202505) | Peat permafrost microbial communities from Stordalen Mire near Abisko, Sweden - Fen_T0_1 | ecosystem: Environmental > Terrestrial > Soil > Wetlands > Permafrost | place: Sweden: Abisko...
GGTTGTTACTGATGTTCCTGCTGGTGCCACGGCCGTAGGAATTCCAGCAGTATCGCGACTGCGTGGTACTTCGGACGGGTCTCCCCCGAGCAGCACTGCCGTGTTGCGCAATTCGGTTCAGTCGGACTGATTGTAATTCGCGTTCTTGGGCTGAACCGGCAGTGCATGCGTGAATGCCACGCCCTCGTTCGACCACGCATGGTCATGCAGCGGTTCAGCGCGCAAGAGGCAACGCTTCGACGTTGCACGGCGTGTCTCAATTTGCAAAATTAGCAGCTTGCAAAGCAAGGTGATGTGGGAAGCGCCGCAGAATTGTGGATGATGTGCGCCAAGAAGTCGCGGAAATTGAACCCCAACGACGTGGAACATTTGGAGTTGATGTGTCGCATTCAGCATGTGCCCCGTTCAGACTTCCGCGCTAGACATTGCGAGCGCGTCGTCCCCGGCATTCCAGAAATTGACGTTCCCGCAACGCCGCGCCAAAGCCACACGGGTGAGGCGCCCTTTTTCAAAGGCGACAGCCAACACCAATGACCATTTCTCCCAATAACGCCACTCGTCCGCAATCTGTGCGAGAACAAATCCAGCCACCGCGATGGGAGGTTGAGAATCCCGAACGCTACTAGGATCCACCGAAGCAGATTCTAAGTTCAATTCGAACATATACTCGGGTGCGGTTGGCTTTCCAGCAGCGGTAAACCGTTGGGCGCGCGATCATTGGGATAGTGAAGCGCGTAGTTCCCGGGGTAGTTCGTTCCCCCCCGAAATTTGGGCATGACCAAAGCGTGTAGAAGTGTTTGCGCGGGAGGTTTCCAGGAACGCAAGCGAATGTGACCACGCGGCATGACCTGAGCCATGAGACCGGGATCGCACAATGTCAGTCGTGCATTCCGATATTCTGATTTTTGGCCGTCCCCATTGGTTACGGTTGAATAAGAGGGTATGCCAAACCACACAGCGCTTAGGTGCGGCGCGATGCCTGAAAGAGGCGTTTGAGTCGTAGGAAACGCACCTCGAAAAGCTCAAAGCTTACGTACGCTACCAAGCAAGAGAGGACAATCCCGCACGCCCCGCAGGCAAGTACGGCCGTGGTGCGATTGGCAATTCGTTGTTCGAACTCTAGCACCATATTGTGTTTCCAGAAATAGTAGGAAATGATCGCGTGGTAGACGTAAAGTCCGTAGCTATACTTCCCAAGCTCACGCAACCATCGCATTCTCAGCGGCGACTTGATGAGTAATGGTCCGTTTTCCCAGGCTGCGGTAACGATGAACGTGCCGCAGAAGATGGCCAGCAATAGCCATTTCAACGGTACGACGATTGGGGCCCAGCGGCTTTCATGCGAAGGCAGCATCATCAGAGCGGTAAGCGCGGATAGACTTAACGGCAGCCAAATCTTCATCTTGTAGCCGAGCGACGCCATTCCGCCAGGGCCGCGCGCCGCAAGCGCGAAGAATGCACCAATGCAAAGACTATCTAGGCGGCAGGGCGTTAGCACATGGGACATCATTTCATTCGCGCCAGCAAAGCCCAGGGCAACTCGCAATAAGAACGCGGCAATTCCAAGCAGCACGGTCGCGCGTAGCGCCGTAACCCGCTCAAAAGTTCCTACAATAAATGGCCAGAAGAGATAGAAATGTTCCTCAATCGCAAGCGTCCAAAAGTGGGAGAGGTACGGAATGGAAAATGCTCCCTGTCGTGCCACGTACACATTGGTTAGGTATGACCACAACCACCCCTGGACGGGTCGAATCTCAAGCGCTTCCGGGGCAAAACGCCTAAATACACTTGCGGGAATGAGAATTACTATTGTCAGAATCACCGCATAGTAGAGCGGGAATATCCTCAAAGTTCGCCGCATATAGAAGGAGCGGAAATAGTGTTCACTCCCTCGCGTATCCCATAGAATTCCGGTGATGAGATAGCCTGACAATACAAAGAACAGGTCCACTCCCCACATACCGTAACCTGAGACGCGAGCAACAATCGACTCGACAAAATTGTGGGTTTCCCCAAATGATTGGGAGTAGAAATGCAGCAACATGACGGCAGATATTGCAATGCCTCTAATTCCGTCAAGTTCTGGCACGTATGCATCGGCCCCCGGTACCTGGGTCGCAGTGGACAACGGCATCTTTGTTCGACTATAGCCATTCCCAGGTCCTAGGCAAACTCGTTCACTTGGGTCTAACCCAACACCGGTGGAATCCCGTTCGCAGACACGGGTTGGAGGCAATCGTCTCGGCGCTAAATTGACCGACCTCCTTGTCGATTGTTTGGGTGATGGCTTGGGAAATCACAAGGAGTTTTGGATTGTGCGATTAGCACGCCAAACGCGACGAATACTTCATTGCCACGGCGAAGGTCCGGTAGCTTTCCCCGCGTAGATGCGTGAATTGATCTTGAGCGACGGACGATCCCGCGACCGCAATGCGATTCCTCATTATTTCCGGACTTGGTGAGGGGTAACTGTTCGCCAATGCAGTGCGCGTTTTCGGTCGCACTGTGGATTGTGTCACGTAAGTGGACCAACTTTGTCGTTTGACTGGGGAAGGATTTCTCGGCATTCACGGATGAAATATTCACTCTGGGGCTTGGACGCCGCAGTTTCCTTAAGGTCGCTGTCTTTACGATGGTGCGCGTACTGCAACTGATCGAGGCTAGTCTTGGGGTGACCACACCAATGGTCCCGTGCCCACTGCAGGACGACAAGCACGAGGCTCATCGGCGAGGTGCGAACAATGGAACTTGGTTAGTCGGCGCGCGAACCCGTTCTGTTTGAGGACGGGTTCGACAATTGCATCGACCCCGCAGGGCCAACGACTATCTCCGGCAGAAACGCTGAATAGGCACAGCGAAATTGCTCCACTTACGCCAACCGATGGCAGCGTGAAAGTTCTACAATCGCGATCACTGATTGTTCCAACGTCGAACGGTAGTATTCCGGTGGTCCGTCGCGAATTGCGCGCCCCCGCGGGCGTGGAAGACGAGCCACGAACCCGCTCGCATGACGATACCTTGCCGCAATGGCAGGGCGCGCTCCAGTGCCCGACTCGCTAGCGCTTCGAGAGGGCTTGTTGAAGCACGATTTTTACGAACAGCGGATCGCGCAGTAAGTAACGATGAGCGAGCCTTCGCGGTTCGAGCGCCAGGCGAAACAACCACTCAAATCCGTAGTCAGACATAAAGCGCGGGGCGCGACGCACTCTGCCCGCAAGAAAGTCGATCGAGGCGCCGAGTCCCAAGCAAACGGTGTGACCGAGCAGATGCTGGTACCGAGAAATCCAGAGCTCCTGTTTTGGGGCGCCCAGGCCCACAATCAAAATATCAGGGGACTTTTCGCAGATCTTTTCCACCGTCGCGAGTTGCGAATCACCTGGCGCTTTCAGGTCGATCCAGGGAGCATCGGCGCCGACCACTTGAAGCGCTGGGAGCTCCCGCGTAAGGCGCTCTACGGCCAAAGCCGCGCTCCCTTCTGCCCCGCCAAGAAAGTAGACCGAAAGCTTCTCTTGTTGGGCTCGTAGCAGCAGCGGCCAGAGTAGATCCGAACCAGAAACCTTCGCCTTAATAGGGTTCCCCATGAAGCGAACTGCGAGGAGCACAGGCACGCCATCCACGAGAGAAAGCGAGCAGCGCTGATACGCCTCGGCGAATTCTGGCACCTGTTCTGCCAAGACGACGTGGTCGACATTGGGCGTGTATACCGATCCGCCTTTGCCGTCTCGTACCAGCTGGCAGATACGATCGAGCGCTTCCTCCAAGGTCACGGAGTCGAGGGGGACCTTACCGACTTTTGGTCTGCTATCGCTCATCTTGCTGAACCAACCTGGTCAAACGACCGTGACCTTCATTCGTCTGCCACTCCCATATCCGGTGACTTCTGCTTGCGCAAGAGTTCCTCATCCGCAGGGTAATTTGCAGGGCCTCCACCTATTTCAAGCATGTTACAGGCGCACTGGCACCCGAGCCCAATGGGAGAATGTGTGAGCCAGACCGGTGAGCCCACCGAGAGGCAGTCCCAATTGGAACGTCACCCCGGTTCCCAGAAACACCAATCGTGGCTGACGTCATGGGGAGTCGCCTAAGGCAGACGCTATCGCCGTTCCGGCCGCCCCATTCCTCGATAGATCAACCCGGCATCGATTACTGCCTCAGGATTGAGAACATTTCTGCCGTCGAACACATGCTTCCCGCGCAACGCGGCGGCGACGCGAACTAGATCTGGATTTCGATACTCAGACCACTCGGTGGCTAACACGAGCGCATCGGCTCCCTCGCAGGCCTCGTAGGGGCTCTCGAACAGCTGGACATGGGGTGCAATTTCCGGCTGCGCCAAGAACGGCCCAGCGGCACCCCGCGCCTTCGGATCCGACGCGCGGATTCGCGCTCCGAGCTTGATCAGCGATTCAATGAGATAAAGTGCTGGTGCTTCGCGCACGTCATCCGTTCCCGGCTTGAACGCGAGGCCCCAAAGCGCCAACGTCTTTCCTGCGACGTCACCAAGCCCCTGCTGAATGTAGCGTAGCATGAGCTCACGCGGCGTTTGGTTGGCCTGCATGGCCGCGGCGGCTACCCAACAATTGACACCCAACTGTTGTCCCGTTCGCACCAACGCGCGCAGGTCTTTCGGAAAACAGCTGCCACCGAAGCCAAGACCTGGGAACAGAAAATCATAGCCAATCCGACTGTCGGCACCGAGCGCCGCACGAATGTGTTCGACATCAGCACCCGTGGCATCGGCCAAGGCCGCCATCTCGTTCATGAAGGAGATCTTCGTCGCAAGGAGCGCGTTGGACGCATACTTCACGATTTCGGCGCTGCACGGGCTCATCCGTTGGATGCGGTTATTTTGCCGTACGAACGGAGCGTAGAGACGAGATAGCACCGCGAAGGCCGCGTCACTGTCCGTGCCAATAACGACCCGATCCGGCTTGAGGAAGTCATTGATTGCATCCCCTTCCTTCAGAAATTCAGGGTTGTTGGCAACATCCAGGCGATACTTGGAGCTTTTAGCAACCAACTTTCGAACTATTTCGTTGGTACCAACAGGAACAGTGCTTTTCAGAACAAGAACCGTATCGTGCGTGGTGGCTCGCGCAACCTGCTCAGCAACCGCGAGGACGTGACTCAGATCGGCCGAACCGTCCTCGGTTGGCGGTGTCCCCACCGCGACGAAGACGGCGGCACAGCCTGCAATCGATGCCGCTAAATCAGAGCTGAACGTCAGACGAGTTGGCCAATTGCGTTGCACAATCTCCGCCAGGCGCGGCTCGTAGAACGGCACCTCCCCTCGCCTCAGACATTCGAGCTTCGCTTCGTCGACATCAACGCAAACCACTTCGGTGCCCGTGTCGGCAAAGCAAGCGCCGGCAACCAATCCTACGTAGCCCGTTCCAACGATGGCAACTTTCACGGTCGCGAAGATTAGCGCAGGCATCCTGCCTGTGAAGGACAAATCCAGAGCTAAACCGCTACGCCGTAAGAGCGTCTTCTATTCACCGCGCCGTAAGCACCAAAACTCAGGGCTTTTGCGCCAAAATAATGATGTGCGGTGAACTCTGGCCTAGAAACACGCCGGGAGTGGTCGGATGCCCACTGGCTTCGGTCACGCGAAAGCCGATGTCGTGAAGCATCTTGCCAAGCTCGTGCAGGGAGTAGAGCCGCACCGAATAAGTGCATTCGCGCGTGCGCCCATCGTCAAGAATGAGGCTTCGCTTGACGCGCATGCGACTTGTCAGAAAATCGATGCTCATGTCGTCCATGCAGACGCAACTATCACCCTCGTACCAAACGCTTGACGGCTGGTCCATTGCCGCAAAGTCGCGATTGATGACGTCCAGGAGCAAGGTACCGCCGGGCTTTAGCGATCGGAAGATGCGTTCTGCCACGTTGGTGTTCTTGTCCTCTTCGAAATAGCCGAAAGTGGTGTTCCAACAGTAGACACCGTCGAACACCTCTTCGAAGGCCATTTCACGCATGTCACCTTGCAGGAAATTGAGCTTCTGCCCTCGTTCTTGCGCGCCTTCTTGTGCCAGGGCAAGTTGATGCAGCGACAAATCGTAGCCGACGATTCCGTAGCCACGGCCTGCAAGCTCAACCGCGTGTTCACCAGAGCCACAGCCCAAATCCAAGACCACGGCACCCGGCGCCACGCCTAACGACTCTTCGATGAAGTTGACCTCTTGCTCAACTTGTTCTTCAGTTAGGCGCACGAGCGCGCGCGAGAAGTCCTCGTTGAACAGCTCTTCCCACCAAGGTCGCCGCGGTCGCGCCCTCGGTTTTTCACTGGGACCGGCACTGCTTGGCTCCGGGGCGTCGGGTGCCTCGGGTTTTGCGTCGCCATTCGCGTCGGCTTTGACCGGCACGGACGGTACAGCGCGCGGCACTCGCGAGGGCGGTGGGGGCGCGGCCGCTTTGGCTTGAACGGGCTCAACCGTCTCAACGGATTCGATCGATTCTTCGGCATCCGTTGCGGTGTCCGCGGTCGCATCAGCGGCCACGACGCTAACAACAATTTCGGGTTCCTCGACTGCATCATCGCCGGCGTATGCTTCAGCAACGGCAAGTTTGCTCTCCGATTCGCTTGCCTCGCCAACCGTGATCGAAGGTTCCGAGAGAGACGAAGGCAGCGATACACGCCGTCGCGGTGGCGGCGGTCGACGCGCGGCCGTATCAGCTTCCACCGATTCCCGCACACTCTCAGGAGACGCATCAATTTCTGGGATCTCCTGATCCTCGAGCGCTCCGCCAGGCTCGGCGGTTTCTGGTGTGATGCGGTTTTCAACTGGAGCGGGTTCGGCGCTCTCAAGCGTGATGCGATCCTCAATCGAACCAGCCTCCTGGGCCGCCTGGGCCTCAGACGCCAAAATGCGTCCGGGTGTTTTGTGAGCTAGCGCTTGGTCACTACCGGTTGTTCCGACATCCGGCGTACCAACGTCTGCTGCTCCTGCTTCTGCTGCTCCTGCTGCTCCTGCTTCTGAAGTGTCTGCGACCGAGACTCGCGGCATCGCCGCGGGATCACGAGGCACCGGTTTGACCGACAGCTGTTCCTCGGTGCCAATCGCAATGATTCGCATCGCCTCGATGGCGATGGATGGCGTTTCCTTTTGTGGACGTGGCGGCACCAGACGTGGCTTCGGCGGCGGTGTCGAGGAGCGCCTAGGCATGTCGCTGCGCGTCGCCCGCGGCAACACGGCGGCACGCGGTGCTGAGCTTGGAGAAGATTTGGGCGGGGGCTCAACACTTCCAGTGTTCGTCGGACTAGAAGATGTAAGGCTGCTGGGCGTGTCCGTCGTGGCAACACTCGCCGTCGGATTGCTCGCCATGGCGTGGGGCAAATTGCCTTCCGCCAAAGCCGCGGTTGCGTTCGACATCCAGGGATAACGCGACGGGCTAGTCCCGCTCGGCAACGTGGGCGGTGGTGCCGAGGAAGTTCGCAGAGCAGCCGCGGGCCGCGGTACAGGGAAGCTGGGGTTCTTGGGCGCCGCCGGGATCATCGGTGGCGGAGCAACCGATGACGCAGCAACCGATGGCGCGGTCCCAAAAGCAGTGGGATCTGCAACGCCGTCAACGCCCGGCGCGCCGGCGGCGGGAACTGGCGGTGCCGGAGGAACCGACGAGTTAAGTTTGGGCGGTGCGGCAGGCCGCATGGAACCCATGGACGGCGGCCCGCTCGAGGACCTTACGTCCGTCGCCTTTGGCAATGCCGAGGGCGGCGGAAAGTAGATACGGCCACCTGGCTGATCCACACCTCGCGCTTGGCTCGCTTGGGCTGCCGGTGACTGTGCGGTCGCGGGCTGAGCAGTCACGGGCTCTATGGTCACCGGCTGCGGGTTCACAGCCTGCGGGTTCACAGCCTGCGGGTTCACAGCCTGCGGGTTCACAGCCTGCGGGTTCACAGCCTGCGGGTTCACAGCCTGCGGCGCTATGGATTGCGATTTCGGTTTGGGCGGCGGCGCCAGTTTGCGCCCGCTTGGCATTCCACTTTCCCGCGGCTTGGGATCAAACTCCGGCGCCACATTCGGCACAGGCAACGACGACGTAACCGGTGCACGCTTGGACGGGGGCTCCTCACCACCAACCGATACTATCGGCGAACTCATTGGAGCAAGACTTCCGTAGCGTTCCGAGCCTTCCTGCGGATTGGGGTTTTCCGCGTCGTGACTACGGCCCTCACCGAGTTCCGAACGTGGCGTCGCTGAATGCTCACTTGGCGCAGTCACACCTGGTTGTCCTGGCTCGGGTCCTGGCTCGGGTCCTGGCTCGCATCCTGGCTCGGACAAGGACTCGGAACCGTGATGCGGATCCGCAGGGTGGTTCATGTATCGGCCCCAGTCTGTTCGGCTGTCGAGGTGGCTGGTCTGTGTTCGCGTGCGCTAAGCGCTTGCCCCATCAGAACCGATCCCTCGCCGACGTGAAATGCTGATGTTACTTCCGTGAGCAGTACACAGGTAGAGCCCAAGTGGAACGCGCCCAGTTCGTCACCGCGCCGCACCGGCATAGGTGGCTGGATTGGATGAGAACCCTCTGCCACATCCCCGCTGCCAAGAACGTTGACGCTGATCTTGCCAACGACAAGCGCGCCTACCATCACAAGCGCTATGCGACCATGGCCCGAGGTGTCAATCTGGATTACTACCCGCCGATTTCGCGCAAAAAGCCGCGGAATGTGGCGCTCGCCGATTGAGTTGACAGGATAAAGTTCGCCCTCGATCGCGCGCACCTCAGCGATCTGACCATCTACCGGTGAATGCACGCGGTGGTAGTCCCGCGGCGACAAATAGACAACGCAATATGAACCGCCGACGAATCGTCGAGCCTCCTCATGGCTTCCAAGCAATTCCGCTACCTCGTAAGGTTGCCCCTTGACGAAGATACGCGATGCATCATCCACTGGCCCAAGAGCGCTCAGTTTTCCGTCGGAAGGACTGGTGAGCCAGGCGGTGTCAACCTTTCGAGTTCCCGCTCGCAGAGGCCGTGTGAAGAACGCATCGAACGTGCGATAGCTCCCGTGCGATGCGGCGGCCTCATGCATGTTCACGTTGAAAGCTCGGCAATAGACACGCGACACCATTGCAGACACAAGTGATGGAAGCGGTTGCTCGCAGAGGCGACCAACGGCATGTGTAATGCGCGCCTTCGGTAGGACGCGCAGGATTTGGGCAGCAGCAAAAGTGGCAAGGCTCACGTGTTGGCTTCGATGGGTACAGGAGGAAGGCTCCCATCGTAGGTCGAGAGGCTAAATTGGGTCAATGACACCGGGACCGAAAGGTTCTCCGGCCAACGGCTCGGTGCGTCGACTATCGTGCTCGGACGGGTCCGCGACGGTTTTCGGAAATTCCTGAGCCACTGCGGAAAAGGGGAATCCTCACGGACGCTCCGTGCCCAAGGCATCCAAGCATAGTGCACGCCACGGCTCAATTTGGGGAACAAGTGCCACGGATGCGGCGTCCGGGTAGTCAATACGGGCCTCTCCACGGCAGGCAACGCGCTCCGCTGTGGGCGCAAAAGCTAAGCTCCGCTCGAATGCCTCCTCCGCCACATCACTCCGCCCGGAAAGCCGCGCGATCCGGCCGAACTGCGCGAGCCAAGCGCCATCCAATTGGGTTTGGTCCGTAGCGGTACCGATTGCGTCGCGGGCGGCCTGCAGGTGACCGAGGTGCGAATGCGCGAGCGCGAGCTGCAAACTTACCTCGGACAATTTCATGCGACGTGACGCCATGCGATCGAGCACGGACACCGACGAGGCCCAATGCCTCCGCCGCGCAAGCAGAACGCTCATGCGTAGCGAGCGGGCCAACGCCGGTAGATCGTCCGCATGCATTCCGTCCGGGCTCGCATCGCTGTCTCCCGCAAGCGATGTGCGCCCAGGTGGTGACGGTTGATCGTCCGACGCGACGCCCGAAGTATTCTCTCGCAGATCTGCCTGCCAGCGAGCTATCCATTGCGAAAGGTTGTACCCGCTTACAGAACGAAGCGCGGTGTCGGTGTTGTCGTGCCTTACCTGCCGCAGATCGCGAAGCAACAGATCGAGACCGAGCGTGCCACAGTGCTTGAGCCAATAGTCGAGAAAGTCCTCGACCTCGGCGTAAGCCGTTGCCGCCGACTCTGGGTTTGGTTGCAGCGCGATCGACGCACCGAGCTTTTCGATGCCAATCGATCTGCCTTCAATGAGAGCCCGACGAGCCAGGCGTCTTGGTGCGCTCGGATCATCAAGAGGCAAAGGCTTACGCCAGCGTGTTTCCTCGCGTTTAGCGATCCCCTCCTGAAGCCAAAGTGGCGCTTCATCGCCACTTTTACGACTGACGACAAGGTGCGTCAGTTCATGTGCCAACGTATCTTGCCAGGGAAAGCCTTCACGCGTGGAGCGCGGCGACAACATGGTCACCCGACCGAAGCGCGCAATGGCAATGGTCCCCGTCGTTTCTGCGGCTTCGAGTGGAAGCCCGGTCAAAAGCGACAACGTCATGAGATCGGAAACGACCTCAACGCGAATTGGCCGCGGAAGGGTCGTTCGCAGGTGCAGCGAGAGCTGGAAAGTGACTTTATCAACCACCTCCGCAATGAGTGGGACAAGCACGCGGTCCCGTGAGTTCTGCAGCCGCACCCAGAGCCCGTGCGATTCGTCGGTGACCACCTCGGCACCGGCCATAGCGCGAGAACAACCCTCCGCAATACGTCCGAGTTCTGCGGCGGAAGAGCCCACATTCCCGAGCGCTCCCAGAAGCCCGACCGCCGCGTCGCAATCCCCCACGGTAAGGGCCAGTCGCGCGCGGAGAAGCTGCGCGAATCTTCCCGTCTCGGGTATCGAGTCAAGCAGCTCGCGCGCCTTTGCTACATCTAGTTCCGTGATGGCTTGCGACGCGGCCATCATGCGCTCCTGGATCACGACGGAACTTGGCGGAACGAACGGGTGCGCTGCCTTGTCGGCTGACTTGGCCCGAGCGGCGGAAGGCCACGACCGCGTCGACGAATGAGCGGACCTTTGCGCGCGCCGCGGGTTACAGCCAAGTGCGACCACAGTCAACAATGCGCTCACGAGCAACGCCACGAATCGTGACTTGGTCATCGCAATAACCCCTCCACGTAGCGACGAATCCTCGCCTCACTCTCAGGCGAATACTCACCCTCGAGACCCTTGAGCACGCGCTGTCTGAAACGTTCGCGCGCCTCGGGATCGCTCGTGGACACAACCGGACCCTCTCCCCTCGGATCCCCTTTGGACCGACCGCTTCGACGACCAGAGTCTCTTCCGTCCTCGGACTTGGGCTCCTCACGGGCTAGATCGGACCGTTCAAGCAGCTCTTGTGCCTTCTTCTGGCGCTCGAGTGCCGCTTTGCCATGCGGAGCGGACAGTTCGCGACTGGCTTCCAGCATGTATCGAGCCGCCTCGGCGAGGTCACTCTGAACGGCCTCGGGCAAGACGGAATCCTCCTTCTCCTCTCGATTCGCAATCGCCCGAGCACGTTCGGCCAGTTCAGCTTCTCTTTTACCAAGGTCGCGAAATGCCTCGCGCGCCTTTTTGCTCTCGCGTTCCAGGCGCTGACCAATTTGCGACTCGAGCCATCGCCTCTGTTCGGCCAATTCCGAACGAACACGTTTAATCGTTGTAGGATCGACCCCGTCCGATGGCACAAGAGCACTTTGCTGCTCAGCTTCTTGCAGCGCGCCTTCCGCCTGACGCAATGACTGAAGCGCTGTGGAAATCTTCTGGCGTCCAAGGGACTCCGCCGCGCCGTAAGTGAGTTCCTTGGCAAGTGAGGCGGAAGCGCGCGCCGATCCCGGTTCTCCGCCCACGTGGGGCAGCCCCTGGACAATGCGGCGCAACGCCTCCGCATGACGCAGATGCTCGTCGGAAGCTTCCCCCTCGTCCATGGCACGCTCGAGGGTCTCGACCTGATCCTTGACCGCGCCGATGGCCTGAACGTGATCGTCTGCGAGCTGCCTGAGTTCGTTGACGAGACGGTCGAAACGGGTGGCGGCCTCCGAGGCAGGTCCGGAACTCTTTGCTCCGTGAGAACCGCTTGAACGCCCTGCGCCCGATTCGACCGACGGCCGGCCGCCACCCACAAATGAGGGGGTGGGTCGATTCAAACGTTCCGCCAAGAATGACGCTGCGCGAGCGACCGCAGCGAAGTCGCTACGACTGGTGAGACGCTGTATCCTCACTGTACCAGCAAGAGCAATTTGCCCCAAGTCCGCACCCAGCATGCCAAGCACAGCTAGCTTCTCCGCGCCTCGCTTCAGTCGCTCGTTTGACTCACCCACCTGCTTGATAGACGTGACGCGACGCGGTTCACCCACCGCCTCTCGCGCATTCTGTTCGATTTCACTGGCAACCAACGCAAGCTGTCGAGCAACCTGTTCGGCATCGCGTCGACCAAGTGCCTCGAGGATTGCGTCGATTGAGAGGGTGGCCTCGATGACCAGCGGTGCCGCATTGGCTGAAGCGAGCCTGGTCTCCGTAAGCTTGTCCAGCTGCGCCCGCACGAAGCTCTTGATATTCCGCCCCGTTCGCCCTCCCATGGTCGGCAGACTCATGACCTGCTCGGCGCTTGGCAGAACCTGTTCCCGGTAATGGGCCCCAATGGCACTCTTCGCGGTCCCGCTTTGAATCAAGTCATACAGATCGACGAACGCGCTTCGAAGTCCCAGAATTGATGCATTTCGTTCTGCCGCAGTCGCACCAATTGCGGGTTTGTCTAACCAGAGACTGTCGCTGTAGCCATTGTTGGGACCGTCAATTTCACAGGCATCGCGGGCCACCAGGCGCACCTCGACAGCACCCACGCATTGGGAAATAAACGGATCGTCGGCCCTTAGAACCCACGAACCTTCGTGTCTTCGGATCCCGTATTCGAACTTAGTGAGCGGCCGCTGTTCTTTTTGTGTCCCTGACGATAGTTCAAGCAAGATGAGAGAGATCCCGTGGTCGTCGCGCACCCGGTAGTGCAATTCCACCTCGGTTGTTTTCGCGACGTCGATTCGCTTTCCCGCGTCTTCTAGTGTGACTTCCGGCGGTTCGTCGGCAATTGCCGTAACTTCGAGGCCTGGCTCCTGAAAGACGCGCACCTGCCCGAAACGAGCCGCAATGGATAGTCTTGTCGCATGCGTTACCGTGTAGCGCGCTGAGATGCCACCACGGGCATCGCTAACGAATGGCACTTCCGTCAGCCCATCAGTCAACACTAACCTTCGCCCCACGAACCGGGCCGTGCCACGCACGCTAAGCGTCGTGCCCACCGCGACAGATGCGCTCGAATCGAACTCGAACAGACGGGATGGCTCGCGGAGGTAGGCTGGTGATTGGGCTGTCACCGGTTCAGTTTCAACCCAGTACATAGCGAGGGGTGCGCGACTTTGCCGAGCCAGTAGCACGTTTCCCCCTTCAACCAGATGATAGGGGATAAGCACGCACACCAAAACGGATACCAAGAGCGCAACCCAGCCTACCAATGTCGCCGTTTGAGCTAGCGTGTTGGCTCGCTGCTCGATTTCACGCGCTGGTACCTTCTGCCAGAGCCGCAATTCGTGGAGTTCCGCAAGATCCACACTAGTTTTATCGATTGACGCACGGGTGCGCTGAAGTAAAGCTGCCGAACGTGCGATTCTTCCAGCTAGTTTTGGGTCAAGCTTGCCCACCGTCCGCACGAGCGAGCCATCCGAGCCATTCGCGCTATTGCGGACCTTTCGAATCAGCTGAGCCATAGCGGAAGTGCCGAGCACAATGAGTCCGATGGCAAGCGCGCGCGTCATCGTGGTTCCGAATCGAGCCAAAAGGATCGCTGCAACGACGACGACTAACAACATCGCGCTGCCGCCTCGGC
>Ga0302321_100003307_pt1 | contig 13825 bp, 8 predicted proteins | sample Fen_T0_1_FD_202505 | JGI IMG/M metagenome (GOLD analysis project Ga0302321, IMG submission 202505) | Peat permafrost microbial communities from Stordalen Mire near Abisko, Sweden - Fen_T0_1 | ecosystem: Environmental > Terrestrial > Soil > Wetlands > Permafrost | place: Sweden: Abisko...
GCCGCACCGCGGCGTTGAGCCGCGCGGACGGGAAGCGCTCCTTGCCGTCGGCGCCGAAGCCCCGGACCAACACCTGGTAGATGCCGTTCCGATCCTGGTCGTCCTCCCAGACCACCGCGAAGTTGCCATCAGCGTCCATCGCCAGGCGTGGCCTGAGCTGCTGGCCCGCGGCGACTGTGTTCACGGTCAGCTCAGGGAAGCGCTCAGCACCGCCGGCCGTGAAGCCGCGGGCCAGGATCTGCATGGAGCCGTTCCCGTCCCGGTCGTCCTCCCAGGCGACCACGAAGCGCCCCATGCTGTCCGAGGCAACGGCCGGGCGCTTCTGCTGGCCGGTCGAGACCGCGTTGACGGTCCGTTTCGAGAACCGCTCCTTGCCTGCGGCCTCGAAGCCACGCGCCTCGATCTGGTACAGCTTGTTCCCGTCCGTGTCGTCCTGCCAGGCGACCACGAACGCGCCGCTGGGGATCATGGCGATGGCGGGCGCGCGCTGCTCGCCGGCCGCGGCGCCGCTGGCGGTGAAGGGCGCGATCCGCTCCACCCCGGTGGCGGTGTAGCCGCGCGCCCGGACGTGTCGGTGCCCGCTTCCGTCCGACTCGTCCTCCCAGACGACCACGAAGTTGCCGGTCGCGTCGGACGCGACCCGGGGGTTGAGGTGCTGCCCAGAGGAGTTGGGGTTCACCCGGAGCTGCGTCGTGCGCGGGGTGCCGTCCGCCTTGAAGGTGCGGGCGTAGATGTCGAACTTGCCGTCACCGTCCTGATCGTCCTGCCAGACCACCACGAAGTTGCCGGCGCGGTCGCTGGCGAGGTCCGGGGCGAGCTGCTGCCCCTTGGCCACGGTGTTCACCACCCGGTCCGAAAACCGCTCGCAGCCGGTCGGATCGAAGCCGCGCACGTGGATCTGCTTCAGGTGGTTTCCATCCCGGTCGTCCTCCCAGGCCACCGTGGCGCCGGCGCCGGTGACTGTCACCGCAGGCTGGCGCATCTGGCCCTGGGCGGCGCCAGCGACCGTCCGGTGCGCGTAGGGCTCGAACAGCGCGGTGTGGCCGTTGTGGGCCGGCAGGGGCGAGGTCATGTCGTAGGAGAACGAGAAGTGGTGGTCGGAGGCGCTCGGGCTGGCGTCGTAGTACGGCGCGTAGAACCTGGGGCCATCGGGGAAGAAGGCGCGGTAATCGGGGTCGCTGGGCGGGATGGCCGTCTCGGTTGAGACGTCGACGGTGTTGGCGCTCGGCCTGAACCGGAGCTCGCGGAGCCACCCGTTTCCGTTCTCCTGACCCGTGTCGCTGCGCGGCTCCGACTGGTAGTCGGTCAGGATCTCCTCGACGGTGTGACCCGGCGTGAGTCCCAGCCGCTGCATGTGCTCGGAGCCGTGGATGTGGCCTGAGAGCACCAGGAAGATGTTGTTCTGCCGTCGGACCAGCTCGCGCCAGGTGTCGTCGCCGCCTGCGCCGATGGTCCGGTAGCCCGTGCTGCAGTCGTTCCGGTGGCCGCCGGCGGACTCTCCCTTCTTCGCCGTGTCCTGGTAGCAGTGGGTCGAGACGATGACGCGGCGGTCTGCGTACTTGTCCGCGAGGTGATTGGCCCAGCAGAGCACGTCCTTGCGCGGCGCGAACTCGAGGTTGACCGCCAGGAACCTGAGGCCGCCGGCCTCGAACAGGGCGTAGTTGTTCTCGTTGCCGCCGTCGAAGTTGCCGCCGTACCAGGCCTGGCCATTGAAGCGGTCGCGGCCGAAGTGGCCGTTGAAGCGGGCCAGGTCGCCGCGGTGGACGTGGCCGCCGCCGCCCTGGGGGTAGTCGTGGTTTCCGGGGAGGACCGCGTAGGGGACCCCCGCCAGGTCGAGCGTCTCGTGGGCCTTGCTGGCCCTCGCCCACTCCTTCACGTCGTTGGTGTCGGTCAGGTCGCCCATGTGCAGGACGAACCGGATCCCGTCGCTGGCCCGGTGCTTCAGGATCCAGGACGTCTGGTCCTGGTAGATCTCGGGGAAGAGGCGGGAGTAGTACTGGGTGTCCGGGAGCACGACCACGCTGAAGGCGGGATCCTTCGCCGCCGCCGCGCCGGGGCTCGAGGTCGCGGCTGCGAGCAGGAGCAGCGCCAGAAGGCGAAGGAGGTCGCGGTGTCCAGGCATGTTCTGAGTCCCCTCGTGGTGAACGGTCGGGCCGGCCGCGAGGCGATCGCGGGCAGGCGCCGGGCATCTTCGCCGCAAGGCTATCCCCTGGCAAGGGAATGCCATTAACTAAAGGTCGCAGTAACGGTGCGTGGCGTGCCGGGGAGGCCAGCGGTGGCTGGCGGCTCGGGGGCGCCGGAGACGTCAGCGCGGCAGCGCGTCGATCTTGGCCGCCAGGATGAAGTCGTTGTCGGAGAGCCCGCCGATGGAGTGCGTCCAGGTCGTCACCTCGACCTTGCTGTAATGGACCGAGAAGTCAGGGTGGTGGCCCTCCTGCTCGGCCAGCTCCGCCATCTGGTTCACGAAGCGCATGGCGCCGCGGAAGTCGGAGAACTTGAAGCTCTTCCGGATCCGGTCGCCCGCCGCCTCCCAGCCCTCCAGCGTCTCCAGGAGGTCCTTCACCTTCTCGGGGGTGAGCTTGGCGGTGCCGCCTTCGCACGGTACACAGCGCCTCTCGGTCCACTCCATGAACTAGGTCTACAGAGAGGCGCGGCGCGCTTCAAGCGGGAGCGGCGGACGGGCCCCACGATGCCGCGACCGCGACGACCTCCGAAAGGGGCCTCCCGTGTTCATTCAGGGGGCACCGAGCGGTCGAGCGGCCTATGCTTCCCCGCTTGGAACGGACCTTTTTCGGGATCGGCGCACTCTCAGGTCTGATCGCGGTGGCAGCCGGAGCCTTTGGAGCGCACGCGCTCAAGGCGCGCCTCGCGCCCGACCTCTTGGCGGTCTTCGAGACCGGAGCCCGGTACCAGCTCTACCACGCGCTCGCCCTGGGGCTCGTCGCCTGGGCCGCGTCGCGCTGGCCTGGCTCAGCACCGGCTGTGGCCGGGTGGGCCTTCCTGGCCGGGACGGTGCTCTTTTCCGGCAGCCTTTACGTCCTGGCGCTCACGGGCCAGCGCTGGCTCGGCGCCATCACGCCGCTGGGCGGCGTCGCCTTCCTGGTGGGATGGGCGGCGCTGGCGTGGGCCGCCTGGAGGTGACGGAGAGTAACCGTACCCGCGGCTGGCCGCCCCGGAAGCTCGAAATAGTCTTCCGGCTTCCAACCGTCTGGGGTTTCAGGGTCTCGCCATCATTGCCTGGAGCGGCCAGTAGACGGCGTAGCGCTCATGGTGGACCGCGTAGAGCGGCCGGAAGGTGATGCCCGTCGCCGGGCCAGCGTCGTGGGCGCGGAACGCCAGCGGCACGCCGGCCACCGGCCTCAGCCAGTCGGCGGGATTGTCGGACCGACTCGCAATTGCCGGCACGGTCACGGGCGCCAGGCCCAGATAGGCATCCCGGTCCGCCACGTCCTGCGGCATGCCGGCGTCGCCGAGCTGGCCGGCGAGCAAGATGGGTCCGAAGAAGATCGCGACCATGGAAGGCACGTCCTGCGCTCCTTCGAGCCGCAGCGACGCGGGCAGCCCGAGGGTGATCACGTCACCGGTGTTCCACTCGCGGGAGAGCGCGACGTACGTGGAAGGGCTCAGCGGCCCAGCATGGGGGACGCCGTTCACCGCCAGCGCCGGCGCGCCCGAGATCCAGAACGGGATCCGGAGGTGGAGCGTGGCCCGAGTGGCATGGCCCGCCTTCACGACGGTGAGATGGACCTCTTCACCCGCGGCGGCGTTCCCCTCCTGCCGGATCGTCAGGCCGGCCGCGTCCCAGGTGATCTCGCTCGGAACGTAGAGATTGATCCAGAGCGAGTCGCCCTGCTGAAAGGAGATGCCCTCGTTGTAGCGGGGCGTGTTCTCGAGGCCGGTGCCGTTGCAGCAGAAGGTGCCGTCGAGGTAGGTGCGGAAGTGGCCGTGCAGCGGCGTGAAGTAGGTCACCTGCCCAGTGTCCGGCGCGATCGAGGCCGCGATCTGGTTGTACAGGGCTCGCTCGTGATAGTCGGCGTATTCGGCGCGCGGGGTCCTCACGAAGAGCAGGGACGTGAGCTTGAGCATGTTATGGGCGTTGCAGCTCTCGGCGGTCGTCGCGGGCAGGGCCACCCCGCCGTCGATGCAGGGGCCCGCCTCTACCCCCGGGCCGTCGAGCCACTCGTGAAACGAGTTCCCGCCGGTGACGAAGGCGTGCTTCCCGGTCAGCAGCTTCCAGAAGTTCTCGGAGGCCCGAGTCCCGGCGAGATCGCCATCGAGGTTGGCGGCATGGGCGACGCCCAGCGCCTGGGCGATGTGGCAGTTGGCGTGCAGGCCCTTCAGGTGGTCCTGGCCCGCGGCCAGGGGAGCGACGAACCAGGACCGATTGAAGACGCTGGCGGCCTGCCGGTATCGCTGCTGGCCCGTGAGGGCGAAGAGCTGGCAGAACGCGTCGCCCATGGCGCCGAACTCGTTCTGCGGATTCGCGACGCGGTCGGTGCGGAACATCTCCTCGATCGCCGTCTCCGGCAGAGCGGCCAGTCGCGCCGCAAAGTAGTCCGCCATCTTCGAGACCACCTCGAGCGCCTGCCGATTGCCGAGGTAATGGTGGGCGTCGAGCAATCCCGCCATGATCTTGTGGATCGTGTAGTAGGGAACGACGATGCCGCCGTTCTCTACCGGTCGACCCTCCAACCAGTCGAAGACGTCCTCCGGGAAGGCAGCCAGATGGCCTCCGCCGAGAGCTGCCTGGCACTTGGCCAGCTCGGAGACGAGATAGCCGACCTTGGCCTCGAAGGAGAGGTCTCCGGTGGCCACTGCCATCCGCGAGGCCGCCGAGAGGTAGTGGCCCAGCATGTGGCCCCTGAGGAAGCCGGTGTCCCAGCCGGCGTAGCCGCTGTTCACGCCGTTCGGCTCCGGGAGCCTCGCGCACTCCCGGTACGCGTGGAGGAGCATGTCCGGATCGAGCGCGGCGAGCTGGCCGGTGCGGTGAAGCTGCTGCCGGTCGTGGAAGGGGCTTCCCGGAAGCAGGCGGACGTGAGCCGCGTCCACAATCGTGACCGGGCCGAGACGAGCGGACATGGTGGATTCTGGGGTGGGGGAGGGCAGGTTTCGAAGTCGCCCGCGTAGGATCTCCTGTTCTGGCAGGGGCGCGGGCTGCTTCCCAGAGGGCACGAGACCTGAAGCCTAGCATGGGCCTGGACCAGCGAAAGGTGGCGGTGGCCGGAGAGTCAACGCTTGAGCCAGCCCGGACGCTCCAGCCCACAGGGCCGGTGCTGCCTCACGCTCGGCCGCGGATCGCGAGGACAAGTGCCGGGAGCGTGAACCCGCTCGCCGGCCGCCCCAGGATCTCGAAACACGCGTCGCGGATCGCGCTCCGCCGCTCCTCGGGCTGCGCGACGAGGAACGAGGCCGCCGGACCGATCCCGTACGCGAACGGCGCCCAGAAGTCGTCGAAGTCCTCGTAGGCGGCCTCGACCTCGAGCTCCGTGCTGCGAACGTCGCGCAGGCCGGCTCGGGTCCAGAGCCCGATCAGCTCCACCGTCCGGCGAAGCGGGAGCCGGGCGTCATCGGGCGCGCTGGGATCGAAGCGGAGGGCGGCCTTCCAGAACGTCCTCGCGACCGCGAAGCCGTTCGTCTCGAACGTGCAGGCGGCCACGATCCCGCTGCGACGGGTGACGCGCACCATCTCCGCGAGGCTCCGGTCTGCGTCTGGCAGGAACGAGAGCACCAGCTGCGAGAGCACGGCTGCGAACGCGCCGTCGTCGAACGGAAGGGCTTCCGCGGACGCCAAGCGGACGTCGGCGCCAGGGACGCGTTGGCGGCAGGCAGCGACGAACGGATCGGAGAGGTCCACGGCGGCGGTGGCGCCCGCGCCGAAGCGCTGCGCCAGGGCCGCAGTGAGGCTCCCGGGCCCGCAGCCCACGTCGAGCACCGGTCCCGCCGGGAGCGCCTCTGGCTCCGCGAACGCGAGGAACCGCGGGGCGATCTCTCGCGAGTACCTTCCAATGAATCGGTCGTACGCCTCTGCCGCGACGGCGAAGGTCATCGTGCCCCCAATCTAATGGCCCGCCCACGGCCGGCTCCCGACCGTCCGGGTTTCAGGCCCAGATGCGCCGAGCGTGCATTGCGGCTAGACCAGCCGGAGATGGCCTCTGTCGGCCGTGGCCGGCACCGGCACCCCGTCCAGGAACGCCACCCGGTTCCCGAGCACGGCCGAGACCCGCGCACCCGGCGTGAGCACGCCGATGAGGTTGAGGGGATCCGACGCCGAGAGCTCCACCCGCTCCGCGCCCTCCCGCTCGGTCCGGCGCACGGCCCGGAGTGCGTCGATCGCCTCGGGGCGGGCGAACTGCTCGCCGGTGAAGCCGGAGACGAACCGGCCGCCGCGGAGCAGCCCCTGCGCCTCCTGCCTCCGGTAGACGCCCAGGAGCTCGCGCCAGGGGGGCGGCGCGCTCTCTCTCGCCAGGAGATCGCGGAAGACCACGCCGTAGCGCGCCAGGTACTGGCCGGCGATCCGCTCCAGCGCGTCGGCCGGCGCAACCACGCCGGGGTGCCGCAGGAGGGCCCATCGACCTGGCGTGCTGGGGCGCCGGCGCTGCCGGGCCTGAGGCTCGACCAGGGCGCGCAGCCCGGCGAAGAGGTCGTTGGTCACCAGGCCGGTCGAGACCAGCTCCCAGAGCGCCTGCTCCAGCTCGATCGGCAGGCGCGCGGTGATGAGGGCCAGGTCCGAGGCGAAGCAGGCGCCGTTGCGCGCCAGGACGTCGACCAGCGCCTGCGCCGAGGGGCCGAGCACGGGCGCGGGGGGCGGGCTCGCGCCGAGCAGCCAGGGGAGCTCGGCGCGGCGCATGAGCGCGATGGGCGCGTTCCGGGTAGGCGCGTTCCGCCGCCGAGGCACCTCCTCGGGCTCGCCGCCAGGTGAAAGCCGGCCCCAGGCCAGCTCGCCCGCGAGACAGAGCTGATCGAGCCAGTCGGGATCGTAGCCCGCCACCCGCGCCGGCAGGAGCTCCCGCTCCCAGGCGCCGGCCGCGGCCTGGAAACCCTGGAGCTGGCCGAGCACCTCGGCGAGGCCGCGCTGTCCGTGGAGCTTGGTCCCGGGTTGGACGTGCTGCCAGCGGAAGAGGAAGCGGAGGAAGTCGGCCGCCGAGACCGGCTCGATCTCGCGCCGCAGCCGGCCCAGGGTGAGCCGGTGGATGCGCGCCAGGACGCTCCGCTCGCACCAGTGGGGTGAATCGGCGGACCAGGGCTCGCCGGGGAGGAAGTTGCCGCGCAGCACGAACCCCTCGGCTTCGAGCCGCGCCAGCGCCCCCACCACCCGGGCCCGGGGGAGCCCCAACCGATCCGCCAGCCGGTCCGCGGTCACCGGCCCGATCGCCGAGAGCCAGCCGCGCACCACCCGCACTGCCGCCTCCTCGTCGTCGGCGGGGATCTGCTCGGAGGGGAGCGGCACCAGCGCGGGCCGGAGCTCCCCCAGACCGAGCGCCCGCGCCAGCCCGATCCGCTCCGCCGCCACCCACCAGGTCCGCCCCTCCCGGTTCGCCACCGCGGCGCGAGCCGAGGCGACCAGCGCGTCGAGATGGGGCTGCCACTCGGAGGCGTCACTCACAGGCAACAGGCCCAGGTCGAGGAGGGCGTCGTGCAGCTCCTCCGGGTCCCGCACCACCGGCCAGACCTGCGAGGTCACGTCAGCGATCACCTCCGGATCGAGCGCGCCGATGGTGCCGGCCTCGGCCGCGGGCAGCGAGCGGCGCATGGCCACCGCGCGGGCCCGACGCTCCTCCAGCGGTGCGTCGTCGAGGTAGGCGTACGGCCGCGCGCCCACGATCTCGTGCGACATGGGCGATGGCTCGGCCGTGTCGCGCGCCACCAGCCGGACCTCCCCGGCGCGGATGCGAGCCAGGAGCGCGCGGAGCCCGTCCAGGTCCATCGCCTCGTGGAGGCAGTCGCGCATCGCCTCGGTGACGAGCGGGTGATCGGGGAGCTCGATCGGCCCGCCGGGCGCGTTGTCTTGGCAGCCGACCGCCTGCGGGAAGACCGCGGCCAGGAGGTCCTCGGCGCGCATGCGCGCGATGGCTGGCGGGACCCGCTTGCCGCCGAGCATGCGCGGCAGGGCCAGCGCCCGGGTGGCGGTCCAGCGCCAGCGCACCTGGAACATGGGGGCCTGGAGCACGGCCTGGGTGAGCACCTCGTCGACCGTCGATTCCGAGACGAACCCGAAGATCGACTCCAGCGGGAAGCTGTGCTGCGGCCCGAGCGAGAGGAGCACGCCGTCGTCGGTGGCCGCGGCCTGGAGCTCGAAGTCGAAGGTCCGGCAGAACCGCTTCCGCAGCGCCAGCCCGAAGGCCCGGTTCTGGCGCGCACCGAACGGAGCGTGAATGACGAGCTGCATGCCGCCGGCCTCGTCGAAGAACCGCTCGGCCACCAGCGTCTTCTGGGTCGGCAGCACCGAGAGGACCGCCCGGCTGGCGGCCAGGTAGTCGACCGCCTGGCGCGCGCCGGCCTCGGGCATGGCGCCCTCGGTGGCCAGCCAGCGGATCGCCTCCTCCCGATCCGGGAGGCGCGGCTCGAGCTCCTCGCGCAGGGCCGACACCTCGGCCGAGAGCGCGCCGCTCCGCCCGGGCGCCTCACCGCGCCAGAACGGGATCCCGGGCGGTGCGCCCTGGGCGTCTTCGACCCGGACCACCCCCGGATCGATGCGCCGGATGCGCCAGGAGGTGTTGCCCAGGAGGAAGATCTCGCCGGCCATGCTCTCGACCGCGAAGTCCTCGTCCACGTGACCCACGGTGACGCCATCCGGCTCGGCCACCACCTTGTACTGTGAGTTATCAGGGATGGCGCCTGCGCCGGTGAGCGCGGCCAGCCCCGCGCCGCGCCGGCCGCGGACCACGTGGTGGACGCCGTCCCGGTGCAGGAGCGCCGTGTTCCGGCCGCGCCGGGTGGTGATCCCGTCCGAGAGCATGGCGATCACCTGGTCGAACTCGGCCCGAGGGAGGGACCGGTAGGGCCAGGCTCGGCGCATCCGCTCGAAGAGCGCGTCCTCCTCCTGCGGCGCGATGGCCGCCTCGGCGACGATCTGTTGCGCCAGCACGTCGAGTGGATGGCGCGGGATGGACGTCCGCTCCAGCCGGCCGGCCCGGACCGCGCGGACGAGCGCAGCGCACTCCAGCAGCTCGTCCCGGCTCATCGGGAAGAAGCGGGCCTTGGGCACCGCGCCGCGCCAGTGGCCGGCCCGGCCCAGCCGCTGGAGGCCGACGTTGACCGCCTGCGGGGATCCGAGCTGGACCGCCAGATCGACCGACCCCACGTCGATCCCGAGCTCCAGCGAGGCCGTGGCCACCACCGCGCGCAGCGCGCCGGACTTGAGCCGCTCCTCGGCGTCGAGCCGCCGCGCGCGAGAGAGGCTACCGTGGTGGGCGGCCACCGCGCCGGCGCCCAGCCGGTCGGTGAGCGCGTGAGTGGCGCGCTCCACCAGCCGCCGGGTGTTGGCGAAGACCAGGGTGGTGCGGTGCTCCCGCACCAGCTCCGCGATCCGGTCGTAGGTCTCCGACCAGAGGTCGTTCGAGGCGACCGAGGAGAGCTCGTCGCGCGGGATCTCCAGCGCCAGGTCGAAGGTCCGGCGGCGTCCCACCTCCACCACGGTGCAGCGGGGCGTCCCGTCCGGCGCGACGCGGTGGGCGCCCACCAGGTAGCGGGCGATCTCCTCGATCGGGTTCTGGGTGGCGGAGAGGCCGATCCGCTGCGGGCGGACGGTCGCCAGCGCCTCCAGCCGCTCCAGCGAGAGGGCGAGGTGCGCCCCGCGCTTGTCGCGCGCCACCGCGTGGATCTCGTCCACGATCACGGTCCGTGTGGTGGCCAGCATGGCCCGGCCGCCGGCGCTGGTCAGGAGGATGTAGAGCGACTCGGGGGTGGTGACGAGGATGTGCGGTGGCCGGCGGATCATGGCCTGTCGCCGCGCCGGCGCGGTGTCGCCGGTCCGGACCGCCACCCGGACGTCGGGAGGGGGCAGCCCCGCTGCCTCGGCCACCAGGCGCAGCTCGGCCAGCGGCTGGCGCAGGTTCTTCTCGATGTCGTTCCCGAGCGCCTTGAGAGGCGAGACGTAGACCACCTGGGTCTCGTCCGGGAGCGCGCCGGACAGGCCGGCCCGGATCAGGCGATCGACGCAGGCGAGGAAGGCGGCCAGCGTCTTCCCCGAGCCGGTGGGCGAGGAGATGAGCGTGTCGTCTCCCGCCTGGATGGCAGGCCAGCCAGCGGCCTGGGGCTCGGTGGGGGTCCCGAAGCGCTGCTCGAACCAGCGCGCCACCAGCGGGTCGAAGAGCGACAGCACCCTGGAGTCATAGCAAAAGGCGGCGGGGGTCGCTGGGGGCTGGTGACTGCTCGCCTCCAGGTGTCGTAGTCGGGGGCGCAACTCCTATCCTCTCGACCCGAGTTCGATTTGGCACAGAAGATGATCGCTGAGAGCCCGCGCCGTCGGCGCGGGGACGCACTTCACCAGGAGGCTGGTGTGACCATCGGCTCAACGACCCGGGAGGGTGAGCACGCGCGCCCAGCTCGCGCCATTCCAGCGCGCGATTCCCAGTGCGTCCGGTACGTACATCTCGTGACTGCTGAGGACCAGCGGTGAACCCGCCGGGGGTGCGGGAGCCGCGAGATCGATGAACCCGGTGCCGTCCCAGCGCAGCACGGTGCTGTCCGAGGTGGCGAAGGCTTCCGGTCCGGCGCCGCGGATGGAGGTCAGGGCCGGCAACGGTGCGGCGACGAATGGCCGCCAGTTCGCTGGTCCGTCCAGCCATGCGAACCCGCCGCCGCGATCCAGATCCTGGCCCACGGTCCAGACCTCTCCTGGTCCAGCCGCCCAGACCGACTGGCCATTGTCGGCTCTGGGCGAGGTGAGGCTGAGACTCCAGTTTTGCCCGTCCCAGTGAATCACCCCGCGCTCTGCCGCGATCCAGGCATCGTTCGGGCCGGTCACGGAGAGGTCCCGGAACTGCCCGAAGTCGAAGCCGAGCGTGACCATCCCGTCCAGGCCGGTGTGGGACCAGGTCCGGCCATCGAAGTGGAGGACCTCGTCGCGCGCCAGCACGAAAACGTGCCCGCCCGCACCCCAGACCTGTACGAACGGCGCCGTGCCTCTGGACGGATCCGGTTGGCGGGACCAGCGCTGACCGTCCCAGCGAACGATGACTCGTCCCTCGCCCACGGCCCAGGTCTCTCCGGGACCCGCGGACCAGATGGCCAGGAGCGGAGATGAGCTGACCGTGCAGTCGGCGCTCCAGGTGGAGCCGTCCCAATGGACGACGGCGTTGCCCGCGCCCACCGCCCAGAGCTCGCCGGTTCCCGAGCCCGCCACGGCGCGCAGGGTCCCGCCGGCGGAGAGGTCGCTCCAGCACGCGCCGGTGGGCTGTGCCGCCGCAGCTGGCTGGGGGCTGGCCGAGGAGTCGTCCGCTGGGACCGCAAGGTGCTCTGGGCCGCCGCAGGCGGCGAGGCAGACGAGCGAGAGGAACGAGGGTAGGGTCGAGCGCGGCGTGGCCATGGGGAGAGCTCCCAACAGGGGGGGACCTCGCCACCAAGCTGAGTACGAGGCCGTCGCTCTTCAAGGGCTGGCGCTGCGCGTGGCCGAGCGAGCCTAGGGCTCCCGGCAAGGTTCTCCAGGCAACGAGACTCGCGGCGCGCTCGAGTCCACCAGGCCGCGGGTCGGTCCAGGTCAAGGATCGCGGTGTTCAGGGCGCCGTGTGAGGCGACGCGGCCGCGCCGAACCCGCTGGTGCCGCCGGCCCAGCCGCTGCTCCCGGACACTGGGGCGGGCTGCAGGATCGGGCGCACCACGCGCTGGCCGTCGTCCATCCAACTCGAGCTCAGGATGTCGCGGCTCTGGTGGACGAGGTGCCGCCACCAGCCGAGCGCGGTGCTGCTCCCTGCGTTCAGGATCTGGAGCGGGCGCGGCTGGTCGAGGGCGACCTGCAGCTCGTTGGCCTTGTGGCGGTGACCGTGCAGCACCAGGTCGCAGCGGCCCAGGATCCGCTCCACCAGCTCCCGGCCGCTCCTCAGCTCGGCTGCGTACGGCCAGCCCAGCATGTTGGAGAGCTTCTCCGCGAACCGATCCTCGGGCAGGGGGAGCACGTGGTGGTGCAGCATGACCACCGAGAGGACGTTGCGAGGCGCCTCGGCCAGCGCGGCCCCAACCTCATCGATGTCGGACGGGGTGACCAGCCCGTGGCTGGCGATGGGCGAGCGGTTGTGCGGAGCCGTCGAGTCGAGACGGACCAGGTAAAGGCCGGGCCGCATCAACACGTCCACCCGGCTGCGCCGCATGATCGTCGAGGCGCAGTCGTCGCCCATTCGGTCGTGGTTTCCGGGCACCAGGACCAGACGGTCCTCGGCGAGCAGCGGCGCGAAGATCCGCTCGAACTCGGCCAGCTCCTCCTTCCGGCCTCGGTGCGTCACGTCGCCGGTCAGGATGGTCAGCCCGACCCGGCGCGCCAGCAGGGCGGCACAGATGCGCTCGGCCGCCTGGTTGGTCTCTGCGTCCAGGCCGATGTGCAGGTCGGAGATGTGAGCGAAGTCGTGGATCACGCGGGACTCCCGGCGCTGTCGCCCAGTTTGAATAGTCCCCATCGGTGGCGGGGGTCCGCCGGCCGGGTGAACTCTTGGAAAACTGACGAAGCTTTCGTCTTTCCAACCTCTCCGGGCGGTCCAGAAGCAGCCGGCAACCCAGAAGCCGTTCGAGCAGCCTCAACTCCGGCGGCTCTCTAGACACATTCGCCGCTGGCCTGGCCATAGGGGAGCCCCCAATTTGTGTTCGCAGCTCGAACGGAGGACCCACCAATGCACTGCAGCGACATCATGAAGACCGACGTAAAGTGCTGTTCTGAGAAGGCGAGCGTCCAGTCGGTCGTCCAGATGATGCGCGACGAGGGGTTCGGCTTCTGCCCCATCTGCGACGGCGAGGGAAAGCCGATCGGCACGCTGACCGACCACGACATCTGAGGCGGTCCAGACCCTGCGGGGCGTGGCCGAGCGCGAGGACCGGCCCAGCATTCACTGATCGTGTCTGAGGGGCGTTCGGCGCGCTGGCGGGCGACGGCTATGGGATCCGGTAGACCAGCAGCCGGGTCTCGATGGGGCCGTTCCAGAGCTTGTGGGAGATCTGGTGCCGGGCCGAGATCTCCGCCTCCAGCCCCGGGTTGCCGGAGAGGAGGACCACCTGCCAGCCGTGCAGGCGGCCGATCGCCTCGCCGAGGAGTCGGTTGATGGCGCGAAGCCCCTGCGTCTCGCCCGCTTGCTCGGGCCCGCCACCGCGCTCGGGCCGCCGCCGGGCGCCCTGCGGTGAAGCCGAGGAGCCTCGCCTGCGACCATCAGGGCCCGAGGCGTCCGGCTTCCGGCCCGGATCCGCGCCCTGGAGCCGCTCGCCGTACGGGGGATTGGTGCAGAACGTCCCCTCGGCGAAGGGTGGTTTCAGAGATCGGAGATCGGCCTGCTCGAACTGGATGTCGGCGGCCACCCCGGCCTGGGCCGCGTTGCGCCGCGCCGCCTCCAGTGCGCTCGGCGACACGTCGCGCGCCAGGATGGGGGCCGGCGCCGCTGCCAAGGCCGAGCCGCGGGCCTGCTCCTTCATGCGATCCCAGGCCGACTGGTGCGTGCCAGCGTAGCTGGGCCAGCGCTGGAAGCCGAACGGCCGCGAGAGGCCCGGGGCGAGCTGGCGGGCTCGGAGCGCCTGCTCGATGGCCAAGGTGCCGGAGCCGCACATCGGGTCGAGGAACGGTAGCTCCTCGGAGACCCGGCCCAGCGAGAGGACCGCCGCCGCCAACGTCTCCTTGAGCGGCGCCTCGGTC
>Ga0302321_100003308_pt1 | contig 13823 bp, 12 predicted proteins | sample Fen_T0_1_FD_202505 | JGI IMG/M metagenome (GOLD analysis project Ga0302321, IMG submission 202505) | Peat permafrost microbial communities from Stordalen Mire near Abisko, Sweden - Fen_T0_1 | ecosystem: Environmental > Terrestrial > Soil > Wetlands > Permafrost | place: Sweden: Abisko...
ATCGGAAACTTACTTCAGCATGGACGGGGATGGGCCCGATCTGCTGGCATTGCGGAGGCTCTGCGATCGGTATGCCGCGGGGTTGGTGCTGGATGAGGCGCATGCGTTGGGGGTATTCGGGCGGAATGGAGAAGGGTTGGCGGTTCACGCTGGGATTGCTGCGGATGTTGTCGTGGGTGCGTTTGGTAAGAGCGTTGGTGTTCAGGGGGGGTTCGTTGCTGGGCCGGATGTGGTTCGGACTTGGCTTTGGAACGCTGCGCGCTCGTTCGTCTACTCGACGGCGACGTCGCCGTCGGTGGCTACGGCTCTGATGTTTCACGTGAAACATGTTCAGCTCGACCAGGAGCGACGGCGGAGCCTCACTCAGGTCGTCAACCGCGTTCGTAACAAGGTTTCCGAGCTCGGCCTCCAGGTACCGAACGAGTCGTTTGGTCCCATCGTTCCGATCATTCTCGGCGAAACGGCAACTGCGTTGGCCGCAGCAGAAAAGCTTCGCAAGTGCGGAATCCTCGTCTACGCGATCCGTCCGCCAACCGTGCCGACAAACACTGCACGCCTTCGAGTGACACTTACAGCTGGGCACTCAGCAGCCCAAGTTGACCACCTACTCGCGTGCCTCTCGGATTGCTGTCTATTCTGAGGGTCCGGCGGTTACGCCATCCCGACGACACGAGCCAGGCTGGAACCGAATCGCGCCAACAAGCAGCTAGCCAGCGGCGATCTCGAATCTCCAGAAGCGCCAATACGATTGGTAACCGTAACTTGCGGCTCACCTGACGAGTTTCCCGGCGTTCCGAGCTCAGAACGCGACAATCCCAACCCCAGCAAGCCGAAGTCAATCCGGCCCTGAGCGTCGAAGGCGGCCCAAGGCGGCCAAACCCTGGACGACCGAAGTCGACCCATCGCCGCAGGAACGATGCGAACAAGCCCAAGGTGACGGCGCCAACGAATCGCGGACAACGCGCCACCCCTAGAACGGTCGAGCTCCGAAAACCAGAACCTCCCTTCCGCAATTGCGCGCACCCTAGGCATCGCGATACAGCTACACGTCGCGCGTCGCACAACGGTCAATCGCACCGGCGGAAGCCTAGCCCTAGCGAGACAGCGGATTGCGAGATCCGCCACTTTCGTCGACGCCCGCGGGACAGAGCTGTAGAAGTTCCAAAAATGAAGCGAATCATCATTCTCGGCACAGGTACTGGGATCGGGAAAACCTATGTCTCGAGAGAACTCACTCTTCGGCTGGGTCGCCGCGAGCAGTGCCTCAGCGCGATCGCCATTAAACCATTGGAGACAGGGGTGCTTCCAGGTGCATCCGACTCCGACGCTTCAGTCCTAGCAGCTGCGTCATCTCCCCAGAATCCGTCGCCAACTCCACCGCTCTACGTGCTCCCCACCCCCTGCTCCCCCCACTTATCTGCGCGCCGAGCATCCCAAACGATTGACGTACGACACGTTGCCGCCTGGGTCAGGGCACACGAAGAAACCGACAATGGCGCTACACGACAATGCACTACGCTGCATAACGAGTGTTTGCGTGACAACGCAGACGGCACATGCCGTCCTGCGCAAGCAAGCCCTCATCAGGCAGCGACAGGAATGCCAAAAAAATCAGAAATCCTGGAGAACCGGGCGAACTCCAGCAGCCATCCTCCAGCGACTCGCTCCGTGGCTTTGCAGTTCCTTATCGTCGAGACGGCCGGCGCCGTCTTCTCGCCTCTCAATGCCCGCGAAACGAACTTCGACCTCGCTCGTGAGCTCGATCCCGCGATTTGGATCCTGGTCGCCCCAGACCGTCTTGGGGTTCTACACGACCTCACCGTCACCCTCTTTATGATGAAGGCAAGGCAGCGAGTTCCCGACTTCATCGTTCTTTCACAACCGGATCCCAGCGATCCTTCGATCGGGACGAATGCTGGAGAACTTGGAGTGCTTTCGATTGCGGATGTGGTCGCGGTCGTCCCTTACGGCGCGACGGTACCGCAGGAACTCATCGAGCAAATCATCGAACGCGCAGCTCGAAGCCCAGACGCCTAGCCCGAATCGCAGCCACGACAAGTGCAGTTCACCTGGTCGCGTTCACCCGAATGAAACTGCGAATGCCCACCAATTGAGTCGGACTGATTGTCGCCGAGAAGTACGGCTAACCCGAATTAGCAACTAGGCTTCCCGTTTGCTCCGCCACACGACCTCTCTCAATGCGAAGCGTTTGAGCACCCAGGCGAGCCGAAAGCGTCGCGTCATGGCTGACGACCAATAGAATGGCTCCGCGCGCCTGCTCCGCGAGGAGTACGGCCTCCAAGTCACGAATCCCACCGACGTCCAAACCGGTGAACGGCTCGTCGAGCAGCAGAAGCCGTGGTCGATGCACGATGGCCCGCGCAAGCGCAACCCTCTGCTTCTGCCCCCTAGACATCGTTCCAACGCGACAATCCTTGATTCCCAATGCGCCAACTCGGGCGAGCCCCTCAACCAAATCGTCACTAGAGAGGCCGTGTAGTCGGCCTACCAATGCAACATTCTCGTACGCAGTGAGCTCCCGATAGCAACAGGACTCGTGCCCTACCCAGCCCACGTCCTGCCGCAAATCCGCGACGCGAACTCCCGATGGCTCCCAACTAACCGAGCCAGCGCTCGGTTCCAGCAAACCGCCAACAATCGCGATAAGCGTACTTTTGCCGGCGCCATTGGCACCCTCAACGACCGTGATGCTTCCCGGTGCAAACTTACCGTTTACACCCCTCAACACCCAAGAGGCCCCAAACCGGCGCGTTACACCGCATATCCGTAGGCAGTCCGCTGAAGGCACAGTGCCCTTCTACCACGTGGTGACGCTTCCGAGCTGATTGCCCCGGCACCCCGCCCAAAATCCTATCCCGTCCAAACTTCACGCATTCACCCACCTGAACCCACCCGTTCCCCGCTGCAACCAACCCGAACCCCAAGATCCCGACGGCAGACCCCATTCGCCAAAATCACCTGCCATTTGCCACTAATCGGTCAACGCCGTTCGCGCGTAATGTCGCTGCGAGACTTGGACTTCATCTACACATGACGACCTCGGCGCCCCTAAGGACACTGCGTGGCTCCCGCCAGACAGTGGCACCGTGCTAGCATGGCCGGCATGTCGAGTTCAGCTGCGGCCCTAGCCCTAGAGGGAATAGAACGTCTCTCGGAACTACGACGCGCACTCGAAGGGGCGTTGGACGGCAAGCCTGAAGTCGTCTTGCTGGCGATCACTGTACTCTTGGCGAGAGGCCACATGCTCGTCGAAGACGTTCCAGGGGTCGGGAAGACCACCCTCGCCCGAGCCCTCGCGAGGGCAGTCGGCGGCGAATCGCGTCGTGTACAATTTACGAGTGATCTGCTGCCGAGCGACGTTCTCGGTGTTTCCGTCTACGACCAGCGCCGAGCCGAATTTGTCTTTCGGGCTGGGCCCATCTTCACTAACGTGCTTCTGGCAGACGAAATCAACCGAGCCAGTCCTCGAACGCAGTCAGCTCTGCTCGAAGCCATGAGCGAACGACAGGTTTCCCTCGATGGACGCACACTCGCTCTTCCGAACCCCTTCTTCGTTGTTGCGACGCAGAATCCGCACGACTTCGCCGGAACGTTCCCGCTTCCCGAATCGCAGATGGACCGGTTCATGGTCCGAACTCGCGTTGGGTACCCCTCGGCAGCCGTCGAAACGCGCTTGATGCTGACTCCGCACGCAGATCACGTTTCCCAAGTACCAACCGTCATTGAACCAGACACGCTGGTTCAGCTGCAGCGCGCAGTCGATCGGGTTGGCATGGACGGCGCGCTCGGAACGTACCTACAGGCAATCATCAACGCCACTCGTCAGTCGCCAGCGTTGGCCCTTGGGGCTTCGACTCGTGCTGGAATGAATTTGGCTCAAGCTGCACGCGCCCACGCGCTGCTTCTCGGTCGACGCTACTGCATCGCGGACGACATTCACGATCTTGCAGTCCCGCTTCTGGCGCACCGCGTTCGTCTCGCGTCACAGTCTGAGGGCTACGCTCCGAATCGCGAAGAGGCCGAAGCGACAATTCGCGACATTACGGCTAGAGTGCCGGTACCTCTCTGAAAGTTGGCGCCGCCGTTATGGCAACCAAGGCGATTTTTGAGAGGAGCGCGACTGCACGCAACACTTGGCGCACGAAAGCGTGGCGCTACCTGCGTCCGCCGCGGCGACTGCGTGTGACGCGAGAAGGCAAATACTACCTTGGGATTACGCTAGGGGTTGGGTTCGCCGCGATCAACACAGGCAACAACTTGCTGTATCTGCTCCTGGGGTTATTGCTTGCGCTCATCATCATATCCGGCGTGCTCTCCGAAATGAGTCTGCGCCAACTGCGCGTCACCCGAAAGCTTCCTCGCCGCGCCCAGGTTGAACGTCCGCACATCGTGGAAATCGAGGTGTTCAATGAGAAGAAGCGAATGCCGTCTTACGCCATCGAAGTTGAAGACCTGCGAGAAGGGCAATCGGCCGACAAGCGTTGCTTCTACTTGAAGGTAAGTCCTTCGTCGGCTCAGGTTGCCGCGTACCGTCGCACACCGGCCAGGCGCGGCCTAGACGAACACGTCGGGTTCCGAATCGCGACAAGATTTCCCTTTGGTCTATTCGAAAAATCCCGGGAGATTGAGGCTAAAGGGACACTTGTCACCTACCCGGCAGTCGATCCAATTCGAATTGCTCAAGACGTCAACCCGATTGGAGCCGAAGGAGATGGCGCCGTTGCACGTGGTCAAGGGGATGAAATCCTGGGACTACGCCCAATGCGCGAAGGCGACGATCCGAGGGACATCTATTGGCGAAGAAGCGCCAACCCGGACCAAATGATTCTCAAGGAACGCGCGCGAGAAACCAGGAGAAGCGTCACACTTCATTTGGACGATTCCCTTCAAGAGGCAAAACCAAGGCAAGAGATACTCGACCACTTCGAAAAGAAGATCCGCGAAACGGCCTCGAGAGCAGTTGCCCACTTGCGCCGCGGCGACACGGTGAAACTTGTCACCCAGTCGGGGCGACTTCTGCAGTCAAGTCCCGCCACCGGCGCGGATCCCATCCTCTTGTTTCTCGCCCTCGCAACGCTGTTTAGAACGCCTGGCAATCAACATCCGGCAGATGCCGAAGAGCAGGCGGAGCCAATTGCCCAGGTCCCAACATCCCTGCGGCCTTGGCCGCCACAGAAGGCGTAAGACGCTGAAGAAGAATCATGAGATTCGGCCTAGTTCACAGGATTCTGCTCGATACCCTCGTTGCCCTGGGCATGCTCGCGCTCGTTGCAACTGGGGAATTCGGCCAACTTGGATCCTGGACGCTTGTTGCGGCGCTGGCCATCGGCATGATTCTCCCTGCGCGTTGGCAAGAACGCAAAGGCCTTCGCCTCTTCGGCACCTACGCTCCGGTTGTCCTGCTCGGTGTACAGCTGCTTCGATGGGCTGACGGCAACAATCCACTTACCATTGCCGTCGAGTTTGCGGCCGTGCTCCAGGTCATTTGGGTCGCAACCCGGCGTGGTGCGGCGCATGATCAACAGCTCATAGCCCTGGCATTGCTGCACCTTATTGCAGCGACCGTGCTAGGCGGGGGACTCTCCTTCGCCATTTGCTTCGTCGGGTTCATTCTAGTTACTCCCTCTGCGCTGGTGCTAAGTCACTTGCGTCGCGAAGTTGAGGGGAACTATCGGCAAGGCGCTCGAGACCGCACGGGATTGCCGGTCGATGTGCCAAGGATCCTGCGCAGTCGTCGCGTTATCAGTCGCGGTTACGTGGCCTTCATTTCCTTGCTTTCACTGCCGGTGTTCGCAGTCACAGCCCTAATCTTTGTGGCCTTCCCGCGTGTAGGGCTCTCACTTTTGCTGCTCGAACCACACCGTTCGTCCCGAATGGTTGGCTTCTCCGACCGCATTGATCTGGGCGGGATTGGCGCACTGGAGAGCGATCCCAAAATAGCGATGCGCGTGCAATATCCGGTTGCGGATCCCGCGCCGCCCAAGCGAATTGCGTTGTATCTTCGCGGTACCGCACTTGATCGATATCAGGGCAAGAGTTGGAGTCGCTCGCAAAATGAGCGCAAGTACCTTGAGAACTCGGGCGCTCAATACGCCATCACCCGATTTCCAGATCCTGCAAGGGATGCCAGTTTCACCATCGAACTTGAACCGATCGAACCGCCACTTTTGTTCGTTCCCGAGCACACAGCTGCGATTGAGCTCTTGCCGCATTCCAATCAAGCGCTAGTTGATGTGCCAGCGATATTTCAGGGGGCAGAGTCCGATTTGCACTACGCCAGACTCGATGACCGGCGAGGTCCAAGATATCGAGTCTTCTTGCAGAATGGTTTGGCCCTTGGATCCAAGCCACTGACCGCTTTGGATCGCCAACGCTATCTCCAACTTGACCCCGCCGTTACTTCTCGACTGGGCGATTTAGCGAAAACTTGGGCGGGCAATGAGACCGATCCCCTTATCGTGGCAAACCGCATCATGACGCGGCTGCGCAAGGACTATCGGTACGATCTAAACAGCCCCTCCTCCAAATCGCCAAACCCGATTGAACATTTCCTATTCGATTCGAAGCGCGGCCATTGCGAATACTACTCGACCGCCATGGCCTTGTTGCTGCGTACGCAAGGGATCCCCTCGCGCAATGTGACTGGTTTTGCGGGCGCCACGTATAATCGATACGGACGATTCTATGCCGTCCGCCAAGGCGACGCGCATTCCTGGGTCGAAGCCTGGATTGAGGGGGTGGGCTGGAAGCGCTTCGATCCAACACCGGCGGCAGCGCCGCGGCCGCCGGACGAATACGAACGAATAGGCGCGTCATTGCGTGAAGTCATCGAAGCGATGTCGCAACGCTGGACTCGCCATGTAGAACGGTACGATCTTCGCCAACAAATGGAATTGTTCGGTGGGCTCAGACGCGGTGCGCGTGTCGCCACAGAGCAGGCGGTTTACTTCAAGTCACCGAAACGCGCCGGGGCCTTGCTCGTCGCAGCCATTGCCCTGCTGCTGCTGGGCAAGTACCTTAGGCAGGCCAACAAACGCGCCCCAAAATCGCCGACGGAGCCGGGTCTTTCCGCGTCAACGCAAGAAGTCATTCGCCTCTATCAACAACTCGAGCGACTGCTGACGCAGCGTGGCCTAGGTCGGCATCCCGCCGTACCCCCGTTGGCGCATGCCCGCGCGCTCGTCGCGACGCAACAGCCTCTTTCTGCAGAAATTCTGGAACTAACCAAGACCTATTTGGCGGCCCGATTCGGCGAAGCTCAATTCGGTTTGGAGGAATCCAGGCAATTCTCGGAAGCGGTGGCGCGACTGTCGCGAACGCCTGCCTCCGAATGGGAGCGCGGTTCGCCAGATTTAGCGGCCAACTCTCCCGCTCCGAAATCGACCGTCAAGTAGCTACGAACAGCGCTGCATAGCCACACCGATGAACACCCGCCGTTAGTAACTGCGAACAGCGCTGCGTAGCCACGCCGATGAACACCCGCCGTTCAAAGCTGAACGGCAATCGGAGCGGGTGCGTAAGCCCATTGGGTGCAATAGGTTGCCCGAAGCCCCAACCCGCGCGCTGAGTTGGGACAAGTGGCTATAGTCCTGCCGCTTCCGCATACTCGCTATTGGTTGCCTGAAGCCCTAACCCGCCTGCTGAGTTGGGACAAGTGGCTACAGTTCTGCAGTTTCCGCATTCTTCCACTAAGTTGCCACCAGCTGTAACCCGCTCGCCAACGCGGCACTAGTGACCGCAGTCCCGCCGTTTCCGCCTTCTTGCCCGCCTGCAGGCTTGTCAAACGCCTGCTCTTCACGCGCCTTTCGGATCTCGTTGCGCGTCATGGGGCCTCGCATGTAACTCATGGTCCAGCGCGGTTGCAGAAACTGCAGCCCCTGCTCGGAGTGGCTGTCGCGCATGAGAAACCAGCGTGGGCTGAGGCGTTTGACGATGTTGTCCAAGTCCGACCGTTTGAACTCAAATCCCGCGCCCGTGGCCGCAATCCCGTCGAGGACCCGTTCTCGATCCGCATCCGTTTGAAGACGACCCAAACACCAAAGGCCTGCGTTTCCTAAAGCCCGGTAGTCCAGATCCATTGGGTTTTGCGTCGCGACCACGACTCCCACCCCAAAGGCGCGCGCTTGCTTCATTAGGGACACCATTGGACGCTTCGTGGGCGGATTGGCGGGGTGAGGCGGCAGGAAGCCATAGACTTCATCGAACACAACGAGTGCGCGCAGCCGCTGTGTACCGGGCAAACTCCGCACCCACGTGAGCACCTCTTCCAGAATCACGCCCAACACGAGTGCGCGCTCTTCATCATCAAGGTGGGCGACACTCACGATGACGCCTGGGGTGCGCCCATTTTCCGGGCGAAGCCAGCTCCCAACGTCGAGAGTAGCCCCCTGGCGCCATTGAGCGAAACTGGGCGACGCAAGGAGCGAATTGACGGCCGCTGCGAGCGCCTTGCGCTCAGTCTTGGGCAAGAAGGCATCGACAGTGAGCGCGCCGACTTTGTCGATGGGCGGCTTCACAATCTCCTCTAACAGAGCACCCAACTCAGCCGGCACACCGTTTGCGAGCCTACGCTGCGCGAGCACCATGAGCAACACATGTTCACGGCTTTTCGCCGGATCGGGATCGCGCCCAATGAGCCGCAAGAGCAAGGATACCGCAGCACTCAGTGAATCCCGCGCCGCCTCGGGATCGGTCTGCCAGCGCGATGAGGGCCGTTCAAGCCCCGAAAGCATATGCAGGAGTTCCCCCGAAGTGGCACCGGGAGTTATCACGCGCAGCTGCGTTTTCTCGCGAAACAGAGCCAGTTGTGCCTCATCAATCCCCCAACCGCGCAACCCTTCCTGCCTGGTCGCGGCAACCTCTGCCGCGATTTCCTCAATACTGCGCGCATCCGCAGGCGACACGCTGCCCTCAATCCAGGGAACCAGTGGCGAACTTGAGAACGTGGGGAAGTTCAGCAACAGATTAGGTAGATCCCCCTTTACATCAATCATCAGCACGGGGATCTGATTACGCAGTGCCTCCTCAACCATAACCGTAACCAACCCCGTCTTTCCGCTACCAGTAGTGCCCACCACGACCGAATGCGTGACTAGGTGATGTGCGGGTAACTGGAGGAATTCACCAGCACAATTGCCACCCACAGGCTTTGCCGCGCCCAGATACAACGAGGTTGGTTTCATGGCCATTTCCCTAAAATTCTCGACACCTTAGTGACCTAAGGGGTCACCTCCAGGAAGCCCGACTGGAACCCTTGCCGCGGGTTGCGCGACTGCCACAGGAACGTTGGGCAGAACCGTAGGTGCCGTTGCGCTGACGGCGTTGACGTTAGTGTTGCCGTCAGAGTTGGCTTTGCGGATATTCGAGTTGGGTCGCCCTGCATACAAAGAGGGCGCGATGACGTCAGCGTCGCCTTCATGCCAACGCAAGAACTGCATGGCACGTCGGATCTCGTCGTAGGCGTTGACCAGTAGCGTGAAGATTCGAGCGCGAACATCCGTTGCAGCAGCCACTTGTTCCGGTGACTGTTCCTTCTTCGCGACAGCGCCAGTAAGCTTCAACGCAAGCTTCTCCACCTCTAAGATATCCGCCTCTTTGAGACCGGAATGCGCCTGAATGTCCGCCCAAGCCGATTTATAGATCCTGGCATAGCCCGCCAAATCAACCGCCACATTCCTGAAACCATGTGTCCCCGTAAGCTCCTTCAATAGCTCACCATTGAGGAACCCGCGAGCCACCAGCGATCTTGCTTCCGCGCTCAGCACCTCACGCCATTTGGTTCCCTTTTCCATCAGTTCAGGGAGTTGCTCCGGCGGAGTGGTTGCAAAGGTATAGCGCGTCTGAGCGCTATACGTAGCTAGGATATATTGCGGGAATTTCGCAAGAATAGCCGAAGGAAACTGGGTGAGTGTCTTTAGCTCCGCCTCAAACCCCGGCAACTTTCTGGCGACGCCCATGGTAGTGAACACGGCGCCCATGACATCAACATTGATGGGCACAGTTGCTTCCCGAGCCATTGCCATGGCTTCCGGCAATACGAGCTCATAGGCTTCATCTGCGTTGGCTTCATCAATTGTAAGTAGTGGATTACTATCAACCATGACAATTCTGTGCACGGTGGCTGTTGGTGCCCCGCCCTTTCATGCACTGTAATACGCTTGAACACTGTTACTTCTTCCAACGCCACGTCGAATTTCTGAGCCTGAGTTCACGCCTCTTCGAATTCCTTACCGGTAAGCAAAAACGAAGGCCAGCTTTGAAGGGTGCTTACCGGTAAGGAACTAACGAAGGATTTCTTCGTGATCGCTTTACCGGTAAGGAGAAATTGAACGAATCGTTCGCGTTTCTTACCTGAGCTTTGCAATTACGACCGTGAGCTTGAAAGTGCTGCAGCGACGTTGAACAAATTGAAGCCACGCTTCCCAAATTGCTTACCGGTAAGGAACTAACGAAGGATTTCTTCGTGATCGCCTTACCGGTAAGGAAATTTCGAACGTTCGGTTCGCAAATGACATTCGGCGTCCAAGTGCGCAGTGCGAGCGTCTTGGGTGGTGGCGGGGGGCACCTTTTAATAGAGGCGGGGGAACGGCGACGCCGCAGTGCTGGGCGGCCGGTGAAACCGTCTCGTCGGATGTTGCTTTGGCTCGCTGTCGGGCGCACGAAAGCGTACAGCCCGGAGCTCCCGTATAGGCGTGAGCAACTCTTCAAGTCGAACGTCAAGCTACGTCGCCTCTCGCGTCATTGAGTCTACCCGTGGTGCTGTAATCCCAGACTCAACATACCGATAACCGGCCAGCGACAGTTCCCGTCACAATTGCAATCGGAATTCTTCCTAAGGGCCTCGCTGGATACGGCCCGTAGTGGCCCCCAATAGTCTCGTCAACTTGGCAAGGGCACAGCGCCCAGACGCCTAGGATCACAAAAGCGTGGAACCTATGCGCATTGAAACAAGTGCATTACCGTGGTAATGTATCCTCATGGCGCTTGCTCAATCGAAGGTCACAGCTCAGGGACAAGTTTCGATTCCAGCGGAGGTGAGGCGACGGTTGGGGGTTGGCCCAGGCTCGGTGCTGGAATGGACAGAGGAAGAAGGAAAACTTGTTGTTCGCCGAGCCGCACGCTTTTCGTCTGAGGACGTAAGTCAGGTGCTTTTTCCCGAAGGACCACCGGAGGGTAAATCGTTATCGGAGTTGAAAGAAGGGATTCGCAAGGCAATACGAGGGCGCCATGCAGGCCGTTGATACCAATGTGCTCGTACGACTCGTGGTTCGGGACGATGTTCGGCAAGTCGAGGCGGCTGAGACCTTTGTCGCCAAAGGGGCATGGGTCTCCCTCCTGGTGCTAGCCGAGATGGTTTGGGTTCTTGATGCGGCCTATGAGCTTGAACGGGCTCGCATTGCTATGGCTGTCGAAATGCTGCTGTGCCACAGCGATTTGACGATTCAGGATGCGGACGTTGTTGAGGCGGCTCTATCACACTTTCGCAAGCATGCGAAGGTCGGCTTTTCCGATTGCCTGGTGCTCGAAATCGCCAAGAAGGCGGGGCATACTCCGCTTGGTACGTTTGACCGTGCGCTTGGAAAGGTTGGCGGTGCCGTTCGCATCGGATGACGCCAATCGGCGCCGCCCGAGGAGGCCGAGTCAAAACCCGCCCACCGTGACGGGCATGCTGTTGCTCGCCGTGGAGCCATTGCCAAGCTGGCCGAAGCCGTTTGCACCCCAGCACTGAATCGAGCCGCCAGTCAGTGCGGCGCAGGTGTGGAATTGCCCTGCACTCACGGCAATGGCGTTGGTGATGCCGACAACGGCGAAGGGCATCGATCGGTCTGCTATGGTGCCGTTGCCGAGCTGACCTTGGTCGTATCGACCCCAGCACTGAATCGAGCCTCCACCAAGTACCGCGCAAGTGTAGCTGTAGCCTGCGCTCACAGCCACCGCGTCGGTGATGCCGGGGACCCAGACGGGCGCGTAGGTCATGCTCGTTGTGCCTTCGTCCAGTTCGCCCCATTTGTTGTCACCCCAGCACTGAACCGAGCCTCCACCAAGTACCGCGCAGGTGTGGAGGTCGCCAGCGCTCACAGCGACGGCGTTGGTGATGCCGGTGACCATGACGAGCGCGGAGGTACGTGTTACGTAGCCATCGCCGAGCTGACCGTAGGCGTCGTTGCCCCAGCACTGAACTGAGCCTCCACCAAGTACGGCGCAGGTGTGGTAATCGCCAGCGCTCACAGCGACGGCATTGGTGATGCCGGTAACCGTAATGGGTACGGGGCTGTACGTCGTGGAGCAATCGCTGACCTGGCAGCAGCTGTTGTCACCCCAGCACTGCACCGCACCTCCATCTAGTACAGCGCAAGTGTGGTTGCAGCCTGCGGTCACGGCCATGGCGTTGCTGATGCCGGTGACTGTGACGGGTACGGAGCCGTCCACTTTGGAGCCATTACCAAGCTGACCGGCAATATTTAGACCCCAACACTGAATCGAGCCGCCATCAAGTACCGCGCAGGAGTGGTGTGCGCCAACGCTCAAAGCGACGGCGTTGGCGATGCCGATGACCGTGACGGGCAGGGAACTATCCAACGTGGAGCCATTGCCGAGCTGACCGTTGCCGTTTTGACCCCAACATTGAATCGAGCCACTGCTAAGTATCGCGCAGGAGTGAGAGCTGCCGACGTCTACCGCTTTCGCGACGAATTTCGCCTTCGCGCCACCCGTTGACGAAATACCCGCGCTGGCGGTCGTACCTGCTGTCGCGCTAGTTCCGCCCGCACCGACGCTACCGCCGGCACTCAATGTGGCGATCCAGGTGCGTCCACCTGCAGCCGTCGCGCTTTGCGCCGCATAAGTTCCACCCGCGCCGACGCTACCGCCGGCACTCGGTACGTCGCTTGAGGCGCCATTTAGGCGCACAGCCGTGGTAGCTGCGGTCGGGCTAGCTGCACCCATACTCACGCTGCCACCGATGCCAGGCAAGTTGGTTGAGGCGCCACCCACGCTTGCAGTTGCTGTTTCAGGACTCATCAGTCCACCGCAGGCTGCCGACACTAAGCTTGAGCTAACCAAGATCCAATTTAGGTGATGCATCGACATAAACACCCCAGCGCGTGGCCACCATACCGTAATAACTGGGGCTCTGTGTTTCAAATCACTGAGTATTGCGATGTCGACTGGGCCAAATGAGTATCAACTCAGCAAAGTGTTCTAGCGCTGTGACTCGCTTCGAACGGAGCGTAGGATCAAGAGTAGAAATACATGTTCCGCGCCTAGATCCAACAGGTGGGGCGACATCCGCCTTTCACACTCAGGACCAACCGATTATCTCAGGTGTTCCTCGCGTGCGCCTAGATTCGCAAGAATTGCCGATCGATTCGGATTTGCGCTCGGTGGCTAACCGCCGCTTTTGCTGCTGAACAACGTGCACAACGCAAGGCAGGTTCAGTGCTAGCGCTTGTCCTCGCCAGTCGACGAAACCGAAGCGGCGGTGCAAGCTCCTCAATCGCCACGACCGCGCTGTGCCCTGGCACAGGCGGACCTGCGATGGTGAAGCTGCCGGAAGGTTACTGCATTGACAGCACAGAGGTAACGCGGGCCCAATATGCTGCGTGGCTGGCGACCAACCCCCGGTTGCCACCGAAAGACACAGGGAATTGCCGCGGGAAAACGTCGATTGGTGCGACGCTTACGCCTATTGCACCGGCGTTGGCGAGCGACTCTGCGGAAAGATTGGCGGGGGATCCTTCAACGATTGGAATACTCCGAGTTCAAGCTAGTGGTACAACACCTGCGCATCGGGGCGCGCGGGA
>Ga0302321_100003309_pt1 | contig 13823 bp, 17 predicted proteins | sample Fen_T0_1_FD_202505 | JGI IMG/M metagenome (GOLD analysis project Ga0302321, IMG submission 202505) | Peat permafrost microbial communities from Stordalen Mire near Abisko, Sweden - Fen_T0_1 | ecosystem: Environmental > Terrestrial > Soil > Wetlands > Permafrost | place: Sweden: Abisko...
CATGCGCACCTTGTCACCGAGAATACTGCCACCGGTAATCGTGCTCGAAGGATCGACCGCGAGAACAGCGAGGCGATGACCTTCGTTGCACAAGCGGCTGCCCAGCGCTTCGACAAACGTGCTCTTGCCCGCGCCCGGAATGCCGGTGAGCCCGACGCGCAGCGAACGGCCGGTCAGCGGCAACACGCGTGCGAGCAACTGCTGCGCGAGTTCCTGATGCGCCGGCGCGTTGCTCTCGATCAACGTGATTGCACGGGCGAGAATGCCCGTATCCCGCTTCTGAATACCGTCAACGTAGTCGTCGATCGAGAGCTGACGGCGGCGAGGCGCGTTTTTTTCGACATGCGTCGTACCGGAGGGCGTGACGCCCTGCATGACCCACGTGGCATACCCCGGACCCGCCTCGTCAGGAACCCAGTCAGGGCGAGGTTGATGGCAATGCTCACGATCCTTTTTGGTCGGCATGCTTAAGAAAGCCGCGCCAAACACTGAGAACGTCAAGCGTTCTGCGCGTGCTATTACTTTTCTCAAATTTCACCCAGCAAGCGGCTAATAACTTTTGCGCGAAGAGCGAATTCTGGCATGAAAATAGGCCCTTTTGCAGGTGTCAAAAGTACACCAACTTCACGCACCACAACCTTTCCTGTGGTGAAATCTAAGGGCTGATCGCGCGGCCTTTTCGCCTCACGACCGTCTTCAAAAGGTTTTCAGAACGTGTGGACGAAAAATCCCGAGCGTAGCTTCGGCTCGAACCAAGTGCTCTTCGGCGGCATGATCTGACCCGCGTCGGCGATTTCCATGAGTTGGGCAACCGTCGTCGGGTACATTGAAAACGCCACGCCGCCTTCGGCATCGACGCGCTTGGTGAGTTCGCCGGTGCCGCGAATGCCACCAACAAAATCGACGCGCTTGCTCGTGCGCGGATCATCGATGCCAAGCAGCGGCGCGAGCAGTTTGTCCTGCAGCACGCTCACATCGAGACGCGCAACCGGATCGGCTTTCGCGTCAACCGGGCATTTCAGGCCGTACCATTTTCCACCGAGGTACATGCTCACGTCACCGACGGCGGCAGGCGATGGCGCGGCCTTCTCGGTGAGGCCAAATTTCGCTTTTGCCTTTGCAAGGAACGCGTCGGGCGTGTGGCCGTTGAGATCGAAAACGATGCGGTTGTAAGGAAGAATTTTGAGTTCGCTCGCGGGAAAGAGTACGCACAGGAACCAATTGTAATCTTCTACGCCGGTGTGCTGCGGATTGCGCTCGCGGCGGAGGCGGGCGACGCGGGCCGCGCTGGCCGCGCGATGATGTCCGTCGGCGATGTACGTGACTGGCACCTTACCAAAAGCCTTGATCCATTCTTCGCCGCCCGCGATGCGCCAGACCGTGTGGCGAATGCCGTCGGGCGCGGTGAGGTCGTGCAGCGGTTTTTCCTGCGTCTTGGCGTTCACGAGCGCGGTCACCGCCGCTTCGTCGCGATAAGTCAGAAACACCGGGCCGGTGTTGGCGCCGAGTGTATCGATTAAACGGGTACGGTCGTCTTCTTTGTCCCTACGGGTTTTTTCGTGCTTCTTGATTAGTTCGGCATCGTAGTCTTCGACGTTGCAGACCGCGACGAGACCGCGCTGGCGGTGCTGCCCCATCTGCTGCTGGTAAACATAAAGGCTCGGGCCGACCTCGCGACCGAGCACGCCGTCGCGCTGAAGCTTGAGAAAGTTTTCGTTGGCCTTGGCGTAAACCGCATCGCTGTGCGGATCGGTGTTTACCGGAAGATCGATTTCGGCGCGGTCAACGTGCAACAGGCTGCGCGGTTTGCCTGCGGCGAGCACGGCGGCCTCGGAGGCATTGACCACGTCGTAAGGCACGCAGGCCACTTCGACCGCGAGGGCGGGTTGAGGAACGAGACCTTGAAAAGCGCGAATTCGCATAAAGCGGAAATGGAGTCGGCCTCCGCGCGCGGCGTCAAGCAAGCGACGGCAATCTATGCGTCTCGCGAGGGGCGGACATAAAAAAGCCCTCCAGGTCAAGGAGGGCTTCTGCGTGCTGGTGTTAGTCAGTGGGCGCTTACTTGGCAGCGGGTTTATTGCTGCGCTTGAATTTATTGGTGAACTTCTCGACGCGTCCAGCGGTGTCGACGAGGCGCTTCTCGCCGGTGTAGGCGGGATGCGAGTCCATCGTGATGTCGCGCAGCACGATGAAATATTCCTGCCCGTCGATCTGCTCTTTACGGGCAGACTTCATGGTGGACCTAGTGAGGAAACGTTTGCCACTCGCGACATCGACGAAGCATACGTTGTTAAGAGTGGGATGGCCTTCAGCTTTCACGGCGAAATAGTGGGTTGATGGCTTAGCCCTGACGCGCTTTGTAGCGGGGCTCGACCTTGTTGATCACGTAGATTTTACCACGACGACGTACGACCTGGCATGCAGGGTGACGCTTCTTCGCGGATTTGATAGAGGAGACGACTTTCATAAAGCTGTCCAAAACACCGGTCCGCCCCGGCGCTGTCAAGACCCTAACTCGAAATTTACAAAGCACTCGCCCACCGCGAAAAACAAAGCGCGTTTCCGCGCGTCAGTTCAAACTTGGATCATCCGGTTCGTCGACGAGCAGTTTCCAGTCGTGATTAAGGTCGGTAAGAATCGTCCGCCAAAGCGTTTCATCGGATTTTTCTTCCATGAGTTTTGCCACGAGCGGAGTGACGACCCAGGTGTTTTGACTGAGTTCGTTCTCCAGTTGCCCACCGGTCCAGCCCGCGTAGCCAAGGAAAGCGCGCAGATGCGTGCCGTGCTCTTCCTGCATCTCAATCGCCTTGTTCGGTTCGAGGCCAAACATGAGCTGAAAGCCGCTCTGGTCGGGGTTAAAACGCCAAGCACAAAGCAATAATTGTTCAGTCTGTACCGGACCGCCTTGATAGAGCGGCACGGACGAAAGCGGGCTGAGCGCGAACTCGGCGTTGAGCTGACCGAGGTGTTTGCCGAGCGGACGATTCAGCACCACGCCCATCGCGCCTTTGTCATCGTGCGCCGAAAGCAGCACCACCGCGCGGCGAAAATTTTCATCGCGCATGCTCGGGTGCGCCAGCAATAGCGAGCCAGCCAGGGCTTTGTTTTCTGCGGAATGGTGTTCGCGCATGACTTCTTGGACCAGAAACTTGGTTTAAAGTTGGAGGATTTTCACGCCCGCGTCAGTCAGCAAAGGAGTCACCAGCGGGTCATTGCTGTAATCGCGCCGGTAGCGGATCTCAGCGATGCCGGCAGACGCCAGAATTTTCGCGCAGTTGATACAAGGAAAATGCGTCACGTACGCGATGCAGCCCTCGACCGAACTGCCGCGGCGCGCGGCGTCGGCGATAGCGTTTTGTTCGGCATGCACCGTCGCCTGCTCATGGCCTTCGCGCACCCGCGAGACGTGCGGCGTGCCGGGCAAAAAGCCGTTGTAGCCGGCGGCAACGATGCGGTTTTTGCGATCACCGCCGCTCACCACGACGCAGCCCACGTGCAGCCGCTCGCACGGCGAACGGGTCGAAATCAACATCGCCGTCGCCATGAAATACTCGTCCCACGAAGGGCGGCCTTCCAAGGTCTCGGCTACGCGCGCGACTTGGTCCATCAACGACTCCGTCTCTGTATTCATCGGGCGCAGCTTGAAAAAGCGGGGCAAAAAAGCGATAGAGAATAACACATTTGGTTGTATGTATTCCGGGCCATTTTTCTCGTCGCCAGACCGGTGAACCAACTACAAACACCTGTCGCCTTCATGCCTTCAACGCTTTCCGCCCGCCGCATCTCTTTCTGGCTGGTTCTTGCCGCCGTTCTGATCGTGGCGGGCGCGATGGTTGGCCGCACCATCTTGCGTTCGAAGGCGCGCCGCACGCCGGTCGCCGCCTACCTCGTTCCCATCGACAATACCGGTCGCGCCAAAACCGCCTGGTGGTGGTCCGCGCTACGCCTTGACGTTCCGCGAGCCTTGCATTCGGGCGAACGCGTTTCGATTCCCGCGGGCTCGAGCGTCAGACTGGTCCACGCCGACAGCGGTGCAGCGGAGCTGATCGCTGGCCCGACGAAATTGTTTTTCCAACAAAAATTCCCAGTCGAAACCAACACGCTCGTCTCGCCGTTGGCCGAAGTAATCGCCAGCGCCAAAAGCAGCCCGCCTCAACCTAGCGACAGTTTTGTCATCACCTCGCCGGTCGGGAAAACCCGTTACCTGAATCCGCTCATCACCTGGACGGCACGCGACGGCGTCATGTACGACATCGCCGTAGTCGATTCGGCCGATCCCAATGTGCCGCCGCGCTTCGCCCGCAGCATCCGTCCGCCCATCGCACTGGCCGATCTGCAAACACCCCAGCGCCGTCAGCTCGGCGTTGATCGCAATTACGAAATCATTATGCGCGAGGCCAACGCCTTTAGGATTTCCGGAGCAGCGCGTTTTCTCACCGCAACCAATGCCCAGCTGGAAAACCAAATCCCCGCCACGCCCGCCGATCTCATCAGCGAAGCCGCCGCCGCGATGGCGAAAAAACCATACCGTACCGGCGACGCCTGGCTCGCCTTGACACGCCTGCCAACCGACTGGGCGCGGTCGGAATTGGCTGTGCGTCTGCGTCTGCGCGTGGCGATTGAACTGGGTTTGGCCGACGAACTTGCCCGCGCACAAAAAGACGCCGCCGCCCTGAACGCGTGGTGATACGAGGATTGACCCGGTTTCCGCTCCAGTGCCACCGTCCCCCATGGCCACGCTGCAAGAACTCGTCGACTATTGCGATCTGCTCACGCGCCGCGCGGCGTTCAAAGACGCACCCGGTGCCTTCAACGGACTGCAGGTCGCCAACAACGGCCGCGTGACCAAGATCGGCGCCGCGGTCGACGCGGGCGTCGTGCCTTTTCAAAAAGCCGCCGCCGCCGGCATCGATTTTCTCATCGTACACCATGGCATTTATTGGGACATGCCGCGCGCTCTCACCGGCCCCGCCTACGACCGCGTGGCGACTTTGATTAACGCCAACTGCGCGCTCTACTCGAATCACCTGCCGCTCGACGGCCATCCCGAGCTCGGCAACAACGCCCGGCTCGCCCGCGAGCTCGACCTCGCTCCCACACGGCCTTTTCTCGTGCGCGAAGGCGAGCCCATCGGCTGGATCGCCGAGCACCAGGAAACCCGCGCCGCACTCAAAGCCCGCCTGCAAAAACTCTACCCACGCGTCATCGCCATTGAGTACGGTTCAGAGCGCCCGACCGCGGTGGCCTTTTGCAGCGGCAGCGGCAACAGCGCGTTGCCCGAACTGCCGCGCGAAGGTGTCGACACACTCGTCACCGGCGAACTCCGCGAGGAATGGTTCAACTTCGCCCAGGAACAAAAACTCAACCTGTACTTGTGCGGCCACTACGCCACCGAAGTCCACGGCGTGAAAGCGCTCGCCGCCGAGTTGTCCGCGAAGTTCGGCCTGCCCTGGGAATTCATCGCCACCGAGAACCCGCTTTGAAACCTCCGAGCCTGAATACATGAATAAGGAACTCAGGAACACGGGAACGAGCCACTAAACAGATCTCCCTAACCCATCTGGGATAGAACTTGTGTTGCCCTTCCGTTCCTCTTCCTGATTTCCTGAGTTCCCCATTTTCTCCGCTTTGAATTTTCTTCCATGAAAAAGATCGCCATTCTCAACGGCCCCAACCTCGACCGCCTCGGCAAACGCGAGCCCGAGATTTATGGCTCGACCACGCTGGCCGATCTTGAAACGCAGATGCGCGCAGAGTTTGGCGCTGCGGCTCAGTTGGAGTTTTTCCAGTCCAACCATGAAGGTGCTTTGATCGACAAAGTCGCCGCACTCACCGATGCGAAGTTCGACGGCCTCGTGCTCAACGGCGGCGCGTTCACCCACACCAGCGTGGCGATCCGCGACGCGCTGCTCGGCTCGAAACTCCCGGCGGTGGAAGTCCACATTTCCAATATCTACAAGCGCGAAGAATTTCGCCATCTTTCCTACACCGCGCCCGCCTGTCTCGCGGTCATCAGCGGACTCGGCCTCGAAGGTTACTTCGCCGCCGTGCGCTTCCTGCTGAAACGCTGAGCCCCACCGTCTCCGATTTGTGAATACGTCACCCACCGACGTGTGCTGGTTTGTCTGCCACACCAAGCCCCGTTGCGAAAAAAAGTTCGCCGCGCTCATGAGCGCCGAACATTTCGAGCACTATCTGCCGCTCCTCACGAGCGTGCGCCGCTACGCCAAGGAGACGAAGCGCTTCACCAAGCCGCTTTTTCCTGGTTATGTTTTTGCCCAGATTCCGCTCGCGCTGAAGCAGCGCATTTACCAACAGGACTTGCTCGCCCGCGCCATCACGATCGACGACGAAGCCAAATTCCTGCGCCAGCTTCAAGACGTGCGCACGCTCGTCGATTCCGGTCTGATGCTCAGTCTGCATCCGCTGGTAAAAAAAGGCGCCCGCGCCAAAGTCATCGGCGGTCCTCTCCGCGGACTTGAAGGCATCATCGACGACCCCGCCAATCCCAACGGCATCGTGCTCTGCGTCGACGTTCTGCAACAAGGCCTGCTGGTCAAAGTGCCGCTCGAAGACCTTGAGGCTCTGCCGTAAGGTTCGGGCAATCATCTCTGACATTCTGAGCGTAGCGAAGAATCCATTTGGGCGACGTCGAACCTCGTTGCGTCATCTCACTGGATTCTTCGCTACGCTCAGAATGTCAATCGGCTGAAGGCGCACCCAAGGCCCCGATACACACTCACCCGTGGTGAAAATACAACCATCCGGCCGCGGCAATATGCATCGTCGCGCACGCAGCCAGCGCTGCCGCCACGTCGTCCATCACCACGCCCCAACCACCGGTCAGGTCCTGCAGTTTGAAAATCCCCAACGGTTTCGTGATATCGAAGAGCCGGAACAAGGCGAACCCGGCAAGGTAGACCGACCACGGCGCCGACCAGGCCGGCAATACTGCCGCCACATGCGACCAGCCGATGAAGCACAGCGGCATCACCACAAATTCATCGAGCACCACTTCGCCCGGATCGCGTTTGCCGAGCCGAAACTCCGCTTCCCCACAAATGCCTACGGCAAACCAGATCGCGATCAGACTGAAGAGCACCACCGTGAGCCAGCTCTGGTAGTGAAAAATGAGCAGTTGATAAATCAGCCCGGCGAGCGAACCCCACGTGCCCGGCGCATGACGCATGCGGCCAAACGGACCTACGCGGGCGAGCGGCAACACCATCGTCGTGGGCAAAAACCGCGGCCAGATCGGTTGGCGCAATCTCATTTCGCAGCGTCTTCAAACACGCGGCGGTACTTCAAAGCGTAACTCACGCCCGAGCTCACCGTGAGCGCCGTCGCCACGATGAAGACGCCCATGCCGATTTTAAACAGGACCTCGCCGTAGTCGCTAGTGATCGGGAACGGCAGATAGCGCGCCCAGTCGTTTTCCATCGCCGGCACGAACAGCATGAAGCCTACTGCGATTAGTTGCATGACGGTTTTAGTCTTGCCGCCTCGTTCGGCAGAGACGACCACGCCCTTCGTCGCCGCGATCATGCGCATGCCGCTAATCAAGAATTCACGGCACAGCGTGAGCAGCACCATCACGAGAAAGAGCTTCGAATTGTACTGCTCCACAAACGTCACCATGATGCCGAGCACGAAAACCTTGTCGCTCAGCGCGTCCATGTACTTTCCGAAATTGGAAACGATGTTCATCTTGCGCGCCAGATAACCATCGTACCAGTCGCCGATCGCCGAGGCGATGAACAGCCAGAACGCCAGCGTGGCCGCGCCCCACCACGAGCAATACATCAACCACACGATGAGAAACATCGTGGGAATGCGCGACAGCGTGATCAGGTTTGGCAGGTTCATGGGCCTTGGTCGGTCAGTGTGAAAACTTACTCGTCTTCGTCAGTCGATTTGTGAATCCTCTGGCAATCTTCCAACAAGACGCGCGATCACGACCGAGATTACCCGCGCGGGCAAGAATCCTTTATTTTCTGATGAGCCACTGCATCTATCCTGGCACCTTTGACCCAATTACCTACGGGCACCTCGACGTGCTCGGACGCGCCACCCGTCTCTTCGACCGGGTCACGGTCGCGATCGCCGACAACCCCGGCAAAGGCCCTCTCTTCACCGTCGCCCAACGACTCGAAATTCTGCGGCCCAACGTCGAGCAGTTCCCCAACGTCTCGCTCACCAGCTTCGACGGCCTGTTGGTGGATTTCGCGATTGAGCAAAAAGCCATTGCCATCATCCGCGGCCTGCGCGCCCTCTCCGACTTCGAGTTCGAGTTCAACATGGCACTGATGAACCGACACCTGAAGCCCGAGATCGAAACGATCTTCGTCATGCCGAACGAATCGTACAGCTACACGAGCTCCAATCTCGTGAAGCAAGTCGCGCGCTACGGTGGCGACGTCTCGAACTTCGTCCCGCCCAACGTCGCCGAAGCGCTTAAAAAAGCCTTCGCCAACGGCGGCCACTAAGACGCAGGTTACCGCGCCTCCGTTTTCACGTAGCCGCATCCATTAAGATGCGGCCAAGTTTATATGCCAACCGGCATATACCGCGACGAAGTGTCAGCCGACGAAGTCGCGCGGGAACTCACGACCCTCCCCTTTCCGCCGTGCACTCAACCGCCCGAGCTGTTGCACTTGTGGCCATGCAAGCCGCCCTCCTTCGCTCGAACCCGGCCGCCGAATACTTCACGCCGGAGCTTTGCTTCATTAACGAACTTTCTAATAGTGCCAACGATCCTGAACTCTCCATCGCCCGCGCGCGCGTCGCCGCGGGTGTCACCACGCGCAGGCACCGGTTGAAAGACACCGCCGAGCGTTACGTCATCCTCGAGGGCCGTGGCCGCATGGAGGTCGGCGACCTGCCGCCTCAGGACGTCGGCCCGGGCGATGTCGTGCTCATCCCGCCGCTCTGCCGTCAGCGGATCACCAACCTCGGCAATCACGATCTCGTATTTCTCGCGCTCTGCACTCCGCGTTTCCGCCCAGAAGCCTACGAGGACATCGAAGGCCGAACCATATAGCCGTTCTAAGGCAAACGGTGTGGCCCGACCCTTTCGCGCTTCGCGTCCTTCGATACGCTATCCCGTGCCGTCCGCCACGGACCAGGACCGCCTATCACCAATCTCTCGGCACTCAACTCCACCCATAGGATTCCTGTAACCGCATAACCGTTTCCCGTGTAATTAGGTTTAAACCCATGAAAATTCTCATGCTGCTCCTTGCAGGCCTTGCCTGCGTCGCGCTCGCACGCGCTGAAACTGACCCGGCCGTCGAAAATTTTTCGCAGACCTACATCGTCTCCGCCAAAGCCGAACTATCACTCAGCAACATCAACGGTTCTGTCGAAGTCGTCACCTGGGACAAAAACGAGATCGCCGTCGATGCAGAAAAACGCGCGTCAGATTCCGATGACCTGGCAAAAATCCAGATCGAGGTCGATGCCAGCGCTAATCGCGTCGATATCAAAACCGAACACGAGCGCACGTGGTGGTACTTCAACCGTGTCAACGGTTCAGTCCGCTACACGCTTCACGTGCCGTCCAGTCTCGCCGTCTGCAAAATTCACGTCGTCAACTCCGACATCACTATCTCCGGCGTGCGCAGCCAAATCGACGCCAGCACGGTCAACGGTAGCATCCACGTCAAGGGAACCACCACCCAGGCTCACCTCCACAGCGTGAATGGCAACATCGACGCCAGCCTGGAGCCTGATGAAAACGATCCTATTATCACCGCCAAGACGGTGAACGGCAGTTGCCACATTTCGCTTCCCGCAACCATCGCCACCGAGCTCCACGGTTCTACCGTGAACGGAAACATCAAGTGCGCGCTGCCTCTTGCCAACATGGAATCCAGCCGCCGCAGCCTCAGCGGCCGCATCGGCGCAGGCGACAAAGGCAAAATCGAAGTCTCCACCGTCAACGGCAATATCTCCTTCAACCCACTTTAGCGCGTATAGCTAACTAACTCCCAAGCTTTTCAAAAAACGCTGCACAACAACACTTCGCTAATCTGTAATCGCTGACGAGCAGGCCCCCACAATCACACCTAAATCGTGTCACGATCATCTGTAGGACGCCGGCCGCATCAGAATCGGATGCTGATCAGTTTCCAACAAGGAATCGCTGACCCAGACGGCAGGAAGTCGTAGTCGTATGGTTTTACGCCTACTTCCACATTGGGACTGATCAATACACCAATGCCGTTTCTGAGACTAACTTTGTTGGCTTCGAAGAGCTCCCGCTTGTGGTCCATATGACTCTACAAAGCGGAGCTTACCTTCTTTTCGTTAACCAGGAAGGGGGCCAGCCGAATGACGTCGTCGCTAACCAAACCTTCTGCTTCCGCTTTCTTTCGGACGTTCGGGTCATACTTGAAAGTCTGCCGAAGGACTCCACTCCATGCGGCCCGAAAAACGAGCGGCTGCAGCGGTAACATCGGGACCACAGGTGGCTCGCCACGCAGCGCAACGATGCAGGGGAAAGCCATCACCTGTCCCACTAGACAAACAAACTTCAAAGCACACAAAGCACTGCGGGAAAATGCAGCAGTAGGGTTAATCCAATTTACGACGACGCGTGATCTAAAATGTTCCGCGCGTCTCTCCGTTGAACATCTCATCACTGCCCTACGGAAACGTGAAACATGCGGGAACCGTTTCGTGGTATCTTCAGACTGTCATGTTAAGCCTAGCGAAGCATCCGGTGAGAAGACTGCGCCCGCCCTCGCCCTTTTGGCCGAACCTTTCTCGCTTTCCTGAAATTTTGGCGGTGATAAAATTCTTTCGATGCACCCGTGACGTTGGATGTGTCATCAAGGCCCCCCAAAAATACGTTAAGGATTAGAGCGTTTTCAAAAACGTCGTGGCCGCGTCAATTGCCAGGCGTCAGTGTGTGCTCCTGTGATCACCGCTGCTTAAAGGCAGCGGCTACGACGAAACTCCCGGCGCTCAGCCTGAGTGCACCGCGATCGGAATGCTCGGACATGTCTTGCGAGCAGCTTGAAAATGCCGAACCTCTTGACATGCCTTTTCACCACAGCTGTGGAGCTTGGAATCAGAACCGGGACCTCCGCAGGCGTGGATGCGGCTGCAGATAAGCCACCGCTCGGCGTGTTCCTGCGTGGAAAAAGCGGAATAGTCCACGTTGAGCTCAGCCATCGCCGCCAGACCGGTGTACATGCAAACCAACGCAAACGTCGCCGGGGAATCCGTTACAAAAACCGTTTTCGCGTGACCACGAATTCCTTCGTACCCCTTGACCGCACAAATCATGACCTCAAAATCGGCCCGCGACATCGTGTCGAGGGAGGCCGCGGAAAGATCCCAGATAACATCCTTGAAAATGAGCCTGGGGAAAAACGCATGGATCGCCCCTAAAAAATCATCGAGCTGGAGTGGCCCTCGTGCGACAAACGTGGTCCAGGAAAAGCCTACGAGAACATCAAATTTAGTCATGATAATGAGGGCCGTGTGGCGAAGCGCTGAGGCAAGTCAGCTTGTCGAGGGAAGCCGGGGCATACTGTGTCATCGGCTCATTGTGCCAGAAGCCAGTCGTAAATATTGTCACGAACATGTCACAACAGAATGCCCCCTCATTTCCCCGGCTGATCTCTCCCCGTCCCACCAGATCTCGTTTTGAAGTATTCACGCCCGCTCCGGGGTTAATACTCTGCACATGCGCTCAATTTACGTATTCCTGCTCCTCGGTCTTGCGTCTTCCGTGCTCTGCCCCGCGCAGACGATGTTTCGCGGCGATGCCCGTCACACCGGCACCACTCAGGAAAAAGGCCCGGCCACACTTCACGGCATCAAGTGGAGCTTTGCCACCAGTGCACGCAGCCTGGCCTCGCCGGTCCTTGATCAAGGCACGCTGTTCATCGGCAGCGACGATTGCACGCTCTACGCGCTCAACGCCGCCACCGGCAAAGCGCGCTGGAAATTCGTGACCGGCGGTCCCTTGCGCTCCACCGCCGCAGTCGACTCCGGCATCGTTTACTTTGGGAGTTACGATGGACAACTCTACGCCGTGTCCGCCGAAAAAGGTGAGCTGCGTTGGAAATTTGCGACCGGCGGCGAACGCCGTTTCGAAGCCAAGGGGCTGCACGGTTCCACGCCGTCCACGCAAACGACACCCGATCCGTGGGACTGCTACCAATCAAGCCCCGTCGTGGCCGAAGGTCGCGTGATTTTCGGCAGCGGCGACAGCCAGATCTATGCACTAGAGGCAAAAACCGGCGCTCTCGCGTGGAAATTTGCGACCGGTGATGTCGTGCATGCTTCGCCCGCTTTTGCCGATGGTCGTGTGTTCGTTGGCAGTTGGGACAGCCGGCTGTACGCGCTCGACGTTAAAACCGGTCGTGAACTGTGGCACTTTCAGGCCGGACTCGATCCCAAAGATCACAACCAAGTTGGCTTCCAATCATCGCCCGCGGTCGTGGACGGAGTCGTTTATGTCGGCTGTCGCGACGCCCAGCTCTACGCTCTCGACGCCGCCACGGGAAAAGAGAAATGGCGCTACGACAACCACGGCAGCTGGGTGATCACCTCGCCTGCCGTCACCAACGGTAACGTCGTATTCGGAACCTCCGACACCGCCAAAATCCAAGTCCTCGATGCCGCCACGGGCACGCTCAAGCGCACCGTGCAAGCCGGCAGCTTCATCTTCGCCTCGCCCACGCTTTCCGGCTCCATCGCCTACGTCGGCGTGATGAACGGCAGCCTGCTCGCCGTCGACTGGGAAAAAGGCGCGCAGCTTTGGGAATTCCAAACCGCAGCGGCCCGCGAGAACAAACTCCAAGTCCTAAATCCCGACCACACGAACAATCTGACCAACCAGTTTCGCAACGAATTCTTCGACCTGCACGTTCACTCGCTAGAACGCATTTTCAGCGTCGGATCGATCATGTCCACGCCTCTCGTCAACGGCGGCCTCGTCTATATCAGCAGCACCGACGGCAACGTCTACGCCATCGAGTAAACCGCATCGTTGAGCGGTCCCCGTCGTTCTGTAGCCGCGTCCATTAAGCGGCCCTGCGCGCACTCCTGTTTCTCCGCTTCTTAAGTGACGCGGCTACGACTCCCGCTCGTCTCCGTAAAATCGTCCCACTGAATGCGCATTGCCCTCACCGCGCATTCGACATCGCTACTCCGTTCCAACCTCTCGGGTAGCAGGGCCGGACCTCGTCGGTGCCGCTTCATCCGTGTGGGCTCCGTTCCAGAGTTCCTGAGTTCCAGATTAATAAAAATCCCGCCTACTTCAGCCGCACGCGCAGCAGCTGGGAATTCGCCGTAATATACAGCACCGCGCCATCCGCACCGAACGTGCAGTTGGCCGTGGGTTGACCCGTGAGGATCGTGCCGAGGTGGCTGCCTTCCGGGCTCAGGACCAACACGCCTCCCGGGCCGGTCGCCCAGAGGTTCCCTGCTTTGTCCACGCGCAGACCGTCCGGAGCGCCCGGGCGTCCTTTGTTCATCAGCGGCGTCATATCGAAGAACACGCGGCTCGCGCCCGGCGTGCCGTCGTCGTGCAGCTCGATCGCCAAAATGACGGTCCGACCTTCCGTATTGGAAACATACAAGGTGTGCTGGTCGAGCGACAGCGCGACGCCGTTGGGCCGCTCCAACTCCCGCGTGATAAGCGTCACTTTGCCCTCGGGCGCCGCCCGGTACACGCCATTGAAACCGATCTCTGACACGGTTTTTGTCTGCATGCCATACGGCGGATCGGTGAAGAACACGTTCCCCGCACGGTCGCAACACACGTCGTTAGGGCTGTTGAAACGTTTCCCCTCAAAACGGTCCGC
>Ga0302321_100003311_pt1 | contig 13822 bp, 15 predicted proteins | sample Fen_T0_1_FD_202505 | JGI IMG/M metagenome (GOLD analysis project Ga0302321, IMG submission 202505) | Peat permafrost microbial communities from Stordalen Mire near Abisko, Sweden - Fen_T0_1 | ecosystem: Environmental > Terrestrial > Soil > Wetlands > Permafrost | place: Sweden: Abisko...
AAGTCGAAATTGGTATGCGCGTGGAAATGGTAACGCGGTTGATCAGTGAAACTGGCCCTGAAGGCTGCCTCGTGTACGGCTATAAGTTCCGTCCGCAGCTACTCTAATCCTGCAGTCGCGATGGGATGGCACTGCGAGCGCCGTGAGTAGACGCTCTACGCGACAGCGCCTTCACGAGGCCACCACGTACTGCGGCATGCGATGAGCGCGTTGGGGGACGCGCTTGCGAGGGGCAGCCGTGTTGCAACCCTATCTGCTTGCGGCACCCCACAACTAGCCAATCGGACGCGTAAACACTTGAAGCCCCTTCCCTTAACCCATTGAAAGGGCTTTGATAGAATGCAGCTGTGCGCCGGTGCAGGCAGCCGGCCACACGTGATAGTGGTGCATTTGCAGGTGGTGACCTTCGCTCTTCCACGCCTTAGGCGGCTCAATTGCAGGCGTTCGTACGCCGTGAACGAAATCAATTGGGCGCGCCAGCACAACCGAGCAATCCGCGTGGGTCATCACAGTCTTCGAGATTGAACCCCACACCCGACGATGAAGACCTTGATGTTCACGACTTCCGACAACAATAAGATCGGCAACGATTTCACGACTCAATCTGAGAATCTCAGCCACTGACTCGCCAACACAGACATGCAAAGCGACATTGTTCATCGCGTCAGCCAATGGACTGCCCTTGGGAACCCCAACCTTCCAGATGAGATTGTTCATTAGTGACTCGATGACTTTGCGACTCAGGTGCCGCCTCTTTTCGTCGTAGTGCAAAATGTAATGGTCCTTGGCCTTCTCAACCACTGTAATGAGGTGCAGTTCGGCCGGCATGTGACCGTGGGCGAACGCTATGGCTTCCGTGAGTACGCCCTCAGAAAACTCGCTGAGATCGCACGCAACCAGCACTCGGTAGGGTTGCGACGAGGGCGTCGGCGTAAGCTCCGGTTTCGGCTTCATCAGGATCGGCGGAGGCGGAAAGCTCTCTACAAACCGTTCCTTGGATGATTCGATATCTTCCTCACGCACCATCGTTCCTCGAGTTCTTGAACTCGGTGGAACACTGGTTGCGATTCCTTCTTGTGACATAGTAACCTCCTGCTGGATATTGATGACGTGCGGCCCCCGCATTGGAAACGGAAACGGCACTGGGAGCGTTTCTCAGTACAGAACGGCGCGGCGAACTACTAAGACGGCTTTGCGCTGGTAGGCACTACCAGCACCGGGCAAGGAGACTCAGTGAACAATGCCTCCCTAACGCTGCCAAACATCGCGTGAAATAGTCGACCATTTCGGTGCGTCCCGACAACAATCAGGTCTGCATTAATTCGTTCGGCAGCGTCACGAATTCTGTCAACCGGTGAGCCGCTCTCGCACAAGCAATCGGCATTGGCAAAACCGGTAGCAGCGACCACCTGATGTAAAAAGCATGCTGATAGCTCAAAATTTGCCTGGTCGTCACCCATCGGCGACACCAAATACGCGCCACCGCTGAAAGGAACAGCGTTGATCGGTGTCGCAACCGGCATCGCGTAGAGAACAACAAGTTCTGCATGCTCCGCTCGCGCTAATTCAGCGGAGTACTCAAGCACTGACTGAGTGGAGTCGGAGAGATCAACCGCTGCTAGGATTCAACGCATGAACGTCTCCCTTTCCGAGCGCGACCAGGAGCGCGCGATAGCTACTCCAAACGTGCGCACTCAATTCATCTAGTATGCAATCATATTTTTCACGCGCCAGTCCCTGAGCGAAGCGAGCAACAGAGTCAACGCGCCAGGGTTTGCCATTGCAGTTGGCGTCACCCAAAATGGAGACGGTCTTACAACGGCATTTCAACCTGCAATTGCTTCGACGCGCCGGCGCAGCGAAGATGGGAACAACGTGTTTCAATACTCAGACGGCGGGAGCAGTGACAGGTTTCATGGGCCTGACACGAAGCCCCAATGGAACGAAGCATTGCCATTCGCCGTGAGTGGGCTATCGAATTCGTCGGACGACGCCGACTCTCAGGGACAAATGTCACAACCTCATTCCGCAACGCTCGCATTGAACAAAACAGCTTATTTCGACTACTTATAAGGCCCCAAGCAACCTTCTGCCCTCACCTTGGGGTGGTGTTTTCAATTGCCCGACACCTGGTTAAAGTGAACCTCCGACAGAATCGATGGAAGCTACGCCCAGAAACGTTCGCTACTTCGTAACCATCACCGGTACTTTTCAAGGTGTCGGATACAGCTATTCGCCATCGAACAAGCTCACCTTTTCAACTTGACAGGTTGGGTGCGCAATCGAGTAAAAGGCGCGGTTGAGATCGTCGCGGAAGGACGGCGTGAGGACTTGGATGAGTTTCTCCTTCCGCTTATACATGGGCTCGATTGAGAGTGTGACGGTGGATGAATCGCCTCCGATTGGCGGCTACCGACAGTTCTGGTATCTGGAGTCTGTCTAGGCCGGCGACTCTAAAACTGGGAGCAAGCACGCCGAGGGCCCGCGACAGTCACTTGCTGTGTGGCTACGTCAGTCCGAGCCACCCGCGCGAACATCGAACGATTCCTTATGCCCAATTCTCTCGAGAACTACAAAAATGGTACAAAACGAACGTCGATCAACAAATCGCGTGTGAATGCTTCAGGTTCGGCTCCGTCTCGATTCTTCGTCCACCGTTCCAGACGCTGCACCGAGTCTTGGTCGCCGACTGGGGCAATGAGACGGCCGCCAACCGCCAATTGCTGACGCAACGCCACTGGAATCTCAACCGGTGCGGCGGTGACAATAATGGCATCAAATGGTGCCTTCTCCGGCCACCCTCGGGCGCCATCTCCCGTGCGCAGTTCAACTCGGTATCCCAGGTGGAGAAGATTACGCTCCGCCCACGCTGCCAGCTCAGGACGATACTCGATGCTATGTACGTCTGAGCAGATCTCAGCGAGCACCGCAGCCTGGTAGCCGCTGCCCGTTCCGACTTCCAAGCAGCGGTCTTTGGGGCTAAGTGCCAGTTGCTCAGTCATGTAGGCGACGACGTACGGTTGACTAGTGGTCTGCCCCTTGCCAATGAGAATTGGATAGTCGCCATAGGCTTCGGCTTCCGCTCCTTGCGGAACGAAGTGATGCCGCGGAACTCGACGCATTGCGGTAAGTACTTGTTGGCTTCGGACCCCCCTGGCTTCGATGGTCCTGCGAACGAATGCTTCACGCTCTGCACTTCGCTCACGGAACGGGGCTTCTTTCGCCACACCATTAAACAGGGGAATCTCCCGGGGCCCATTCGTGGCGTTCGTAGGGACTGCGCTACTTGGCCTACTCACTTCGCCGCGAGGCTTTCCCGCGTTCATCACTTTCAACTTGTCTCATTGCTATCCGCTTGTCCACGAGCAACGTGCCATGGGTTACTAGAATCTGCAGAATCGTTAAATTCAGCTCTATTTGCTTAGTCTATAACAGGGATTACAGGCTAGCATCACTACCTGCCTTATAGCCCTTAGTCTTGCCACAAGCGGCATGCCTTAGGTGCTCGCGTCTCCTTCTGCGTGTCATACGACAAACATTCTTCAGCGTTTTCAATATCTCTGAGCGGTTAGGCTTAGCAGGTTGGGGCTACAGTGACGCAGCCAATCCCTGACGGCTAATCGCCCATGCCTGTTTGGTTTCAGCGTCCCAGACTGGGGGCAGCACTAGACGGTCGCCGATTAAGAACGTCACCGGACAGCCTCGTTGCGCCGCCACTTGATGACCGATCACGTTGCTCCAACGTGGACGAATCCGCAGGTACCAATGAAGCGCAGCCGACGATAGGCGAGTGAATTTGGTGTCGCCGCTTGGCGCAGGTGCTGTGATTGGAGCAAACTTAGGGCTCGGTCCCTCCCGTTGAACTGACTGAGAGGAGCGCATCATGAGCCAGCATGTGGTTCTGAGGCTATTTCTTGATGAGGCACAGCTACTCGATCATTTGATCAAGATTGACCGCGAGCGGCTGATGGACGAGATCAACCACACCGATCGGCGCGAGTTTCGCGAGTTTCTCCAGTGCCGCGAGAACATGCTTGAAGACGTGTTAGGCCGTCTGCATTGCTGAACGTCATCTGGCCCCGTCAATGCCCGAGAGATGATTTACCACCGCTGGCAAATTGGCGAACAAGATTCGCGAACTCGCGGACCGTACCGGCCATCATGGATGCTTGGGTTCACACGTCGAGCTCTTGTAAGAACCTGTTTCACGATCATGGCTCAAGCTTGGAACTGCTATGTGCCCGCATAGTTAGCTGGTTCTCCGCGCCTTGGAGCCTTCCGTTACACGCCACTGCTCCCTTCATCGGAATGAGGAGGTGCGGGCATCAGTGCAGCTGCCCGCCCCCAACGCGACGTGACCTCTGCCAATTGTCGGACGGAAGCGGCGAAGTGGCGTGGCAAATCGAATGGCGTTGTCGGCGCGAAAGCGCTACCCTTGTAGTTCAACCAAGTGGGGTGTTCGTATGAGTAGTAACAGGCCGTATCCTCCACCAACGCAGATCCTACCCAATTTGCCGATTCGCGACTTGCTCAGTCGAAAGCCACGCGGCCTTCACTGCGTAGCACCAGAAGACACAGTCTATCGCGCTGTTAGCGTGATGGCCCAAACCGAGGTTGGTGCCCTTCTCGTGATGCATGAGGACAAGTTGGTAGGAATTCTTTCCGAGCGCGACTATGCCCGGCAAATCATCCTGAAGGGACGAAAATCGCAGGAAACGCTGGTAGAAGAGATCATGACACGCCGTGTGATCACCGTGTCTCCGGAGAGAAGCATTCAAGAATGCATGGAGCTTCTTACAGAACACCAGATACGTCACCTTCCTGTTGTTGAGGACGGTCGAGTTGTCGGCGTCGTCACCATTGGCGACGTCGTTCGTGCTGTGTTGGAACAGCAGAACATTGCCATTGATGAACTGAGTCGCTACGTTTCAGGAGAACCGAGGTTGAACCTCAGTCCGCCCTGAGGTCCGCAAAATGAACCATCGTAGTTTGTTTCGCGTGCCCCACTGTTCCTGAAAGGCGGCGCACTAGAAGCAACACGTTGATCGCGCCGCGCCACTTACACGGTGTCGCGACTATCTAAAGGCCAACGAACTTTAGCCCCGAGCGCTGTGCCAGAAGCGATGCTTCGGAGGGGACGTGAATTGACTACACCGTCAATCCACGGGGGGCATGAAACGTCTTCGCAACACAGTGCCCCCGCACCCGTTGCCCCGTATGGACAGTAAGCCGCCTGGCGATGGGTAACAGAGTGCAACGCAAACGCGAACGCGGCTCAAGGCATCTTCGCCGGACTAGTGTGACCCATCCGGCCGCACATTTCCGATTTTCAGCACAAACCGCTTCCGTGACGGCATCGCAACCAACTCACTTCATCAAGGTTCGGACTACTACGGTGTAGCAATTCTCTCACGAATCCACAAATCAACGCCGGAAGCTGTGCCGAGTTTGCCGAAGTCCTTTCGAAGCAGCTCCGTCAGCTGGGATGCAACTGGGCAAGCGGGTTCCAGGGCAACTGCGTTGGCAAGTTTCAGCGCTCGTGCGTCCCCCTCTTGCGGAGGATAGGTCCCTGGGCGAATGTCACGGGCACCCTTCGCCCAACCGCGTGGGGTGTAGTAGCCCCTAGGCCGCCCGAAACCACAACCCAACCAAAGAATCTGCGTCGGCTCGCTTGCGAGTGGCGACGAAGGCTGTTGGATCCGAAATGGTTCAGCATGCCAGTCGCGTAATGGCCGATGAGGCGTTGCGGACTCGCGAACTGCACGAAGAAAGACTATTTCGCGAGCAATGTCAGCGGGCGTATCGCAAGGTCTGTTGTGTGGCCACATTACGTGCGTAATCCCCAATTCTTGCCAATTCTTTATCGTATCGTTTGGGGTCTTGTCTTCTAGGTAGTTTAGTTTCCCCTGCCAGCCCGTTTCATCGGTTACGGTTTCTACGCCTAGGCCGAGTCGAAGTCGATGTACATGCACGAGGACTCTTGACCCCTGCACAACCAGCCAGCTTAGGTGCTCCGCGGAGTCAGGCAGAGCAAACCGAGTTTCACGCCGCTTGTCGTAGGCACTTGCGAAGTACTCCAGCGCCAGTCGAAGTGGTGCTTGGCCGGTCATGCTGTGCCGCGGGAGCGTAAGCAGATCCAATCCCCAATTGAGTTGGAGCACGACGAGCGGCAAGAGGGCGAGCCGAACAAACAGTCCCATTTGCCACAGCCGGAATAGTATCACCGCTGTTACCGCCGCAAGCCAAGGTGCCAAGGCCTGTAGAAATCGTTCCTGATGTGTCGTCAGAAACCAGCACGCAAGCCCCAAATGAATCGCGCCAACTTGCCACCAGATACGACGGGTCTTGCGCATCACCAGCAGAACGGGAATGAGAAGCGTGAAGAGCGAACCGAACAGAGGCAGCTCGGTATTGTCCCAGGTAAATCCGCCATCCGGCGAAAACGAAAAATTGATCGAGGCTAGAAGGGCTTGCCAGAGTTTCGTCAGTCCCTGGCACTGCGGCATGGTCGCTGTCGGCCAGAAGTACTCGTTAAGCCATTTCGGTAAGTCGGGGTTGTAGGGTCGGCTCGGCAGTAGTCGATGCAGAAGTGGGTAGAGCGGATCTCCGTAATAGACCCAGTTCTTCAGCCAGTGCGTCGCCGACACTAATCCGGCAGTGGCAATCAAGGTCAGTCCGCTCAGCCATTTCTTTCGTCGAAAGGATAGCGATCCGACCAAAACGGCCGCAGGAAGTATGACGTAGCAGGCTTGATACTTCGTTGCCGCTGCCCCCCCTAGAAGTGCCCCTGACAATAGCGCTTCTCGCCAAGTCGGACGTGCCGCGAGGCGGATGAGCGAAATCGCCAAAACAGGGGTCCAGAAGGCGAGAACGTGGTCAGCACCAGTGCTTAGCGATGAGTCGTAGACGAATATGCCCGGAAAGAGAAAGAGCGCCACTCCGGCGTATGGCACACGCCGTTCCGCAATTTTATTGGCCAAAGCGGCAATACCAATCAATGTTCCCAACAGAAGAACGAATTCCACCTGTCCGCACATCAGTACTCGTTCGTGCAGTTCACCGGGACTGAGCCAGGCCCAGGCATACAGAACGCTTGAAAGGTGGGGATATGCGCCGAGAAACCAACCCTCGCGAAATGGATGAATGCGCCCAGCGACGGCATAGTCTTCGCCGATAGCGACATGGTACCATCGGGCGTCGTAAGACATATTGTTAGGAACGAGAATGGTTACGTAGATCGCCACTAGGCAAACAAGCAGGAAACCTGCCGCCAAATGTTCGATGGCTCCTCGCGGCCAAAACAGGTTTATCTTTCGATATCGCACATGCCTTGAGATTCGGCGAATATCCCCAATGCACTTTGGTGCGGTACCGCCCAAGAGGCTTATGGGCATCGCGTAAAAGTACCAACTCGAATATAGACCGAGCAGACCTGCGACGAAATGGATCAAATAGAACGCGAGCACCCCTATCGCGAACGCCAAGGCCGTTCGCTCAAGAAGCTTGGGCGAAACGGGAAGGATCCAATCAAGGAGGCGCCATCCAATAGCAAAGCTCGAAAACGCGAAGAGCGCAGAAAACGCCAAGAATCGAGCGTGTGACCAGACAAGCCATTGTTCAGCGGAATGGGCACGGTTGAGGTGCCACGCAAAGAACGCGGCGGGTAAAATCAGCGCAATCGCAGCGAAGCGATGTCGAATCTTGTTCGCCGCGAACCACCGGCTAGGATTTAGAACCGGCCGCGAGTATTCCCCGGTGAATTGACGTTCTCTTCGCATTTAAGCCCTCGACCAAGTAAGCAGTTTCCGCCCCGCGCTCGTCCATACTGAAACACGACCCCTGCAGTCAGTCCGCTTGTCCGCGGGGCGGGGGCGATCGGTGGTTCCAACTTACGCGCCAATCACCCCTCCCGTACAGCGGGGCGATGGTAGCACAGGTTCCGAACGAAACTCATCGTCGCGCCCGCCGAACACAAGGCGTGTACCCTGGCTACGCGGCGGATTGGCTGGCACAACTTCACCCAATTGTGCCAACACCTGCCAGTGCAACCTGCACTAGAGTTGCACCCGTCAAAAGTCGTGTTTTCTGGTTCACCAGGGAAGTCGGCGCTCGGACACGGCGTCGGAACCCGTGATCGCTGTGGCACAACAGCTGGCGCAACTTCACGGGCGAGAGCAAAGAATCCAGGTTCTCAAGTCGAAGCGAGGTTTCCGTTCGGCGACCCTCGAGAGAACGAACCGTCAGTCGCTGGAACGTCATTTCAAGTCCCGTGATCGGACTGACGCGCTGAAGTGCTCAAGCTACGCCGCTGACGCCGACAATCATCGCTGGCTAACCAACTGCAGATCCAGACCTGCCACACCCGCCAATTGTCAACCTCGGCGATCGATCGCTGCACCCAATATCGTGGCGATTCCTCTTGGCTCGTCCGCTTCGGCAACAAGATTTCGGGCCATTTTCGAACTGGCGCGGTCACCGTTCGTCAACGCACGGCCTGCCCCGAGCGTGAGAGTCACCGGCCGCCAGAGGCCCAGGGTACTGCGTAGTCCGACCGATAGATGCGTGCAGACTGCAAGGCCGCTAGGAGCCCGCACTTGAAGTTCGCGGGAACGGCTCACGCGTTGCATCCTCAATATTTGATTCGTCGCCGCCGTCGGCGAACTCGTCTTCCGCAGCGGTCGTGATAAGCGGACCGCCTTCTTCATCGTCGGTGATTCGATTTAGTCGGCCTGGTTCGCTCGGTTCCCCCGGCGTTGCCGACGCCAGAAACGCTTCCCCGAGCTCCTCGCCGAGTTCCTCCCGGGTCGTTCGGCCGCGAATAAAAGCATGAGTCGCTGCGCTGTCACTGTCCACATTGCGGCCCTGCTTTGACAGCACTAGTAGGCGCCGCTCATGCACCGGATCGAGATGACTTGTACCATCTCGATCATAGGAATGCGCATGGTTACCGCTTGCCGATGAAGTGGGGCGAACACGCACTAATCGGGCCGTTGACTCGACTCCTTTTCTGGAAGCGATTGGACGGCAGAAACACAATTGTGCCAGTTGGAACCGTCGTTCGCAAGGTCAGGCGCAGTATTACCGCCCTACCGAATCCCGCTAAACATCTGCCGCCATGCCGAGTGCGTGAAGGATTGGGATCCATCCAATTGCCTGCTCAAGCACCAATACCCGCGTCTTACCCCAAGGGCTCAACATTACTCAGTTTGTCGTGATGCACGACAAGGTGGCCTGTACCTTGCCGTTCAATCATGTCGACGAACTTGACGCCGAAGACGATTGATCCGCGGTTATAGGAATGTCGCGCTATCAACCCATCGAGCGTAGTATCGTCAATGCCCGAGACTACGACAAAAACCGCTACAAGACGTGCGTCGATATTCTCCTCGGATAATCCGCAAAGCGGACTTGACTCATCGAGGACATGCATCACCGTCCAAGCCAACGCCAGCATCGGCATATGCGCCCGCTCTAGTGTAAGGTCGTGCGCTCGACGCATCAACACCCCTTCAGCCGTGGTTTCATCGATGAGGACGCTAACTTTTGCTGACACGTCAATCAGACCACCTCGCCTCTGATGGGCCACCCTAAAAGACAGGCACGGTTTGTTGTTGTATCGCGTGACAATCGCATGTGAACTAAATCCTAGGCGAGCCGTCGGTCTCGAGAATTTCGAGAACACAATACCGGTCCCGACAGCGAGACAAAACAGCCCTAGAAATGACTCGAGTGTGACCAGAACATGGGCGTAACTATTGGCAGGCGACATCACTCCAAATCCGATGGTGGCAAATGTTTGGACGCTGAACCAGAACGCGTCACTGAAATATCCCGGTCGCGCGTTGACAATGCAACCGGGGTAGAGCCAATAGAGGCAGGCGAACACAGCGTTCACTCCAACGTAGCCCACTAAGCAAAGGGCAAGCAACGAACCCCAGTTTGCCCCCATGAGGAAGTGATAGAGGTCCTGCAGGGGTCGCCTCGGCAGTCCTCGCGCTTCAAACTGGGCGCCAGCCGCCGTGTACGACGGCCTCACGGCTCCGGGAACCGACGTGCGACCCTCACCTTGACGCAATGAGACGATTGGTTTGGACAATGCGATTCAATTGTTTCCGAAATGCGACATCCCGGCAAGCTTGTGAGCACAAAGTCTTGAGACATTCAGTAATCTAATTGCTCGTCTCCATCGGAAAGGCCTCCACATTCGAACTGAACCAGGGCGCCCACGTCTCAATTCGCGTCGGAGAGTCTTCCAGTCTTTTTCCGCGATTCGCTCGATCGAGACCCAAATTCCGGCAATTTTTCATCGCACGGGCTTGCGGGCACTAAAGTTGCGGGTACGGTCCCCCTCATGGTCGCATCGAGCCCGCTCACTTCTCCCGATGTCTGGAACGACCTGCATCTCTTTTACAATGAAACGTTAGTTCCGCGTTTCGCTACGGCGGCACGTCGCGGCATCGAATTGGTCGAACCATCCCGTCATGACGACGTAATTGACGTGGGTTGCGGACCGGGAACACTGACGCTTCTTTTGGCACCTATCGTAAAGCAAGTCGCAGCCGTTGATTTTGCTGAGAAGATGATCGAGCTTCTGAAGCAGAAGTGCGACAAGTTCAATGTCAGTAATGTGGATGCCCGAGTCGCCGATGGCACGGCACTCCCCTACCCGAATGAACGCTTTGACGCTGCCTTTTCTTGCTTTGGCCTATTCCTATTTGCCGACAGACCGAAAGGTCTCGAGGAGATGTATCGGGTCCTCAAACCCGGTGGCAAAGCCATGATTTCGAGTTGGGCTCCAGCAGACGGTCCCATCGAAGGGATGTACAGCATCGTCCGCGAGCTCTTGCCGAACCTACCCTTCCAGAAGGGCGTGGCTCCCCTTGGTACCGAACAGGAAATCCATTACGAACTATCCCAAGCGGGGTTTCGCGACATCCGAGTGGAACCGGTGCCCGTGCTGTTCGATTATGAAACTGCAGAGGCGTTCTGGCACGAAAACAGCCGCGCTTCCGCACCGCTGGTAGCCACGCGGCGCAAGGTTGGAGAAGCAGACTGGCCGGCAGTCGAAGCAAAACTTCTCCTTGGCCTCCAGGAGACTTTTCGAGGAGCTGTGCGGTTTCAGCGGACTGCCCTGGTTGCGGCAGCAGTCCGACATTCCAACTGACTGCGCGCGGCGCTCGCCGCACCTATTGCAACGTAAGCTATCAACGCGGGGCGATACCGCTTGCTGCCCTATCGCCCGCCCCGCGAAAGCATCTTCGATTCGCGTTCAATCGTTCTGCCTGCTAACCTTGCCTCGTGATAGTACAAATTGACGATTGCTTCGCGGAACTCGGTGGGTTCGCCTTGATTGATCCTGCGCGTTTGGCAGATGCATTTCCAAGCCAGAAAACAGCGACCGATCTGTTGTCGCTGTTTCTTCTGTCAGACGCTGGAAGCTTGGTGGTCGAAACGGGAATTCTCCTTCCAATGCTCGGCATATCCCCTGGTTACTACCGCATTGTGCTTCGCGATCAGCATTCGCCAACCTGCGTCCCTGAACCGCGTATTCAATCCTCAGGCTGGGTGCTGAAGACTGACACCGGAGAGCTTACGCTTTGTGGTTTGGGCAACCTTGCCAATTGGAACCCCAACCACGTCGCGCATCGACATTTCACCATTGAACCCGGCTCCTACGATGTGAGCATTCTCGGTCGTCCGCTGGACTCATCCGAGGGCACTGAAGAAGGCATCTACGAACTTCTTTTGACTCGCAGCACTGGAGAGCCAAGTTTCTCAGCATCCACCAGTGAGTCCCTATCGCTATTCGATTAGAACCGCCTTTCTCGCCAGAACGCACATTATCCCGCAGAATCATTGCATTCGACGGGCTACATCATCGACTGGAGTTCAAGTGGCAGGTGCCCAACGTCGTTGTAGCTAATGAGGTACCGAGCTGTCACATCCTTTCCGACGACTAACACGGTCACGCCACAGTTGCTCGTTCCTAACGATAGCCAGCTCTCGGGCTTATCCCGAAGCAGGCGTCGCACGACGTAACGAATAAGATTGCCGTGCGCCACAAGGACATCCACCCTGTTCTCCTTTGTGCGACAGGGTTTGAAGAATCGTTTTAGCAAGGCCTCTGCTTGTGCGACGCCTGATTGAACGCCAGAGGACTCCTTGCCCCACAGACGCCGGAGGCGGCTGGGGACGGGCGGAGTCATTTCACGCAGTACCCGCGCGGAGTGCATTGGAACACGCGGCATTGCCTCGGCGATAATCGCGGCCGTCTCTTTGGCACGTGTCATGTCGCTGTGATAAATGGCGCTGATTGGCAGTTCTGCCAATCGCTTTGCCGTACGTTTTGCTTGTCGACGGCCAAGCCGTGTCAAATGTCCAGCCATGGCTTGAGAAGTATCCGTCACGTATTGGCCATGCCGTATGAAGTAGATAATGTGTTGCCCCATGGCTCAGGGTACCAAGCGTCGCGTTTGCGGAGCAACTGCGATTGAAGTTCCCTATCCTTTGAATCCCTGGCTTTCACGTCCGGCATCCAACTGAGGCCCGTCGGAAACGCGGGGATGGATCGACTCAATTGGCCGAGCCGTCTCGGTTGTACTCAAGGTCTGTTGGCAGATTCGGCATTTTTTCGGCTCGAGCGCAAACAGCCGCAGCGGACGGGCGGTTCGTGTTAGGCTGTAGCAATGACGCTTGTGCCTTGCGAACATTGTCGCCGCCACATTGACGCTTCTTCAGGAACCTGTCCCTTCTGCCTTTGCAGTGGCAAGGGGAGAAGCGTCGCGCTCTTGGTTGCAAGCGCGGGAATTGCGGCGTTGCTTTCGGCGTGTTATGGCCCTCCCGTTCAGTCCTTGGAGAGAATGCCGTCTACCAAGGGCAATGCCGCGACGACGGACTTGGCACAGGACGGCGGAGCCGTACAACCGTCAAGCACTAAGTAGCCTCCCGGCAGCGTCGTTTTGCGATCTGCACACAATCGAGGGTGCGCTTCCGCGGATTTCCCAGACGCGTTCGACGAAGGATGCTTGTGTCCTGCTCCGTCGGAACGCCCGAACACATGCACCAAAGCAGTTTGGAGCCGAATCAATTCGAAGCGAAAGTACGTAGGTAGGCCTTGGAACCAACACGTTCTCTACGTGTATTTCCCGTACCTCGACACCTACTATTCCGCTTTGATGTGCCCCAAGAGGCCTAGCCATTTCGGTAAACCTTCGTAACACTTGCGTCCATGCAGACCCGCGACGCGCTTGTCTTTCCGGATGAGAACCTGCGACGCTTCTTCAGCGCGACCCTGGACGCGTTGCCGTTCTACGTGTTGCTGGTCGACGAGAATCATCACATTTTGGCCTGGAATGAGGCCATGCGCCACACATTCAACGTCGAAGAGCCCTACGGACTCTATTGCCCCACGGTAGTTCACGGGCTAAACGAGCCATACCATGGTTGTCCACTCGAAGACGCTGTCGTTACGAATGAGGCCATAGAGAAGCAGCTCTTCGACGATCCGACAGGGCATTGGGTCACCTCCGCAATCTACCCAACGGCATTGCGAACAGCGGAGAACCGGCGAGTCTACCTACATTTTACACGCGACATAACTGACGAAAAGGTCTCACAGCATCGGCTCGCGGAAAGCCTGGAGCACCATAAGGCACTCGGCCTGCTGCTTCAGAATCTGCAGAAAGCATCGAGTCCCGAGCAAACACTTTCCACCCTGGTTGACACCGTTCTTGATTTGTCGTGGATCGATCAAACCTGCGGTGCCGGCGCGTTTCTAGCTCAGGGCGAGGACCTGAATCTTGTGTATTTTCGCAATCTCGAC
>Ga0302321_100003312_pt1 | contig 13822 bp, 12 predicted proteins | sample Fen_T0_1_FD_202505 | JGI IMG/M metagenome (GOLD analysis project Ga0302321, IMG submission 202505) | Peat permafrost microbial communities from Stordalen Mire near Abisko, Sweden - Fen_T0_1 | ecosystem: Environmental > Terrestrial > Soil > Wetlands > Permafrost | place: Sweden: Abisko...
ATCTTGATAAATTGGGCGGCATAAGCTTTAACAAGGGTTGTTATACTGGGCAGGAAATCGTTGCCCGAACACATTATCTGGGCAAGGCGAAACGCGAGATGTTTCTTGCCGAATGCCAAACTTCCGTGCTGCCAGAACCGAATTCTACGATTGTTAACAGGGATAGCGATGCCCAAGAAGGGGTCGGTAAAGTGTTGTTGGCGCAGTTAGATCAACAGAGCTGCAAGATGCTGGTTATTCTACAAACCACCGAACCCACCTACGATAATCTTGGTTTACAAGATGATAAGTTAGCCCAAGTCACCTTATTGCCTTTTAACGCATGATTAACCCACAAGCTATCCAGTCTTTTCGCCGATTAGCGACCTTAACCGTGATTGCCGTTTACTTCTTGATACTGGTGGGCGGGATAGTCCGTGCCTCTGGTGCTGGAATGGGTTGCCCCGATTGGCCGACCTGTTTTGGGCAGTGGGTTCCACCGACCGAGGAAGCCCAATTACCTGCGGATTACCATGAGCGTTATGCGGTAGGTTACGAAAACACCCAATTCAATCCCGTGAAAACCTGGACGGAATACCTTAACCGCTTAACAGGGGTGACCATAGGTTTTCTCATCTTCCTTACAGCTTGGCGTTCGCGCATTTATCGTACCGAAGACAAAGTGATTTTTAACTTGTCGTGGACGGTATTTTTTCTAGTGGGTTTTCAAGGCTGGCTGGGTTCAACCGTAGTTGCCAGCAATCTCAAGCCAGTGATTATTACTTTGCACATGTTGCTGGCTTTGTTCATTGTCGCCTTGCTCATCTATATCCTTGCGCGTTCGCAAAAGGCGCATTGGGGTTATTTAGATGTCAGCGCATTGCCGGATAAATTCAAAAAGGTGCTGGTTGCGGCTATGTTGATGACGCTATTGCAGGTGGTTATGGGTACGCAAGTCAGGGAGGCGGTTGACCTGATCGCCAACGGACACGCTTATATTGACCGGCAATACTGGCGCGACGATTTTCCCATTATTTTTTATGTACACCGTTCATTTTCTTCGATTATTTTGTTTACGAACGGTTGGCTGTTTTGGAAAATCTTCCAAGGATTTGACAAGGCTGCTCTTATTTTTAGGGCAGGTTTATTGTTGGTGGGGTTGATAGTTACGGCGATCATTGCAGGGATATGCCTTGATAGGCTGGGTGTGCCGCCAGTAGCCCAACCTATCCATTTATTAATGGCCAACCTGATCTTTGGAACGCAGTTTTTTCTGTATATTTACCTGGCTTATTCAAAACCGTCAGCGTTAACAAGTCAGCGCTAAACTGGGTTATTCTCAGGGCAACTGGATTTGAGGATATTCGGCTTGCTTAGTTGTTGTCGTGTCTATGTTGTCTTTAATTGGGCTATCAGGTTTGTACGCATCCATTTGTGTTTCCTGACTTCTGTTTGGCAACAAAGACGGCGGTTCTTTTTTCAGTTCATGGACTAAAAAAATTTGCTCTTTCCCTTTGATAGCCTGTTGCTCAGGGTTTTCCTTATGGCTTGTGAAAGCTCCACTTCTGTATTCCCACATTAGCAAAAAAATATTGGCTAAGAGGACTGTTAGGCAAAGTATTTTCATGATGGCTTATGTAACGTTAAGGCCAATCCACGCAGCACCAAGTCAGGATCGATAATGGCGGGTCTTGATATGTGGGTGGTGATGGCTTCAGCATCTCCGCCCGTTAAAAGTAACTGCGTAGTGTCAGACTGACCTTTTAACACGAGTTCGATAAGTCCACAAGCGGCTGATAACGTACCATTATGGATGGCGGCATCGGTATTTGTTGCGAGGCCAAACGGGTAAGCGGTTTCGTTCAAGCTGAGATTTTCAGTGCCTTTTGCTAGCGCTTCTTTCATTAACCGCAAACCTGGGCTAATCAAGCCGCCTAGATGCTTACCTGAAGCATCGACGGCATCCACCGTAATAGCCGTGCCGCAACCGACGATACAAAGTGCTTTTCGATATTTGTTATAGCCCGCTATTATGCCTAACCAACGGTCAACGCCTAGCTTTTCCGGTTCGTGGTAAGCACTAACAATACCAAATCCTTGTGCTTCAGATTTAGCTCTAATAATCGTTATCTCAGGCCAGAGTTCGTTAGCTACCGATATAACCAAGTCGAATAGATGGCTGGTGCTGACACAAGAAATCGCTAATTGATCGGGCGGGATAATGGCTTGCCATAATTGAAGAAGTGCATTTCGAGTAATATCTGGATTAGTAATGGGAAGTCCAGGAAGGATGTCGAGATTGTCGCAGACTGCCCACTTGAGCCGAGTATTGCCCATGTCGATCAATAGGTTCATAAGGCGTTGCCACTAAAACTGACTTCGCCAGAAGCAAAAGCCTGGGTGCTGCCATCGGGTCGGGTTAGCAGCAACAGCCCATTGTCATCAATGCCTTTCACTATGCCATCATAGCTGTGTTGCCCGATGAACAGCGTTGCAGGTTTGTCTTTGAGGCAATCGTATTCACGCCATTCGTCCAGATAATCCGTAATGCCAATGTCTTCAAATTCTGCAATAACTAGAAATAACTGGTCGAGTAAGGTTGCTGCCAAGGCATTTCTACAGGGTAGTTGACCAGTAACTTGGGTTAAATCAGTCCATTGCTGGGTAATTGCAGCGGCTTCCGTTTCAGGTAAGTAGATATTCAAGCCCAGGCCGATGACCGCCGTGCAAGGGCCATCAGACTCACCTGAAACTTCAACCAAAATACCGCCCAGTTTTTTGTCCTGATAATAAATGTCATTGGGCCATTTTAAACGAAACATATCGCTATAGTGGAGTTTAAGCGCCCGGATAACAGCGACACCAATCGCAAGGCTCAGGCCTGAAATAGCCATTGGGCTGGTTTGAAAACGCCAAAGTATCGACAAGTAAATGTTGCTGCCGAATGGCGAAACCCACTGCCGCCCCCGCCGTCCTTTGCCAGCGGTTTGTTGCTCGGCAAAACAGACAGAGCCTGAAGGCGCATTTTCCAAGGCGCGTTCTACTAAATACGTATTGGTGGAAGGGATTTGGTCAATTATTTTAAATGAATTTATTAATACGCGAGTCCGTTCGTCAATAGCTGCTAAAACTTTGTGTTCATCCAGCAATTCCAACGGCCTTTCCAACCGGTAACCTCTGCCGCTAACGGCAGCGTGGTGTAATCCCAGATCAGCTAAGCCATTTAACTGTTTCCAGACTGCTGAACGGCTGATATTCAACGCTTCAGCCATTTCAGTGCCTGAATGAAATTGCCCATCAGAGAGTAGGGTAAGAATGGCTTTTTGTTTGTCGGAAATTAGCACTTGTGCGCCTCAGCACGGAGTTATTTAAGGTAAGCCAGTCCTTCGACAAGCTCAGGACGAACGGTAATGGGTTGATTCCGTTCGTGGTGAGTCGTGAGCTTGTCGAACCATGATCGGAATCAACTTGTTCAACGAACCCTTAAGGCGGGGATTAATCAGGACGATATTTACGCTTTCGCACACAGCGCATTTAATTCAGTCAGCACCCTTAAGTACTCCTGTTTCATAGATTCAAGTAGTGTTTGGGTGTCATTGAGATCATTATTTTTTCCGGCTTGTTCCATCGTCTTGCACAATTCAGTGAGTTTGCCGCTGCCGACGTTGGTGCTGAGTGATTTCAAGCCGTGCGCCAGTTTACGGATCTGCTCGGCATCTTCATTTTCTATGCTGAATTGCAGATTGCTGAGCGTTTGCGCGGCATTTTGTTGAAATGCTTCCGTTAATGAAATTATAAAAGCCAAGTCGTCAACATTATCCAATTTGAACTGTTGCGTGAAAAATTTCATATTAATCGAGGTCGTGTCTTCTACCAAATTACTGGCCTTTACCAGCGTTTTGATGTCCGTTTTCAAGGCGGGTTGATCTGAAATAATCAATTTTTTCGGTAGCCACTTTTGTAGTGTTTTACTTAAATCCTGACGGGTAAAAGGCTTGGTGACCCATTCATCCATGCCAGCGGCTTTGCATTTGGCTTCATCCTCGTGCAATGCGTGGGCTGTCAAGGCGATAATGGGGGTGTGTTTGCCGGAGTCCGAGCTAAGCTCATTTAGACGAATTTCTTCGGTAGCTTGGTAGCCATCCATAAAGGGCATCTGGCAATCCATAAACACGAGATCAAAGTGATGTTTCTTCAATGCTTTTACCGCTTCAAAGCCATTGTTGACTAAATGTACTTGACAGCCCAAGTCTTCCAGAAACCGCTGTACGACCAATTGATTGGCAGGATAATCTTCAGCGACCAGTAGCGTGGCTTTAAATCGAAAATTAGCATTCGTTTTAAGGGATTTTGGCGATGTCTTTGATTTTTCCAAATCCACCCAAAACCAGAAAGTTGAGCCGATGCCGGGTTGGCTATTAACGCCAATTTGCCCTTGCATTAATTGGACGAGCTGTTTAGAAATGGCGAGTCCCAGCCCTGTACCCCGGTAAACGCGGGTCATTGTGTTGTCGGCCTGGGAAAAAGCATCAAAAATCAGGTTGATCTTATCTGGATCAATACCGATTCCGGTATCGGTCACCTCGCAGGACAACCTTACTTTGTGTTCTGGAAGAGTCTTACTGGAAACGTTGAGGGTCACCTCGCCCTGGGCGGTAAATTTAACGGCATTGCTGAGCAAGTTAACTAAAATCTGGCTTAACCTGAGTGAATCTCCGGTCAGAACATCCGGTAGCTCAGTGTTGACTTGCAAACGATACTTCAAGTCTTTTGATTTTGCTTCAAGTTGTAATATTTCGAAGCTATCCCGGAGTAAGTCATGGCACATAAATTTTTGTAAGGACAATACCAGTTTCCCGGATTCTATCTTAGAGAAGTCCAGAATATCGTTGATGACACTGAGTAGTAGGGTCGAAGATTGCTTCATCACCTCGACGGAACGACGCTGATCATCGACTAAATCGCTGTGCCATAAAAAATCGGCCATCCCGAGAACGGCATTCATCGGTGTCCTGATTTCATGGCTCATATTGGCCAAAAACTGCGATTTTGCCCGGTTGGCAGCTTCGGCTTCTTCTTTGGCAGCCCATGCTTCAGCGGCAACCCGTTGCAATTCAATGTTCTTATTCGACAATTCAGCAGTGCGATCCTGCACTTGGACGGTTAGCATTTCCCGCTGCCATGCTAATAATTCATCCCTTTTATGAATTTCGCCCAGCATTTCATTGTAAACATCGACCAATTGACCGAATTCATCATTAGTCGTTTTAATGACACAGCAGGTGAATGTTTTATCACGGGTGACCAAACGCATGGCTTGCATCAAATCCAGCAAGGGATCTGAAAAAATCCGTTGTAGGCGTGTTGAAAGATACAAAACAGCCAGTAAAGTAAAAAAAACAAGTATGCCGGTAATCAGGTAAAAGCTGGATAAAAAGGCATTTAAACGGCTGAGGTCATCCACCAAATGCAGGATGCCGATAAGTTCGTCATCCATAAAAACAGGCCTAAATAAGTGTAGATGACCTTGCTGGTCATGGACGGTAACTTCCGAATAACCTGTTTGCAGCGGCTTTCTTGATGAGTTATCGAAGATTTTCTTTAACCGTAGCTTCAATGTATCCAATAAAGACGTCTTTGGAAGCATTAACGCAGCGTCATCCATTACGAGTTTGAGGGCTTGTATAGCCGCTATTTGTCCATTGCCCTTATTAGCTGTATAAGCCGTTTTATAAGCGGCAACTAATGTGCCTTCACTGTCATACAAGAAGGCTAAGGTTACGCTCGGCTGATTTTTCAAGGATTGCAGTGATTCATTGGCCGAATCAAAATCCTTAAAAGCTAATGCTGCCCTGCTATTCCAGGCGACGATACTGGCAAGGGACGATAAATCCTGTGCGGTTTGTTGTCTGCGGTTGATGTATTCCCTGATAGAGAGTGCGGATGCCACAAAGAGTAACGCAAGAATTGCAGCCGAACCAATCGCCAGTGTCAGCTTGGTCCGTAGTGAAGCGTGATGAAAATAAGTGTTGATTCGATTGAGTCCAAACATGGATTCGGCTTATGGATTAGGATTGCTTTGTTGCGCCCAATAGTTTTGAAATTCTTCGACTGGCATGGGTTTGGAAAAATAATAACCTTGTACGGCATCGCAAGAGGTATTTTGCAGAAACGTGTTTTGCTGAATGGTTTCAACTCCTTCCGCAATCGTATTCAAATTAAGCGCTTTGGCTAACGCCAAAATTGCATTCACTATAGCGGCGGATTCCGCGCAAGTGGGTAATTCTTTAACAAATGATCGGTCAATTTTTAATGAATCCAGGGGAAAACGGTTGAGATAACGCAGGGACGAATAGCCGGTGCCAAAATCGTCAATTGCCAGTTTTATCCCTAAACTTTTCAGTGCGTTTAGTTTTCCCAACATGTTGTCGGTGTCTGCCATAAGCATGCTTTCCGTCAGTTCAAACGTTAAAAACGCAGGATTTACGTCATATTCCTGAATGATTCCTGCAACCATAGGTATGAATGAAGATTGATTAAATTGTAGGCTGCTCAGATTAACGGCGATGGTCAACTCGCCCAACCCCTGTTGTTGCCAGACCTTATATTGACGGCACACTTCACGAATAGCCCACTCACCTAATTGATTGATAAGGCCGTTTTCTTCAGCCAAGGAAATAAAATCATCGGGCGGTAAAAATCCCAGGTGAGGACTTTCCCAGCGTAGCAAGGCTTCTGCACCAATAAGTTGGCTGGATACAATATCCACGATGGGTTGATAATGTAAGCGCAACTCGTTTTTGGTGACGGCGTGGTGCATACAGGTTTCCATTTCCAGCCGTTTTTTGGCCTTTATACCCATATCTTCATGGAAAAATCGGTAGTGACCTTTACCTGTTTTTTTGGCGTGATACATGGCGATATCCGCATTTTTCAGCAAAGTTTCAGAATCCTCGCCATCATACGGATAAACAGCAATGCCAATGCTTGCGCCAATATGAATCAGGCGGTCACCTAATGCCACGGGTTCGGCTATCCAGCGTTGAATCCGTTCTGCCACTGTACCTGCGTCTTCGGGTCGGGTTAGCTCATTCAAAAGGATGATAAATTCATCGCCTCCCAAGCGTGCGACATCGACTTTGTGGTCAAAGTGGTCAAAGTATCTTGAGGCCAAATCAGAACACCTTAAGCCTTCTGTCAAACGCCTCGATACTTCCAGCAAAAGTTGGTCGCCAATTTGATGTCCGTATGTGTCATTGACACCCTTAAAGCCGTCCAGATCCAAAAACAAAACAGCGAAATTACGATTGTTCCGTTGTGACAACACCAGGGTTTTCGCCAAAAATTTGAGGAAGAAAACCCGGTTAGGGAGTTGGGTGACTTCATCGTAATAGGCTAAATGCCGGATTTTATTTTCCTGCTCTTTGCGTTCCGTTATGTCTTGAACGGTACCTATCAGGCTGATGAGCTGGCCTTTATGATCCTCAACGGTTTCAATGTGTTGCGAGATGAAACGTTCTTGTTTCGTTAAAGTGATAATGCGAAATTCGATAGTGGCAGCCACTTTGGTTTTGACGACATTCTGTAACTGTCGTACAACATAAGGTATATCTTCGTCGTGGATAAAATCCTTGAAGTTATGGGTGTCAGGCGTGAATTCATGATTATTAAGCTCTAACATCGAATAGAATTCATCCGACCAGTACAAACTATCGTTATTGATTTGCCATTCCCAGTAACCCAACCGAGCCATTTTTTTTGCTTTTGATAAGCGTAGTTCGCTTTTAGCTAGCTTATCTAAATTTTTACTTGCCTTTACCATGTAGTGCAGGCGTTGTACCAATATCTTCCAATTGATCGGTTTTACAACAAAGTCCGTAGCGCCTGCATCATAAGCTTGCGCAATTTTTTCGGCATCCTCAGTTACCGTCATCATCACCACGGGTGTGTTTTTGCTATTTGGCAAAAAGCGTATTTTGGCGCAGGTTTCAAAGCCGTCCATACCGGGCATTTCAATGTCGATTATGACAATATTAGGCGCATATTCTTTGAAAGCTTCTATACCTTCCTTGCCGCCAAAGCATGAAATTAGCTTAAATCCAGCCTCGGGTAGATTACGGTTTGCCCACAAATGCAGGGTTTGGTCATCGTCGATAATCAATACAAGCGGAAGATGGGGCTGAGAGCGGTTCATTAAGGTAGTTTATACTTATCCATTGTGGGAGTTAAGTTGGCTTTAAATTACGCAATTAAGGTTAGCACAAAACTAGAAAGTGAGCGGGAACGCAAGATTTATATTGTGAAGAGCGTTATAGTTAAGGAATCTCTGAACAAGTTGATTCCGCTCATGGTTCGACAGGCTCACCACGACCGGACTACAGCACACTTCAACTGATTTTTTTAGGTTTATGGAACTCCTCGACTTTCCACCGTTTTTGTTGACCATTACAGACGGTGATGGCATCACTATACCGTGATGCCAACTCATAAAAACCGCCTCCTGTAAGCGGATACGGATATTTTATCAGTTGTCACATAACGTTCATCTAGGTCTATTACAATCATACTTATTGATTCGGCACGATTATGTTTGAAACCGTTCGGGCTGGGGTCTTCGATAAACCCAGGAGAGCCTTGTCGAAGTCTACTGGCCTTTCGACAGGCTCAAGGCGAACGAAGTTAATGCTTCACAAGGCCGAATCAATAGTTAAAACTTGGTTTGAATCAATTTTTCCGGTCGGTGGTGACTATGCTTTTCTGGTTGTCACATAGTTGAGGCATTTACCGATAGTCATATCCATGTAAAAACAAGACAACGCTTTTAGCTGGGCAAATGATCGTAAATAAACATTGAAAAATCGTAAGATAAAGATAATTGTGTCAATTAAACGCTCTTCATAGAGGGATGCCATGAATAACACTACTTATCGAACTATCTGGATTTCCGATTTGCACCTCGGCTCTACCCAATGCCAGGCTGATGTGTTACTTGATTTTCTAAAATACAACGACAGCGAAAAACTTTATCTGGTGGGTGACATTATCGACTTTTGGGCGCTCTCCAAAAAAATGTACTGGCCGCGAGACCATAATACCGTCATCCAAAAAGTGCTGCGTAAGGCAAGACATGGCACACAGATCATCTATATACCCGGCAACCATGACGAAAACATCAGGGATTATGATAATTATGTCTTTGGCGACATCACCGTTAAAAAATCCGATGTGCATACCACTGCTTCTGGAAAGCGATTCTTGGTTGTGCATGGCGATGAATACGACACCGTCGTCAGATACCATCGATGGCTTGCCAAGCTGGGCAGTGAAAGTTACGACATTCTGATTGAAATTAATCGTTTTCTAAAGATAATACGACGCTGGTTTGGCGTTCAATCACAGTTTTCGTTGGCTGCATTTGTAAAATTCAAAGTCAAGAATATCGTCCAGTTTATTTCCGATTATGAGGAAAGTATTGTAAACAGCCTTAAAAATGACGATTTTGACGGGGTTATCTGCGGACACATCCATCATGCGGAAATCAAGGACATAGGTGGTTTTTTATATGTCAATACCGGCGATTTCGTGGAAAGCTGCACCGCTATAGTGGAACACTATAGCGGCACGTTGGAACTTGTAAGATGGCTTAAAACCGAAACGGTTATTAACTATGAGCCTATGGAAGCTAATCTCCACAATTCATAAGCCATTTCTATAATACAGTACAGACTCTCGCCCAGCTACATAAACCCATGAATCGCGGTTTTTACATCATTCTGGCTGCCCAGTTTTTTTCATCTTTGGCAGATAATACACTGCTGTTTGCAGCAATCGAGTTACTAAAAGACCGGGCTGCACCCTCCTGGGAAACACCAGTGCTACAGCAATTCTTCGTACTCTCGTTTATCCTGCTTGCCCCTTTTGTTGGTCCGTTCGCTGATGCGTTGCCGAAAGGTAAGGTCATGTTCATCAGCAACAGCATCAAAATTGTCGGTTGTTTTGCCTTATTCTTGGGGGTGCATCCACTGTTTGCTTACGGCTTTGTCGGCACTGGCTCTGCGTTGTATTCACCGGCAAAATATGGCATTTTGACTGAATACCTCCCTGCTAACCGCTTGGTCTGGGCAAATGGCTGGATGGAAGGCTTAACCGTTGCCGCTATCATCCTGGGCGCTATCGTTGGAGGTTTATTGATCGGTCATCATTTTGAGGTACTGATTGCCCAGCAACTAGGCAGGCTTGAATTTAATGCCGGAATCGATACCGCACCTGAATTTGCGATTGTAATTGTCCTGGGGTTCTATTTTGTTGCTGCACTATTCAACTTATTTATTCCTAAACTGCCGATTGAACATCCATTGCCTAACCAGAATCTGGCATATCTTTGGACTGATTTCTGGCGCTGCTTTCTGCTCTTGTGGCGAGATCCTTTAGGTCAAGTATCTTTGGCAGTAACTTCATTGTTTTGGGGTGCCGGAACGACTTTACGGTTCATTATCCTCATCTGGGCAGCTTCAGCGCTGAGGTTTGACCTGGAACAAGCTACGCAATTGACTGCGGTAGTCGCTGTGGGTCTTGCCATCGGCTCCATAGCGGCGGCCAAGTTAGTGCCGCTGGAACATGCGGTAAAAGTATTACCACTAGGGATTGCGATGGGACTGGCTATTGTAGCAATGGCTTGGGTTAACGATTCGTGGTTGGCAATCTTCACGTTAATACTTATCGGTATCCTGGCAGGCAGTTTTTTAATACCCATGAACGCACTGCTACAATACCGGGGTCACCTGCTGATGGGTTCAGGACATTCCATCGCCCTGCAAAACTTCAACGAAAACGCCAGCATCCTGTTGATGCTAGGCGCTTATGCCATGATGATTGAGGCTGAACTGCCAGTGAAAACCATCGTGATTGTGTTCGGATTGTTCGTGTCGGTTACAATGGCTTTGCTAACCAGAATACACGGCCATGACCAGGATTAGCAGATGCTTTTAGGTTTTCAATTCTTTTTCCAAAGCAAAGCCAAAAAGTGACCCCACTATTTTGGAGATATTTATGCCTAAGCCAGTTACCCCTTTGCTTGCCGCCGATACCATTATCGAACTGACCGACTATCCAGGTCGTCCTGTTGTCTTGATTGAGCGAGCATATCCTCCCTATGGTTGGGCAATTCCCGGCGGCTTTGTCGATGTCGGTGAAAGGGTTGAACATGCTGCGGTGCGTGAAGCTCAAGAAGAAGTCGGGCTGGATGTACGTCTAATCGCTTTGCTCGGCCTCTATTCTGATCCTAGCCGGGATAGCCGTGGACATACCGTAACAGCCTGTTATGTCGCTGAAGCAGCAGGTACGCCAGTAGCAGCCGACGATGCCAAAAATTGCCAGATATTTAGCCTGGATGAATTACCCGAAATTTTAGCGTTCGACCACGCCCAAGTACTTGCAGACTACAAACAATTTCGGGATACGGGACAGGTAACACCTTTACCTGAAGATCTTACTAAAGGTTAACTGAACCAACTGGTTTTTGTTATGGGAATCTCTAAAAATCCCTCACCCTCGGGCATAGTTGTCTACACAAGTGCCTACTCCTTCCCTTGAGGGAGAAGGCTGGGATGAGGGGATACAAACACTTGATTTTATTCTCCGCACCCCAACCCTCTCGGCAATTACTCCTGCATTGCCCTACTACCTACATCCATGTAAGCATCCAGCAGGAGAGGGGGCTTGGTGCTTTTAGATATTCTTACAAGTAGTATTCCTTTAAACCCATTTACTGTCACTAAATTTTCATACAATCGACACATAACTGACACTTACACCCAGTATTCTACTCGTTTATTTTATTGGTATCAGGATGCCCATGAAAACAAAAGAGCCAGAACAACAAGTTAGGTCAGTTAAAAAGTTATCGTGCTTTATCGCTGACACAGATGCGCTGATAAAAGAAGCCCAAGCATTACGCTATCGCGTTTTTGCCCAGGAAATGGGCGCAACCCTGAAGTCCGGGCAAGATGGTCTGGATTTTGATGAGTTCGATAATTATTGCGACCATTTGCTAGTCTACGATAATGTCAACGCAAAAATCATCGGTTATACACGGTTACTCAAGCAATCCCAGGCAAATCAGTTGGGGCGGTTTTATTCTCAAAACGAATTCATTCTGGATGGGGTGTTGGCGTTGCCCGGACGTTTTCTGGAAGTGGGCAGGACGTGTATTGATCCTGATTATCGTGGCGGTGCAGTGTTGACGACGCTTTGGTCGGCACTGGTGCAATATGCCCTGGAAGGCCAGTTCAACTATTTGTTGGGCTGCGCCAGCATTACTCCAGGTGTTAGTGGCTATGCCATCGATGCGGTTTACCGGGCTATCGATGCCCAAAATATTGCTTCGCCTGAGTTGCAAGTCAAACCATTGGTTCCAGTACCCAAAGCATTGCGCTGCCAGCGTGATGAATCGGGGATACCACCTTTACTCAGTGCCTATTTGCGTTTTGGTGCGCTGGTTTGCGGTGAACCCTATTGGGATGAAGATTTCAACTGTATGGATCTGTTCATCCTGTTGCCGCTGGATCAATTACAAGAACGCTACAGCAAACACTATATGCGAGGTTGCCAGACTAATGAAGTTGAAAATGCGGCTCTGCTATAAAATTTTTCTTATTGCCCTGCTGTTCACCAGCGGACTAATCATAGCCGCCATTATTTTCCCGGTATTTGGTGTTTTATGTAAACCATCCCGTGCCAAACGCAAACGCGATGCGCTGAAAATGGCGTGGTTGGGATGGTTTAGTGCCATTGTCCGTTTGCATATTATCAAAGAAGGTGAACCACTCGATAACTCAGGCCTTCTGGTCAGCAATCATATATCCTGGCTCGACATTATTGTTCTGGGACGTTTTTTGCCTGCCCATTTTGTTGCCAAGAGTGACATATTGGATTGGCCGGTCATCGGCTTTCTCGCTAAACAAGGTGGCACTATTTTTGTCCGTCGCGGCGATAAACAGCAAGTAAAAGCAACCGCTGAACAAATGCTTTGGCAGTTAAAGCAAAACAGCATAGTTATCGCTTTTCCCGAAGGTACTACGACTAAAGGTGATGTGGTCTTACCCTTTCATGCGTCTTTGTTCCAGCCAGCGCTATTAACCAAGTCAGCCATTCAGCCAGTCGCAATTCAATATGAGGGCGAAGCTACACAACACGCCCCGTTTATTGGTGAAGATGCTTTTGTGCCGCACCTTATCAAGATGTTGTCGTTGGATAAGATTGAAGTGCGCGTTGTTTTTCTGCCCACCATAAGTTCGGCAGGAAAAAACCGCCATTCAGTCAGCAACGAAGCGAGGGCAATGATTTTGGATAGTATCACGGAGGAAACCAAGATAACAGCCATTTCAAGCCTAAATCGTTGATCAAAGCGTAAATATCGTACGCAAAGAATTGTTCGCTATTCGATGAAAGTACAAGGAGATTGATTTTTTGTCTTGCGCTGTTATTCGGATTACCACTGTAACGCGCGTAATCTGGAGAATTTCTTCCTTTGATGTTCGTGCATACGAATCATGACGTTGACCAGCGCTTCTATCGCATCGAGTATATAGGGGCCTTTATTTAGCATGACACATTCTGCGCGAACGGCCATCGCTGCATCAGTAAATTCAGGTCTTGACCGTACGCCTTTCTTGGCAATGGATTCCAGTACCTGAGTCGCCCATATAACAGGCACATGGGCTGCTTCACATAACCACAGCATTTCTTCTTGAATTTCAGCCAGTCTCGCGCTACCCAATTCTACTGCCAAATCGCCTCGGGCAATCATGATGCCGAGGTTATGTCGACCGATAGTCCCCAGTAT
>Ga0302321_100003315_pt1 | contig 13820 bp, 14 predicted proteins | sample Fen_T0_1_FD_202505 | JGI IMG/M metagenome (GOLD analysis project Ga0302321, IMG submission 202505) | Peat permafrost microbial communities from Stordalen Mire near Abisko, Sweden - Fen_T0_1 | ecosystem: Environmental > Terrestrial > Soil > Wetlands > Permafrost | place: Sweden: Abisko...
AGATCGACGCCAGCGAGCTCGACGCGCTCGTCCTGCCCGGCGGCTACGGCGCGGCCAAGAACCTGTGCGACTTCGCGGCCCAGGGCGCAGAGGCCCAGGTGCAAGCGGGCGTGCGGAAGCTCGTCCGGGAGATGCACGCCGCGAGGAAGCCCATCGGCGCCTGGTGCATCGCACCCTCCGTGCTCGCGGCGGCGCTGAAGGAAGCGCACGTGAAGCTCACGATCGGCGAGGATCCGGGCACGGCCAGGCTGCTCGAGTCGATGGGGGCGAAGCACGTCGCCTGCCCGGTCGACGAGATGCGCGTCGACGAAGTGAACCGCATCGTCACGACGCCGGCCTACATGTACGACGCGCGCATCGGCGAGGTCGCGAGCGGCATCGAGAAGGCCGTGGCGCAGCTCCTGGCGCTCTGTCGCTGAGCCGCGCGCGTTCAGGGAAGGAGTTTCCTGCGTCGAGGCGCAGTCCGCCTCAAGCTGCTCGTGGCCGCGGGCCGATGCCGAAAGCCCCGATGTCCCGCTCCAGGGGAGCCTCGGTGCAGCGCATGAGCCTCTCCAACAAGACCCTGCTCTTCGTCGTGCTTTCGATCGCGGCCTTCGTGGGCCTCACGCTCTGGGTGGCCGACGGCCTGCTCGTGTCGCGCCTCGCGCGCATCGAGCGCGAACAGACCGCGGCCGAGGTCACGGACGCCTGCGCGCTGCTGCGGCACTGCGCCAAGGAGTACGGCGAGCACGCCGCGAGCTGGTCGGACTCGGACGCGATGGCGCAGTTCCTGCGCGACGGCAACGAGGCCTTCCTGAACTCGAAAGTCAGCCTAGCCGCGCTGAGCGACGAGCTGCGCGCGGACGTGCTCGTGATCGCGCGCGAAGAGGGCGTGCCCGTCTACGCGACGCAGGTCAACGAGGCCGGCAACGCGCTCGAGCCCTGCGCGCCCGACTTCCTCGAGCAGCTCACGCCGCGCGGCCTGATGCGCCCGGGGGGGCCTTTCACGGGGATGCTCGCGCTGCAGGACCGGACCTACATCGTCAGTTCGCGTCCGATCCACACCGCGAGCGGCGCCGACGGCCCCGTCCGCGGCCGGCTCGTGACGGCGCAGGAGATCGATCAGGGCTGGCTGCAGAACGCACGCGAGTTCTGCTCGTTCCAGATGCAGCTCACGCGCAGTTCGGACGAACCCAGCGGCGCCGAGGAGCGCGCGGCGCGCGAGACGCTGCACAAGGGTGCCGGCAACTTCGTGGCCGAGAGCAGCGCGCAGCAGATCTCGGGCTACGGCCTGCTCCCGGACCTCTATGGCCAGCCGGCGCTCGTGCTGCACGTCACGCGCGAGCGCGCCCTGCACCAGGCCGCAAGTGCGATCTTCGGCGGGGTCCTGTGGACGCTCGTCTGCGGCGGAATCGTGCTCAGCCTGCTCGCGTATTGGGCCACCCGGCGCGTCGTGCTCGAGCCCGTGCAGCGCCTGCTCGCCTGCACGCGCAGGCTCTGGGCCGGCGAGCGCTCGCACGTGGTCTTCAAGAGCGGCGACGAACTCGAGGCGCTCGCGCGCGACATCAACCGCATGACCGATGCGGTCTTCGAGTGCGAGGAAGCGCTGCAGAACGCGATGCGCGCGCCCGCGGGCGAACCGCCGGCGGCACTGCCGACGATTCCGCTGCAGAACGTGCGGCGCTGAGGCTCGTACGCACTCCGGACTTCTTGGGTCCAAGCCAGGTCAGCAGTAGGCTGATCTGCATGGCCCGCGCGCTCGACACTTCCTCGGTCGTCCTGCCCGGCCTCTCGACGCCGCGACTGCTCGCGCGACTCTCGGGGATGCTGCTGCTCTCCTTCTGTGGTGCGCTGCTGACGGGCTACGCCGCGTTCCTGGTGCTGTTCCTCGAGTCCGGCGAATCGCTGGCCGAACTCCCGCGGCCTTGGCAGGAAAGCGCGTGGGGCATGTTCTTCTGGCCCTTCGTGCTCTTCGGCACGCTTTGGGCCTGGTGTTGGAGCTTTGCGAACCTGTGGAACAGGCGCTGGATCCTCGCGAGTTCGCTCGTGATCCTCGCGACCAACCTCGTCGTGGTCCCGCTCACGTTCGCATCACCGATGCTCGCGGCCTTCGCGGGCTACTCGGTGGTTGCGATCGCGTGCGAGGTTCTGGGAGGGGCGAAGTGGACGCTGTGTCGCTGACTCAGGCCCTCATCCACGTCATCCACACCGGCAGCTTCTCGACCAGGAACACGTCCGCTCCCGAACGCAAGCCCGCGCGCGACATCGCGCACGCGAGACAGCACGCGCACAGCACCAGCGCGAGCAGCTTGTCCGCGCCTTCGCTGACGAAGAACATGTTCAGGAAGACGAGCGCCAGGAAGTAGCCGAAGGGCCGCGTCAGCGCGCCGAGGAAGAGCGCGACGCCGCCGAGCAGCGTGCCGAAGAGCACGAGCTTCGAGAAGAACCAGGGGTGCACGAGCACGACGTTCTCGCCCCAGCCCTTCACGAGGCCGGGTGCGGCGGCGTAGGCCTCGCGCGTGCCATTGACGAGCTCCTCGCCGGCACCGCCTTGCAGGAGCATCCAGGCCTTCACCGCCAGCAGCCCGCCGACCAGGATCCGGAGCAGCACGAGGCCCCAACTCGGGAGGTTTTCGCCCATGGGCGGATAGTCTGTGCATCCAGAGGAGCCTCATGCAAGACACTCGTCCCACTCTGCGCATCCAGCTCTGGTCCGGACCGCGCAATGTCTCGACGGCGCTGATGTACTCGTTTGCGCAGCGACCCGACACGCGCGTGGTCGACGAGCCGCTGTATGCGCACTACCTGCGCGTCTCGGGGGCGGAGCACCCGGGCAAGGCCGAGGTGCTGCGCTCGCAGGAGCAGGACGGGGAGAAGGTCGTGCGCGATGTGCTGCTCGGGCCCTGCGACCGGCCGGTGGTCTTCTTCAAGCAGATGGCGCACCACCTGGTCGAGCTCGAGCGCGGCTTCATGGCCAAGTGCGCCAATGTGATCCTGACGCGCGATCCGGAGGAGATGCTGCCCTCGCTGGCGGAGAATCTGGCCGTGCCGACGCTGCGCGACACGGGCTACGCGATGCAGACCGGCCTGTTGCGCGAGCTGCGCGCGCTGGGCCAGGAGCCGCCGGTACTGCTCGCGCGCGAGCTGCTGCTGGATCCGCGCGGAGTGCTCACGCAGCTTTGCGAGCGCCTCGGGATCGCCTTCGACGAGCGCATGCTCTCCTGGAAGCCGGGCGCGCGGCCGGAGGATGGCGTCTGGGCGCCGCACTGGTACGCCAACGTGCATCGCTCGAACGGCTTCCAGAAGTACACGCGCAAGCGCGAGAGCTTCCCGCGGCGCCTGGAGCCGCTGCTCGCGGAGTGCAAGCCGCACTTCGAAGAGCTCGCGCGCCTGGCGCTGCGCGCCGGAGTTGCGCGATGAGGCTTGCGCTGGCCGCGCTGCTGCTCGCGCTCGTGCCGCAGGGCGCTGCGCAGGATCCCTACGAGACGCGCGAGCTGCTTGGCTGGAGCGTGCACGTCGAGCGCAAGCTGCTCGAGAAGAACGAGCCTGGGGCCGAGGCGCTCGAACTCCTGCGCGTCAAGCTCTTCGACATCACGCGCGCCGTGCCCGCCGGAGCCTTGGCGAAGCTGCGCGCGATCCCGATCTGGCTCAGCCGCGAGGATTCGGTCGCGCCCTGTGCCTGCTACCACCCTTCGGCCGACTGGCTGCGCGAGCACGGCCACGATCCGCGCAAGGCCAAGGGACTCGAGATCGCGAACGCCAAGACCTTCCTCGAGTGGACGCACGAGCAGCCGATGATGCTGCTGCACGAACTCGCGCACGGCTACCACGACCAGGTGCTGGGCCAGAACCACGCCGGCCTGCACGCGGCCTTCGAGGCGGTGAAGAGTTCGAAGAAACTCGACGACGTGCTGCGCTGGGGCGGCTCGCGCGGGCGCGCCTACGCGCTCACGAACGAGACCGAATTCTTCGCCGAGATGAGCGAGGCCTGGTTCGGCACCAACGACTTCGCGCCCTTCGTGCGGCCCGAAGTGCAGCAGGACTTCCCCGAGCTCGCGCGCGAACTGCCGCTCTGGTGGGGCAGTTGAGTGTGAACAACCCAGGCGGGCTGGGTTGTTCAGAGTTCGTGCGACTCAGGGCGTCTTCAAGCTCGCCGGCGGAGTGTCGAGCACCTGCAGGCCGCCCATCGAGCGCTTCTCGCCGCGGCTCGAGGCGAGCTGGATGCCGCCGTGCCACTCCCAGCCGGTCCAGGGCGTGTCCATCTTGGGTTCGGCGTCGCTCGCGTTCTGGAAGTACTGCCAGCGCTCGACGAGGTGCTTGTCGCGCGAGACGAAGACGAGGTAGCGGTTCTCGGGCGTGTCACCGACGCCCGCGAAGGTGAGCTGGAGCTTGTCGGCCTTGCGTCCGTCCGCGAGTTCGCCCTCGCCCGCGTACTTGAGCGTCAGCCCGCTGTCCTTGAGCTTGTAGGGCATCACGAGCCAATAGCTGTCGTTGATCCAGACCGAGCGCGCGCGCTTGAGCGCGGCCTCGCTCGCGGCGGGGTCGGCGACCTCGACGCCCTTCTCGAAGGCGTGCCCCTTGCCGCTCTGCAGGTTCATCAGCACGACCTTGTCGCCCTCGTCGAGGCGGTAGTCGCCGGTCGCCTTGTCCCAGACGTGGCTGCGCTTGCCGAAGAAGTTCCAGCACAGCACGCGTGCCTTGTCCCACGCGGCGCGCCCGCCCATGCTCTGCATCACCTCGTCGGCGATCGCGCAGGCGCGCGCATCGGAGCCGGCGCTGTCGAAGCCCGCGCAGGGCGGGTTCTGCGGCGCCGCCTCGCGAGCGGGAGAGTGACAGGCAGTCAAGGCGAGCGAGCAGAGGAAAGCGCGGGCGAACTTCGTCATCATGCCCACCATGGAACCGAAGCTGCCCGATCCGCGCAACGAGAAGATCTGGATCCACGTCGGAGGCGAGCTCCTGCCGCGAGCGGATGCCAAGGTCTCGGTATTCGACAGCTCGGTGCAGGGCGGCGACGCGGTCTGGGAGGGCCTGCGGGTCTACGGCGGCCGGGTGTTCGCTCTCGATGCGCACCTCGAGCGCCTGGAGAACTCGGCCAAGGCGCTGGCTTTCGAGCGCGTGCCGCCGCGCGCCGAGATCAAGCGCGCGCTCTTCGAGACCTTGGCGAAGAACGGCATGCAGGACGGCGCACACGTGCGCCTGACGCTCACGCGCGGCAAGAAGGTCACCTCGGGCATGAGCCCGAAGTTCAACCAGTACGGGCCGACGCTGATCGTGCTGGCCGAGTGGAAGGCGCCGGTCTACGGCTCGGGCGGGCTGACGCTCGCGAGCTCGTCGGTGCGGCGCGCCTCGCCCGCGGTGCTCGACTCGAAGATCCACCACAACAACCTCTTGCACAACATCCTGGCCAAGATCGAGGCCAACGTCGCGGGCGCGGACGACGCGCTGATGCTCGACCTCGAGGGCTATGTCGCGGAGACGAACGCGACCAACCTCTTCCTCGTGAAGAAGGGGCGCCTCGCGACGCCGCTGCCCGACCACTGCCTGCCCGGGATCACGCGCGGCCTCGTGCTCGAGATCGCGCGCGGCAACGCGATCCCCTGCGACGAGCGGCGCTGCTCGCTGATGGAGTTCCACACCGCCGACGAGGTCTTCACCAGTGGCACGATGGGCGAGCTCTCGTGGGTCAAGCAGATCGACGGGCGCGTGATCGGGAGCGGCGAGCGCGGGCCGCTGACGGCCAGGCTCTGCGAACTCTTCGCGCGCCGCACGGCGAGCGAGGGCGAGCGCATTCCGGGCTGAGGCCGCTTAGCTCTCCGAGAGCGGCACGTCGAGGCAGATCCAGGCTCCGCTCCAGCCCGCGATAGGCAGCCCGCGTTCCACAGCGCCGGCGGGATCCGCGAACGAACGCTCGATCAGTGCGTCACCCGACGCGATCCAGGTATCGCCCCGCAGTCGTTCCGCGAGTTCCGCGAAGAGGTGCAGCCCGAGGCCCATGTTGCCCCGGCCTCCGCGCGTGACCCTGCGATGGAGCGCAAGCCGGATCGCGGCCGCGTGGCTCTCGATGCGCGACTCGAACTCCGGATTGCTGGCCAGGCTGCGCCAGTAACCGATGCCTGCGTCGGCGAAGGCGACCTGCAGGCGCCCGCGGTCGCGGTCGGCGCGCGCGAGTCCGAAGCCGGTGCTCGTGCGCAGGCTGTGCTGGACGATATTCGCGCCGAGCTCCTCGAAGACGAACTGGGCGGCGCGCACGGGGCTCGGAGGCAGATCGGGTTGCTCGCGCTCGAGCAGATCGCGAGTGCGGTCGGCGAGCGAGCGCGCGATCCCGAGGTCGCTGATCCGGCGCAGGGGGACGCAGCGCTCGGGCGTTGCGGGGGAAGCCGGCTCGGCCAACCCGAGTTCCTGGAAGAAACGCAGGTCGGCGAGCTCGCGCAGCGCGGGCTCCGAGCCGGGTTCGAATTCGAGCGATGTCGAGAGTCCATCCTCCGTCCTGCGTGCGATCTCGGCCGCCAACAGAACGATCCCGGCCGGCTCGAGCCGTGTTCCGGAACGAACGAGGAAGACGAGGCCCTCCTCGGCCGCCGAGCCTGCGCGTTCGGTGAGCCAGTCCGCGACCGATCGCGGGCCGAATACGGTGGGGAGCGGGAAAGTGCTCACGTGCGGCAGCATAGCGTGCGCTGCCGGCCCGAATCGGAATCGCTTGGCACTACCCATCGCCAATTGGAAGACTCCCGGGAGAGCCCAAGGTTGTGCCCGAGCGCGTGAAAAACTTGTTCCGCAGCCGCGAACTGGTCCTGGCCCTCGACCAGGGCGGGCAGTCGAGTCGTGCTTGCGTCTTCGACGCGCGCGGCGAGATCGTCGCGCAGGCTTCCGTGCGCGTGACCGAGTCGCGGCCCGCGCCGGAGCGTGTCGAGCAGGATCCCGAGGAGCTCGTGGCTTCGCTGCGCACGGCCGCGGAGACGGCGCTGCACGCGCTCGGCTCGCGCGCCGTCGATGTCACAGCCTGCGGCCTCGCGACGCAGCGCTCGAGCCTCGCCTGCTGGGACAAGACGAGCGGCCGCGCGCTCGCCCCGATCCTCTCCTGGCAGGACCGCCGCGGCGCGCAGTGGCTCGAACGCTTCGAGCCCGACGCGAGCGAGATCGAGCGCCGCACCGGGCTGCGGCTCTCGCCGCACTACGGCGTGAGCAAGATCGCCTGGTGCCTCGAACACGTCCTCGGCGAGTGCCGCACCGCCGTCTGCGGACCGCTCGCGAGCTTCCTCGCCTTCCGGCTGCTCGAAGAGCGTCCGCTCGTCGCCGACGCGGCCAACGCGACGCGCACGCTGCTCTTCGGACTCGAGCAGGCCGATTGGGATCCCTGGCTGCTCGCGCGCTTTGGAATTCCGCGCGCGATCTTGCCCGACTGCGCGCCGACGCACGCGGCCTTCGGCACGTTCGTCTGCGCGGGCCGGCGCATTCCGCTGCGCGTGCTGACCGGAGACCAGTCCGCGGCGCTCTACGCGAGCGGCGAGCCGCACTCCGACGCGCTCTACGTCAACCTCGGCACGGGTGCTTTCGCGCAGCGGACCTGCACGCAAGCACTGCGCGCGCCCGGTCTGCTGACGAGCCTCGTGCGGCGCGAATCCGGCCGCTCGAGCTTCGTGCTCGAGGGCACGGTCAACGGCGCGGGAAGCGCGCTCTCGGCTCTCGGCGCTGCCGACCCGGTCGCGGCGCTCGAGCGCGGCCTGGCCTCGCCGACCGAGCCGCCGCTCTTCCTGAACGGGCACTCGGGTCTGGCGGCGCCGTTCTGGCGCGCGGATTTCCGCTCGAGTTTCGTCGGCGAGGGCAGCGGAGACGAGCGCCACGTCGCCGTCGCCGAGAGCGTGCTCTTCCTGCTGCTCGAGATCGAGCGCGCGATGCGGCCCGCGTGCGGCGCGCCGGCGCGCATCCTCGCGAGCGGAGGCCTCTCGAGGAGCGACGCGCTCTGCGCGCGCCTCGCGGATCTCGCGCGCCTCCCGGTCGAGCGCGCGAGCGAGAGCGAAGCCACCGCACGCGGTCTCGCCTGGCTCGTGCGCGGCGCGGATTTCGAGGACGAGCCCGTTTCTTCGACGTGCTTCGAGCCGCGCGCCGATGCGCGCCTCACCGCGCGTCACGCGCGCTGGCGCGCGGCGCTCGCCGCAGCGCTCAGGGAGCGACCGTGATCGTCGCCAGCGGCTCGACCGGCAGCGGCAACGTGGCCGTGTCGGCCAGGCGCTGTTCGTTGGGCAGTGTGCGCGCGAGCAGCCGCACGACCTTCTCCGCCGTGGCGCGGTAGCCGGTCAGCTTGCCGCCGTAGATCGCGATCGCGCGCGGGCGCAGCTCGTCGTCGCACACGAGCGTCGTCTCGCGCCGGCGGTGGAACGAGGCGCCCTCGCCGTGCGGCAGGACGCGCAGGCCGGCCCAGCTCTCGAGCAGCTTGCCCTGGAAACGCGGGAAGTGCGCCGCGAGCGTCTCCTGCAGGTAGCCGATCTCCTCGGGCAGCGGACGCACCATGCGCGGGTCGCCGCGGTAGGTCGTCTCGGTCGTGCCGACGAGCACATGCCCGTGCCAAGGCATGAAGAAGACCGCGCGGCCGTCGCGCGGCGCCTCGGTGTAGTAGATGCCGTGCTCGAGCGCGCCCTCGAGCTCGAGGTGCGTGCCGCCGACCAGATCGATCTCGAGACCTGGCGGCGGCGGGTCGATGCGCTCGCGCACGAGGTTGATCCACGGTCCGGTGGCGTTGACCAGCGCCGAGGCGCGCCAGGCGAGGCTCTTGCCGTCCTGCGCGAGCTCGATCTCGTAGCCGGAGTCGACGCGCCGCGCGCGCACGAAGCGCGCCGGGCAGGCGATGCGCCCGCCGAGCTGCTCGCCCGAACGCGCGACCGCGCGCACGAGTGCGGCGTCATCGGTCTGGCCGTCCTGGTAGCGAAAGACGGCCTGCAAACCCTCGGTCGAAAGGCCGTCGAGCGCGTCCCAGCTGCGGCGCGGGAGGCTCTCGAAGCGCGCCGAGCGCTCGAGATCGCCGAGCAGCGCGTAGAGCGAGAGCCCGGCGCGGATCTGCCAGGGCCGTCGCCGCGTGCGCGCGTAGACCGGGATGTGGAAGGGCACGAGCTTCACCAGACCGGGCGCGATCGCGAGCAGCGTGCGGCGCTCGGCCAGCGACTCGCGCACCAGCGCGAACTGGCGCGACTCGAGGTAGCGCAGTCCGCCGTGGATCAGCTTGCTCGAGCGCGAGGACGTGCCCGAAGCCAGTGCGCGCTCCTCGACCAGCGCCGCGCGCCAGCCGGCGGCAGCCGCCGCCTGCAGCACGCCGGCGCCCTGGATGCCGCCGCCGACGACGACGAGGTCGAACTCCTCGGCCTGCGTGCTCATGCGAGCGCCGCCAGCATCTCGACGATGCGAAAGGTCTCCACGAGCTCGACGCCGCGCGCGCCGAGCGCACGCGCGATCTGCGGCTCGGCGACTTCGTAGACCGCGATGCGCGCGCCGGGGTGCTCGAGGCGTCCCTGTGCCGGCAGCCCGTCGAGGTCGCAGAAGACGAACTCGGGCGCGATGCGCGCGACTTCGGGCTGCAGGCGCTCCTCCCAGCGATCGAAGACCGCTCCCAGGCGCAGCGAGCAGTGCGCGCGCGCGTATTCGAGGAAGGGCAGCGAGAAGCTGATCAGCGCGCAGCGCTCCTCGACCGCGCGCAGCGGCCGCAGCACGCGCGAGAGCACGCGCTCGGCGCCGAAGCGCTCGAGCGCCACGCGCTTGATCTCGACGAAGGCCTGAGCGCGCGGATGGCGCGCGAGCAGCGGCGCGAGCTCTTCGAGACGCGCGATGCGCAGCGCCGCGAACTGCTCGCCGAAGCGGCCGCGTTCGGCGCAGGCGAGCGTGGCGAGCTCCGCGGAGCTGCGCTCGTGGATCGCGCCCTCGACGCCGCACATGCGTTCGAGCGTGCGGTCGTGGAACAGGAAGGGCTGCTCGTCGGAGCTGAGCTGCACGTCGAGTTCGATCCAGCCTGCGCCTGCCTGCAGAGCCTCCTCGAGCGCCAGGAGGGTGTTCTCCGGGACTCGGGCCGCGTGGCCGCGGTGCGCGACGAGCGTGGGCGTGTTCATGCTCGCGGCGCAGCGTAGGCATGGGCAGAGGCCCAATGCAACGCGCCTCCGGCTGTGCGCCCGTCCGCGACGCCTGGAATTCCCTTCCAGGGTCAAGTCGGCCGGGCGCCCGGGACGAAGAGCCGTGGCGAACGTCCCCGCAGAGGAATCCCCTTGAAGAGCTACATCATCGGCTTCATCGTCCTGATCGGTTCGATCTGGCTCGTGCTCAACTACACGAGCAGCGCTCCGGGCCAGAGTTTCAGTGGTCGAGGAGCCCCCCCGACGAGCGACGAGGAGGATGCGGCCGACCGCCTCGCGGGTCTGTGCGAGGACCTGTCCGTGGACATCGGTCCGCGCGGCGGGCACAGCGCCGGCTCGCAGGAGCAGGTCGAGCGCTTCCTGCAGCGCGAACTGCGCCGCCTGCACTTCGATCCGGTCGAGATCCCGCTCGACTGTGCCGGCGTGCCGGGCAAGGTCTTCGAGGTGATGATCCCCGGGCGTACGCTCGGGCGCGAGACGATCCTGCTCACGGCCCACTACGACAGCGCTCCCGGCTCGCCGGGAGCGGACGACAACGCCACGGGCGTCGCGATGCTGCTCGAGGTGCTGCGCACGCTCTCCGGCGGCAGCCTCGACCGCACGCTGCGCGCAGCAATCTGGTCCGGCGGCGCGCTGCCGACCGCAGGCACGGAGCAGTCCGCCGCTGCGGCGTATGCCAAGCGCCTGCACACGCGCCACGAGAACGTCGCGGCGATCCTGTGCTTCGACTCGGTCGGGATCTACTCCGACACGCCGGGCGGCCAGCACGTGCCCTTCCCGCTCGACTACTGCTTCCCGGACACGGGCGACTTCGTGGCCTTCGTGGGGGACTGGGGCTCGCGCGGGATCATGGATCACGCGCTCGAGCAGTTCCGCACGTACTGCAAGTTCCCCTCGCAGGCCTTCAACCTCCCGAGCGCGATGGACTTCGCCTCGCTCTCGGACGACGGCGTGCTGCGCGACGCGGGCTATCCGGCGCTGCGCGTGACCGACACCGGCGCCTGGCGCAACCCGGCCGTGGGCACGCCGAGCGACGTGGTCGCGAACCTCGACTACAAGCGCATGGCGCGCGTCGCCAAGGGCGTCACCGACATGCTGGTCGGCCTGGGCAAGCGCACGACGCCGCTGCTCTGAGCGCATCCCTTGCATTCGCAAGCTGGAGCGGCGGGCACGGAACGGTTCTAATCCCGGTTCCTCACAGGCCACCGTGATCGAACCCGGCTCCCAGAGCTTCGCGCAGTCCTCCTTCATGCACCCGCTGGAGGTGCAGGCGCTCTCCAAGACCTACGAGCGCACGCTCGCGGTGCAGGAGCTCAGCTTCCACGCCGCGCGCGGCGAGATCCTGGGCCTCGTCGGCCCCAACGGCGCCGGCAAGACCACCACGCTGCGCTCGATCGTGGGCATCCTGCCGCTCAAGCAGGGCTCGGTGCGCATCGCCGGCCACGATCTCGCGCGCGAGGAGCGCGCCGCCAAGCAGCATCTGGCCTGGATTCCCGACGATCCGCAGCCCTTCGACAGCCTGACCGTGCACGAGCACCTGCGCTTCACGGCCGCGCTCTACGGAGTGCAGGACTGGGAGCCGCGCGCGGACGAACTGCTCTCGCGTTTCGAGCTCGCGCACAAGCGCGATGCGCTCGGCGGCGAACTCTCGCGCGGCATGCGCCAGAAGCTGGCCTTCGCCTGCGCCTGGCTGCACGCGCCGGCCGTGGTGCTGATGGACGAGCCGCTCTCGGGCCTCGACCCGCGCGGCATCCGCTCGGCCAAGAGCGCGATCCAGGAACTCGCCGCGACCGGCACCGCGGTGGTGCTCTCCTCGCACCTGCTCGAGCTGATCGAGGAGCTCGCGCACCGCATCCTGATCCTCGACCTCGGCCGCAAGGTCTTCGCCGGAACGCTGGCGGAGGCGCGCGCGACGCTGCAGACGCCGGAAGGCTCGAGCCTGGAGGAGATCTTCTTCGCCGTGACGCACCCGGCGCCGGAGTCCGGGGAGGGCTGAACCGATGTTCGGCCCGGCGGCACTGCGCCTCCTGATCCGGCTCAAGCTGCGCGGGGCGCTGCGCGCGCAGGTGCGGCGCCTGCGCACGCCGCGCAACTGGATCTTCCTGCTCGTGGGAGTCGTGCTGATCGGCGTGTGGGGCAACACGTTCCTGCTCGCGCAGCGCTTCAACACGGCGGCGCCGGATCCAGAGGCCAGCATGGCCTGGGTCAGCCTGCTGATCCTGGTGACCTCGGTGCTGACCCTGGTCGGCTCGTTCAATCACCGCGGCTTGTACCTGCCCAAGCAGGAGATCGAGCTCGCCTTCAGCGCCCCGATCGCGCGCAGCGACCTCGTGCGCTATCGCCTGCTGACCAACCTGATGCGCTCGCTGGTCGCGGGCGTGATCTGCGGCTTCCTCGCCGCGCGCAGGTTCCCGCATCCGGCTTACGCCTTTGCCGGCACGTTCGCGGTGCTGATGACGCTGCCGATCCTGGGCCAGGCCGTGGCGATTCTGCTCGGCGACGCGGAAAACCGCTGGACGCGCTTCGCCAACCGCGTGCCAGCGCGCTCGCTCTCGATCGCGGCCGGGATCGCTCTCGTGCTGCTGATCGTGTTCCTCGCTACCGGCCAGAACTCGCAGCTCTCCGAACTGCTGCCCGGCCGCGGGGCGGGTCCGATCCAGGAGCAGGCCTGGTTCCACTCGACGCTGATGCAGGCCTTCGTCGTGCCGACGTTGCCCTGGGCGCACGCGATCAACGCCGAGAGTGGCTCCGAGTTCCTGCGCTGGTTCGGCCTGTGCGTGCTGCTCTGGCTCGCGGCCTTCGAGCTCACGGCGCGTTTGCCGGGCGACTTCCGCGAGCTCTCGCTGGCGACCTCGGCCGACGTCGCGCGCCGGTTGCAGCGCCTGCGCCGCGGAGGAGCGGGCGTGGGCGGCTCGAAGGCCGACAAGACCACACTCGGCTGGCGCGTGCCCTGGCTCTTCGGCCGCGGCCCCTTCGGCGCGGTCGCCTGGCTCAAGCTCGTGGCGATGCTGCGCAAGGCGCGCGGCACGCTGCTCTTCTCGGTGCTGGTCGTGGCCTTCGTGGCCTACCTCTTCCCCAAGATGATGTCGCGCGGCGGCGATCCCGAGCTCGAGTGGATCGGCCCGGCCATGATCGCGGCCGTCGGGAGCATGTACCTCGCGGCCGGACTGCGCTTCGATTTCAGGCAGGACCTCGAGCTGATGGACCTCGTCAAGACCTGGCCGATCGCGCCGCCGCGGCTGTTCCTGGCCACGATCCTGCCCGAGGTGCTGCTGATCTCGGTCCTGCTCGCGAGCGCGATCCTGGTGCGCGCCGCCTGCGTGGGATTCCAGCCGGAAGTGCTCTCGATCCTGCTCTTCCAGCCGCTCGTGACCTTCGCCTGGATCGCGGTCGACAATGCCGTCTACCTCTACTCGCCCGTGCGCTTCACGCCCGGGCAGGAAGGCGCGCTGCAGCACATGGGGCGCTCGCTGCTCCTGATGATGCTGCGCTTCGTGCTGCTCGCGGTCTCGCTGGCAATCGCGGGAGCGCCGGCGGCGACCCTGATCCTGGGAGCCGGCTCGATCGGACTCGACCCGGCACTCGCGCGCGCGATCGCGCTCGTGTATGCCTGGCTCGTGCTGCTCTTCGTGGACGTCGCGCTGGTCTTCGGCGGCGGCTGGATCCTGAAGCGCTTCGACGTCGCGCGCGACCGCGGGTGAACGCGCGCGATCAGGGACCCTTGCGGGT
>Ga0302321_100003316_pt1 | contig 13816 bp, 8 predicted proteins | sample Fen_T0_1_FD_202505 | JGI IMG/M metagenome (GOLD analysis project Ga0302321, IMG submission 202505) | Peat permafrost microbial communities from Stordalen Mire near Abisko, Sweden - Fen_T0_1 | ecosystem: Environmental > Terrestrial > Soil > Wetlands > Permafrost | place: Sweden: Abisko...
GCACACGATCATTGATGAAGCGTGCATCGCGCTCATCCTCATAATTCTTGCCCCAGATCGTTTTCAAGAGAGAGGAGAGTCCCGCTTTACTCCCTACATCTTCTTTTCCTGCGGCCAGCACACGAAAGACTGCCGAGACACTGCGCAAGTTCTGTTCTTTGATTGCTTTGATCAGCTCTGGTTTCGTCAGCGGCACGCCAGGAACGTAGTAGTGAATCGATGGGTCATCCACAGCCTGCCCGCCAGTGGCAAAATCGAGCAGCGCCTTGACTTGCAGCATACATGAACCGCATCCCGTCCCGGCACGCGTTGCATCACACAACATTTTAAGGCTGCGCTTGCCGCCCTTCACAGCACTTACAATCTTGCCTTTTGACACACCATTACAATTGCAGATCTGCGCATCGTCTGGCATATCGGCAATATCCAGAGTCTTGCTCTCGCCCGACAATGGGAAAAGAAGCTCAGCGCGATTCTCAGGCAACGCCTCACCACGATCGAAGAGTTGGCGCACACGAGGAGTCATCGCATCATCGCCCAGCAAGATAGCCCCAACGAGGCGACCTTCACGAACAACTAATTTCTTATACACACCACGCACAGGCTCAGAATAGACCACGACCTCATCGTCATCATCGACCTCATCTTTCTCGCCCATAACCGCCAGTTCGACACCAGCCACCTTGAGCTTCGTAGACTCACGCGATCCCTCGTATATGGTCTGAGCTTGATCATTCGTGAGACGCTCAGCCAGGCACTGCGCTTGCTCCCATATCGGGGCCACCAACCCATAGGTCTTGCCACGATGTTGCGTGCATTCGCCAAGAGCGTAGATCGCAGGCACACTGCAGGAAAGATCATCTTTGACAATAATACCTCTATCGACCTCGATACCTGCACGTTGAGCCAGGCCGATATTCGGACGAATGCCTGTCGAGATGACTATCATTTCACAATCGAGCGTTGAACCATCCTCAAAGGCCAGACCTTCTATCTGTTCGTCGCCAAGAACTGCGGCAGCTCTTTTTTGCAGATGCAGGTGCACGCCCATCTCTACAAGCGAGGAGCGCAGGATCTTACTGGCAGCCCCGTCGAGTTGAACATTCATCAGATGTTTTGCCACATGGACAAGATGGACCTCTAGTCCACGGTTCAAAAGGCCACGCGCAGCCTCCAGGCCCAACAAGCCACCTCCAATGACAACCGCCTTGCGTACTCGATCCGAATGATTGATCATCGCATCACAATCGTCCATCGTGCGGAAGGCAAAAACGCCGTGTCTGAGCTTACCAGCTTCGGTGTAAAGATTTTTCATGTTGGGGATATAGGGAGAGCTGCCAGTTGCAATAACCAGCTTATCATAAGGCATCACGGTACCATCAGAGGCATACACAAGTTGTGTTGTGTGGTCGATAGTATGTATGTGATTGCCAGCATATAGCTTGATGCCATTCTCCTCATACCAGGAGAGCGGATTAATAAAGATATCTTTTGGATCGTGACTACCAGCCAGAACGCTTGAAAGCAGGATACGATTATAGTTGCCATATGGTTCGTCACCAAAGGCTACAATTTCATAGCGGTCTTTTCCCCGTCGGGCCAGCACCTCTTCAAGCAGGCGCGCACCCGCCATACCATTACCAATAACCACAAGACGTTGTTTCTGCATCTATGCCTCCGTTGATGGTTCTACATGCTCAATGCGTACAGCACAAATTTTAAATTCGGGCATACGGCTAGTTGGGTCGAGCGCAGGATTTGTGAGACGGTTGATTGATTGCTTCCCCCCCCAGTGGAAAGGCACGAACACGGTGTCCTCACGAATAGTAGCGGTTACTTTGACGGTGAAGATGGCATGGCCGCGACGTGTTGTCAACTTTGCACAATCGCCATCGGCAAGGCCATAGCAACGTGCAGTGGTTGGATGGACCTCCACAAAAGGATTGGTCAATATATCGTTTAACTGAGCGACCCGGCGTGTCTGTGTACCAGATTGGTAGTGAGCCAGGACACGCCCTGTTGTTAAGAAAAGGGGATAGCTCTTATCAGGCATCTCGGCGGATGGTTGATGACGTACCGCTGTAAAACGTGCACGTCCAGTCGGCGTATAAAATTTTTCCTGGAAGAGGCGAGGCGTGCCAGGATGGTCGAGCGTGGGGCAGGGCCAAAAGACTCCATTATGCGCTTCGATCTTCTCGTAAGTTATACCAGCATAATCGGCCAATCCACCAGCGCTGGCCCGGCCGAGTTCAGCAAATATTTCAGAGTTTGACGAGAATGAAAAAAACTTGCTTTTCCCCAAATAGCTAGCCAGGGAACAAAGGATAGCGCTGTCCGTTCTTACGTTAGCAGGTGGATCAAATGCCTGCTGACGCTTGATGACTCTCCCCTCCAGATTTGTCATTGTGCCTTCCTCCTCTGCCCACTGCGCAGAAGGCAATACAACATCGGCCAGTTGGGCCGTCTCCGAGAGGAAAAAGTCTGTAACGACTAAAAATTCGAGCGCTTTCAGCCGTTCCTGTATATGCGAGGCATGAGGAGCAGAAACGACGACATTAGAGCCCATAACGAACAGGCCGCGTACTCCTCCCTCTTGCCCCAGGGTATCTAACATCTCGTAGGCCGAGTTCCCCGGCAGGGGAATTTCGTGCTCCGCTATGCCCCATACAGCAGCTATGTGATGACGAGCAGCTGGATCATTAATCTTGCGATAGCCGGGGAGCTGATCAGCTTTTTGACCGTGTTCACGGCCTCCTTGCCCATTGCCCTGCCCGGTGAGACAGCCATAGCCACTAAAAGGGCGTCCAACAAGACCAAGAGCCAGTGCGATATTGATATACGACAGGACATTGTTGACGCCCTGACTCTGCTGCTCTGCGCCACGTGCGGTAAGAATCATTGCAGATTTTGCCGATCCCAAGATCCTGGCAACATGCAGAAGCTGTGTCTCCGGCACTCCGGTCACACGCTCGACCTGCTCAGGCCAGTAGGCTGCGACAAGCGATTTTACGCGCTCAAATCCCTCCGTGCGCTCCTGGATGTAATCCAGGTCTATCAGGCCATCGCGAATGAGAATATGGAGCAAGCCATTAGCCAGGGCCGCATCAGAACCAGGGGTGAGACGCAGGTGCATAGTTGCAGCGTTGGCAGTAAGAGAGGCACGCGGATCAACGAGAATAAGTTGTCCTCCGTGTTGGCGCTGGGCCTCAAAGTACTGCATCAGGGGCGGCATCGTTTCCGCTATATTACTGCCGATCAATACGATGACTTCAGCGTGGGCGATATCTTCGACGGGAAATGGTAAACCACGATCAATGCCAAATGCTGCATTGGACGCTGCTGCCGCTGAGGACATACAGAAACGGCCATTGTAGTCGATCTGCGATGTTGCTAAAGCAACGCGGGCAAATTTTCCCAGGAGATAGGCTTTTTCGTTTGTGAGTGAGCCGCTACCAAAGACACCCACCGCATCATTGCCATATCGTGCTTGTAGCCGCTGAAAGGATGATGCAATATATGAGAGAGCTTCATCCCAGGTGGCAGACTCTAATTCGCCATTCTCGCTCCGAACCAAGGGGGAAAGAAGGCGTTCCGCATGAGCAAGAGTAGCCGGTGCGGTCCAACCCTTCACACACATACGGCCTTTATTCACTGGAAAGTGTTCGTTGCCAGTAATTTTTGCTTCTTTTGGCGTACCTGATAGATGCATACCACATTGAAAAGCACAGTATGGACAGTGCGTTGCCACCGGGGCATGTATCCTGGTTCGTGCTGGTTGTAGAGCATGCAGCAAATTCTTCCTCACAGTTTGATCGTCCGTACTCAAAACAAGCTGATTAAGCTACTTTGCGTATGTAGAAACTGACCACACTGTCGAGGAATAAAAGATCGAAAGAAAGCGTCGGTGCCCTTTTACAAATCAAATGTTGTCGTCTGTTGCTGTACAATTTGAACACAATCAGTGTACTGTTACAGCTTACCATCCTGGCTATTTGAATGTAAGAGACGAAAAGTATAAAGTATATCTCCATATAATAGTCAATGTGCACAATTCTTGTAAGAGCACACCTCGCTTTTTCTCCAAATCGGTTTTATTTAGCCATCCAAACAACATAAATGCTCAGTTATTTGTACTATATGCACAAGTAACTGAGCATTTATGCTATGTTGAGAATAAAATTATAGGCGATAAATACCATTTACAGGTAAAACTCAAATATCATACTTCTTTTAACCAAAATAACTCTCCCATGCGCAGATATTTTTATGTGCGCAGACGAAGACCACATAACACTTTCAAGAGTTCTACATCAATCGACGCACGCAGAACTTGAGCAAGCTTGTCATATTCTGTCTGACGATTGAAAGATATATGAAACGGGGAAGAGCCGAATGACAGAGAGCGTCGTTCGGAGAGAGCCGAAAGGATAGCTACTCTGAAATTATCATTCTCAAAGAGCCCATGGAGATAGCAACCTGCACACCAGCCATCGACACTGAGTAGGCCATCACTATCTTGATCCACCTTGAAAGCAATACTCGTTTGATCGTCATGTAAGATATCAAGGCGTTGTGTACGACCCAGGTGAATTTGATAGGCTTGAAAACGCTGCTCTTCTAACTGAGCAAAGAGGCCACGCATTGAGGCTGGATCAAGTTGGCTCCAGCAACGTTGCGTCGTTTTCTCTGCCAACGCTACAAAGAAGGTCTCTACAGGCAACAGACCCAAACCAGGTTCAACTGTATTTCCCGCACCTTCAACACCCTCCTGATCATGGACACGCTCACCCAACATCTGATAGCCACCACAGATACCTAATATGGCACTGCCGGCCTGGACACAATGACGAATATGCTGGACCAGATCTTTTTGCCAGAGCCAGGCCAGATCATGCAACGTATTTTTTGTGCCCGGTATAATAATCAGGTCGGGCCGAGGCGGAAACTCGACGACACTGGCCGCAAAGCACAAGCGGACGCGAGGATCAGCGGCCAGGGCATCAAACTCGTCATAGTTGCTCAGATAAGGCAGGCGCACCACGACAATCTCTAGCAGGTCGGTATCTAGTTGAATAGATGAAGCTAAGATTGCCGCCGTTCCTTCATCAAGCGCCACGACATCCTCTTCAGCGATTCGAATATCACGAAAAAAGGGCACTGTCCCTAGCACAGGAAGACCACTACGCTCAGCTAGCAGCTTCTCACCGTCGCGCCAGAGAGCCAGATCACCACGAAATTTATTGACAACGAGGGCTTTTACACGTTCACGATCAGCAGGCTCAAGTAACATGAGTGTCCCAAGTAGTGAGGCAAAAATGCCGCCGCGATCAATATCACCCACTAAGAGGACCGGAGCATCGGCCAGTTGCGCGACCCGCATATTGACCAGATCATAGTGCGCAAGATTCAACTCGACCGGGCTGCCAGCACCCTCAATGATCACCAGATCAAACTCGGCCCGCAACGTTGCCAGTGCACTTTCAACTATTGAGACCATGCTAGAGCGATTACGATAGTACTCACGAGCCTCCATGGCAGCAAGCGGGCGCCCCATAACAATTACCTGGCTGCGCGAATCGCCTTCGGGCTTCAGCAAGATCGGATTCATTTCTACGGTTGGCTCGATACCAGCAGCCTCAGCCTGAACCACCTGCGCACGCCCTATCTCGCCACCACTGCGCGTTACCCACGAATTAAGCGCCATATTCTGCGCCTTAAAGGGGGCCACACGCCAACCATCCTGCGCAAAGATGCGACACAGTCCAGCTACCAGTGTACTTTTCCCTACAGTAGAGGCCGTTCCTTGAATCATCAACGTTTTTGCCTGTTTCGTCATGCGAGTAATGCCTCCGGCAATAAAGCAAGTAAACGCGACCATTCATGAGCGGGACGCGTGGCAATCCGTATAAATTGAGGCAGACCGAAAGAAGCACAATCACGTACGAGCATCTTCTGGTACAAAAGTTTCTGCCGCACCAGCCGAGCATCTGCTACCCCAACTAAACAAAAATGAGTTCGCGATGGTACAAGATGCAGTTGAGCCTGTTGCAATGCCGCAAAGAAAGCCAGACGTTCATGAGCCAACATTGCTAATGTTCTGCTCAGATGTTCGCGATCCATCAGCGCAGCGATACCAGCAACCTGTGCCAACTCACTTACATTCCAGGGTGGCAGTTGAGAAGTCAAACGCTCTATAGTCTCAGGAGACCCTATGCTATACCCCAGACGCACTCCCGCCAACGCGAAATCCTTTGTGAGTGAACGCAATACGACGATTGACGACCCTCCATCGGTCTGATCGGATTGTAGCAGTTCAATAGCTGAAAACGTCTCATGCGGCCAGATAAAGTGTTTATATGACTCATCCACAATCAGCATGGCATCTATCGCATAACACGCTTTGGCTATAAGAAGTGCCTCACTTTTGTTCAGCCAGATGCCTGTGGGATTGTTGGGATTACAGAGCCAGACCAGTTGCGGCCGCTCAGACTGTAGCCAGCTTAACAGTGTATCAAAAGGATGTCGAAAGCCGTTATCTGACTGCGCTTGCAGCTCGCTTACCAGCGCTCCTGCGGCCTGGGAAGCTGCACGATATTCGCCAAACGTTGGACCTATAATGGCGGCTTTCGCTCCTGGTTTCAGAAACGTACGCGCAATGGCCCAGATGAGTTCGCTTGCACCGTTGCCACATACAAGTGATTCAAGCGGGAGATCTGTTTCTGATAATTCATACTGCAGGATTGTCTGACGTAATCGCAAACATTCGCGATCAGGATAACGGTCGAGGATAGCATTGGCAATCGCAGCGTAAACATGTGATGAGGGTCCATAGGGATTGGCATTGACGCTAAAATCAAGTATTTCGTCGGGATTCAGATTTAGACGCGCCAGTTCCCCAAAGTCCAGCGCACCGTGCACGGCTCGCTCCGCTTTATTATTCATGCCAGCCCTCTATAGAGCGCTTTATAAAAGACGGTTAACATAATGGCAATACCTCCAACATACCAGACCATCCGTTCGGCGCGTTTGATGTCTGCAGGTATGATGGTTTTTTCGCGGTCGCCCAATGTATAGTAATCAACCTTTTCTAGTTGCACGCCGAGGGCACCAGCCGCCGCAGCCATTGGGTGACCTGCATTTGGACTGGCGGTCTTATGGGCATCTCTTAACCAGATATACATGGCCCGGTTGCTATCTCCGCCATAAAGTGGCGCACTGGCGCTGATAAGCAATGCAGTCAGGCGGGCAGGCACCCAGTTAAGCAGATCATCGAGACGGGCAGCAGGCTTGCCCAGGTATTCGTAGCACCCATGGTAGCCGATCATGGAGTCGAATGTATTACACAAACGATACATAGCCGCGCCGGGTAAGCCGAAGAGGGCATAGAAAAATAGTGGCGCCACTATCGAATCGCTCAGGTTCTCAGCTAATGATTCAATTGCGGCAGCGGCAATAAGCTCAGCATTGAGCTGAGAACGATCTCGGCTCACCAGACTTTGCAGTGCCTGACGAGCTACAGATATGTCGTTTTGTACTAAGGCTATGCGCACCTGCTTGCCAGCATCTGCAAGCATACGCAAGGCAAAAAAAGGCTTGAGGCTACTACCTTCAAGGCAGGCGTAGAGCATGCCGGCGCCGACATTGCCCAGGCGATGGCGTGTGGATACTGCAATTTGCCGAGCAAGCTTATGCATGAGTGTACTAGGAAGTAAAACACAGCCGTTTGCTACTAACAGCATAAGACCACCATAGTAAAGCTGGGCACGCTGACTCTGAGGGGTGCGCTGCTCTAGAAGCTGAATGAGCTTTCCGTACCAGACAACAGGATGCCACGTTGCAGGTGGCTCACCGACGATATCTAGAGCAAACGCAACCAGAACGGCCAATCCGCCAGCCCACGAGAGCGATCTTCCCTCTCTCCATCGCTTTATTGGAATACTTCTTTCCATCCGTTAGACAGTCGCAGAACAATAGTCAGGAAGTGCGCCAGCAAACTTGTCGGGATGGATGATCTGAGCAACACAGCGTAATCCTTCAACCAGCCGTGGTCCTGGACGCTGCATGATATCTGTATTGATGTGATACACATGGTGCGTCTTGACAGCCTCGATATTGGCCCAGTTGGCACGTTTATAGACGTTCTCCGCCTTCCCTCCATACATGGGATCTTCCGTCAAAATTATATATTGTGGATTAGCGGCGATGACCGACTCATCAGTTACCTGTGGATAGCCGCTGTTAGCACTATTGGTGTGGAAAATGTTGCTGGCATTCGCATCTTGCAGCATCTGATCACCGAACGAGCCACCACCAAAGACATAGGGCTTTCCCGGTGTACTATAATCGACCTCAAGCAGCACTTTTGTAAAGGGAGTCCCTTTTACTGCCGCTTTGACTTGATCCACCTGTTGCTGCAGTTGCTGGACCAGCGTTTGCGCAATATCCTGCGTATAGGTCAAGCGCCCAATCAACAAAATTTGCTGCAACGTCTGCTCAAAGTCCGCTGGCGGTAGGTCGACCACATGAATATTCAGTTTTGACAGTTGGGCATCATAATTTTTAGTCAGGCCACCAGTACTTAACACCAGATCTGGCTTGAGCGCCACAATCTGTTCGATGTTCACCACTCCATTGGGATCGGAGACCTTTTTGATTGAGGCAAGATCGGGCGGATAGTTCGTGTAAGCATCCACACCGATTACCTTGCTCTGCAACTTTAGAGCACCTACAATTTCGCTCATACTAGCTGCTAATGTCACAATACGTTGCGGAGCAGTTTTTGGGAAAGAAATTGGTGTCCCATACACATCTAGTGCGGGGGCCGTGGGAACTGCGCTCACCGGAGTACTCTGGCTCGGTTGTGGGCTGGCCGTTTGTCCACAAGCAACCAGAAGCAGGCATAGGACGAGAAATAAAAACACAAAAAAACGGATGACGTGAGTGTGCATTCGGTTGTCTCCTTCTAAGTCAATAGCAGGAACGCCCGTTGTCACCTCGCGTGAAATAGAGACCAACCAAAGACAAAGCGATGGGACCTTAAAAATTATAAGGTGCCCTGGATACCTTGGATAGCCCGTTCCTTTTACGCGAAGGATCGTGAGCATAATGCACCAGGCAGGTCCCCTGACTTCTAGCGCCAAAACACTCATCTCGCGCACTTAAAATAAGATAGCAACGTGGAGACAAGTAAGTACAACGCCAGTTACAGTAGCGCGACTGCGCCGGATTTACACCGGCTTCTCCTATTGCAGTTTCACGAGATTTTTAGATCCCGTGTGTATGTTTTCCCTCTACAGATCCCTGGAGCTAATGGCTCTCACAGCCCACAAGAAGGTACAAAAACTGCTCCGCCGGGACAGACAATCCCGGTCACCTGATAACAAACTGTAAGATTGTTCTAACCAATACGTAGTATACGAACATGGATATTTCGATGTCAATGAACAACAGGTACATCTCATAGTGTCGCTTCCTCGTGAAGCCGCTTGATATCTATCCCTAAACCAGCTACCATCAGATAGACATGTGTAGCCGCAACAGCAATACGCTGATTGACCAGACCCAGGATATCACGATAGACACGACCAAGCGCATACGCCGGTACAATACCCAGGCCCACTTCATTGGTTACAATGATTAGCGTCTTCCCCACACTTAATGTAGAGGACGCTTGCAATAGAGCATCCACCTCGCTTAAAACATTATCATAGTGTAGCGCACTGATTGCGGCATCATCGAGCACACCTTGCTGTGAAAAGAGCCAGTTTGCCAGCCAGGTAGTCATACAATCGAGAAGCAGGACATCAGCATTTATAGCTGCCTGCCGCACAGCATCAGCAAGATAAAGCGGCTCTTCAATAGTATGCCACGAAGCCGGGCGAGTGGCCTGATGACGCGCGATTCTATCACGCATATCCTCGTCACCCGCCACAGCGGTTGCAATAAAAGCCACGCTACGCCGACTATTTAGCGCCAGCTTTTCAGCAAACGTACTCTTACCACTCCTCGCCCCACCAAGCACAAGCACCAGGCGCGGAGGAGACAGAGCAGCAGTTGGCGCAGAAAACATATCTTGATCATTCATATTAATAGTGTAGTTTCACCTTTATAACAGTAAAGATCACCAGCATTGTAACTTCCGTGATTTCAGCAATAGTACCATAGATATCACCGGTCAGGCCACCCAGATGATGAGTAGCCCAGATACCGATGAGTACAGCAACCAGAGTACCAGAAATCCATAGCACGAGGCCGACAACATGAGCTAGCAACAAAGCCACGACAAGCGAGAAGAGGGCAGCAACAAGCAAGCGCCGCAAGGATACAGTCTGGCGAAAAGCCGCTCCCAGGCCAGCAGGACGCGCACAGGGAAACTGGCGTACCGCCATCACCATTGCCCAACGAGACACGGGCAAAATCGTTAGCAGGGCCCAGGATAACAGATGCAGATCCAGGCTGGCAAAAATGGCAAACTTGAGCAGCAAGAGACATACACCACCCAGGACGCCAAAGCTACCCACACGGCTATCACGCATAATCTCTAGCTTACGTTCGCGTCCAACGCCGCCAAAGATACCATCACAGGTATCCATCAAGCCATCCAGATGCAAACCACCCGTGAGAAAGACTTGAACAATCACTAGCAGGGCCGCCAGGACAAGCTGCGGTACATAGGAGCCTAGCGCGAACGGCACGATTGAAAGTAGAAGTGCTAGCAGGAGACCAACAAGCGGGAAATATGCACTGCCCAATATAAGACGCGGAGTAGCACTCTCCGTCTGAAAAAGTTGCACGCTACCCGGAATTGGCACGGTTGAGAGAAAACGTATAGCAGCGACCAACTCTTTATATTGATCAAGCAACCAGAGAGACCCGTATGCCTTACGCGACAGACGCATTGGCGCAGGTGAAACAGGAGGAATATAACTAGATTCGTCAAACATGTTGCGATGATCCTTCTGCTGACGATTGATTGGTTGTGGAAGGCTCCTCTTGACAAACAGACACAGCAAGAGACGAAGAGTGCAGGTTAAGAGTCACGAGGCTCACAGTATCATGAACAGGCTCATCACTCAGCACAAAATCAAGGGCGCTGAGCGAGCCAGGATCAACCCGAAATTGCCATTGACGCTCGAAAGGCACCATAAGCAAATAACAAAGTAACGCTCTGAGAACACCCGCATGACTAACCAACACGATATCCCCAGTCCCCGATTTCGCCGCATGCACAAGCTCTAAAAATGCATCCTGCACACGCTGTACAAACAGCGAAAATTGCTCGCCACCTGGCGGTGAATAGTGAAAAGGATCAGTAAAGAACCCGAGGTCATGCTTAAAATGCTCAGCGATATATGGATAGGTCAAGCCCTCCCAGAGACCAAAGGAGAGCTCACGCCACAGTGGAGAAATATTTAGAGAAACAGCGTGCCTCTGCCGCCCGGCAATAATTTCTGCCGTCCGGCTGGCCCGAACCAGATCACTGCTGTAAATCGTTGTAATAGGTGCTAGACTAAGCGCATCGGCAAGCCAACGCGCTTGTACTTCCCCCACAGCAGAAAGAGGCACATCGCTATGACCAAAAAAACGCTGCTCCTGATTCCATTGCGTCGTGCCGTGCCGTACCAACCAGAGCCTCTGCACCACTGGAGCATCCCCAACTTCCTCAGCCATCTTTATTCTTTGTATTGCCATTGCGCCCTTCATTTCAGACTATAAGAAATACAGCCAGGATAATCCTGTTCTATTAAGGAAAACCACTCGATAATAGTGTATTCAAAATAGTCAAATTGCGCCAGGGAGACAAAGAGCATGCTGAAGTACCAGCCTTATTCTGCGATCTTTTCTACTCACGAACAAGCATGCCGTTTTTTACACAGGATTGTAAAAATAGGAATTATTGCTCATTAAAAGTATTTGCAGGTTAAGATTTGAAAACCAATAACAGTACATTTATCTACGTAAATGCGAAACGTAAAAGCTTTAGCAGAAGAGCGTGTTAATATGTATACAAGGTCATCGATACACAAGGTGCAATGCAGCGCTTCTCTATAAAACACAGAGAGACAAGTAGGGCCTTACATTGTAGCGCCAACAGTATCAGATTACTTTTGTTACAGGTAATATCGTCCGCTTTCCCTGGAAAGCTAAAGCTTGCAACATAACGTCACAGATGTTTTGGAAGCAGCATTATTACAGCATTAAAGACGAGACCTACCATGTTAATCGAAAGAGGTTATAGGAAAAAATGCTTACAAAACCACAACCGAGTACAAAATCAGTTGGAACATCAATGTACTCGCCAAAGAAGGGCGGCATCTCACCACTCGTATTTATTGGTGTCGGTGTAACGCTTGTCCTCGCAATCATTGGTGTCGGTGTATTTGTCGTAGCACCCCACCTCGCTTCACACGCAGCGGACCCTGTTGTACCGAATCCTAATTGTACAGTGATCGTGCCACCCAATCCCCTCACGGCAACAGGACTGGCAACACCCTATCAACTCGTTGCCACCGATCCAGCAGCTGGGCCATGTAACGAGGCCAATGCTAACCAATCAGCGTTCGTCCAGGCTGTTATTCTTGACCCAGCCACAGGAGCCTTATCCTCCTACGAGCCACTAGTGATTGACCAGGGGACACAACCTGCGATAGCTCCTGTCATGCCAACACTTCCTGCAAATGCCGTCGTTGGTATCTGGTTTGGTGACAACGGTACTGCATTGACCTTGAAAAAGAACGCGCAATTGGGTGGCAAAGCCAAGGCTGCCCAGATGCAAAGAACAAGGAAGACCCTCAGAGGTGCCACCAATGGCAACTGTGTCAATGGTACTGCCAACTCTCCTTTTGGACAGTTTGCCTATTGTAACGCTCCCAATTTCTTCCAGGCCGCAAACAAACTGATAGCCGCAGGGAAAATTACGATTCCAGCACTCGGCGTGAGTCCAGTAAACCAACAGGCCTGCCCGACCACACGTGATTTCGCTATTGTAGACATGGACCAAAGTGATAATGTCCAGACACAATATCTTGCTAATGCCCAAGGCCAGATCGCTCAGTTGAACGTCGATAACCAGGCCAAGTTAGCTGGTGCCACAACCTTAGGCAATCCTAGTGATAATGCTCTGGTGACCAAGATTCTTGATCCGGCTCTCGGCTGCACGCCCTTTACTATCACTGACCAGGTTAACCCAACAGTCCCAACTGCAACTCTGGCGACAGATGAACTTGCGGCCGCTGCTAATCAGGCCGCTAATCCGCAAACTCCCTTCGCATTAATACCTGCTGGTGATCCGATGGTACTTATAAATGCTGCACAAAGCCTGACCAAAACTAACTTATATCGCATAGGCGTGGACCAGAAACCTGCAGCTACACTCAATGATGCCAATACAACAACCTATTGCACCAACCTGGTCAATATCAGCCTTCCACGTTTAATCCTGGATAAGGCTATGTCCAATTTCGCAAATCTTCCATCGCCAGATGGCGGCGCTACGGCGAACAGTCTGTTTACCTTCCTGGCAAACCGCATGAATGCGACCTTTGCTGATGGCGGTTTGAACTGTGTGGGCTTGCTCAAAATCCAGAATCCTATCACTCTGACAACTAACAATGGTATAGTCACTGACGCTATGATTGTTACCGCACCCGTAGCGGCAACCACTGCTGCTGGTGGCACTACAACCACCGGGACGACTACTACTGGTACTACAACCACGACAGCCAACACTGCGACTGGTGCAGTTAACGCTATTCTGGATACCAATGCTGGCACCGCTCAGGTCTCGCCCAATATCAATATCGCGAACTTCGCAAAC
>Ga0302321_100003318_pt1 | contig 13811 bp, 9 predicted proteins | sample Fen_T0_1_FD_202505 | JGI IMG/M metagenome (GOLD analysis project Ga0302321, IMG submission 202505) | Peat permafrost microbial communities from Stordalen Mire near Abisko, Sweden - Fen_T0_1 | ecosystem: Environmental > Terrestrial > Soil > Wetlands > Permafrost | place: Sweden: Abisko...
GACCGGAGGGTGCTCCAGGAGCAGCACGGTGTCCGGGGCGCGGCCCGCGACGACGTCCTCGTGGAGGTCGCGCTGCAGCTGCCAGGCCCGCTCGTAGTCCACCCGCTCGACCGGCTGCGCATCGAGGCCGAGGCGCAGCAGCCGCAGCTCGGACCCGGGATCGGTGTCGGACACGGCCTCAGCCTACGTTCACGGTCGGGGATCCCGCCGGACCGGTGCCGTCGGGCTCCCCGGTGCGGCCCGGCTCGGGCCACCGCTGGCTCGACAGGTGCCGGATGAGCCCGGTGAGGGACGCCCGCAGCGCCGGGACGTCGTCCACGCCGCCGGTGAAGAAGCCCTCCGCAACCGCCACGTCGCCGGCGCGCAGGCAGGTCGCGCGGCCGGAGGCGGTGAGCGTGACGACGACGCGGCGCCGGTCGGCGTCGTCCCGGCGGCGCTCGACGTAGCCGGACCGTTCGAGCCGCTCGACCGTCCGGCTCATGGTCTGGTCCTCGACCTGGACGGCGGACGCCAGCTCCCGCTGGGTCGCCGGACCGCCCAGCAGCACGTGCAGGACGGCGATGCTGGCGTGGTTGAGGTCCCACTGGGCCAGATGGGAGTTCCACTCGTGCTCCACCAGGCGCGCCGCCGCCGACAGCAGGCGGCCCGTCGCCCAGTGGTCCAGCTCGTCCATCCCCCCACGGTACGCGTCCGGCGTGTCGGGCTCCGACTTGCCTCCGGCGGGCTTCCGCGCCAAGGTGTGGCCATCGTTCAGCAGGCTGACCAATAGCTGCCCCAGATCCTCCGGGAGATCACGTGAGTACCGACCGGCCCTCCCCGAAAGCCCCCGTGTCCGCCCGGGTCCTGGCCTCGAAGGTGCGCTGGCTCGTCCCCGCGCTCCTGCTGGTGGCCTGGCTGGTGGTCGGCGGTGGCGGCGGGCCGTACTCGGGCAAGCTGTCCGAGGTGCAGAAGAACGACTCGTCGTCGTTCCTGCCCGCGGACGCCGAGTCGACCAAGGTCTCGGACCTGCAGAAGAAGTTCACCACCCAGCAGACCTTCCCGGCGTTCGTGCTGCTGGAGAGCGACCGGGCCCTGACGCCGGCCCAACTGTCGGCGTTCGGCGCCTTCGCACAGCGGATCCCGGCGGTCGAGATCCCGGTGACCGGGCATCCCGCGGTGAAGGTCGGCGACTTCCTCGTGGCCGGCCCGGTGCCCGTCGTCCCGTCGCAGGACGGCAAGGCGGTGCTGGCGCTGGTCAACTACCGGGTCAGCGAGGTGGGCAGCACCCTGGCGGACGGCAAGAGCCCGCTGCAGCGGTCCGTGGAGGAGATCCGTGCCGCGGACGCGAGCCTCGCCGCGGACGGCGCCCGGATCTACGTGGCCGGGCCGGCCGGCCTCATCGCCGACCTGGTCAAGGCGTTCGGCGGGATCGACGGCATCCTGCTCGTGGTCGCGCTGATCGCGGTCCTGCTCATCCTGCTCGTCGTCTACCGCAGCCCGTTCGTGCCGATCGTCGTGCTGCTGTCGGTCGCCTTCGCGTTCACGCTGGCCGCGGGGCTGGTGTACGTGCTGGCGAAGAACGACGTCATCACCCTCGACGGGCAGGCGCAGGGCATCCTGTCGATCCTCGTCATCGGCGCGGCGACGGACTACGCGCTGCTGCTGGTCTCGCGCTACCGGGAGGAACTGCGCCGGCACGACGACCGGTACGAGGCGATGTGGCTGGCGTGGCGGCGCGCGGTGGAGCCGATCGGCGCCTCCGCCGCGACGGTGATCATCGGCCTGCTCTGCCTGCTGCTCAGCAACCTCAGCCAGACGCGCGGCCTCGGCCCGGTCGGCGCGATCGGGATCGCGTCCGCCCTGCTCGCCGCGATGACCATGCTGCCGGCCGCGTTGCTGCTGCCGGGGCCGGTGCTGTCGGTGCTCGGGGCCGGGCTGCTGGCGGCGGGCGGCGGGCTGGCCGCGTCCGGCAAGACCACCGTCGGGCTCGCGCTGGCGGTGCCCGCACTGGGCCTGGGCGCGCTCGGGGTGTGGATCAACGTGCGCGACGTGCGCCGGCGCCGCCGGGAGCGGGCCGCCGAGGGGTCCGGGCACGAGGCGGGACGCTGGCTGTTCTGGCCCGTCGTCCCGCACGTGGGCAGCGTCGGGCCGGAGAGCCGGGGGATCTGGGCCAACGTCGCCGGGTTCGTCGGGCGCCACCCGCGCCGCGCCTGGGTGGCGACGGGCATCGTCCTGCTGGCGCTCGCCGCGTTCGTGCCGACCTTCAACCAGCGCGGGGTGACCACCGCCGACACCTTCCTCACGACCGTGGAGTCCGTGACCGGCGGCGACGCGCTCACCCGGCACTTCCCCGGCGGTTCGGGCAACCCGACGATCGTCGTCGGGCCGGCCGACCGGGCCGCCGACCTCCTCGCCGCGGTCAAGGGGACCCCGGGCGTCGCCGCCGTGGCCGTCACGACCGACGCCCCGGCCGGCTCGCCGCAGGCGGCGAGCGCGCCCCCGAAGACTGTCGACGGCCTGGTGGAGCTGCAGGCGACCCTCTCCGACAACGCCGACAGCCCGGCGGCCGACGACACCGTCGTCCGGCTGCGGACGTCGCTCGACGCGATCAGCAAGGACGCGCTGGTCGGCGGGCAGACGGCGGCCAACGTGGACTTCCGGGACCTGGCGAACGAGGACCAGCGCACCATCATCCCGGTGGTGCTGGCCGTGATCTTCGTGGTGCTCGCGCTGCTGCTGCGGGCGCTGGTGGCGCCGCTGGTGCTGCTCCTGGCGAACGTGCTCTCGTTCGCGGCGACGCTCGGGGCCTCCGCGGTCGTCTTCAACCACGTCTTCCACTTCCCGGGGTCCAACCCGGGGATCGCGCTGTACGGGTTCGTGTTCCTGGTGGCGCTCGGGATCGACTACTCGATCTTCCTGATGACCCGGGTCCGGGAGGAGTCGATCCGGCAGGGCACCCGGCCGGGCATCCTGGCGGGCCTGTCCGTGACCGGCGGCGTGATCACCAGCGCGGGGATCGTGCTGGCGGCGACGTTCGCGGCGCTGGGCGTCGTCCCGATCCTCTTCCTGGCCCAGGTGGCGTTCATCGTGGCGTTCGGTGTCCTGCTGGACACCCTCGTCGTCCGGACGCTGCTGGTGCCGGCCATCGCCTACGAGCTGGGCCGGCGCACGTGGCTGCCGAGCCGCCTCGGGCGGGTGGACGGGCCGGCTCCGGAGTCGGCTCCGGCGTCGGTGTCGTCGGGCGACGACGGCGGCGGCGACGGCGAGGTGTCCGGGGCCGGCGGGTCGGCCGAATCCGCGGGCACCGGCGCCGCCCGACCGTGAGACTGGCGCCATGACGCTCCGGGTCGCGCTCATCGGGTACGGGTCGGCGGGGCGGGGGATCCACGCGCCGCTCCTGCGGGCGGCAGGGGTCGCGCCGTCCGTGGTGGCGACGGCGTCGCCCGAGCGGATGACGCAGGTCCGCGCGGACCTGCCGGACGCCGACGTCGTCCCCGACCTGGACGCCGCGCTCGCGACCCGGCCCGACCTCGCCGTCCTGGCGACGCCGTCGGGGGCGCACGCCGAGCAGGCGCTTGCGTGCGTCGCGGCGGGGGTGCCCGTCGTCGTGGACAAGCCGCTCGCCGTGGACGCCGCCTCCGCCCGGCAGGTCGTGGCCGCGGCCGAGGCGGCGGGCGTGCCGCTCACCGTCTTCCAGAACCGGCGCTGGGACGCCGAGAACCTCACCCTCGCCCGGGTCCTGGCCGACGGCCAGCTGGGCACGGTGCACCGGTTCGAGCGGCGGTGGGAGCGCTGGCGGCCGGTTCCCAAGGCGCGCTGGCGCGAGCGCGCGACGGCGGCGGAGGGCGGCGGCCTGCTGCTGGACCTCGGTCCGCACGTGATCGACGCGGCGCTGCTGCTGTTCGGGCGGGCGGGGTCCGTCTACGCCGAGACCGCGGCCCGGACGACGACCGCGGAGGACGACGTCTTCGTCTCCCTCGTCCATGAAGGCACCGGGGTGCGCAGCCACCTGACGCTGGGCTCCGTGGTGGGTGCCCCCGGACCGCGCACCCGCGTGCTCGGCAGCCGCGCCGCGTACGTCGCGACCGAACTGCCGGGGGAGCCGGCGGTGTTCGAGGGCTTCGCCGACGCGCCGGGCCACTGCGGCTGGCTCGTGGCGGGCGACAAGCGCCGGCCGGTGCCGCGGGCACCCGGTTCGGCCGAGGACTTCTACGCCGCGGTCGTCGCGGCCCTGGCGCTGCCGGCCGGGGAGCCGGGCGCGCGGGCGGCGGCACTGCCGGTCGACCCGTGGGACGCCGTCCACGTGGCCGAGGTGATCGACGCGGCCCGCCTCAGCGCCGCCGAGGGACGCCGCGTGTCCCTCGGCCCGCTCGCTCCGTGATCATGCACGGTCGAACCGGCAGCGCTCGTCGTGGCAACCGGGTCGAACGCGACTTTGAACAGTTCTGGTGCTCGCAACACCGGTTCGGCGATGTTCAACCGTGCATGGTCACCGCGGGGAGTCGGCGGGTGGGGAGCCGGGTCTCCACCGCTTCGCCGGTGGTCGGGTCGCGTTCCACGACGTAGGCGCCGGCCCCCGGGCGCTCGGCGACCGCTTCGACCAGTTCGGTGCCTCGATACACCAGCCCGACGCCGTCGTCCGTGCAGTAGGTGCGTGGCAGGACGCCGTCGGCGACGAGGCGGTGGACGAGGGGGCGACGTCGTGCCTCGGAGTCGTAGTGGACGCCGTTGCCCCACGGGAGCAGCCCGAGCCCGTCGGTCACCGCGCGCAGCTCGGGACCGAAGGAGTCGGTCGTGCCGCCGGCGTGCCAGCAGATCGAGCCGGCGCTGACCCCGGCCAGCACCACGCCGGCCGCCCACGCGCGGCGCAGGACGTCGTCCAGCCCGTGCACCCGCCACACCGCCAGCAGGTTCGCCACGGAGCCGCCCCACACCCAGACGACGTCGTGGTCGAGGACGAGCGCCTCGGGGTCGGGGTGGTTAGGCATCGGGAAGAGGTGCAGGTGCTCGGAGGCTACCCCGACGGCGCGGCTGGCCTCGTCGATCTCGGCGGCGAGGTGGCGGGGGTCGCCGCTGGCCGTGCCGAGGAACAGGACCCGCGGCGCCCGGCCCTGCACGCCCGACAGCTCGATCGCGTGATGCACGAGCGCGCCCAGGTCGAAGCGGCGGCGCCCCTCGGCGTTGGCGGCGACCCCGCCCGAGGTGGCGAGGATCGTCGGGGCGTCAGCGGGCACCGGAGACCTCCAGCGGCGGGCGGGGCGGGACGGTGTGGCCGAGGTGGCGCAGGACGGCGTCGGCGGCGCGCCGACCGGAGACGAGCGCCCCCTGCTGGGATGCGGTGTCGCGATGGTCGCCGGCGACGAACAGCCCGTCGCCGAGCTCGACCGGCTGCCGGGCGACCAGCGGCGCCGGCATCGCGGTGAGGGCCCGGGGGATCGCGTGGGTGGCGAGCAGCCCCCAGCCCGCGGTGCTCGTGCCGTGGACGAGCGCCAGCTGGTGGCGGACGGCGGTCTCGGTGGCCTGGTCGCCGGCGGCTCCGAGGACGGTCGTCGCGACGAGTGCCCGCGTGTCGGAGCGGTAGCTCGGGGCACCGTGGCTGATCACCACGCTGTTGACGACCGGACCGCGGTGGTCGGCGTCGACGTGGAGCGCGCCGGAGGCGGTCGGCGGGACCTCCGCCACGTGCCAGAACGTCGTCAGTCCGTGCATCGCCGGGACCGGCAGGCCGGTGAGGGCCGCCGTCCCGTCCGGGTCGGCGGCGACGACGACCGCCCGGGCGGTGATCGTGCCGCCCGCCGTGGCCACCTGCCGGCCCTCCGGCCCGCCGGCGACCGCCGTGACCTGCACGCCGAGGTGCACCACCCCGGCGGGCAGACCGGCGGCCAGCTGGTCGGGCAGGGCCTGCATGCCGGCGCGCGGCAGGGACGGCCGGCCGCGCACGAACGACCTCAGGAGCAGCTCCACGAAGCGGCGCGACGTGGTTCCGTCGCGTTCCGCGAGCACGCCGGCCAGGAACGGTTCGAGGACGCCGTGCCGCAGCGGGCCGGTCAGCCCTCGCCGGTCGAGGGCGCGCCCCCACGGCTCGTCGGGCGCCGAGAGCAGCTCGGCCGGGTCGGCGCGGGCGGCCCTTAGCGCCCACCGCCCGAATCCGGGCAGCTCGCGCAGGACCCCGGTGCGGGGCAGGTCGGCGAGGACGCGCGGCCACTCGGTGACCGACGTCCGGCGCGGGTCCGCGAGGAACCGACGGCCGCCCCCGGACGCCACCACGACGCCGGCCGGCAGCGGCTGCAGGCCGAGCGCGGGGAGGTCGACGAGGCGGCGCACCTCGGGGTAGTAGGGGTTCAGCAGCTGGAAGCCGCGGTCGAGGCGGAAGCCGTCGACCCGGTCCGTGCGGACCCGGCCGCCGACGCCGTCCGCCGCCTCCACCACGACGACGTCGACCTGCTGCGCGTGCAGCCGCAGCGCGCACGCCAGCCCGGCCAGGCCGGCGCCCACGACGACGACGTCGGCGCGGCGGGGGAGCGGTCGTGCTGGCAGGTCCGGCATGACCACGGACGGTACCCGGGGGCACCGACAAGGGCGAGCGAAGCTCCGGGTCGCTGCCGGTGCCTGTGGACAACGCGAACGCGTTTCGTCCGGATCGTGCAGGCTGTGATCGTGAACGGGACAGGGGGAACGGGGCGGGCCGGTGGTGACGACGAGGCCGGCGGCACGGGCGCGGGCGGCGTCCCGCACGTGCCGGGCCTGCGCCTGCTGCGGCTGCTGGGGGCGGGTGGCCAGGCGGAGGTCTGGCTCGCCGACGACCTGGCGTCCGGGGAGCAGGTCGCCGTCAAGATCGGGCGCGACCGCGCGACGGCGCTGCCCCAGGGCCCGCCGGTGCTCGACCCGGGTGCGGTCGACGCCGGTGCCGGGGAGGCCGCCGACGGCGGGTCGGGTGCCGACGGCGGGTCGGGTGCCGACGGCGGGTCGCCGGCCGATCGGCTCGCCCGGGAGGTGGCGGTGCTGCGCCGGATCGACCATCCGCACGTGGTGCGCCTTCGCCGGGTGGTCGACCTGCCCGGCGGCGCGCGGGCACTCGTGCTCGACCATGCGGCGGGCGGCAGCCTGGAGGCCGTCGTACGGGCGCGCGGCCCACTGGAGCCGGCGGAGGCGTGCACGCTCGTGGTGCCGCTGGCCCGGACGCTCGCCGAGCTGCACGGGCGGGGGCTGGTCCACGGCGACCTGTCGCCCTCCAACGTGCTGTTCACGGCCGACGGCCGGCCGCTCGTCGCGGATCTGGGGTGCGCGCTGGTCCTCGGGGAGCAGGCTGAGCAGCGGTGGGGGAGCGACGGCTACGCCGACCCGGCGGCGACCGGCCGCCCCGCCGCGGCGGACGACGTGCACGCGCTCGGAGCGCTCCTGCGGTTCGCCCTCACCGGCACGCCCGTGCCGTCGGGCGGCGGGGGCGGCGATGGGCAGGGCGGCGACGGGCAGGGCGGCGACGGGCAGGGCGGCGACGGGCAGGGCGGCGACGGGCAGGGCGGAGGCGGCGACGCCCTGGCGGTCCTGCTGGCCGTGGCGGACCGGTGCACCGCGTCGGACCCGCTGGTCCGTCCGGACCTGGCCGCCGTCGCGCGGGACACGCTGGCCGAGGTGCGGCCCGCCCCGATCCGGCTGGTCGGGCCGGCCGCCGGCGCCGGGCACGGTCCCGATCCCGGGGTCGGTGCGGCGTCCCGGCCGGACCCTGCGCCGCCGGTACGCCCGGCCGCCCCGGCGCGGCCCCGGTTCGACGCCCTGCTCGGCCCGGCGCCCGCGGGCGACGGGCTGCCGGCGGCGCCGCGTGCGGTGATCGTGCGGATCGAGGGTCCGGTGCGGCGTCCGCGCTCGGCGAGCGAGGCCGGCTGGACGCGCGCGCCGGGCGCACCGACGGCCGCCCTGACCCCGCGCGACCTGCCGGTCACCACGGCGATCACGCGGCCACGGGCCGTCGCGGGCACGACCGGCCCGGGGCTGGTGCGGTCGGGATCGACGGGGTCGGCACGAACAGGATCGGCGCGAACAGGACCGGCGCGAACGGGATCGGCCCGCTCGGGGTCGCCCGGCTCGCGGTCGCCGGCGTCGCCGTCGGCGGGTGACCTGCGGCGCCGACCGCAGCGCGCCTTCCGCGCGGGAGCGGCGGGGGCGGCGGGCGGTTCGACGCGGCGCGGCTCCGGGTGGACGGGCTGGCCGGTCGCCCTGGCCGCGTCGGTCGTCATGGCCGTGGCGGTGGGCTGGTGGTGGGCCGCCGGTCGGGCGGCGCCGGTGTCGGCGGGGCGGACGTCGTCCGGCGACGTGCCGTCGTCCGCCGCGGTGGCGGGCTCGGGGCTGCCGGCGGTGCGGGTGACGTCGCCGGCCTCGGTCCGGGTGTCCGCCGAGCCGTCGCTGGCCGCGCCCTCCCTCGAACCGACCGTCGTCGCCGCCGCCACGCAGGAGCCGGCGCTATCGAGCCCGCCGGTGGCTCCCGGGTCGAGCGCCGGCCCAGCCGCCGGACCGGGCGAGCGCGAGCCGGTGGGGGCCGCGCTGGTGCGCCTGTCCAGGGCCCGGGCGGAGGCCTTCGAACAGGTCTCCGAGATCCCGCTCGCGGACGTCGACGCGCCCGGCTCACCGGCCCTCGCCGCCGACAGCGCGCTGGTCGGGCGGCTGCGGGCGGCGGGCGTCCGGCTGGAAGGGCTCTCCTTCGCCGTCGAGGACGTCAGTTCCGACCCGGTGGGAGACTCCGGCCCGGACGGCGCGCTCACGATCCGGGCGACAGTCACGACGTCGGCGCACCGCCAGGTGAGCCTGACCGACCCGCAGGCCGCCACGGCGGTCCCGGCGGCCCGGCCCACGGCCATCGTGCTGGCCCTGGTGCCGGCCCCGGACGGCGTGCACTGGCTGGTCCGCCAGACGTGGGGCCAGTCCTGACGAGCCCCCGCGAGATGAGGGGGAGGACGGAGAGAGCTGTCAGATGTGGCCGGTGACCCAGGCGGCGGCCTGGGCCGGCGTCTGGTGCCGGAAGCCGAAGCCGGCGTCGAGCAGCCGGGCGGGCAGCATCCGCTGGCTGGACAGCACGTCGCTCGCGAACTCGCCCAGCACCAGCCGCAGCGCGAACGCCGGGGCGGGGAGCACGGTCGGCCGATGGAGGGCGCTGCCGAGGGCACGGGTCAGGTCGGCGTTGCGGGTGGGCTGCGGCGCGCTGAGGTTGACCGGCCCTTCCAGGTCCTTCTCGAGCAGGAACACCAGGGCGCGCACCTCGTCGTCCAGCGTGATCCACGGCCACCACTGCCGGCCGCCGCCCAGCGGGCCGGCGAGCCCGAGCCGGGCCAGCGGCAGGAGCCGGGCGAGGGCGCCGCCGTCCGGGGAGAGCACGAGCCCGGTCCGCGCGTAGGCGACCCGGATTCCGGCGTCCGCCGCCGGAGCGGTGGCCGCCTCCCAGGCCTGGCACACCTCCGTGAGGAAGCCGGTCCCCGGACCGGACGCCTCGGTCAGCGGCTCGTCGCCCCGGTCGCCGTAGTAGCCGACGGCCGAGCCGGAGACGAGCACCCGGGGCAGCGGGTCGAGCGCGGCCAGAGCCGTCGCCAGGGTCCGGGTGCTGTTCACCCGGGAGCCCAGCACGGTCTGCTTGTACGCGTCGGTCCAGCGGTGGTCGCCGACGCCCGCCCCCGCGAGGTTGACGGCGCCGTCCACGCCGGCGAGCGCGTCGACGTCCACGGTGCCGGCCTCGGGATCCCAGGTCACCTCGTCCGGTTGTCGGGCCGGCCGGCGGACCAGTCGGACGACGTCGTGCCCCCCGGCGTGCAGGGCGGTGACGAGAGCGGTTCCGATGAGACCGGACGAGCCGGTGACGGCGATCCTCACGCCCCCATGGTCGCGGTGCCGGGGCCGCGGCGCGCGTCGACGCCCCGTGGCGTGGGCCACGGGGCGTCGGCGGAAGGGGACGACCGGCGCAGGCCGGGCGTCAGCGGTCGGTCAGGCGCGGCCGGGCAGGCCGAGGGCCGACTCGAACCGGCCCTCCTCCAAGCGGCGCTTCATGGTCACCAGGAAGCGGGCGGCGTCCGCGCCGTCCACGATCCGGTGGTCGTAGGACAGTGCCAGGTAGATCATCGACCGGACGGCGATGGTGTCGCCGCCGTCGGCGTCCGTGGTCACGACCGGGCGCTTCACGATGGCACCCGTGCCGAGGATCGCCACCTGCGGCTGGTTGATGATCGGGGTGTCGAACAGCGCGCCCCGGCTGCCGGTGTTGGTCAGCGTGAAGGTGCCGCCGCCGAGCTCGTCCGGGGTGACCTTGTTGATCCGGGTCCGCTCGGCGAGGTCGGCGATCTTGCGGGCGAGGCCGGCGATGTTGAGGTCGCCGGCGCCGTGGATCACGGGCACCAGCAGGCCGCGCTCGGTGTCGACGGCGACGCCGAGGTTCTCCTGCGCGTGGTAGACGATCGTGTCGCCGTCGATGCTCGCGTTGACGACGGGGAACTGCTTGAGCGCCTCGACCGCAGTCAGCGCCAGGAACGGCAGGAACGAGAGCTTGACGCCCTCGCGGGCCTCGAACTCCGCCTTGGCCCGGGCGCGGAGCCGGGCGATCCGGGTCATGTCGACCTCGACCACCGTCGTGAGCTGCGCAGAGACCTGCAGCGACTCGACCATGCGCTTGGCGATGACCTTGCGCAGCCGGGACATCGGCACCGTCGTCCCGCGCAGGGCGGACACCGGCGCCGGAGCGGGTGCGGCGGACTCGGCCGGCGCGGCGGACGCCTGCTTGGCCGCCTCGGCGGCGGCCTGCGCGGCAGCGGCGGCGTCCAGGACGTCCTGCTTGCGGATCCGCCCGCCCACGCCCGTCCCGTTGACCGTCGTCAGGTCGACGCCGTTGTCCGTCGCCAGGCGGCGGACGAGCGGGGTGACGTACACGGACAGGTCGGCAGGGGAGGAGTGCGACGGCGCCGTCGACGCGGTGGCCGCCGGGGCCGGTGCGGGTGCGGGTGCTGGTGCCGCCGGGGCGGGAGCCTGCGGGGCAGGGGCAGGGGCAGGGGCAGGTGCCTGGGCCGGGGGGGCGGGAGCCTGCGCCGCCGGAGCCGGAGCCGGAGCCGGAGGAGCGGACGGCGCGGGCTGCGGCGCGGGAGCCGGAGCCGCAGCGGGAGCCGGCGCCTCTGCGGCGTCGGTGCTCGACCCGATGACGACGAGGTCGGCCCCGACGGCGACGGTCTCGTCCTCGCCGACGAGGATCTTGCGGATGACGCCGGCCACCGGCGACGGGATCTCGGTGTCGACCTTGTCGGTCGAGACCTCGAGCAGCGGCTCGTCCACCTCGACGGTGTCGCCCTCGGCCTTCAGCCAGCGCGTGACGGTGCCCTCCGAGACGCTCTCGCCGAGGGCCGGCATCTGCACGGTGGACCCGTCGCCGCCGGCCGGGGCGGCCTCGGCCTGGGGTGCGGCGGCCGGCCGCTCGACGTCCGTGGACGGCGCCTCGGCGGGTGCGGTGTCCGCGGGCGCGGGCGCCTCGGCGGGCTGCGCAGGCTGGGCGGGGGACTCGGCGGCAGCAGGCTCCGCGGCGGCCGGCGCGTCCTGCGCCGGTGCCCCGCCGCCCGACGTCCCGTTCCCGATGACGGCGAGCTCGGTGCCGACCGCGACGGTCTCGTCCTCGCCGACCAGGATCTTCTCCAGGACGCCGGCGACGGGCGACGGGATCTCGGTGTCGACCTTGTCCGTCGACACCTCGAGCAGCGGCTCGTCGACCTCGACCCGCTCTCCCACCTGCTTCAGCCACCGGGTGACGGTGCCCTCGCTGACACTCTCGCCGAGGGCCGGCATCTGCACGGAGTCAGACATGGGCCTGCGTTCTCCTTCGTCGCGCTCGTTCCGGCCGGGGCCGGGCTTGAGGACAGTCTGGCCTGCGGGTCAGGCGTGGGCGTGCAGCGGCTTGCCGGCCAGCGCCAGGTGCGCCTCGCCGAGGGCCTCGTTCTGGGTGGGGTGCGCGTGCACGAGCTGGGCGACCTCCTCGGGGAACGCCTCCCAGTTCACGATCAGCTGGGCCTCGCCGATCTGCTCGCCCATCCGCGCGCCGACCAGGTGGACGCCGACGACCGGGCCGTCGACCCGCCGGACCAGCTTGACGAACCCGGTGGTCGCCAGGATCTGGCTCTTGCCGTTGCCGCCGAGGTTGTACTCGTACGTCGTCACGGCGTCGGTGCCGAATTTCTCCCTGGCCTGCGCCTCGGTCAGCCCGACGGACGCGACCTCCGGCTCGCAGTACGTGACGCGCGGGATGCCGGACTCGTCGATCACGGCCGGGTTCAGCCCGGCGATGTCCTCCGCCACGAAGATGCCCTGCTGGAAGCCGCGGTGGGCCAGCTGCAGGCCGGGCACGATGTCGCCGACCGCGTAGACGCCGGGAACGCTCGTGCGCAGCCGCTCGTCGGTGCGCACGAACCCGCGGTCCATCGCGACGCCGACCTCCTCGTAGCCGAAGCCCGCCGTGTTGGGCCCGCGCCCGACGGCGACCAGCAGCAGGTCCGCCTCGATCGACTCGCCGGACTCCAGCGACACCGTCACCGACTGCTCGGTCTGGGTCACGCCGGAGAACCGGACGCCGGTCCTGAAGTTGATCTTCCGCTTGCGGAACGCCCGCTCCAGGGCCTTCGAGAGGGCCTCGTCCTCGTTGGGGACCAGCCGGGGCAGGGCCTCGACGATCGTCACCTCGGCCCCGAAGGACTTCCACACGCTGGCGAACTCGACGCCGATCACGCCGCCGCCGAGGACGACGACGCGCTGCGGCACGTAGTCGAGCTGCAGCGCCTGGTCGCTCGTCATGACTCGGCCGCCGATGTCCAGGCCGGGCAGCGAGCGCGCGTAGGAGCCGGTGCCCAGGACGACGTGCCGCCCGGTCAGCCGCCGGCCACCCGCCTCGACGGTGTCCTTGGCGACGAGCCGGCCCTCGGCCTCGACGTACGTGATGTTCCGGCTCTTCACCAGGCCCTGCAGGCCCTTGTAGAGGCGACCGACCACGCCGTCCTTGTACTTGTTGACGCCGGCGATGTCGATCGACTCGAAGGTCGCCCGGACACCGAACTGCTCGCTCTCCCGGGCGGAGTCGGCGACCTCGGCGGCGTGCAGGAGCGCCTTGGTCGGGATGCAACCGCGGTGCAGGCAGGTGCCGCCGAGCTTCTCCCGCTCGACCAGGGCCACGGACAGCCCCAGCTCGGCAGCGCGCAGGGCCGCGGCGTAGCCACCGCTGCCACCCCCCAGAATCACGACGTCGTACAAGCCCGTGGCGGCCTCGGACACCTGTGCTCCTTATTGCTCCTCGCGGACGCTCGACGGCGCACGCTCGACGACGGACGCTCGACGGCGACGCTCGTACCGGAGCCACATCCTTTCACCACCGAAGGCCCTTGACACGTCAGGTGGCGCCGCGTCCGCGGTGAGCTGCCCCACCCGTGAGGTGAGGCGACCCTCACCCGGGCCCGACGGTCGGCCGACAGGCCACCGCCGGGCCACCGCCGGGCCACCGCCGGGCCACCGCCGGGCCACCGCCGGGCCACCGCCGGGCCCGCGCCGGGCCACCGCCGGGCCCGGGAACACCGGGGGCGTCCCGTTCGTCGTCCGGATCACAGTGGGCCGACCCTGCTCAGGTTCAGGTCCGAAGGCACGTCAGGACGGATCCGGGGGAGCCATGGGACTGTTCGACCGGATGCGTCCGGGGAAGGTGCGCGCGGCGGCGTCCGCGCGCGGCGAGCGCAACGAGGCGGCCAAGCAGGCCCGGGCCCACCTGGACGAGTTCATCCGGACCCGGGTCGGGGTGGAGGCCTACGTCGAGCCGGCCACTGCCGTCCTGCCGCCGA
>Ga0302321_100003319_pt1 | contig 13809 bp, 11 predicted proteins | sample Fen_T0_1_FD_202505 | JGI IMG/M metagenome (GOLD analysis project Ga0302321, IMG submission 202505) | Peat permafrost microbial communities from Stordalen Mire near Abisko, Sweden - Fen_T0_1 | ecosystem: Environmental > Terrestrial > Soil > Wetlands > Permafrost | place: Sweden: Abisko...
CCGAATCGTCGTTACTAGCGCACCGGCATTGTTCCTGTTGCCATGTAGTGATCCGCATTGCAGTGATGGCGGGCATGACGTAACCCAGGAAATGATGAATGCGCTTCGGGCGCAGAAAAGTGCGTTCAACGGCACGCATGAATGCAATGGAACCATTGGCGCCACACCCTGTCGAAGAGTGATTTGGTTCAATGCAGAAGCCGAATTCAAGGGCTAAATAGAGTACCGGAGGATTGGCTCGGGCGTGTGTTTCGAGTGTTCCACTTGGGAAACCACGTCGGCTAGTGTCGTGGTTTCGAGGTGCCGGACGTATTCTCCGTATGGATCCTTGAACCCTAGGCGGACCGAACAACTTGCTTCATCGCGGCACTCCGCGCAGCGCTCGTAGCCGGTTTTGCTCAAGCAAGGAACCGGGGCGAGGGGGCCGTCGGTGATCCTCAGTACGTCGGCAAGGGATATCTCCTCCGGAGCTTTGGCGAGGCTGTAGCCGCCGCCGCGGCCTTTTCGACTCTTCAGCAATCCGTGTTGCTTGAGTTCGACCAAGATAAGTTCTAGGAATTTACGAGGGATTTGCTCCGCCTCCGCAATCTCCGCAATTAGCACAGGGGCGTCCGTTGGTAGCACCGCGAGGCGATAAAGCGCTTTTAGCGCGTACTTGGTCTTGTTGGTGATCATGCCGTCGCTCGGCGCCAGTGGTTTACGGTTCGTATACCGACACCGTGGAGATGGCACGTGTTAGCGGCTCGGGCAATGAGCCGGCACCGTTTTATACCATTCGGTCATCAAGCGGGTGTACGGCGCAACATCGCTTGTAGCGCAGAGTTCGCGTGCCGAATGCATGCCCAACATGGGGGCTCCCACGTCGACCGTTCGGATCCCTTGGCGCGCGGCCGCGAGTGGTCCAATCGTGCTGCCGCAGGGCATATCGTTGCGGGTGACGAAGCGCTGCAACTCGATTCCCGCACGCGCGGCCGCGGAGAAGATTGCCGCCGCCGACACCGAATCGGTGGCGTAGGACTGACCCGCGTTCGACTTGAGAACGGGACCACCACCCAATACCGGCCGGTGCAAATCGTCGTGCTTGTCTGGGAAATTGGGATGAACGGCATGCGCCATGTCCGCTGACAGTAGGAGCGACTGAGCCATTGCGCGGTAGCCAGCGTCGTCCACAGGGGCGATTCTTGTCGCGATTCTTGTTAGTATATCGCCGAGAAGCGTGGATTGCGCGCCCGCGAACGAACGACTGCCGACTTCTTCATGATCGTAAAGAACGAGGACCCGCGTTGCCTCTGCGGGGGCCCCCGCATCGAGGAGTGCCTCGAGACCCGCGTAGGCACTGACTAGGTTGTCGAGCCTACCGCCTTGGACATAGGCCTCATCATTGCCCAGAAAACCAGCCGTAGTCGCGTCTAGCAGACATAAATCGAAGGCGGCAAGATGCAACGGATCGATGCTGGGGCAAAGTTCGGAAGCGGTACTCTTGTTCTGGTCGGAACTCGCATTTTGCCGGTTTATGGCTTCTGACAGGATGGCCGCAAGTGGGTGTGGCGCATTGCTGTCGAAATCAAGGCCCAGGATTGGTCGCAAGTGCTGCTGCGGATTGAGAATCAAGCCTTGGGTATTGACGTCGCGCTGCAGATGAATGGCGAGCGACGGGATCGTAAAGAGGCCCCGGGGTATATCGATGAGCGCTGATTCTCCGCTGGAAAATACAATTCGACCGGCAAGCGCTAGCGGCCGATCAAGCCAGCTGTGCAAGAGCAGTCCCCCATAGGGTTCCACTGCAAGTCCAAATGCCTTGTTGCCACGGAGCTCGAAATTCGGTTTGATTCTGAGATTCGGAGAGTCCGTGTGCGCCCCAATAATTAGGTACCCGGTTTCGCTTGGGGGCTTTCTCCCGATTTGGATCGCGACAATGCTTCCGCCTGCGCGTTGCACGAAGACTTGCTGACCAGGTACAAGCTCCCAACGCTGCCTTTCGTCCAGTTCCGCATAGCCTGCGCAGCGCAGACGTTCGGCGACGGTTCGAACCGCATGATAGGGGCTCGTGGCTTGATTGAGGAACGTCAGCAGCTCTTGGGCTGTGGCTGGCATAGTTCGGGTAGGATTCTCCGTCTTGGGACAATTTTCAAGATTTGACCTTAAGCCCTGGGGATCGCAACATGCTTGCCATGGCCCTCACCGGGCGAATCCGATGGCGACTGACGTTGGCGACCGCAGCCATGGCAATATTGCCACTGCTGGTGGCTATCGTTGTGGCAAGAAGCATGGTAAGCAAGGCCGCTGAACGGTTCTACGTTCCGGAGATTGGCGTTCGGCTCGATCAAAGCCTCGGGCTCTATCAGGAGCTCGCAAAGACCATCAAGCTTGCGATGCGCAACGCCGCGGACGCCATCGCGGCTCGCCAAGCCCTTCGCGACGCCGCGATTCACGGCAATGCGGAAAGGCTTCGCGATGAGCTCAACGGGCAATTCGCGTCCTATCCCGGCCTGGTCAGTCTAACCGTCGTTGACGCACAAGGGCAGGTCATCGCGCTGGCCGATCGGGGGCGCCCCGTCGATGATACGCGCGAGAAGCAGCTCGTTATTGAACGCGGTCTCACAAGCGATCCGGAGAATGGCCCTTTGCTGCGCGCGGTATTCGCCACGGACCGTGCGCGGCTCGATGAGCTCGAGACCATGGGGCAGTTTCTCGACACCTATCGCAAGATCGAGAAACGCAGGTTTCAGGATGAACGCAGCTACGTGGAGGCATTTGCCGTCCTTTTGGCGCTCACGGTTCTTATCGCTTCGGCGGTGGGCTTCTGGCTGGCACGCGGCCCCACGGTACGCTTAACCGCGTTGGCGTCGGCAATTCAGCGCGTTGGGTCTGGAGATCTTGCCACTCGCGTCTCCGAAGTGGGCACTGACGAAATTTCCGATCTAGCGAAAGCGTTCAACCGCATGGTTGCAGAAATCGAAAGCAGCCGCGCCCGCATTGAGTACTTGCAGCGCATTGGCGCTTGGCAAGAAATGGCAAGAAGGCTAGCTCACGAGATCAAAAACCCCTTAACGCCAATTCAATTGGCCGTCCAGGAAGTGCATCGGCGTTGTCCCGATGGTGTGCCCACTTATCAGCGCCTCGTGAACGAGACGCTTCAAATCGTCGAAGACGAGGTGGAGACGCTGCGTCACTTGGTCAGCGAATTCTCGAGTTTTGCCCGAATGCCTCAAGCGAGTCTCAAACTCAACGATTTGGCCGCCTTCCTACGGCAACAGGAGCGTGTATTTCAGCTGTTGGATGAGGACGAGACGGGATCCGAAGAGCACCATCGCGATAGCCAAAACCTGTCGTCGTCGTCGGTGACTGTCAAGGTTGACGTTCCGGAGCGGCCCTGCCCGGCCTACTTCGATTCGCACATGTTCAAACGGGTGGTCGTCAATTTGGTTCGCAACGCTGTACAAGCCATCACTTTGGCCGGGCGGGATCACGGCACGGTGACAGTTCACCTTTCATCGCGTGATGAGCGGTTTTGGATCCTTGACGTGGATGACGACGGCCCCGGGATCCCGGAGGAGCTGCGCCCAGTCATATTCGATCCCTACGTCACTACAAAGGGAACCGGAACGGGGCTCGGCCTTGCAATCGTCAAGAAGATCATCATCGAACATGGTGGAAACATCGACGTTGCAGCAAACCCGTCGGGCGGCGCGCGCCTGCGCATCCGACTTCCGAAGCCGGGGTCTGCGGCTGCAAAGCTGCTCTCGGACGTTGTGCTGAAGGAACCTTCGTCGAATCGACGTGAGACAATGAGTCAAACCCAGAACTCGAGAGTGGCCAACCCATGAATGTGCCAGATAGCCCGCAGAAACTGAAGCCGACCTCGGATCCAAGGCAAGCATGGGTCCTTGCCTTGTTGGTGCTAGTCGTTAGCGGTCTGTTTGGGCTCCTCGTACTGCCCAAAATCGGACCGAAAGCAGGAAGGCTAAACGCTATGGCGGCTGATTTCAGTTTGCCACTCTTGGATTTGGATCAGAATCCGAATAACGACGGCAGTCGATTCTCACTTGGCGCGGCGCGTGGCAAGGTTGTGGTGCTGGATTTTTGGGCGACTTGGTGTGGCCCGTGCCAAGAGCAGGCAAAACAGCTTGAGCGCCTCGCCGCGGCGCACCCGCGCGACGTGACGCTCATTGGTGTCAACGAAGGTGAGGCCCAACCAGTTGTGGAAGCTTATGTAAAGAGTCACCCCGCAAGCTATGCCGTCGTGCTCGACGAAACCGAGCAGGTGGGCCAGGGGTTCTCTGTCAAAGGCTTGCCGACGCTGGTGGTAATCGACAAACAAGGTAAAATTGCCAGCATCACGCCGGGGCTGCTGCCTTACGCGCGAATCGAGCGGCTGGTGGCGGACGCCGCACAATAACCGCTGTACGGGTACCCCAGCTTCTGCACGAAATCAGCAATTGTGTGGATGGTGCCAAAGCTAGGCGGTTTTCGGACGCGAACGGCTCGGTTTTCCGCTTGATGGCGTTTTGGGCGCAACCTTGGCTGTTGACTTGCCGTTCTTTGCCGCCCGGGCGTCGTCGATGAGTTGACGCGCGTGTTCACGGGCACTCTCAGTGATGCGAGCGCCCCCGAGCATTCGGGCGAGTTCGTCAACCCGTTGTTCTTGCGTCAATCTCCTGACCTGCGTCGTTGTTCGATCGCCTTCGGCCTTTTTTTCGACGACCTTCTCGACGTGGAAATGGGCGTCTGCATAGGCGGCAATTTGTGGCAAATGCGTGATGCAAAGCACCTGGCTTTTCTCCGACGCATGGGCAAGCCGCTGGCCGATTGAGGCCGCGATGGCGCCTCCAACCCCCGCGTCCACTTCATCAAAAATATAGGTCGCTACTCCGTTCGAGTTGGCACCGCTGCCGCTCAGGACACCGCGCACCGCGAGTAGCACGCGCGACAATTCGCCTCCCGAAGCAACCTTGGTGAGCGGAGCCAAATCTTCACCGGGATTAGCGGAGAGCAGGAACTCCACGCGATCGAAACCGCGCGGCCCCAATTGGTCTGGCCCGAGTGCGTCGAGTCGCGCTTCGAAGCGTGCGAGCGGCATGTGAAGCGTCGCGAGTTCCTTTTGCAACGCCGTTGCTAGTCGTCGTGCGGCGTGCCTTCGAGCGTCGCGCAGTTCTTCCGCGATGCCAAGGGCGGTCTTCTTGGCTAACTCAAGCCGTTGATCCAGTGCCGCTAGTGTTTGCTCGACGTGCTCGAGCTCATCGACTTCTTTGCGTAGAGCTTCAAGTTTCGCCGGCAAATCGCTGCCGTCGGAGCCGTGCTTGCGCCGTAAACTCGAGAGTTCATAGAAGCGCTCTTCCGCCTGCTCGAGAGCGCCCGGTTCGAGCTCTAGTTCCGAAAGGAACCGTTGCAAGCTGCGCAGCGCTTCATCGCATGCCACCTGGGCCGTCTGCAAATGCTCGGCAAACTCGGAAAGGCGCGGGGACTTGTCGCTGCCGCGCCGGGCGCGATCGAGTAAACGCCCCAATCGTTCAACCACGCAATCGTCTGCCTCTGAGAGCCACAGTTCGGCATCGCGCCCGAGTTCCGCCCAGCGTTGCGCATCCCGCAGAATGTCGAGTTTCTTGTCAAGTTCCTCGAACTCACCCGGTTTGGGTGCGACGCGTTCCAATTCTTCGAGCAAAAATCGCAGGAACTCACCACGCTCGGCGGCGGCTTTGGCCTTTTCGAGTAGGCGTTCCTTTTCCGCCAAGAGCTCTCGGTACCCGAGGTACGCCATGCTAAATCGCTCGAGGGGAAGAGCCGGTCCAATGAACCCGTCCAGGAGCTCAATGTGCCTGCCCACTTGCGTGAGGGAATGGTGCTCATGCTGGCTGCAAATATCGACGAGCAATTCCCCGAGGCCCGACAAGACGTCGAGCGTTGTTAGCTGTGCGTTGATGAACGTGCGCCCGCGACCGGTGCGCGAGACACTTCGCTGGACCACCAGACCGCCCTCGTCGGCGGTCTCGGTCACGCCGTGCTCGACAAGCAGTGCCGTGACGCGGGATTGAAGCTCGTTTTCAAGGTCGAATTCAGCGTCGACCACGGCCGAATCCTTGCCCGTACGCACGATATCCGAGCGCACTCGGGAGCCGCGCAAAAGCGTGAGCGCGTCGACGATGATGGATTTTCCGGCACCCGTTTCGCCCGTCAGGACATTGAGACCCTGGTCGAGTTCAATCGTGACGTCATCGAGGAGTGCAAGGCCTCGGATCCGGAGGTAGCTCAACATGCTCATTGGTTATACTCGCCCATCGGCCCATTGGTAGTCCCGGTTGCGCACAATCAGCGACGCCGAGTGAAGTTGTTTCGACGGACCTTCCCTTGGCGCCAAGCGCCATCTGCCACGTTTCGCCGGCCAAAAAACCAAACGTCGTTTGCCGGCATCGCAGAATCGGGCTAGGGCTAGGACGTGCGAAGGCGCTCCTGCGGTATCTCGACTGCCACACTGCTGAAATCTGGCAAACCCGGTTGGGTACGGAACGCCTTCGTCCCGATGTTGTTCGCATTCTTCGGCGCGACGGCGTCGCTGAGCGGTTGTCACGACTATCGCGGTGAGGAGTGTCGGGCGTTCGTCATAGCAGTAAATAGCAAGCTTGAAGAGATCGACCGCGTTACGTCCAATAACGATCCGTCACACAACGTCTCTGCCGAAGATATGCGTCACCTCGCAGAGCTGTATGAGTCACTAGCGAAGAAGACCCAGGCCACGCACCTGGATACCAAGGAGCTTGCTCAACTGCGAGCTCAGTATCACGCCATGGTGCTCGAAGCGGCGAAGCTTGCCCGAAAGGTTGCCGACGCGCTCGATGCGAAGGATCTCGAAACCGCGATGAAGGCACATGAACGTTTTGGTGCGGTGGTTTCGAAGGAAGACATTCTCGTTGGGCAAGTCAATGCGTTCTGCCAATCGCGTTGACGCGTTTTGATCCCTCTTGTTTGGGTCTTTTGCCCGTAACTTCGGCGACTAACGCCCGAGCTGGTTGCCACTTCGATACTTAACGCGAACGTCTGCCACGGCTTTTTGGCGCGCTTGGGCGTGCTCCACGCTTGTTGGCAGGCGTTGAACGAGCGGCACTCGGCAAGACGGCTTCCGCCTCTTCTGGAGGCAAGCCCTCTTTTAGTCGTCGAATGTCGTCGCGCAACCGCGCGGCGGTTTCAAATTGCAGGTTCTCCGCCGCAACGAACATCTGTTGGCGCAGCGCTTCAATGCGCTCCACGAGGTTCTCTTCGCTATTGGGTGCCGATCGTGGCGCGTCCTTGGGGGCCACGCCGGCGCGGGATTTGCTGCTACCCGAACTTACGTTGCTTGCTGCGCTACTGCTGCTACCGGTCTTTCCGACCGCGTAGTAGTCGCTTGTACCCGAAGCCGGGCTAATGTCGAGAATCGCCCGTTTGATGGTCTCGGGCGTGATGCCGTGCTCAAGATTGTAAGCGGTCTGAATCACGCGCCTTCGATTGGTCTCGCTTATCGCAAATTCCATCGCTGTCGTGACGCGATCGGCATACATGAACACTTGGCCGCGCGAGTTACGCGCTGCGCGCCCAATCGTCTGAATGAGCGAGCGTGCACTGCGCAGAAAACCCTCTTTGTCTGCATCGAGAATGGCCACCAGGCTGACCTCGGGCAAATCCAAGCCTTCGCGCAGGAGGTTGATCCCAACCAATACATCGTAGTCGCCGGCGCGGAGCGCTCGCAAGAGCTCGATGCGATCCAGGGTTTCAACGTCTGAGTGCAGGTAGCGCACGCGAATCCCAAGCTCCGCGTAGTATTCCGTGAGATCTTCGGCCATGCGCTTGGTCAGCGTCGTAACGAGCACGCGCTCTTCACGCGCGATACGCAGCCGAATTTCACCGAGCAAGTCATCCACCTGGCCCGTAACCGGGCGCACGCAAATTTCCGGATCGATGAGTCCCGTCGGACGAATCAGTTGTTCAACGACATGCGTGCCGCTCTTTTCGGCTTCGTAGTCACCAGGAGTAGCCGACACGAAAATGACGCGCTTCATGTAGCGTTCGAATTCCTCGAAACGCAACGGACGATTGTCGAGTGCGCTCGGCAATCGGAAACCCCATTCAACCAACGTCTCTTTGCGCGACCTATCCCCGCGGTACATGGAGCCCACCTGCGACACGGTCTGGTGGGATTCGTCGATAATGAGCAGGAAATCTTCGGGGAAGTAGTCGATGAGGGTAGGTGGCGGGTCGCCAGGATTTCGCGACGAAAGGTGGCGGGAGTAGTTTTCGATACCTTGCACGAAGCCCATTTGCTCGAGCATCTCGAGATCGTATGAAGTGCGCTGGGCAAGTCGCTGTTTTTCAAGGAAGCGCCCTTCCTTGTCGTAGAAATCCAGTCGCTCGCGCAACTCTTCGCGGATCTGCTCGATCGCGCGACTGAGTTGCTGCTTTGGCGTTACATAGTGCGAGCCCGGGAAGATCGAGCACTTGTCGATGGTGCTGATGATTCGGCCGCGCAACGGATCGACGACGTGGATGGCGTCCACCTCGTCGCCAAAAAATTCGACGCGAATCGCCGTCGTCTCCTCGTAAACCGGGAAGATCTCGACGACGTCCCCGCGGACGCGAAACGTACCACGATGAAAATCGATGTCGTTTCGCTCGTACTGGATATCAACCAGCTGGCGCAGCAGGATGTCGCGAGGAAACTCCTGCCCCTTGGTGATCTCGATGAGCAGACCTTGATACGTTTCCGCGGAGCCAATGCCATATATGCAGGAGACGCTGGCAACGATGATGCAGTCGCTCCGGGATAGCAGTGCCTGGGTTGCCGCGTGCCGCATGCGATCGATCTGGTCGTTGATGATCGCGTCCTTCTCAATGAAGGTGTCGGTGCCCGGGATATACGCTTCGGGCTGGTAGTAGTCGTAGTAGCTGACGAAGTACGCGACGGCATTGTCCGGGAACAGATCCCGCATCTCGCCGTAGAGCTGCGCCGCTAGTGTCTTGTTCGGCGCAATAATCAGCGTCGGGCGTTGGACCGCCTGTATCACGTTGGCTACGGTAAACGTCTTGCCGCTGCCGGTGATTCCGAGCAGCGTCTGGCAAGGAACGCCGTCTTCGAGTCCCTTGCACAAGGCCGCGATCGCGCGCGGCTGATCGCCCTTCGGTTGGAAGTCGCTGCGTAACCGAAATCCGCTGCTATTTGCCAAAGGTGCTCCGCTCTCGCAAAAGAATGGGCAACTGAAGAACGCCGGCATGGTGAGCCATGCCGGCGCCTACGCAAGCCACTCCGTGAATCGCTACTCTCGGACACGCTACCTGCGTGGCGAGACGAGCAAACCCACTTAGCGCTTGGAGAACTGGAACCGCTTACGCGCACCCGGTTGACCGGGCTTCTTACGTTCCTTCTGTCGAGCGTCGCGGGTGATGTACCCAGCGCGCTTCAGGACACGTCGAAGCTCAATATCCAGGGCGGAAAGCGCTCGCGCGATTCCGTGTCGAACGGCTTCAGCTTGGGCGCTCTTACCGCCGCCCATGACCGTCGCCGAAATGTCGTATTTCTCCGTAACTTCGACGAGCTCAAGCGACTGCCTGAGGATCATGCGTGAAGTCTCACGCTCGAAGTATTCGTCTGCGGGCTTCTGGTTGACCGTGATATTCCCGGTACCAGGGGCCATGCGGACCCTTGCCACTGCCGTCTTGCGCTTGCCGGTCGCGTACATCGAAGTCGATTCAGTCATCGTGGTTTCCCTAGGACAAGTCAGAGCGCGACAAGCTCAGGCTTCTGGGCCTGATGCGGGTGGTTCTGAGTCCCGTAGACTTTGAGCTTGGTGATGAGCTCGCGGCCGAGAACGTTCTTCGGCAGCATGCCTTTCACGGCTTTCGTAATGGGCAATTCCGGGTGTTTTACAATGACATCCTCGAAGGACGTCACCGTCATGCCGCCGGGATAGCCGCTATGGCGGTAATACTTCTTCGCACTTGCCTTCTTACCGGTGAGGCGCACTCGACTGGCGTTGATGACAATCACGAAATCCCCCGTGTCGACGTGGGGCGTAAAGGTGGTCTTGTGCTTGCCGCGAAGAAGCACCGCGATTCGACTCGCAATGCGACCGAGAGGCTGATTATTTGCATCGACAACCCACCACTTGCGGTTGTCTTGAGCGATTTCTGGCTTGGCTACGAACGTGCGCATCATGATCCTCACGGCCCGGTCTTGGGCCAGCCGGAAGGGGCGCGTTTACTAGCCTCTCAGGCATCCGCCGTCAAGGCATGTCCATGGATGGCCCGCCGGTAGTCGCATTTGGGCAAGAAATCGCTTCAGTTTGAGTTTCGGGCCGAAGGCTCGGACTTGGACCGTTACTGGGCGACCGGTGGACCTGGAACGCTCTTCCTTCAGAATAGAGGCTGAGTCATCGCGCCGATTGCGGCCCGAGTCAAATGTCCGCAACAATCAGGTCCCTCGGATGCACCCAACCGGCAACCCTCGCCTGCTCGACAAGCTCGTCACCGCGGGCCTCATCACAGCTGAACAACGCGAGGCCGCGCGAAGTGTCGTCCAGAGCCTCGGTGAACGCGTCGAGGAGGCGTTGCTCGACATGAACGCGCTCGACGAAGCCAAACTTCTCAAGTTCATCGCTGGCGAACACAAGACGCGATTCGTGTCGACGGAGAAGCTCTCGAAGGCTGACATCGATCGAGCGACGCTCGACAAAGTGCCACACAAATTTGCCGAACAGCGGACGGTCTTTCCCGTCTTGTTCGACGCAGCAACGAGCACGCTTTCCGTCGTGACTCCGGACCCAGACGATCTCGGGTTGCAACAGGAGTTGCAACTCGTATGCGGAGTGCGCACCATCAGTACGTTCGTGGGTCGTCCACGCGCTGTCAAGGCGGCAATTTCCCGCGCCTATTCCGGCGATATTCATGCATTTGGCAATCTGGACCGCTCCGCGCATGAGCAGTTCGCGACCATGCTCAACGTCTATGAACGAAACCTCGTCTCCGAGGAAACAATGGCGGATTCGCTCGCTCGCGAAACCGTCACCAAGGAGCGCGTCCTCACGTCCACCGATCTTGAGAAGGGACAGCGCGGTGAAGAGTTCATCGTCGCGCGCGGCGTACACGTGGATGGGTACCTTGAAACGGTGAACGTTCTTGTCACGTTGCTTGAGAACTCGCGCGCCGACTTGCGCGGCCACAGCGCCCAAGTGGCTCGGCTCATGCGGCGCGTCGTGGAACGGATTGGCGTGTCGGAGCTCGATCGCCAAGAACTCGTTTTGGCCGGATTTGTGCACGATCTGGGTAAAATGGGCAGCTATCACCTGACTGCACTCAACGTGGCCGAGTACGAGGCACACCGAACCACGGCGAACAAATTGCTCTCGTCGCCCAGTCGGCTTTTGGAAGCGGTCCATTTGCCTCGTGACGTCGAAAACGGCGTCCTTTTGATGTATGAGCGCGTTGACGGAAAAGGAATTCCAAACGGGGTGCGCGGCAAGGACATTCCGCTTTCTGCGCGCGTGCTCGCTTTGGTTGATACCTACGCGGATTTGACGCAGAACCCGCGAAATCCGTTTCGCCAAACCTTGGCACCGGCAAAGGCTTGCGAAGTGCTGCGGCGCTATTCCGGCACGGTTTTCGACCCGAACCTGGTCGACCTATTCCGCATCATCGTCACGGGTGAAGACTTGAAGGCGCGGCTCCTCGCCAATCGACACCAAGTCCTCCTCGTCGATACCGATCCTGAGGACACGACCGTGCTCGAGCTTCGATTGCTCGAGCAGGGCTTCGAGGTGAAGCAGGCGCGCTCGGCGGAAACGGCGCTCAAGATCTTGGCCGGCGGAGAGATCTCCGTGTGCGTCAGTGAACTCGATTTGGATACGAGTGATGGGTTCGCGTTGCTGACCGAAGCGCGCAAACACCCCTTCGGGCGCAACCTACCGTGGGTCATCGTCACCAATCGAACCGCCCGGGGTGACGCACAGCGCGCCTTCGAGCTTGGCGTCGCGGACTACCTCACGAAGCCGGTGAGCGCGGAGCTGTTCGTTGCTAAGGTAAAGCAGATCCTTGAGCGGTATTCTGTGAAAGCTGGGAATCGAGGGGTCTCCGGCGCGCTCTCTGAGATGGGACTGCCAGAAATCGTCCAGATCTTGTGGCATGGGCGCAAGACCGGGCGGCTCAAGGTAAGGGCTGGAAGTGAAAGTGGTGAAATCCATTTCGTCAATGGCTCAATCTACAACGCTCTTTGGGCAACCCTGCGCGGAGAGGAAGCGTTCTACGCGATGCTACGGTTGATGGACGGGGAGTTCGTTCTTGATCCGACGTTCACGGCGCCCCAGCAGGTCATTCAGGCAAGCCCAGAGGCGCTTCTGTTGGAGGGCATGCGCCGATTGGACGAGTCGGGTCGTTGAGCCCACAAGGCCGCGCATCCTCGGCTCCCCGGGGCATTATCTTGAATTTGCGGGAATGTCGCCGAGGCGTTAGAGCATCTGCACCCGAGGGCTTGCGCTCGCGGGCCGAAATTGGAAGGGATTGGGCTCGTGAAAGTTGCCGGGCGAAGTAGGGTAAGTGTCGTGGTATCATTGATTGTTCCAGTGAGAAGCGTCAGCTTGTGACCAAGATCCCGCCGCCACTACTCGGGTACAACAACAATGTCCGCTACAAGGGCAGGACGTTTCACATTCAGACTGAGGATTCCGGCACGAAGTACGCGCGCATCGTGACGCACTTGTTCGTGGACGGAGGGCGCATCGTAAAATCGATTCGAACCCAATACACGGAGTTCCTGAGATCCGCGGACATGGCGGAAACGGTGCGACGCATGATGAAGGAACAGCACAAGGGCATGTTCCTGTCCTTGCGTGCCGGGGAGTTCGACGATGCTATCGCCCGCATCGTGGGGGAAGCCGATGCCACGGTGACGCCCGTCCCCCCGTCGCTTGAGCCGAATAGTGAACGGTCAAATGCGCTAGGCGCAATGCCCTTTGCCTCAAGCGAAGTCCCCACTAGCCTGACAAGTTCACTCTTCGGGCCAAGTGAAGCGCCGACTTCGCCACTTGGCTCTTCGCTCACGCCAAACTTGGCAGTCTCTGAATCGCGCGCGATGCGTGCCCCAGCCATTCAGGAGGAATTGCGAGCCGGATCAAGCGACACCTTGGTGTCAGGGTTGGTGCATTCTCCGGATCAAACGGAGAGCACCCATGCTTCTGGGACTCCAGCGAAGAATCCGTCGTCAGGTCCGGCGCCGCAACAGCGAAAGACGAAGAGTTCGCGACCTCCATCTGGGCAACGACACCGCGTGGTGGATGACCCAACTCCTGTCGAGTACTTGCCGGCGACGGCGCCACATCCGGCGAATGTTACGATCGCTCAAGTTCGGCCGTCTGAGCGGCCACCGCGGATGCCGCCCTCGCGTCCGATGACCGTTCCCGCAGATCTGGATCCTCGGAGCCAGTCGATTTTTGGGGACTCGGGTGAGGCGCGCCAGTCGTTGGATGAAGTGATTCTGAGTTTCTTAGAGGAAGAAGAAGACTAGGAACGGGCGAGCGGTACGTCCGGCGTTGCGCCGTGAAATTTAAACTATCGAGAAAGGTCGGCGCCAAATGTCGCAAGTTGCTAGAGGCCTTGCAATATTGGACAAGGCGTGTCAGGTTCCGGCCGCTTTTCTTGATTCGCGGGGTTCTTCCCAGCGGGTCGGTTTGGCGAGGTAGCCAAGTGGTCAGGCAGCGGTTTGCAAAACCGTTATACGTGGGTTCGAATCCCATCCTCGCCTCCAAGTAACGCGTGAGCCAAGCTCCGCGGAATTAGGCCCACTGGGTACGTGCC
>Ga0302321_100003320_pt1 | contig 13808 bp, 11 predicted proteins | sample Fen_T0_1_FD_202505 | JGI IMG/M metagenome (GOLD analysis project Ga0302321, IMG submission 202505) | Peat permafrost microbial communities from Stordalen Mire near Abisko, Sweden - Fen_T0_1 | ecosystem: Environmental > Terrestrial > Soil > Wetlands > Permafrost | place: Sweden: Abisko...
CGTAGTCGAGCAGGATCTGCTTCGTCCCCGCCCGCGCGCAGAGCTCCGAGACCTCGTCGAACGCGGTCGGATTGGCGGTGAACACGCACTCGACCTTCTGGGACATGAAGTAGTTGATGGTGTCGATCTCTTCTTTTCGGTCGTAGTGGGTGACCGTGATCAGGGCGAACTTCTGGTTGCTCCTGGCCAGGCTCTCGAAGGTCTCGGCCATCTCGCTGAAGAAACGGTTGTTGAGGGTCGGGACCATCAACCCCAGGATATCGGTGGTCCGGCTCCGCAGGCTGCGAGCGTGCAGGTTGGGCTGATAGTTGTTCTCGCGCGCCGCGGAGAAGATCAGGTCGCGGGTGCCATCCGAGATGTTGAACTTTTCGGCCCGCCCGTTCAGCACCATGCTGACGGTGGTGATCGAGAACCCCGTGATGCGCGCAATCTCCTTGAGAGAAGTGGTGCGCTGGGGGTGGTTTCCCGGCTTGGCGGCCATCCCCCTGTCTCCCTTTTTCAATCGGCCCCCATCTGCATCGTCGGCATCGGTGCGTTCTCTCTCCGGTTGGACGCGACCCTTGACAGGCGTGACGCGGTCTCAGTATATCGATTCGGCTGTAATCCTGGCATTTTAGAAAACAGCGATCTCGTTGAACCGTACCCCGCGAGACGAGTCCGGGGAACGGTTGTCGAGCTTGACTGGCAGGAGAAGGCGACCGATGTCTTCCGGGCATACTGAAACGTTTTAGTAGACCCATGCAGAGAAGCGACGCCATGCGCGAGCCAACGGCACCGAGGAGGCCTCCCTCCCCGGCCGGAGATCTGCTGAGCGTCTCCAAGATCACCAAGCGCTTTCCCGGCGTGCTGGCCCTGGATGGGGTGGACTACAGCCTGCGCCCCGGAGAAGTCCACGCACTCTGCGGAGAGAACGGCGCGGGCAAGTCGACGCTGGTGAAGATCATGGCCGGCCAGTACGCGGCCGACGAGGGGACCATCGTCTACAAGGGCGTCGAGCGGCGGTTCTCAAGTACCACCGAGGCTCAGAACGCCGGCATCGCCATCATCCACCAGGAGCTCAACCTGGTGCCGCAACTCTCGGTGGCCGAGAACATCTTCCTGGCGCGCGAGCCGACCCGGGGGCCGTTCATCGACCGGGCGAAGCTCCGGGCCGACGCCCAGCTCTACCTCGACAAGCTGAACCTCGACGCGAACCCCTCGGCGCTGGTCAAGTCACTCTCGGTCGCGAAGCAGCAGATGGTCGAGATCGCCAAGGCCCTGTCGCTCGACGCCGAGGTGCTGATCATGGACGAGCCGACCTCGTCGCTCACCGACGTGGAGATCGACAAGCTCTTCGAGATCATCCGGTCGATGAAGGCGCAGGGAGTCTCGGTGGTCTACATCTCCCATCGCCTCGACGAGCTGAACCAGATCGTCGACCGGGTGACGATCCTGCGCGATGGCAAGCGCGTCTGCACCGAGGAGCTCGGCCGGCTGAGCATCGACGAGATCGTCGCCAAGATGGTGGGGCGCAAGCTGGAGGAGAAGTTCCCAGAGCGAACCTCCAAGCCGTCGGAGGAGCGGATCCTCGAGGTCAAGGACCTGGGCCGAAGCGGGGTCTTCGAGAACGTCAGCTTCGACCTCCGCCGCGGCGAGATCCTCGGCTTCGCCGGCCTCATCGGAGCGGGCCGCACCGAGGTGGCGCGGACCATCTTCGGAGCCGACCCGAAGTCCTCGGGGACCCTGGTCCTGAACGGCCGCCCGATCGAGATCCGATCGCCCATCGACGCCGTTGATCACGGGATCGCCTACCTGTCCGAGGATCGAAAGGGCGAAGGGTTGGCGCTCGGCATGTCGCTCGCTTCCAACGTGACCATGGCCAACATCGGCGCGGTCTGTGGCAAGCTCGGCTTCCTCGACTTCGCCAAGGAGGAGCGGGCCGCCCGGAGCGCGGTCGAGGCGCTCGAGATCAAGACCCCGTCCATCCGGCAGATCGCCAAGAACCTCTCGGGAGGCAATCAGCAGAAGGTGGTCATCGGCAAGTGGCTCTTCCGGAGCTCGAAGGTGCTCTTGTTCGACGAGCCGACGCGCGGCATCGACGTGGGGGCCAAGTTCGCCATCTACAAGCTTTTCGACCAGCTGGCGGCCGACGGCATCGGGGTGATCCTGATCACCTCGGAGCTCCCCGAGATCCTGGGCATGACCGATCGGGTGGCGGTCTTCCACGAGGGGCGCATGACCGGCCTCCTCGAGACCCGGAGCACCTCTCAGGAGGAGATCATGCAGTACGCCTCCGGCCGCAAGCGCATGGACTCGTTGACTCCGGGACGACGATGACGGACAGACAAAGAGACCTGGTCCAGAAGTTCGCCGCGCTCGGGAGCCTGGTCGTGCTGGTGGCGATCTTCTCCTTCACCACGCCGGCGTTCTTCTCGATGGGCAATGGGATGACCATCGCCCTGCAGGTCACCTCCCTCGCCTATCTCGGGATCGGCGTCACCTGCGTGATCGTCGCCGGCGGCATCGATCTCAGCCTGGGATCGGTGCTCGCGCTGGCCGGCGTGGCGGCCGGCCTGACGGTCAAGGCCGGCATGCCAGTCTGGCTGGGCATGCTGGTCGGGCTGCTGGTCGGGAGCGCCTGTGGCCTGCTCAACGGGCTGTTCGTGGCCGTCCTCGAGCTGCCACCCTTCATCGCCACGCTCGGCATGACGCTGGTCGCCCGCGGCGTCGCCCTCCAGCTGACCGGCGCACGCCCAGTATCGGGTCTTGGCGAGAGCTTCGGCGAGCTCGGCAACGGCGCGCTCTTCCGCGTCGTCCGCGAGCACGGCGACGACTTCCCAGAGGTGGTCTTTCCCGGCATCCCCTACCCGGTGATCGTCACGCTGGTGCTGGCCGTGGTGGTCGCCGTGATGCTGAACCGGACCCGCGTCGGGCGGCACATCTACGCGGTCGGCTCCAACTCCGAGGCGGCACGCCTGTCCGGCGTGAACGTCTCACGCATCACCGTCTACGCCTATACTCTGGCCGGCTTCACGGCAGGTCTAACCGGCTGCGTCCTCATGTCACGTTTGGTCACGGCTCAACCCAACGAAGGCATGAACTACGAGCTGGACGCCATCGCCAGCGCGGTGATCGGCGGCGCCTCGCTGACCGCCGGCGGCATCGGCACCATCTCCGGCACGCTCATCGGTGCCTTCGTCATCGGGATCCTGCGCAACGGGCTCAACATGAACGGGGTCTCCAACTTCATCCAGATGATCATCATCGGGCTCGTCATCCTGGCGACCGTCTGGATCGATCAGCTGCGGAACAAGCGGTCGTCGAGGGTTCGCGTCCTCTCAGTGTCGAAGCAGTCCAAGCAGACGTCGGAAACGCTCCAGTCGTCCGGGAAACCCAACCCAGAACCGAAAAGGGGAGCACAATGAAGAAGGCAGTGCTTGGCATCCTCGCGTCCATGTTTCTCGTGCCCGCAATGGCCCAGGCGGCCGGCGGTGAGATCGCCGTCATCATCAAGACGGCCAACTCGAACTTCTGGCAGAACGTCAGCAAGGGCGCAAACGAGGCCATCAAGAAGTACCCAGGCTACACGGTGAGCGTGCAGGGCCCGGCCTCGGAGTCGAATATCGCCGAGGAGCTCAGCATGCTCGAGAACGCCGTGACCCGGAAGGTGGCCGGCGTCGTGCTGGCGCCTTCGGATCCGGATGCGCTCATCCCCGGAATGAAGAAGGCCTGGGAGGCCAAGATCCCGGTGGTGATCATCGACTCGATGGTCTCGAAGGCGGGAGACAAGTACTACAAGTCCTTCCTCGCGACCGACAACGAGAAGGCGGGCCAGCTCTGTGCCCAGAAGATGATCGACGCAGTCGGCAAGACCGGCAAGATCGCCATCATGTCGTACGTGGCCGGCGTCGGCTCCGAGATCGGCCGCGTGGGCGGGTTCAAGAAATACATCGAGACCCACTCGAAGCTGAAGATCGTGGGCCCGTTCTACTCGCAGGCACAGATGGCGACGGCGCTCAACCAGACCACCGACGCGCTGGCGGCCAACCCGGACCTCAAGGGGATCTTCGGCGCCAACGAGCCGACCGCGGTCGGCATGGGCCGGGCCGTCCTGCAGGCCGGGAAGGCCGGCAAGATCGTCGCCATCGGCTTCGACGGGAACGAGGACCTCCAGAACTTCGTCAAAGATGGCACGCTCAACGCCATCGCCGTCCAGGGCTCCTACCAGATGGGCGCCATGGGCATCGAGACGGTCATGAACTCGCTCCAAGGCAAGAAGGTCCAGAAGTCCCTCAACACCGGCGTCGTGATCGTCACCAAGGAAAACATCGACAGCCCCGAAGCCAAGAACGTTCTGTACTAAATCGATTGAGCCCCGACTCCGGGGAGCGGATGGCCGTCTGTTCCCCGGAGTCGTTTCACTGGTGGAAAGCCAACATGACTGCAACATCGAGCCTGGGGCCGTTTCAGATCGCCGAGGACGGCGTCGACCCGAAGAAGGTTCCGTCGAAGCCCCTGTACACCGGAGCGCGGATGCCCGCCATCGGGCTGGGGACCTTCGGCTCGGATCACTACTCCGCCACGCAGGTCGCCGAGGCGGTGCTCGGCGCGATCTCGGTCGGGTACCGCCACCTCGACTGCGCCGCCGTCTACGGAAACGAGCGGGTCATCGGGCAGGTGCTGGAGCGGGTCTGGAAGGGTGGCCTCCGGCGCGAGGAGCTCTGGATCACCTCCAAGCTCTGGAACGACAAGCACGCCGAGCAGGACGTGATCCCCGCCTGCCGGAGGTCGCTCGAGGAGCTCCAGCTCCCGTACCTCGACCTCTACCTCGTCCACTGGCCCTTCCCGAACCATCACCCGGCCGGCTGCGACGTGAGCGCACGCCAGGCGGACGCGCGCTCCTATGTTCACGGCGAGTTCATGAAGACCTGGCGCCAGCTGGAGAAGCTGGTGGATCTCGGGCTGGTCAAGCAGATCGGGACGTCGAACATGACCATCCCCAAGCTGCGCCGGGTCCTCCAGGACGCCAGGATCAAGCCGGCCTGCAACGAGATGGAGCTCCATCCGCACTTCCAGCAGCCGGAGCTGTTCCAGTACGTCGTCGACAACGGGATCGTGCCCATCGGCTACAGCCCCATCGGCTCACCCCGGCGGCCCGACCGCGACCGGGCGGCGGACGACAGCGTCGACCTCGAGGATCCAGTCATCGTCCGGATCGCGCAGCGGCTCGAGGTGCACCCGGCCGTGGTCTGCGTCATGTGGGCCATCCAGCGGGGCCAGGTGCCGATCCCGTTCTCGACCAAGCGGCCTCAGTACCTCGCGAACTTGCAGGGCGCGGCCAACGCGCGGCTGAACCCGGAGGAGCTGCGGGCGCTGGCAGGCATCGACCGCGGCTGCCGGCTCATCAAGGGCCAGGTGTTCCTCTGGAAGGACGGCCAGTCGTGGGAAGACCTGTGGGACCCGACCGGCGAGATCACTCCCCCCTGAATCCGGGACCGCGAGTTGAAGCGGTCCTGCCGTACCCCATCGAGAGGTCAGCCATGACGCGCAGCGAAACCATGACCGGCGCGCTCCTGCCGGGCAACAGCACCGTCGAGCGGAAGCAGTTCGAAGTGCCCAGACCAGGTCACGGCGAGGTGCTGTTGCGCACCAAGGCCTCGACCATCTGCGGCTCCGACATCCGGGCCATCTACCACCAGCATCTGGGGAAGGGCCCCGAGGGTTACCAGACCGGGATGATCGCCGGCCACGAGCCGAGCGGACAGATCGTGGAGGTCGGCCCGGGATGCCGTCGCTTCCAGGTGAACGACCGGGTGGTCGTCTACCACATCTCCGGTTGCGGCGTGTGCAACGACTGTCGCCGCGGCTACATGATCTCGTGCACCAGCCCGTTTCGCCGAGCGTATGGCTGGCAGCGAGATGGCGGCATGGCCGACTACATCCTGGCCGAAGAGAAGGACCTGGTCCTCCTCCCGGATTCCCTGAGCTATGCCGACGGCGCGCAGGTCGCCTGCGGCTTCGGCACCGTGTACGAGGGGTTGGAACGGATCGGCGTCAACGGGAACGACGCGGTCCTCGTCACCGGGCTGGGGCCAGTCGGGCTGGCCGCCGCCATGCTCGCCAAGGCGATGGGCGCCCAGCAGATCCTGGGAGTGGACGTGGTCCCAGAACGGCTCGAGCTGGCCAGCAAGCTCGGCCTGTTCTCCGAGGTGTTCCCATCCGGCCCCGACGACGTGGCCCGCGTCCGCAGCCTGACCGGAGGTCACGGCGTCGAGAAGGCGGTCGACTGCTCAGCCAACGAGAAGGCACGGTTGACCTGCATCCAGGCCGCGCGCAAGTGGGGCAAGATCTGTTTCCTTGGAGAGGGCGGCGCCGCCTCGTTCCAGCCGTCGCCCGACATCATCCACGACCAGAAGACGATCTACGGCTCCTGGGTCACCACCATCTGGCGCATGGAAGAGCTGGTCGAGCGGATCGTTCGCTGGAAGATCCACCCCGAGATCCTCATCACCCACCGTTTCACGCTCGACCGAGTGTCCGAAGCGTACGCCTTGATGGCGAGCGGGAAGTGCGGGAAGGTCGCGGTGGTCTTCGACGAAGAGGTCAAGTGACGTGGCGGACATCGAGGCTGTCTCCTACCGAGGATGGAAGAATTGCCTGAAGCTCAGCGATGGACGGCTCGAGCTGATCGTCACGCTCGACGTGGGGCCCCGGGTCATTCGCCTGGGGACTCCCGGCGGAAAGAACCTGTTCAAGGAGTTCGATGACCAGGTGGGGAGGACCAGCGGCGCGGAGTGGATCAGCTTCGGAGGCCATCGGCTCTGGCACGCCCCCGAGATCTTTCCCCGGAGCTACGCGCTCGATTTCTCCCCCGTCTCGCACAGCTGGAACGCCGGCGTCCTCACCCTGGTTCAGAAGACCGAGCCCGAGACCGGGATCCAGAAGGAGATCCGGATCGGCTTCCGGGGCGAGGCGGTGGAGCTCACCCACCGGCTGATCAACCACAACGCCTGGGCCATCGAGGTTGCACCCTGGTGCCTGAGCGTGATGGCGGCCGGAGGCAGGGCGCTCCTCCCCCAGGAGGAGTTCCGGTCTCACCCGGAGACCTTGGAGCCGGCGCGGCCGATGGTGCTCTGGCACTTCACCCGGATGAACGACCCGCGCTTCACCTGGGGTGATCGCCTGATCCAGATCCGCGAGGACGCATCCTGCACCAGCAAGCAGAAGATCGGGGTGCAGAACCGTCAGGGCTGGGTTGCCTACCAGCTGGGAGGCGACCTGTTCCTCAAGACCGTCCCCCGGATCCCGGGGGCGGTCTACCCGGACATGGGCTGCAACTGCGAGATCTTCACCATGCCGGGCTTCCTCGAGGTCGAGACCCTCGGTCCGCTCGCGAAGCTCGAGCCGAACGGCTTCGTCGATCACCTCGAGACCTGGAGGGTGATCCACGGGGGCGACTGGCCGGAGGAAGAGCCGGCGCTGATCAAGGCGCTCAACCCGATCCTGAGTGAGTACAGGCTGCCGGCGATCGAGGCCTGAAGACGCCCGGCGCGGCTGCGCCCGGTCCAGCACGCCCGCGGGACGTGCCTTCGCATTTGACTTTTCCGGCCGTTTGCATATTCATGCAGAATCATGCATACGCTTTCGGCTGGGATCGTGGGCGCCTCTGGTTACGCGGGTCTCGAGCTGACGCGCCTCGCCGCGCGCCACCCGAACCTCCGCCTCACCGCGCTCTTCTCCGATCGCTGGAGCGCCGAGTCGGTCGGCTCCCGCCTGCCGCTCGACGGCCCGACCGCCGCGCTCCGCTACCGGGCGCTGGGGGAGGCGAGCCAGCTCGAGGCCGACGTCGCCTTCCTGGCCACGCCGGCCGAGGTCTCGCTGGAGCTGGCCCCCAAGCTCATCGCCCGCGGCCTCCGCGTCGTCGATCTCTCCGGCGCCTTCCGGATCGCCGATCGCTCCGCCTACCCGCGCTGGTACAACTTCGAGCACACGCAGCCGGAGCTGCTCGCCAGCGCCCGCTACGGCCTGCCCGAGCTCGCCCGCGAGGGGCTCCGGGGCGCCCAGCTGGTGGCCAACCCGGGCTGCTACGCCACCGCCATCGCCCTGGCGCTGTCGCCGCTCATCAAGGCCGGGCTCGCCTCGCCCGATGGCATCGCCGTGTCGGCCATGAGCGGCGTCTCCGGCGCGGGGCGGAAGGCGAGCGAGGACTTCAGCTTCTGCGAGCTGGACGAGGACCTGCGCGCCTACCGGATCGGTAAGCACCAGCACGTGCCCGAGATCGAGCAGACCGTGGCGCGCTTCGCCGGGGCCTGCGGCCCCATGAGCTTCGTCCCGCACCTGGTCCCCATCCGGCGCGGCATCCTGGCCACCTGCACCCTTCGGCCGGCCCAGGCCGCCGAGCAGGCGGACGCTGCCGCCGCCCTGGAGCGCGCCTACGCCGGGGAGCGGTTCGTCCGCGTCATGGCCGCCGACAAGGTCTCCCTCAAGGACGTGGCTCGCACCAACCGCGCCCACCTGGGCGTGGCCTTCGACTCCCGGGCCAAGCTCTTCGTGGTGGTCTCGGCCATCGACAACCTGCTCAAGGGCGCCGCGGGCCAGGCGCTCCAGGCGCTGAACGCCGCCATGGGCTGGGACGAGGCGCTCGGCCTCGACCTCCTGGGAGGGTAGCGGTGAAGACACCCAAGGGTTTCCGGTACGCCGGCGTCGCCAGCGGCATCAAGCCGCAGCGCCGAGACGTGGCGCTCATCGTCTCCGACGTGCCGGCGGCGGGCGCGGCGGTCCTCACCAGCAACAGGGCCTGCTCCGCGCCCATCCAGGACCTTCGTGGCCGGCTCCCCGCTGAGGGGGTCCGCGCGATCCTGGCCAACTCGGGCAACGCCAACGCCCTCACCGGCCCAGCCGGCGTCGAGGACGTGGGCACGATCCGCGCCGCGGTGGCCCAGGCACTCGGGGTGCAGAAGCGCGCGGTGCTGACCGCCTCCACCGGCGTCATCGGGGTCCGCTTCCCGTCGCAGAAGGTAGTCGCCGCCCTCCCCGCGTTGCTGGAGCAGCTCGGGGATCATCCGGACCTGGCCGCCGAGGCCATCCTGACCACCGACACCCGGACCAAGACCACGGCCCGGGAGATCACCCTCTCCGGCAAGACCGCCACCCTGACCGCCATCTGCAAGGGCTCGGAGATGATCGCTCCGCAGCTCGCCACCGTCCTCTGCTTCATCACCACGGACGCGGCGGTCACCCCCAAGGTCCTGCAAGAGGTGCTGGCCCGCGCCACCGACCGGACCTTCAACATGCTCGCCATCGACGGCGAGATGTCCACCAACGACTGCGTGGTGGCCATGGCCAACGGCCTGGCCCAGAACCCCCGCATCGCCGACCCGGGTCCGGACCTGGACGTCTTCGAGGCGGCGATCCACGACATCTGCTCCGAGATGGCGCGGGCCATCGCCTCCGACGGCGCGGGCGCCACCAAGATGCTGGAGGTGGTGGTGAGCGGCGCGCCCAGCGAGCCGGTGGCGCGCGACTGCGCCAAGGCCATCGCCACTTCACCGCTCGTCAAGACAGCCCTGTTCGGCGCCGATCCCAACTGGGGGCGGGTGCTCTGCACCGTCGGCTCCCGGGCCGGCTCCCAGAACCACCCGATCGATCCCTACAAGGCGCGCCTCTCCATCCAGGGCGTGCCGCTCTTCGGGAACGGAGCGCCCATCGACTTCGACCGCGAGGCGCTGCGCGCGCGCATGCGGGAGACCCGGATCGACGTCCGGGTGGAGCTGACCGAGGGCGACGCCCGGGCCACGGCCTGGGGCTGCGATCTCTCCTACGACTACGTCAAGATCAACGCCGACTACACCTCGCTCATCATCCAGACGCCGGACGGCGGAGTGGCCAAGGACGACCGGGTGGCCAACTACTCACCGGCCTTCAAGCGGTCACTCTTGGTTGAGGCGCTCAAGTACATCGCCGCCTTCTCGGGCCAGATCGCGGTGATCAAGTACGGCGGCGCGGCCATGGTGAAGGACAGCCTCAAGGAGGCCTTCGCCGAGGACGTGACCCTCCTCAAGCGCGTCGGGCTGAAGCCGGTGGTGGTCCACGGGGGCGCGCCGGAGGTGAGCCGCACCCTGGAGAAGATGGGCGAGCGCTCCGAGTTCGTGGACGGGCTCAGGGTGACCGACGCGGCGAGCCTGCCGGTGATCGAGATGGTCCTCTCCGGCAAGGTGAACCAGGAGCTGGTGGCGCTGCTCAACGCGCGCGACGCCGGCGCGGTGGGGCTCTCCGGCAAGGACGGACAGCTCCTCCGCGCCCGCAAGCTGCCCCCGCACGAGAGCGGCCGGGATCTGGGCCACGTGGGCGAGGTGATCGAGGTGAACCGCAGCTTCCTCGACATGCTGCTCAAGGGGGGCTACGTGCCGGTCATCTCGCCCATCGGCCTCTCCGAGGAGGGGAAGAGCCTCTCCATCAACGCCGACGACGTGGCCGCGCAGGTGGCCGCGGCACTGGGCGCCCGGAAGCTCATCTACCTCACCGACGTGTCCGGCATCCTGGAGAGCGACCCCTCGGGCGAGCTGGTGCGCCAGACCGACGCGGTGGACCTGATCCGCCGCATGGCTGCCGGGTCGATCACCGGCGGCATGAAGGTCAAGGTGAAGGCGATCCTGAAGGCGCTGGAGGGCGGGGTGGAGCGGGTCCACGTGCTCGACGGCCGCCAGCCGCACACCGTCATCGCCGAGCTCTTCACCGACAGCGGCGTCGGGACCCTCGTGACGCGATGAACTCCGCCCAGCGCCGACGCGACGCGGTCGCCCGCATCATCCGTTCCCGCCGCATCTCCACCCAGGAGGAGCTGCTGGAGGCGATGGCGGAGGCCGGCTTCCAGGCCACCCAGGCCACGCTCTCCCGCGATCTCGCCCGGCTGGGCGCGCGGCGCGCGTCGCAGGCGGACGGCGGCGCGGTCTACGAGCTCTCCGACCCGGAGGACGGCATCGCCGCCCTGCGCGGCCTGGTCGAGGCGGTGGCCGCCAACGGCTCGCTGGTGGTCGTCCGGGCCCACCCCGGGAGCGCGCCCGCGGTCGCCCGGGCCATCGACCTGGCGCACCTGCCCGACGTGCTCGGCACGCTCGCTGGCGACGACACCATCTTCGTGGCGCCTTCCCAACAGAAGCGGGCCGGCGCGCTGGCGGCGCAGCTCGTCCAGCTGTTCGGGCTTTGAGTCGTCAGCGGCCGCGCCGGAGCGCCTCGGCCACCTTGAGCTCGACCATCAGATCGCCCGCGAGGCGCTCCAGCCCCTCGCGGAGCTCCCGCGGATCGACCGCGTCCGGCACGTCCACCCGCAGCTCGGCCTTGAACATCAGCTCGCCCGTCATCGGCGCGCTGTAGCGGTCGGTGACGAGCTCCTCGACGTTCACGCCGCGTGAGGCGAGCAGGTCGGAGATCTCGCGCACCAGCCCGGGGCGGTCGAGCCCGAGCAGCGCGATCTCCATGGCGTGCGGCTGCGGGCGGTCCTGCGGCGTGGCCCGCTCCAGCACCAGCTTGAGGCCAGCGGTCTCGAGCGCCCGGAGCGCCGCCTCCAGCCCAGCCGCCTTCTCCGGAGAGACCTCGATCCGGAGGATGCCGGCGAACTTGCCGGCCAGGTGAGCCATGCGGCTCTCCAGCCAGTTGCCGCCCTTGGAGGCGACGGCATCGGCGATCGACTCCACGATTCCGGGGCGATCCGGTCCGATCAGGGTGAGGACGAGGTCGGTCATGCCACCATGGTAGCGGTTCGCTGGGAGGTGTGCACAGCAGTTCTCATCCCGGCTGGTGCGCTTGCGGCTGACGCGGGAATCCCGCACGGCCCGGAGAAAGCCGCGCGGTCGAGCGACACGATGGCCGGAGCTCACCTCGACTGGGCGAAGAGCCAGGTCCAGACCTCGGGGCTGGCGTAGGTCCGCGTCCAGGCGTCGTGCCCGCCCGCGCCGTAGAGCGTGTAGGTGACGAGCCCGGAGGGTGGGACCACTCCCAGGCGCCAAGGGCCCAGACCGGTGTCATGGCTGTAGCTGATGGTGTAGTCGCCGCCACCCGGCCACGACGCGAACACGTTCGAGACGCCTGTCACGGACGCGAAGGATGCGTCCGAGCCTGTCTGGTGCAGCACGGCGGGATCGTCGACCGACTGGAGCATCCAGATCGGCATGGACTTCAGGCCGTCGTTCACCGGATAGGCGAGGCCACTGCTGACCGGAAGGATGGCCGCGACCACCTCGGGGTGGCGCCACGCGTAGGCCCAGGTCCCGCCGCCGCCCTCGCTCAGGCCGGTGATGTAGACGCGCTTCGCGTCGACCCGGTAGTTCGCCCTCACCCACGCGACCACCTTGTGGAGCGTGTCCGGATCGTAGTAGCCGAGCGGATCGTGGTAGTACGGATCGTAATAGGGCAGTCGCGGAGCCACCACCATCGCCGCTCGCACGTGGGGCTCGAGGCGGTCGCGCCCACCGGGATCGAGCGCCGTGTCCGAGACGTAGAGCGGCTTCAGCGGACCCGAGCTGCAGAGCCCCGGATTCGGCTCCGCTCCGAAGTTTCCCCAGCCCTGGAGGTAGACGAGCAGCGGGGTCTCGCCGGTTGATGTGTCGTAACCCTCCGGGAGGTAGAGATAGAACCCGAACGACCCTCGGTTCGGCGTCACGCTGAGAAGCCAGTTCCCGAACACCGGCCTGGACGCGAACGACTCTGGCTCGACGGGTCCCCCCGAACCACACGCCGCCGAGAGCGCCACCGAGAGCGTTGCGGCCCAGACACGGCGCAGGTGCAGTCTCATCGGTCCTCTCCAGGCTCTGGATTCGGGTTCACCCCAGGGGCGCCTCGCCCGTCGGTGACCGGAGGCGCCGGCGGGGAGCTGTGCCGGAGAGCCTACACCCTGAGCGGCGGAGGTCTGCGCTCCTTCGTGGGCCGGGAGACACCGGCGCCGGCTCGGCACTCCGCGTCAGTGCGCCGCGGCCGGCCCACCCAGCTCGTCCCCGAACAGCATCTGGACCCACTGCTCGGTCTCGACCAGCGACGCTTGCAGCGCCTGAACCCGCTCGGGCGAGAGGCCCAGCGCGCCGGCGCTCTGGACCACCTCGGAGAAGGCCTCGGCGTGGACCTGCATGCCTGCGAAGCGGAGCAGGTTGAGCGCGGAGACCAGCCGGACCAGGTGGACCTCGGCGTTCTCCGGCCCCGGCGGGACGCTGGCGTCGTGGTGCAGCAGCGCCACCCGCACCAGGTGGTCGGGCAGGCGCCACTCACGGTGGACGTCGCCGCCGACCTCCACGTGGACGCGGTGGAGGACCCGCTGCGTCGACTCGGCCTCTCCGTCAATGATCTTCTTGCTCAAGACCAGCGCGGCGAGCGAGCGGAGCGCGATCGACTTGCCCACGTCGTGGAGCATGCCGGCCACGAAGACCTCCTCCGGGATCGCGAGGCGGCGCACCTGGGCCAGCTCGGAGGCGGCGCGGGCCACCGTGACCGCGTGGTAGTAGAGCTGGTTCCAGATGGGCCCGAAGAGCTCGAACTCGGCGCGGATCCCACCCTGGTAGAGCGAGCGCGTCGAGATGGCCGCCGCCAGGCGGGCCACCTCCTGCATGCCGAGCCGGGAGACCGCGTCCCTCACCGTCCGGATGCTGGAGACGCCCCGGAAGACGGGGGAGTTGGCCAGCACCAGCATCGCCGCCGAGAGGGCCGCGTCCAGGCCGACGAGCCGCGCCAGCTCGCCGACGTTCACCTCCGGATCGCGGACCAGGTCGAGCACCTGGAGGGCGATGGAGGGGAAGGAGGCGGGGCCGGGTCGATTGGCCTGGAAATGGGTCAGGATCGCCTCG
>Ga0302321_100003322_pt1 | contig 13805 bp, 13 predicted proteins | sample Fen_T0_1_FD_202505 | JGI IMG/M metagenome (GOLD analysis project Ga0302321, IMG submission 202505) | Peat permafrost microbial communities from Stordalen Mire near Abisko, Sweden - Fen_T0_1 | ecosystem: Environmental > Terrestrial > Soil > Wetlands > Permafrost | place: Sweden: Abisko...
CACGACGTCGACGGTCGGCAGCAGCGCGCCGAGCTCGGCCAGCCCGTGCACCCCGTCGCGGGCCGTGCGGGCCACGGGCACGATCTCGACCTCGAAGCCGCGCAGCCGTGCCGCGATCGCCGAACCCACGGAGCCGTGGCCGAGGATCATGACGCGCTGGTCGGCCAGCCCGGGGGCGAGCGTGGTCGCCCAGGTCCCGGCGAGCTGCTGGCGCTGGAACGTCGGCAGGTCGCGCTGGGCCGCCAGCGTCAGGCCGACGGCCAGCTCGGCGGTCGCCGCGTCGTGCAGGCCCTTGCCGTTGCAGAGGGTGATCCCGCTCGGCAATCGCTGGGCCAGCCCGTCGACCCCGGCGGAGATGGTCTGCACGATGCGCAGCCTGGGCATGCGAGGGACCAGCTCGCCGAGCGGGGCCCGGCCCGGGCCCTCGACCACGAGGAGCTCCACCTCGTCGAGCTCCGCCGGCACCACGACGGCGGGATCGCCCACGACGACACGCAGCCCGGTGGGCAGCGGCGCCAGCGGCGCCGGGTCGAACGGGAGCCAGACCAGCGGATGGCAGGTCGCGCCGGACCCGGCGTCCTGGGACTCGAGCGTCGTGGTCACGGTGGTCCTCCGCTGGTCGTCGTCGAGGTTTCTCGAGGAAGGCTCGACGATGAGCCAGCCAGAAATGACGAGCGCTGCTTAATTCTGCGTTACGGCACGGCCCGAGACCGGGACGGTCCGTCGCAGCCGGGTCGCCGCGGCGACGGCCACCAGCAGCACCATGCCGGTGCCTGCCGCCACCAGGAGCCCGTGGCGCACCCCCAGCCACTGCGACAGTGCGCCGGTCAGGAGCATGCCGAGCGGCATCGCCCCGACGGCCGTGCTCACCGCCCCGAGGGCGACGGAACGACCCTGGTCGTGGGGCAGGTCCACGGCGATCACGCTCTGCATCGCGGAGAACCCGGACTGCCCGAGGCCGGCGACCAGCAGGCAGCCGAAGGCGACGGCGGGCGAGCCGGCCAGTGCGACGGCGACGACCCCGACGATCGCGATCCCGGAACCGGCGAACAGGACGACGCCCCGCCGGCCGACCGGGACCGACGCGATGACGAGCCCGCCGGCGAGCTGGCCGAGGCCTGCCGCGGCCGCCAGCAGGCCGGCGACGGCGGCGCTCGCGGTGAAGTCCTGGGAGAGCTTCGGGACCAGGGAGGTGTAGCCGAAGACGAGGAGGTTCATCACCAGGGTCACGCCGATCATCGAGGCCAGGCCGGGGCTCCGCCGGATCACGGCCAGCGTCCGGAGCGACCTGCCGCCCTCCGTCGGGGCGGGGCGCCGGTGCGGCGTGACCGGCGTGCGCACCGTGAGGACGACGCAGACGCCGTCGAGCACGGCGAGGATCCCGAAGGCCGCCGCGCTGCCGTGCCGGTCCATGAGCACGCCGGCGCCGAGCGACCCCACCATCCAGCCGATCCCGGACAGGACCGGCTCGAGCTTCAGCGCCGCCGGGGCGTGCCGGCTGCCGGCGGCCTCGTGGACCAGCAACCGCTGCGAGGTCATGTTGACGGTGTTCCCGAGGCCGACCAGGAGCATGAAGCCGGCGGTCGTCCAGGTCTCGACGCGTCCCAGGGCGACGAGCACGCACATCGCGCCCTGCACCGGGAGCAGGACGAGCTGGGCCGCCAGGACGACGGTGCGGGGGGCCGCCGTGGCCAGGCTGCGCGTCGCCGCGGCACCCAGGAGCAGCGGGGCGAAGAACAGCGCCCCGATCACCTGGATCCGCAACGGCGAGGCGCCCTGCCGGGTGAGCAGCAGCGTGACGGCGAAGAGCGATCCCCAGCGGTTCGTGTGCCACAGGAGCGAGCCGACGGCGACGGTGCCGTATCCCGGCCGTCGCAGCAGGGCCGCGAGGCCGCGGTCCGCCCGCCGGGCGGCGGTGACGGTCACCGGTCGGCCCGTGCCCCGGCGAGAACGCCGTCCGGCTCGTCGCCCGTCTCGGCCAGGGCGTCCCGCTGCGGGTCCTGCAGCGTGAACGCCCCGACGATCCCCACCGCGAGGAACCCCGCGACGACGGCGAACACCGGGCGGAGCCCGGCGGCGTCGGCCAGGTGTCCGAGCCCGGCCGTGACGAGCCCGCCGAGCGCCGAGGTGAGGCCGATCGACAGTCCGCTGGCGGCGCCCACCCGGCGCGGCAGGTAGGTGTACGACAGGGTCAGCTGCGGGGCGAAGGGCATGAAGACCCCACCGCCGAGGAAGCAGGCGGCGACGACGACGACCCAGGCGGACGGCGCGACGGCGATGGCGACCGCGGCCACGAACGCGACGCTGTGGCCGATCCGGATGACGGCGAGCCGACCCACCCGGTCGGCCAGCCAGCCCCCCAGCAGGGTGCCTCCCGCACCGGCGGCGGAGAGCAGGACGAGAGGCAGCGAGGCGAGGCCCGCCCCGGCACCGAACTCGTCGATGAGGAAGATGCCGATGAAGGCGGCGGGAGCGGTGAAGGCCACCTGCCACGCGGTCATCGGGACCAGCAGCCGGCCGAACAGGCCCCAGCGGTCCGCGCCGGCTGCGCCGGCAGCGCCGGCTGCGCGGGCACCGCAGGTACCGTCGTCGCCCGCCGGGGCGGGCTCGGCCCTCTCGCCGACGGCCAGGTCGAGGACCCGGGCCGGGCGGGCGCCGTCCGGGGGAGGGCCGGCGACCGGACGCCGGACCCGCTGCCGCAGGACGTCGTCGCGGCGCGCGGCGAGTCCGTACAGCACCAGCCCGATCGCCCCGGGCACCATGAGCAGGGGTGCCGCGTCCAGGCCGCCGCGGCCGACCACGGCGACCACCACGAGGGGCCCGATCGCCACCCCGGCGTTGCCGGCCGCCGCGAAGACGCTGACGGGGGTGTTCGAGGTGGGGGAGAGCTCGCGGACGACGATGGTGGCCGGTGGGTGGTACCCGGCAGACGCGGTGCCGGCCAGCGCGACGAGGATCCAGACCAGCGCGTAGTGGTCCGAGGCCGTCGCGGACAGGCTCATGCAGATGCCGGTGGCCGCGATGCACCCGGGGATCGCCCAACGCAGCCGGAACCGGTCGGCGAGGACGCCGAAGCCCGGCTGGGCGACGCTGGCGACGGCCGTCATGGCGAGCGCGAGGCCGGCGACCTCCGCGTAGGAGTAGTGCGCCTCCGTCACGAAGTAGGGAAGCGTCGCGGCGACCGCCCCGATGTAGAAGTCCGACAGCAGATGCGATCCCACGATCGCCCACAGCCCGGGTCTGGCCCAGCACGGCTGCATGGAGCGTCTCCCCCGGGGTCGGCAGCAAGGGCTGTTAGACCCTCAGACTAGACAGACGTCTGCTAGTCTTGCATACCAATGTGGTTCGATGCTGAGGAGCCCCGTGAAGACACCTGTTGCCCCTTCGGCCCTGGCGGTCACCGTGCCGCTGAGCCCGGGGATCGTGGCGAACGGCTTTCTCTACGTGTCGGGGTTCGGCCCGCACGACCCGGTCACCGGGACGATGCCGGAGGGGATCGCCGAGCAGACCCGCGCGGTCCTGGCGAACCTGTCCCTGGTGCTCGCCGAGGTCGGCCTGGACCTGTCCGACGTGGTGAAGGTGACCACGCACCTGCAGGAGCTCAAGCGTGACTTTCCCGGGTACAACGCCGTGTACGCGGAGCTCATGCCGCAGCCGTGGCCCGTCCGCACGACCGTCGGCTCGGACCTGATGGACATCCTCGTCGAGATCGACGTCGTGGCGGCCCTGCGCGAATGAGCCCAGCGGTGTCGCGGAACACCGGCACGTCGCCCAGGAGTTGCGAGGGGTGCATCAGATACTCGTTCCATCGTCGATGCGGACGAACAGGCAACGGGAACGGGGAGAGGGATGCTTCGCGACCGCGAGGGCACCATGCTGGCGCTGTTGGGGATCCTGGCCGAGGTGGGCGAGCCGGTGGGCACCCGGACGGCCACGAGCGCGTTGAGGGACGGCCACGGGACCACGCTCAGCGAGTCCACGGTCTCGCGGCTGCTGCAGGAGATGGACCAGCGGGGCTGGACGACCCCGATGGCCACCAAGGGCCGGGTCCTCACCGCGACGGGGCGCGCCCGGCACGAGGAGCGGGTCCTCGCGACGCGGGCCAGCACGACCCTGTCGTCGGCGATCAGCGTCCACACCGTCGCCGGGCTCCTGGAGCTCATGCAGGCGCGCAAGGCGGTCGAGAGCGCGGTGGCGGCCGACGCCGCCCAGGGCTGCACCCAGCGGGACATCGACGAACTGCGCGTGCTAGCCCAGCAGCAGGCGGACGAGCTCGCCGTGGCTCCCACCGGCGGACGCTCCGGCCTGCTCTTCCACCGCAGGGTCGCCGAGATCAGCAAGAACGCCATGCTGAAGGTGCTCTCGGGCGTGGTCCTGGCCCCGCAGCTGGATCATGTCGAGTACGTGATGGACATCATCCTGGGTGAGCACCACGCGGAGCTGTCGGTGATCGATCACCATCGGGCGATCGTCGACGCGATCGAGGCGGGCGACCCGGTGGCCGCGGAGGCGGCGATGGACCGGCACTTCGCGGAGATGATCGGCGAGGCCGAGCGGTTCATGGTGGGCCGGAACGCCGCGGTGGTCACCCGGCTGCTGGAGTTCATGGAGTCGCACCCCCCGTTCTCGCGCCAGGGGTGAGTCGGCCGACGCCGACATACTGTCAAACATGACGATGTTTATTCATGTCTGACACTCCTGCTTCATGCGTGCGAAACGTCGGATCCATACCGTCACAGCCGAGGCTCCATCAGGCTCGGCCGTGGGGCCGAGGACGTCCGCCGGCAGTGAGGCCGGGTGCACCCGAATCCGAGCCCCAAGCCAGGGGAGTAGACCTGTGACTGCACTTGCCACTCACTCCGGTTCCACCGCCGCCGACACCGGGATCGGTGCCGAACTGGTGGTCGAGGACGTCGTCAAGACGTACCGCCGCTCGGGCGGCACACCGTTCAACGCGCTGGACCACGTCTCCATGCGGATCGATCCGGGCCAGTTCGTCTGCATCGTCGGGCCGTCCGGCTGCGGCAAGTCGACCCTGCTTCAACTGGTGACCGGTCTGGGCCGGCCGACCAGCGGGACGATCACCTGCGACGGCGAGCCCATCAAGGCGCCCGGTCCGGAGCGGGGACTGGTCTTCCAGAAGGACAGCGTCTTCCCGTGGATGCGCGTCATCGACAATGTCGCCTACGGCCTCAAGATCCGCGGTGTCAAGAAGCAGGAACGTCTGGCGATCGCGGAGAACTACCTCGACGAGGTGGGCCTGGCGCACGTCGCGAAGGCGTGGCCCAAGGAGCTCTCCGGCGGCATGCTCAAGCGCGTCGCCGTCGCGACGACCTTCGCGAACGCGCCCAAGCTGCTGCTCATGGACGAGCCGTTCGCGTCCGTCGACTACGTGACCCGGCAGAAGCTGCACCGCACGGTGCTCGCCCTGTGGGCCGAGCACCGGCTGACGGTCATGTTCGTCACCCACGACGTGGACGAGGCCCTCACCCTCGCCGACCGGATCATCGTGATCAAGGCGGGTGAGGTGGCCGACGACCGCATGGTGGCGGCCGGCCGGCCCCGTACCGTCGAGCACCTGGCCTCTCCCGAGATGGTGGAGCACAAGGAGCGCCTGCTCCACCTGCTCGGCATCGGCGACGAGGACCACTGATGAGCCAGGCCGTCGTGCCGCGTCCCGTGCGCGTCGGGCACGGTCCCGCCGCGGTGGTCGACCGCGGCAGGAGGTTGTACCGGATCGGCGCGATCAGCGTCGTCGTGGCGATGATCGTGGTGTGGGAGGTCGCCTCCCTGCTCAGTGACGGCGAGGTGAAGCCCGGGCATCCCTTCGTCCCGGGCTGGGAGTTCATCGGCGCCCACACCCTGGTCGGCCTGTCGGACTACTGGCCCGGAGGGTTGGGGGTGGAGGCCGTCGCGGACGGCGGCCCGCGCACCCTCCTCGGGTCGGTCTACGCGATGCTCTACCAGAGCGCGGAGACGCTGTGGCGCCTGGCTGCCGGGCTCGCGCTGGGCGCCCTCGTGGGCTCGGTGGTCGCGCTGGCCGTCTCCGCCTCCACCTGGGCGCGACGGATCTTCTCCCTGCCGGCGCAGATCATCCGGCCGTTCCCCCTGCTGGCCATCATCCCGCTGTTCCAGTTGTGGTTCGGCACGGAGACGATCGGCGCCGTGCTGTTCATCGCGCTCGCCGTCGGCATCATCTTCTTCACCGGCGTCCTCAACGCGGTCGGGAACGTCCCCGGGATCTACGTGCAGAACGCGCGCGTCCTCGGCGCCGGCCCGGTGCGGACCTACCTCAACGTCGTGGTCCCGGGAATCTTCCCCGAGCTCCAGTCCACGATCATGATGGCGCTCGGGGCCGCGTGGACCTCCGCGCTCGGTGCGGAGTTCATCGGCGCCCAGACCGGGCTGGGCAAGATCCTCGCGGTCGCCAAGTACTTCAGCTACATCGACCGCATGTTCCTCATCGGCGTCGTGGTCGTGATCCTGGCCTCGGCCACCTTCGCCCTCGTGCAGTTCCTCTCCAAGCCGCTCATCGCCTGGAAGCCGGACCGGTAGTCCCCGGACCGCCCGGCAGCTCGACGCACGGACACCCCTCGGAACGCGACCGGGCCCTGTGGGCTTCGCCATGCAGTCAAAAGTGATTGAGCTTGCTCAGATGAGAGGAGACGCCGGTGACGACCGAACTGTGGAGACTGGACGGCGCCGCGCTGACGTCGGCGCTCGTCGCCGGGGACGTGAGCGCGCGGGACGTGACCGAGGCGGCGCTGGCCCGGTTGGACGCCGTCCAACCGAGGCTCAACGCCTTCTGCCACGTCGACGCCGAGGGCGCCCGGGCCGCCGCCGCCGCGTCCGACGAACGGCGCAAGGCGGGGGAGACGCTGGGGCCGCTCGACGGGGTCCCCTTCTCGGTCAAGGACAACCTGTTCGTCGCGGGCATGCCGGCGACGTGGGGGAGCCGGCTCTGGCGGACCTTCGTGCCGGAACAGGACGACCTCAGCGTCGAGCGGCTGAAGAAGGCCGGCGCGGTCAACCTCGGCAAGACGACGACGCCGGAGTTCGCCTCGATCGGGTCCACGTTCAGCGACCTGCTCGGGGTCACCCGCAGTCCGTTCGACCCGGCGCTCTCGCCGGGCGGCTCGAGCGGCGGCGCCACGGCGTCCGTGGCGGCCGGCGTCACCCCGTACGCGCTGGGCACCGACGCCGGCGGATCGATCCGCATGCCCGCCAGCATCACCGGGCTGTACGGCCTGCGACCGACGACGGGTGCCGTGGCGCGGGCCTTCGGCTTCCCGCCGCTGGCCTTCGACTTCCAGGCGATCGGCCTCCTCACCCGGACGCTGCGGGACCTGCGGACCCTGTTCGCCGCGACCTCGGGACCGGACCACCGCGACCCCGCGTCGTTGCTGGTACCGCCGAGCCACGGCCGGACCGAGGGCCTCGTCGTCCGCTGGTTCGGCGCGATCGACGGAGCGCCGGTCGACCCCGAGGTGGCCGAGCGGGTGCAGCTGGCCGCGACGGTGCTCGGCAAGGCCGGGCACCGGGTGGAGGAGGCCGCCGCCCCCTACACGTCGCAGACCTTCGCCCGGATCTGGCCGGCGCTCAGCCCGGTCGGGGCCGCGGTGGCGGCCGCCGCCGCCCCGGAGCCGGACGGGACGCCCTCGAGCTACGTCGCCGCGGCGCTGGAGCGGGCCCGGAGCATCACGGCGCTGGACTACGGCCGGGCCATGAACGACGTCCTCGAGGCACGCCGGCAGGTCAGCCGCGCCTGGGGCGGGACGGACGTCTTCCTCCTGCCCTGCACGCCGACAGCCGCCTGGCCCGCCGAGAGCACCGGTCCCGCCGAGGTCGACGGCAGGCCCGCCGTCGGTGACCCGGTCAGCGCCTTCACCGCGTGGGTGAACGTCGTCGGCTACCCGGGCCTCAACGTGCCGGTCGCGCCCTACCCGGACGGGCGCCCGATCGGCGTCCAGCTGGTCGCGCGGCCCGGCCAGGAGGACAGCCTCTTCGCGCTCGCCGAATGCCTTCTCGACCTCTACCCGACCGGTCTGGTCCCCGTGACGGGGATCTAGACCGCTCGACGAAAGGGACGTCCCGCCGACCGGTCCGGCACGTCCACCAGCCCCTCGACGCGATCGCGATGGCGGGATCGGCACCACACGCTCACCTCCCCCACCAACCGGGCTGCGGCCTTCGAAGACCCAAGGACTGTCGATGAGTCGGACACATGCGAAGTTCGCCACGAGGCGAGTGCTCCTCGCCGTCGTCGCGAGCGGGATGGCGCTCACCCTGGGCGCCTGCGGTGGTGCCAGCAAGGCAACGACCGCCGGCGCCAGTGCCAGCGGCGGCACGACGTGGACGCCGTTCAAGGCCGAGGCCGGCGACACCGTGCCCACGGCCAAGGTGAAGTTCGGCATGCGTCCCTACGCCGACAACACCTTCTACGTGATCGGCATCAAGAAGGGCTGGTTCAAGGACGTCGGCATCGAGCTCGACCCGGCGGACGGCGTCAGCACGACCGAGGACCAGTGGACCAACCTGCTCCTGCACGGTTCGACCGACATCAACACCGACACGTGCGCGATCCTCGTGACGACGTACTCCTCGTCGCGGCAGCTCAAGTGCATCCAGCACGGCGTGAGCTTCTTCGGGCAGGTCATGTTCGCCAACCCGAAGCTGAACCTCAAGTCCGTCGAGGACTACATGGCCGCCGGCGCGGACTTCAAGACGGCTCTGCACGACGCCCTGGCGCCGCTCACCAAGGGTGACGACGTCTTCGTCAACCCCGGGACCGGCGAGATCACGTTCACCCAGGAGCCCTTCAAGTACGCCGGCCTGGAGCTGCCGAAGTTCAAGCCGGTCACCGACTCCGACATGTTCACCCAGGCGCAGGCAGGGAAGATCAACTTCCTGCACCCGGGCGGTGCGCCGATCGCGGTCGAACTGCTGAAGCTCGGGTGGAAGCCCATCTTCAGCACGAAGTCGCTGGTCGATGGGGCCAAGGCCGACACGAACAGCCCGTTCACCGGTCTGGTCGTCAACAACGGCATCGCCGCCACCGGCGACTACGCCGCCGCGCACCAGGACACGATCCTGCGCTTCACCTCCGTGATGTACCGCATCGCGGCCGAGACCGCGAAGTCGCCGGACCTGTTCGACGTGCAGGCCCCGTACCTGAACTCCGTCGCCGGAACGGATCTGACGGGCAAGGAGATCGCTGACGAGTTCGCCAAGATGCATCCGCTGGTGTCGTTCGACGACGCGGGCAAGAACTACTACAACGATCCCGCCAGCTCGCAGTACTACAAGACGATCGGCGACGCGGTGATCCGCGACCAGGTCAAGGCCGGGGCGATCCCCAAGGACATCAAGGCGGAGGACTTCATCTGGGCGGACAAGGTCTACAAGGATCTGGCGACCTTCAAGAAGGGCTACGAGGACATCGCCGCCAAGGGTGGCGGGGACGCCGCCCTCATGGCCAAGGCCAAGCAGTACTACGACTGGTACGACTACCTCGACGCCTACCGGCTCGCCCTCAAGACGGCCGGCTGAGCGGGCCCGGCGGGTAGGGAGCACCTGGCATGAGTTCGACTGTCGCAGTCGAGTCGACAGCGAGCCCCCTGGGGCCGGAGGCGACCGCCTCCGGCCCCGGGGAGGTCCGGCGACTCGCGAGCAGGCTCCGGGGATTCGACCCCCTGGGCGTCATCGGCGTCGTGGCGATCTTCGTCACCTGGCACGTCATCACCGCAGCGCAACTGGTGAACCCGTTGTACCTGCCGGCGTTGACCGACATCTGGGACTTCAGCAGGGAGAACTTCTTCAGCTCCCCGCTGATCGCGGCCCAGAACCTGGGCAACGACGGCATCTGGGGCGGCGTGCTCTACTCCAGCACCGGGGTGTGGCTCGCGCTGCTCATCTCCGTGGCGATCGGGCTGCCCCTGGGGCTGGTCTCGGCGCGCGTGGTGGCGCTGCGCATGTTCAGCGACCCGCTGCTGCTCACGGTCAGCGGGGTGCCGATCCTCATCATCGCCCCGTTCTTCATGGTCTGGTTCGGGCCCGCGCGCACGACCCAGCTCCTGCTCCTGATCGTCTTCAGCACTCCCGTCATCTACATCTACGCCCAGCGGGCGGTCGACAACCTCGATCCGGTGTACGAGGCGAACGCCCGCGTGTTCGGGGCCTCCCGGGCGGAGGTCGTCCGGGACGTCTATCCCCGGGGCACGCTTCCCGAGGTGCTCGGCGGCATGCGGATCGCGCTCGCCGGGAGCTGGGGACTGGGGGCCATCTCGGAGCTGATGGGGGCGCCGCAGGGCGTGGGCAAGCTCATCGTGAGCTTCGCGTCCAACACCAACGTCGTCGCCATCTGGTCGGTCGTGCTCGGTCTGGCCATCGTCGCGGTGCTGACGGACTTCCTGCTGCTGGGCCTGACGCGCTACCTCAACCGCTGGATGGCCTGAACGCCATCATCAGAACAGGTAGACGTCTGTCACAAATGATAGACTGAAAGAGCCGCCAACGGGTGCCGGCCAGCTGTCCCTGGCGGTGCGGAGCGGTCACCTCGTCCCGGCTCGCCACGACTCCGGAAGGACGTGACGACGTGTTCAAGCTCGGGTGGTTCATCGACGGCTACAGCCCCAAGACCTGGCGCGGACCGTGGAGCGGCCGCGTGAAGACCGAATGGGCGGGGTCCTCGTTCTGGGAGGACGCCTGTCGCGGTCTGGAGCGCGGAGGGTTCGACTGCGTCTTCGTCGAGGACACCTCGATGATCGACGACACCTACAAGGGCACGATGGAGACCGCGCTGCGCTTCGCGCTGGAGGCACCGAAGAACGACCCGCTGCCGTTGCTGCCGTTGCTGGCCCGGGCCACCAAGCACCTCGGGGTGGTCGGCACGATCTCGACGATCCAGTACCACCCGTTCCTCGCCGCCCGGCTCGGGGTCACCCTGGACCACCTCACCGAGGGACGGGTGGGGCTGAACGTCGTGACCTCGGTCAGCCACCGCGTGGCGCAGAACTTCGGCATGGAGAAGATGATCGACCACGACCTGCGCTACGAGATGGCCGGGGAGTGGATGGACGCCTGCACCGCGCTGTGGAACTCCTGGGAGGACGGCGCCCTCGTCCTGGACGAGGACAAGCCCGTCTACGCGGACTGGACGAAGGTCCACCCCGTCGACTTCCAGGGCAAGTGGTTCCGCACCCGCGGTCCGCTGAACAACCCGCCCGGCCCCCAGCGGCGTCCGGTCATCGCCCAGGCGGGGCAGTCCAGCGGGGGCCGCAACCTGGCGGCTCAGCAGGCGGACCTCATGCTCAGCATCGCCAGGACGCCGGAGCAGATGAAGGCGCTGCGCGAGGACATGAACCGCCGGCTCATCTCCTACGGGCGGGACCCGAACGACTTCCACATCCTCTTCCTGTCGTCGATCTTCCTGGGCTGGAACCAGCGCGACGCCGAGGACCGGAACGCCGCCTTCGAGGGGGGCAAGACCAGCGAGGAGTGGATCGAGACCCAGCTGTGGCTGCTGTCCTACCTGTCCGGCGGCGAGATCGACTACTCGAGGTACGGCCTCGACGACCCGTTCCCCCAGGAGCTGGGTAACGGTCAGGTGTCGACCTTCCAGCACATCCTGGCCAACAATCCCGGGGCGACGATGCGCGAGGTGCTCGAGTCGCGGGACCAGCTCCAGGGGCTGACCTTCATCGGTGACGCCGACTCGGTGTCGGAGCAGATGCATGACGCCATCTCGGAGACGGGAGGCCCGGACGGCTACCTGATCATGTCCACGGAAGACATGATCACCCGCAAGAACATCGCCGAGATCACCGACGGGCTGTGCGCGACGCTGCGCAAGAAGGGCTACATCCGCGACGGCTACGCCCGCGACACCTTCCGCGAGAACCTCAACGACAACCAGTAGGTGATGGCCGTGAACGTCACGATCGTGATCGGTAATCCGAAGCCGAAGTCACGCACGCGGGAGGTGGCCGTGGCGGTCACCGCGGCCGTCTTCCCGTCGGCGGACGTGTCCGTCGTCGAGCTGTCCGACTATGCCCACGAGCTGTTCTCCTGGTCCTCGGAGCGGGTCAAGGAACTCGTCGCGAGCGTGCGGGGCACCGACGTCCTGGTGATGGCGTCACCGACGTACAAGGCGACGTACACGGGCCTGACCAAGGCCTTCCTCGACCACTACGAGGCCGGCTCGCTCGCCCACGTGGTGGCGATCCCCGTCATGACGGGCGCCGACCGGACCCACGCCCTCGGCGTCGACACGGCGTTGGTGCCGCTCCTGACCGAGCTCGGCGCGATCGTCGTGGGCCGTGGAACGTACTTCGTGACCGGCGACATGGAGGCGCTGCCCGCGTTCGCGGCCGAGGCCGGCCGGCGCTACACCGGTGCGATCCGGACGGTGGCCCGGCTGTCGTCGTCGACGGGGGTGGCACCGTGAACCAACCGCCGGAGACCAAGGCCATCGCGCGCATCGATCCGAGGGTCTTCCGCGAGACGCTCGGTCACTACCCGTCCGGGATCACGGTGATCGCGGGTCATGACGGCGACCGCCCGATCGGGTTCACGTGCCAGTCGTTCTACAGCGTGTCGATGGAGCCGCCGCTCGTCTCCTTCAGCGTGATGAGGACGTCCACCTCGTACCCCCCGATCCGGGCGACCGGCCGCTTCGCGGTCAACGTCCTGGCGGGGGACCAGACGGCCATCTCCAACCAGTTCGCCCGCAGCGGCACGGACAAGTGGAACGCCGTCGAGTGGCGGCCGAGCCGGTCCGGCAACCCGATCCTGCGCGGCAGCCTGATGTGGTTGGACTGCGCCGTCCACGCCGAGTACGAGGCGGGGGACCACTTCATCGTGGTCGGGCGGGTGCTGGACACCAGCGACCACGCCGCCGCGGACGACCTTCCCCTGCTGTACTACCGAGGCTGTTACCGCCAGTTGGGGGAACCCGTTGTCTGACCGCTTCCCCGAGCCGCTCCACATGGTCGAAGGGACCGTCGAGCACGGTGACGAGCGCGGCCGCCTCCTGGGCTTCCCCACCGCCAACCTGCTCGACGTCGGCGGGGTCCGGCTCGACGGTGTCTACGCCGGGCTCGCCCAGGTCGAGCCCGGCCGCGCCGGACCGACCTTCGTGGCGGCGGTGTCGGTGGGCCACCGCCCGACGTACTACGGGGGAGCCGGGGTGCGACTCATGGAGGCCCATCTCCTCGACGTCACCGACGACCTCTACGGTCGGACCCTGCGCGTCGAGCTGCACGTCCGGCTCCGGCCGCAGCACGCGTACGTCGACACCGCGACGTTGGTCCGCCAGCTCCACCTGGACGTCGCAGCCACCCGTGCCTGGGCGGAGGCGAACCGGCTGGACGAGTTCCTCGACCCGGGGCGTGGGGCGCAGGGCCCGCCCGGGAACGGGCGGGCAGGATTCCCCAGGCGGCGTCGGCCGCCGCGCGCGGACGTCGCGGCCGACCGGGCGAGCCGGCGCGAGGCACGGCTGCTGGCGGCGATCGACCGGGCGACGGCGGAGGTGGCACTGACCCATGAGCGGGTCGTCGAACTGAGCGGCCTGCCCCTGGGGTACGTGCTGTGGCGATACCCCGTTCTGCGGGACCGGTGCGGCCGCCAGGGCCACGATGCGCGATGACCCGATGCACGACGACCCGCTCCACAGTGAGGTGAGCCGGTACGCCGTCGTCGGCGCGCGGCTGCGCGGACGGGAGGGCACCTGGTGCGTGCTCGTGGAACGGGACATCGTCACCGGCATCGTGCCGGACGTGGCCGGCGACCGACCTCCCGGCGCCGTG
>Ga0302321_100003325_pt1 | contig 13800 bp, 7 predicted proteins | sample Fen_T0_1_FD_202505 | JGI IMG/M metagenome (GOLD analysis project Ga0302321, IMG submission 202505) | Peat permafrost microbial communities from Stordalen Mire near Abisko, Sweden - Fen_T0_1 | ecosystem: Environmental > Terrestrial > Soil > Wetlands > Permafrost | place: Sweden: Abisko...
CGCGTCGCGCTCGACCCGGCCACGGTCACGGACACGCTGGGCGTGCTGCTCAAGTACCAGGACGACGTGGGTGCGATCACGAAGGAGGTCGCCGAAAGGCTGGTCGCCGACGTCCAGGCGGAGGGCATCGCGCTGTGAGTCTCGCCGTGAATCCTCAGTCCACGCGCATCGGCGCCACGCTGCTGCCCCGGGGCTTCCTCGCCGACAACGTGCTGCACTTCGTGCGCGTGTTGCGGGCCGCCGGGATGCCGGTCGGGCCGGCCAAGGTGATCGATGCGATCGCCGCCATCGAGGCGGTGGGCGTGTCCAACAAGACGGACTTTCGCGAAGCGCTGGCCGCCGTGCTGGTCTCTCGCCACGAGCAGATTGCGCTGTTCGAGCAGGCGTTCGACGTCTTCTGGCGCAATCCCAAGTTGCTCGAAAGAATGGTCGCGGCGCTGCTGCCCCGCGTCTACAGCCGGGCGGACAATACGCCGGAGCCGCCGGAATTGCCGTCGCGGCTCGCGCAGGCTATGCGGCCCCCGAAACTGCCGGAGACACGGCCCGACGACGAGGACGAAGTCGAACTCGACGCGGCCTTCACTTTTTCGCCGCGCGAAGTGCTGCAGGCCAAGGATTTCGCGACGATGACGGCGGACGAACTGGCGCAGGTCAAGACGATGCTGGCGCGCCTGAAACTGCCGCTGCCCGAGTTGCCGGTGCGGCGCACGCATGCGGCGGGGCGCGGTCACCGCGTCGACCTCCGCGCCACGCTGCGCGGCATGACGGGCGCCGCCGGTGCCGTTGCGCCGCTCAGGTTCCGGGCACGCATCCGACGCACGCCGCCGCTGGTCGTGTTGTGCGACATTTCCGGTTCAATGGACCGCTATGCCCGGATGCTGCTGCATTTCCTCCACGCGATCACCAACGACCGCCACCGAGTGCACACGCTGGTGTTCGGCACGCGCCTCACCAACATCACGCGGCACTTGAAGCACCGCGACGTGGACGTCGCGCTCGCACGCGTGACCGAATCCGTGCAGGATTGGGCAGGAGGAACGCGAATCGGCGCCAGCCTGGGCGAGTTCAACCGGCGCTGGTCTCGCCGATTGCTCGGACAGAACGCGGTGGTGCTGCTGATCAGCGATGGCCTCGACGCCGAGTCCGGCGAAGGCCTGGAATTCGAGGTCGAGCGCCTGGCGAAGTCGTGCGCGCGGCTGGTGTGGCTGAACCCGCTGTTGCGCTACGCGGGTTTCGAGGCGCGGCCCGCCGGCATTCGCGCCATGCTGCCTCACGTCGACGATTTCCTTCCCGTACACAATCTCGCCAGCCTGACCGAACTGGCCGCGGCGTTGTCGCGGCCTTCACCCCGGACGCGCGCGAGCGTGCGCCTCGCGGCATGAATGCAAACTGAGGCACTGAGGATCCACGATGGAAATGACCAACACCCGTCTCGTGCCTGCGCCCGTCGACGCGGTATGGCGCGCGCTCAACGATCCCGCGGCGCTGCAGGCCTGCATCCCGGGGTGCGAGTCGCTCGAACGCACGGGAGAGGACGAATGGCAGGCGACGCTCGCTGCAAGAGTGGGGCCGGTCTCGGCCAAATTCAGCGGCAGGATGCGCATGACGGACAGCACGCCGCCCACCGGCTATACGCTGAAATTCGAAGGCCAGGGCGGGGCGGCCGGATTTGCCAACGGCGAGGCCCGGGTCACGCTGGCGCCCGCGCCGCAGGACCAGACCACGCTGACCTACGTTGCCAAGGCCCAGGTGGGCGGCAAGCTCGCGCAAATCGGATCGCGGCTGATCGACGGCGCGGCGGCGAAGCTTGCCGACGAATTCTTCGAGAAGTTCAGCGCCCAGTTTGCGCCGGCCGCCGCCGAGGGCGCAGCGCCTGCACCTGTTCCGAAAGCCGGCGCGAGCACGTTCGCCGGCGCGCCATGGATACGCTATGTGGCGCTGGCCATCATCATTGCCATCATGGCATGGCTGTATCTTCGCGGCGGCGTGCGGTTTTGAGCGTGGTACAGCGCGCCGGCGCAGCGGAGGTGACTCATGGATAGCGTGGACCTGGATGTGCTGAAGCGCAGCGCGGCGTGGATTGACGAAGGACGTCCGGTGCTGCTGGTCACGGTCGTCAGGACGTGGGGCAGTTCGCCGCGGCCCGAGGGCGCGATGCTCGCGGTGCGGGACGACGGCCTCGTCGTCGGGTCGGTGTCCGGCGGGTGCATCGAGGACGACATCGTCGATCGCACGCGGCGATTGGGCATGACCCAGACGCGCAGCGAAGCCGTCACTTACGGCGTGTCGGCGGACGAAGCGCGCCGCTTCGGCCTGCCCTGCGGCGGCACGATACAGCTGGTGCTGGAGCCGCTGACCCGGGATTCCGGCATCCGCGCGCTGCTTCGCGAAATCGAGGCGGGCCACCTCGTTGCGCGAAGGCTCGATCTCCTTACCGGCTTGGCGACACTGCATCCGGCGCAGGCGGTGGATGGCCTTGTTTTCGACGGCACGACGCTCACGACGATCCACGGTCCGCGGTACCGGATGCTCGTGATCGGCGCATCGCAGCTGTCGAAGTACCTGGCGCAGATCGCCGTCGGCCTGGGCTACCAGGTCACGATCTGCGACCCGCGCGACGAATACACCGAGACGTGGGACATCCCCGGCGTCGAGGTCGTGCGGACGATGCCCGACGATACGGTGCGTGCAATGCGACTGGACGAGCGTTGCGCGGTGGTCGCGCTGACGCACGATCCGAAGCTCGACGACCTGGCGCTGATGGAGGCGCTGAAGTCACCGGCGTTCTACGTCGGCGCGCTGGGGTCGCGCGCGAACAACGCCAAGCGGCGCGAGCGGCTGCTCGAATTCGACGTCACCGCCGACGAGATTGCCTGCCTGCACGGGCCCATCGGCCTCTACATCGGCAGCCGCACGCCGCCGGAAATCGCCGTGTCGATCCTGGCCGAGATCACGGCTGTGAAGAACGGCGTTGCGCTACCCGCCGTCGCCACGGTGGCCGCGGCGAAGGTAGGCATCTCGCCGTCGGACGCATGCCCGGTCTAGGCCGGGGGGGCGATTCGTCAGGGGATGCCCCTCTATGGTAAGGTTGCGAAAAATCGACGCTTCGAGGTTGCATGCCTGTCCCGTTCCGCGGTAAACCGCACTTCATTTCTTCCCTTCGCCTGCATCTTCCCGACCCCACCAATTCCTTGCTACGCGCAGCGGTACGCGTGGGGCGGAAATTGTGTGGTTCGGTTGCGCTCGCGTTCGCCGTGGTCGCTTGGGTCTGCGCTGGTTCCGTCCTGGCGCAGACGACCAGCGAGCCGGTGCCGACCGTCGAATCCAAGCCCGCGCCGCCCGCCGAAGTGAAGCCTGCGGCAGCCCCGGCCAAGATCAACTTCGAGCCGGCCAACCCGTGGGACGCCCCCGAACCGTGGCGCACCGACCGGTTCTACTTTCAGTTTGCGTTCTACACCTGGCACTTTCACTACGATCCCGACCACCAGCAGTCGTATCTTTTCGATTCCGAGTATCACTTCAAGGAGACGTGGCTCGGCGGACAATGGATCGCCGGCTTGGCGCTCTTCCAGAATTCCTTCGGGCAGTTCTCCCAGTACATATTCGGCGGCCTGGTCTGGCGGCCGATCGAGACGGAACAGCCGTTCTACGTCAAGCTCACTGCGGGACCCCTGCATGGCTACACGGGCCAGTACCAGAACAAGGTGCCGTTCAACCACGACGGCTGGGCGCCGGCGATCATTCCTGGTGTCGGCTACTGCGTGATGAAGCGGTATTGCGGCGAGTTCGTGCTGCTCGGCACCAACGCGGCGCTGTTCACGATCGGCGTGACGATCCCCTAGCGGTCGCCGTCGACAAGGTCCTCGATCGAGTACGAGCGCGCGAGATCTCCCAGCAGCATCTCCAGTTTTTCCTCGGCCAGCAAGGCGCGCACCCGCCAGTGCGCTTCCGCCAAACGGAATTCGATGCCGTCGCCGCGCACCTTCCGCGCGACGTCGGCGAGCATGCGCGCGGTGGACAGGTCGATGTCCGTCGAGAACGACACGTCCAGGATCACCGTTCGCGGCGGTGCGCCTGCAACGTCGATGTCCGCGAAGATTCGGTCCTTCACGTTGTCGGCGTTGAAATAGAGCAGTGCGGCATTCGCGCGGACGATCATCACACCGGGCACCGGCAGGGCGTCCGGATAGCGCGACAGCGCCCCGAAATGTCCCTTTCCGGGGAGGCGCCCCAGCAGCACGCATTCCGGGTCGGCCAGGCTTCGGATCAGCATGGTCAGCGAGAACACCGCCGCCACCAGCACACCCTTGAGAATTCCGAGGCCCAGGACCGCGGCGATGGTCACCAGCGCGATCACGAATTCCGGCCGGCTGACGCGCAGCAGCTGGCGCATCTCATCGAACCTGAACATGCCGAGAACCGACGCCAGGACCAGCGCCGCCAGCAGCGGCTGCGGCAACCGCGCGAAGAGCCCGGTCAGGTAGAGCAGCGCCACGGCCATCCAGCCTGAGCATACGACGAGCGAGAGCGGCGTACGCGCCCCCGCTTGGTCGTTCACCAGCGATTGCGACAGGCCGCCGCCGGACGGAAACCCGTGGCCCAAGGCGATCGCGATGTTGGCGGCGCCCAGCCCCAGCAATTCGCCGTCCGGATCGAAACGCTCGTCGTGACGCGCAGCCAGCAGCCGTGCTGTCGCGCTCGCTTCGTTGTAGGCAATGAAAAAGCACGCCAGCGCGAGCGGCAGCAGAGTGTCGAGTTCCCGCCAGTCGAACGCGGGCCAACCGGGGGCAGGCAGTCCGTGCGGGATCGCGCCGACCGTCGCGATGCCCAGTGCCTGGGCGGCCGGCAGCGCCATGAATGCGACGGAGGCGATGACGACAAGCAGCGGGACCGGCCAGCGCGGGAAGCGCATCTGCCCGGCCACCAGCAGGCAAAGGGCTGCAATCCCCAGCGCCAGCGATGCCGGTTGCGCGGACGCCAGGTTGCGCGCGAGGTGCATGACGACGCCGGCGAAGTCGTGGCCGCCGCCCGTGATGCCGAGCAGCAGCGGCAGCTGGCTCGCGGCGATGACCGTGCCCGCGCCGATCTTGAATCCGGTCAACACCGTCTCGGAGATGAAGTGGACGATTGCGCCCCAGCGCATCAGCCATGCGCCCAGCGCGACCAGGCCCACAAGCAGCGCGGTTGTGGTGGCCAGCGCGGCGTAGTGCTCGGCATCGCCGGCGGCGATGACTGACAGCGTGGTGGCGAGCGTCAGCGCGACCGCCGACGTCGGTCCGACGGCCAGCCGCTGCGAAGTGCCGAACAGTGCGTACGCGAGGCCGGCGAACAGGTAGCAGTAGAGGCCCGTGGCGACCGGCATGCCTGCAAGCTGCGCGTACGCGATCGAGCTCGGGACGGCGTACGCCGCGAGCGTTGTGCCGGCGAGGAGGTCGAAGTGCAGAGCATCGGACCGCCATGCGCCTCGCCAGGGCAGGAACAGGTTCTGCAACCGGCGCCTGCTTTTGCCGTCGGGCGGGTGTGTGGAGGTGGGCGCGGGCATGGGTCGTGCAAACTTCGAGGTGTGCCGGCTAGCGCGGTTCTGCCGGCTTCGACGGCGCCAGTTCAACCGCGACGAAGACGAGCGTGGAATCGCCGCTGTAGACGGGCGCCGCATCGGGTGGCCTCGCGGCAATGAGCGCGCGCGCTTCACCGGAGTCGGGCAGCGCCGAGCGCTCGTAGAGGACGACCTTTGGCGCGGCTGCCGCGTCAAACACAATTTCAACCGCGATGTCGCGCGCTCCTGCGCCCCAGAACCGGGTGATGACCGGAGCCTTTCCCTCGAGCCTGGCGGCGTCGGCGACCTGCTGATTGTCGAACCGGAGCGATTTCACGCCGGAGCCCGGTGCGATGCCGATGCCGACGAGGAAACCGCCGCGACCGCTGCGCAGCGTTCCGCGCGCAACGACTGTTCCGCCATTCGTCGTTACGTCATGCAGCGTCAACGTCGGCGCGGGAAGCACCTGGTTCATTGCAGGCTTGAAGCGACCCGTGGCGTCGACCAGTCCGAACTGGCGAAATTGCTCGTCGCGCGCGGGAAATCCCTGGTCCTTGAGGAATGCCTCGTCCGCCGCGCCTTCGAAGCCGATCAGCCAGCGCGGCGCAGCAACCTTGTCGTCGTAGTAGACGATGTTGAGGCCGCGCGGATGGTCCGGCGCATAGGCCGGCGTCTGGCTCGCGATGGCGGCTGCGCCGATCGTGACTACCCCACAGATCGCCGCCGGCAACCGCGCGGCACGACCGTCCGCGGCGAACAGCGGCGCCAGCGCCAGCACGAACGGCAGCAGCGCCATGATCTTGTATTGCGTGAGGTCGAAGCCGAGCACCAGCTCCAGTGCAAGCACGAAGCTCATCCAGAAGAACGCCGCCAGCGCAAAGCCCAGCCACGCCGCAATTGTCAGCGAAGGCGGAGTTCGCTTGCGCATTGTCTCGACCCATCCTGCGGCCGCAAATCCGAACGCGGGCCAGACAAAAGGATAGGAGGCGCCGGGAACGTAGATGGCGACAGCGAGGGCAATCAGCGCCAGCACGAGCCAGTTGACCAGCAGCAGCGCGCGCATGTCCGCACGCCCTGCGACACTCGCCGCGGCGCCAGCGGCCACGAGCATTGCCGCCGCGACGATGGCGACGCGAGCCGGCCACGGTTGCGGGTGATCGAGCGGATGCACGCCGGGCCAGATCCCCAGCGGCCACGACAACATCCAGCCGGCGGCAAACAACGCCAGCGCCACGGCAATGCAAGCGGCGATTGCCCAGATGCCCGACCTGCGCGAAAACGCCGATCGATGCACGCCGATGAGGGCGAGGATGCCCAGCAACGCGACGGCGGCGGCCGGCACGTTGAGCGACGCCGGCCACACCACCAGCGCACGGCCGAAGACGTCGAAGTAACTCGCGTCGGAGGAGGATTTCAGCGTGTCGAGATCGGTGTCGGCCAGCACGGCCGCGACCTCGTACGCGTGTTCGCCCTGGTGCTGCAGCGACCGGGTGTCGATGGTGCGAAGGCTGTCGCGCTGCGAGTGGTAGAGCGATGCGGAACTCGAGTAGGCGAAATTGAAGCCGCCGAGCCCGAGCCTGCGATAGATGCTGAAATCCGTGTCGTTGGGCAGCAGCCGATAGACTTCGTAGCTGACCGAATTGGCGGACGGTCGCGTCACGGCATGGGCGAAGAGGTCCATCAGCCTGGAGTTGCCAGGTCCCGTCTCGAACATCAGGCTGGGACCGGATGCGCCGCGCGCCTCGACGTTGACGACGACGCCGACGCGCGCCATGAGCGGGTGATGCTCGGCAAAGGCGGTCGCGCCGCGCAGGCCCGTTTCTTCGCCGTCGGTGACGAGGAAGATCACGTCGTTCCTGGTCGCTCGGGTCGCAAAGACGCGCGCGAGCTCGACCAGCACGGCGGCGCCGGCGCCGTCGTCGCTCGTGCCCGGGCCGGCGGGCACGCTGTCGTAGTGTGCGGTCGCCAGCACCGCCTTGCCGGCACCGGTGCCTTTGTGCACGGCGATGATGTTCTCGACGGTCGTGCAGCCCGGGTATCGATCCGCGGCGACGCACGAAATCGCGGCCTGCACCTCGGGCTCGTAACCGGCGGACCTGAACTCGGCGACGATGCGGTCGCGCACGACGGTGTTTTGCGGCGTGCCGGCAATGTGCGGCGTCTGCTCCTGCAGTACGCGCGACAGCGTGGCGAACGCCCCCGGTGCGGAGAACGCCGTGTTCGCTGCGCCGTTCGGTGCGACCAGTTGCGATTGCCAGAGGCAGAGGAGGATCGCCGTGATCGCCACCACGACCAGCAAACGTACAAGCGCTCCCAACCGGCCTGCCATCATCGTCGTCCCCAGAAGTCTGGCGATGTTAGACCGTTTTCCGTGGTTCCGCGCGACTGCCCGCGTTGCACTGGCGGCTCAGTGAAAATCGCGCGAGTGGGTGGGCAGCGATCCCAACAGCGGCGACAGGTCCACCAAATGTCCGGCGAGAAGGTGGACGACGATGCCTTCGCGCTCGACGCGCCCGTACACGCACAGGAGGCGCGCGCCCAGCAGCTCGCGGCGCTGGCGGTCGGACAGGTCGCGCCAGACGATGACGTTGGTGGCGCCCGTCTCGTCCTCCAGCGTGACGAACATGACGCCGCTCGCGGTGTCGGGCCGTTGCCGGCCGATGACGATGCCGGCGGTGCGCACGATGCGCCCGTGCGGCGCGTCGCGGACTTCGGCGGAACTGATGAGCCGCCGCGCGCGCAGCTGCCCGCGCAGCAGCGCCAGCGGGTGCCGGCCCAGTGTGAGGCCCAGCGCGCGGTAGTCGGCGACGATGTCCTGGCCTTCGGTCGGCGCGGGAAGCTCGGCTGCGGCTTCGTCGAACGTGCTGCCCGCAAGCAGCGGCGGCAGCTTCTCCACGCCGGCGACGTCCCACGCCGCGGCATGCCGGTGGCCGGCGAGCGCGGCCAGTGCGCCGGCGGCAGCGAGCACGCCCAGGTCGTGCTTGTTCAGCTGTGCGCGGTGGGCGAGATCGGCGACGTGCGCGAACGGGGCGGCGGCGCGCGCGGTAGTGATTCGCTGCGCGCTGGCCTCGGACAAGCCGCCGATCATGCGCAGCCCCAGGCGCAGCGCGTCCTGCTCGAGCGCGCAATCCCAGTCGCTGAGGGTGACGTCGACATTGCGCACTTCCACGCCATGCTTGCGCGCGTCCTGCACCAGCTGCGCCGGCGCATAGAAGCCCATCGGCAGCGAATTGAGCAGCGCGCCGCAGAATGCCGCGGGCTCGTAGCGCTTCAGCCACGCCGACACGTAGACCAGCAGCGCGAACGACGCCGAGTGCGATTCCGGGAAACCGTATTCGCCGAAGCCCAGGATCTGCTGGTAGATCTGGCGCGCGAAAGCTTCCGGATAGCCGCGCGCGCCCATGCCGTCGACCAGCCGCTGCTCGAATTTTTCGAGGCCGCCCTTGCGCCGCCATGCGGCCATCGAGCGCCGCAGGTGATCGGCTTCGCCGGGCGTGAAGCCCGCCGCGACGATCGCAAGCTGCATCACCTGTTCCTGGAAGATCGGTATGCCCAGCGTGCGTTCGAGCACGCTCTTCACCGCGGCGCTGGGGTAGGTGACCGGCTCCAGGCCCTGCCGCCGCTTGAGATAGGGATGCACCATGCCGCCCTGGATCGGGCCCGGGCGCACGATGGCGACTTCGACGACCAAATCGTAGAAGCAGGCGGGTTTGAGGCGCGGCAGCATCGACTGCTGCGCGCGCGATTCGATCTGGAACACGCCGATGGTGTCGGCGCGCTGGCACATCGCGTAGACCTCGGGGTCTTCTGCCGGGATGTCCTGCATCGAAAATGGGGTCAGGTTCATTTTCCCGTCGGGGCTGCCCGAGGCTGCCGCCTGACGCAATCGGAAAAGTGAACCTGCCCCCTTTTTCGAAATCATCGCCAGCGCGCGCCGGATGGCCGAGAGCATCCCCAGCGCCAGGCAATCGACCTTGAGCAGCCCCAACGCATCGAGGTCGTCCTTGTCCCACTGGATGACCGTGCGGTCGGCCATCGCGGCGTTCTCGACCGGCACCATCCGTTCCAGCAGGTCGCGCGCGATGACGAACCCGCCGACGTGCTGCGACAGGTGACGCGGGAAGCGCTGAAGTTCGCCCGCGAGGGCCACCAGCCGCGCGATCAGCGGATTGTCCGGATCGAAGCCGGCCTCGCGGATGCGCACCGGATCGATCTTGCGGCCATCCCACCACGCGAACACGCCGGTCAGCCGCTCGACCTGCGCCAGGTCGAGGCCGAGCGCCTTGCCCACGTCGCGCACCGCGCTCTTCGGCCGGTAGGTGATCAATGTCGCGGCCAGCGCGGCGCGCTCGCGGCCGTATTTGTTGTAGACGTACTGCATCACCTCCTCGCGCCGCTGGTGCTCGAAGTCGACGTCGATGTCCGGCGGCTCGTTGCGCTCGCGGCTGATGAATCGTTCGAACAGCATGCTCATCCGCGATGGGTCGACCTCGGTGATGCCCAGCGCGTAGCACACGGCCGAGTTGGCGGCCGAACCGCGGCCCTGGCACAGGATGTCCCGCGAGCGCGCGAACGCAACGATGTCGTGGACGGTGAGGAAGTAGGGCTCGTATTTCAGCTCGGCGATCAGCGCGAGTTCGTAGTCGATGAGCTCGCGGACGTCGGGCTTGACCGGCGCGTCGCCGTAGCGTCGCCGCAGTCCGGCGTCGACCAGTCCGCGCAAGTGCGAGGCCGGCGTGGCGCCGGCGGGGACCAGCTCCTCCGGATATTCGTAGCGCAACTCGTCCAGCGAGAACGTGCAGCGTTCGGCGAGGTCGAGCGTCGCGTCGGTCAGTTCGCGCGGATAGAGCGTGGCCAGGCGCGCACGCGAGCGCAGGTGGCGCTCGCCGTTGGGGAAGAGCGCATAACCGCACTCGGCGAGCGGCGTGCGCAACCGGATGGCGGTGAGCGTGTCCTGCAATGCGCGCCGCGCCCGCGCGTGCATTTGGACGTCGCCCGCCGCGACGAGGGGAAGGCCGGTCTCCTGCGTGAGCGCCTGCAGGTGGGAGAGCCGCGCGCGGTCGCCGGAGCGTGCCAGCAGTGTCGCGGCGATCCACGCCCGCCCCGGGAACGCGTCCGCGAACCAGCGTGCGTCGGTGAAAATGGGGTCAGGTTCATTTTTCCGTCGGAGCTGTTCGAGGCTGCCGCCTGACGCAATCGGAAAAGTGAACCTGACCCCATTTTCCGGTGGCACCCACAGCGCGAGGCAGCGCGGGGCCAGTGCCACGACATCGTCGCGGGTCAGCGCGTAGCTGCCCTTGGTCGCATTGCGCCGGCCGCGCGTGATGAGCTGCGCCAGGTCGCCGTAGGTCGCGCGGTCGGTGGCGTACAGCACGAGCTTCAAGCCGTCGGCCAGCGTGAACTCGCTGCCGATCACAAACTTCAGGCCGGCATCCCTGGCGGCGAGATGCGCGCGGACGACGCCGGCCACCGAGCATTCATCGGTCAGCGCGAGCGCGGCATACCCCAGCGCCTGCGCACGCTCCACCAACTCCTCCGGGTGCGACGCACCGCGCAGGAAGGAGAAATTGGAGAGGCAGTGGAGTTCGGCGTACGGCGGAAGCATGGCGGCGCACCAGGGGGCGACGGCAGGACAGTGTACCGTATATTTGTACGGTAGTTGTCGCTTTCGCCCCGGCTATCGGCCAGAGGCGGTCCGCTCCCGCGCATGACTCGCGGTATCCGTCGGCTAGGGCGGAACACACATGACCACGCCCTCGGACACGTAGCCTTTGGCAACCATGAGCGCAACGTCGGCCGGCGTCGTCACGAAGCGATGGTTCGGGGCGCCGCCCTGGCCCTGGTTATATACGCGATACAAAGGGACCGTCCCTGCCGGGCAGGCGCCGGCCGCACTCGGCAACATGGCGTTGAACAGCTTGTCGTCCTCCAGACGCCAATCCGGGAATTGGGCAAGCGTCGCCTCGCATCCGTACCCGTGCGCCGCGTAGAAATGCGAACTCTTCGGTGCGAAGTGATCGTTGAAGAAACGGCAGATGGCGGCCGATCCGGCAGGAGCGGATGCATTTGCATAGGCGTTGAACGACTTGCCGGTCCTTGACCAATCCTGGAACGGGGGCGTGTGCGCGTCGAGCATGGCGATTTCCGCCGCGACCGGCGTGATGAAATAGTGATCGAACGGCGCGTGGTAGTACTCGATCACGGACACCGGCACGGGCGGCAGCCCCGGCACGGCGAGTGCGGCAGCCAGCCACCGCGTCTGTCCGTCGATGGCCAAGAAATAGCCGCCGGCGAAGAGGCGGTTTCCCCAGATGCTCAATGTTTGCGGGTAGCCGCCTCCGCTCAGCGCATGGTCGAAGTTCGGCGCGAGTGCACCGGTCACGGCGTCCAGCCCCACGATGCGCGACGCGACGCCGGCCGACCCGGAATAGGAGCCCACGTAGACGACGTTCCCGTCCACCGCGAGCGCACTGACGCCTTGGTCACTGCCGGGGTTCCAGTTCGTAGGATGGCCGGTCGTCGCATCGACGGCCGCGATTTGTTTCCGCGGCACGCCATCCACGTAGATGAAAGTGCCACCCAGATAAACAGTGCTCCCCGAGACCGCCGACGTCAGGACGACGTCGAGAGGAACCGGATGCCATCCGGTCAGGGTGTCCGTGACGGTATCGAGCGCGAACGTGCCGCCCACGTACACGGTGTTCCCGGAGGCGACCATGGAGTACACATCACGCGTGGAGGTACTGAAAGGCAGCGCCTGACCTGTCGCCCCGTCAAGTACGGCAAATCCGTCGCGTGGCTGGCCGCCGCCGATGAACGCAAACGAGCCGGCCACGTAGATCTTGTTGTTTGCGGCGGCCATCGCCGTGATCCGGCCGTTGGGGTCGGGATTCCATGCTGTGACCTGTCCGGTTGTCGCGTCGAACGACGCGAGACTGTACCTCTGCTGGCCGCCGGCACGGAAGAAGTTGCCCGCGACGTAGACCATATTGCCGGAAACGGCGAGCGCAGCGACTTCATCGTCGGTATCCGGTTCCCAGCTCGCGTCGACGCTGCCATCCGCCAGGTAGCGGACGAGCGAGCGGCGCGGATAGCCATCGGCCACGTCGAAGCGACCGCCGACGATCAAACGACCCTGCGCGTCGACGACGCTGGTGCGCACGGCAGCGCGTGATCCGGAGAAGCTGCTTCCGATGGCCCTGGGCAAGGGTCGAACCAAATTGCTCGGGATGTCGATCGCAGCCACCCCGGCGCGCCGGGCGCCTGCCAGCTTGCCGAAGCTTCCCCCAATGTAGAGTGCATTTCCCGACAGCGCGAGAGCGTGTACCCCACCATCGCCACCGGGGTCCCATGCCTTGGCCAGCCCGGAAACGGGGTCGAGGCTCGCGAGTGACTGCCGAGTCTGGCCACCGATCGTGGTGAAATTGCCGCCGACGTAGACTTGGCCACCGGCCGGCAATATCGCATAGACACGATCGTCGGGATCCGGGTTCCATGGCGTTGCCGTACCGCTCGCAGCATCGATCGCGGCCAGATGCCTGCGAGACTGGCCGCCGGCGCTGTAGAAGTTGCCACCGGCATAGACAATGTTGCCCGATACAGCCAGGGAAAGGACGTGGCCGTCGACACCCGGATTCCAGGGCAGCGCTGCGGCCGTCGTCGCATCGAGCGCGGCGAGTCGATTCCGCGCCTGCCCGCCGATCGAATTGAAGGTCCCACCGACATAAATGACACCGCCGTCGCTGGCAACAGCCTCGATGACGCCATTGGGCGCGGGATTCCACGGCGTCACCTGCCATGTCGCGACGTCCACCGCCGCGAGTCCCGAACGCGACTGTCCGCCGATGCTCCCAAACCTGCCGCCGACAATGACGGTGTTTCCGGCGAGCGCCAGCACGTCAACATAGTAAGTTGCCTGCGGGTCCCAGGAAGTGGCCAGGCCATCGGTGATGCCGACGGCGGCAAGATAGTTGCGCGCCTTGCCGCCCATGGTGGTGAACGAGCCGCCAACTACGATCGCGTCGCTCGTCACGGACAGCGCAAAGACTTCGCCGAACCCGCCGCCGATACCCGGATCCCAATTCGCATCGACGCTGCCGTCGATGTTGAGCCGCCCGATGTTTCGCCGGGCGACGCCATTGATCGAGGTAAAGCTGCCGCCGACAACCACTTTGCCGTCGGCCTGGACCGCGATGGCGCTTATTTCACCGACAACCTCGATTTGCGCGGGGAGCGGCAGGAGGGGTTGCGCGGTGAGTGTGATT
>Ga0302321_100003326_pt1 | contig 13799 bp, 15 predicted proteins | sample Fen_T0_1_FD_202505 | JGI IMG/M metagenome (GOLD analysis project Ga0302321, IMG submission 202505) | Peat permafrost microbial communities from Stordalen Mire near Abisko, Sweden - Fen_T0_1 | ecosystem: Environmental > Terrestrial > Soil > Wetlands > Permafrost | place: Sweden: Abisko...
CCGAGGAGGGACCCAGTGCGAGTTCGGATGGTGATGGTCGCTGCGCTGCTCGCCGCATCGGTGGCCGGCTGCGCATCGAGCGGCGGCGACACGTCGTCCGCCCCCGAACCGTCGGTGCCGCATCTGACCGTCGTCGCGAGCGGCATCTCCTTCGATACGAAGGACCTGAAGTTCACCGCCAACCAGCCCACGGTGATCTGGTTCCAGAACCACGACAACGGCGTGCCGCACAACATCGCCATCTCGGCCACGCAGGGCGGCCCGACCACGTTCGACGGCGAGATCATCACCCAGGGCGCGATCGTCTACACGGTCCCGGCCTACGGCGCCGGTTCGTACTCCTTCTACTGCAAGGTCCACCCGAACATGAATGGAACGGTGACGGTCACGCCATGAGCACCAAGATCATCCTCGACGTCGATACCGGGACGGACGACGCCGTCGCCCTGATGGTGGCGGCGCTGTCGCCGGACCTCGAGCTCATCGGCGCGACGACCGTCAACGGCAACACGGCCCTCACGAACTGCACCGAGAACTCGCTGCGGGTGTTCGACCATATCGGCCTGACAGGCGTACCCGTCCACGAGGGCATGGCCGAGCCGATGGTCCGCCCCAACGCCCACCAGATCAACCCGGCGTCGCGGATCCACGGCGACTTCCTCGACCTGCCGCCGGCGCGCTCGACGAAGGGCTCGAAGCATGCCGTCGACTGGCTCATCGACACGTATCTGGCCTCGAACGGCGACATCACGCTCGTGCCGGTCGGGCCGCTCACGAACATCGCGACCGCGATGCGCAAGGAACCGCGGATCATCGAGCGGATCCCCGAGCTCGTCATCATGGGCGGCGCCCACCACCACGGGAACGCGACCGCATCCGCCGAATTCAACATCTTCCTGGACCCCGAAGCGGCCCGGATCGTCGTGAACTGTGGCCGGCCGATCCGGATGCTGCCGCTCGATGCGACCCACGAGGCGCTCGTCTCGCTCGAGGATTGCGCCCGGCTGCGCGCGCTGGGCACACCGGCCGGCGACGCGACCGCCACCTTCATCGAGAAGCGGATCGAGGGCTACGACGCCACTCAGCCGATGCACCGCCTGGGGGCCGCGCCGGTCCACGACGCGCTGGCTGTCTGCGCCGTCATCGATCCGAGCGTCATCACGACGCACTTCATCCCGGTCGATGTCGAGACGGGCGGCGAGCTGTCGCAAGGCCGGACCGTCGCCGACTTCCGCGGCCGGAGCCGCAAGCCGCCGAACGTCCACTTCGCGATGGATGCCGACGAGCCGAAGTTCGTCGCGATGCTGCTCGAGATCCTGGCCCGGACCCTCTAAGAGACAGGCCGCGGCGGACGGGCTGCGGCTGCAGCGACCGGCAGGAGCCGATCAGGGCGCCGCGCGGTAGATCAGTCCGTCGGCGCGCGGCTGCAGGACGAGTACGTCGGCGTCGATCTCGTAGACCACCGTCCCCGTCAGGACCTTCGTGACCGCGCTCTCCACGGCTGCCGCATCGGCCTGGCACGCCTTCTTGGTGAGCACGAGCGTCCCGAACGTGAGCGAGTCACCGGTGACAGCGACGTCGGTGCCGCCCGTGTTGCAACCCGTGTCCACCTCAGCCTTGCCGTCTACGAAGCGAAGCGTCGAGACGACACCCTGCGGGATGCTCGAGGCCGCGCCGCCGTTGGCGATCGAGTCGAGTACCCAACGGGTGCCTTCGATGGGCTTGTCCGGCGTCGCGACGGTCTTGTCGAGCAGCGTCAGGACCGTGCCGCCCTGGGTCATCGTCAGTGTGTCGCCATCCTGGGTCAGGTGGACGTCCGCGAGGAACTTGGCGAGCCACTGGTCCTGCGCCATGAGCGGGGCTGCGCAGCCCATCTCGGTCGTGATCATCTGGCCGGTCGTCAGGTGGTCGCCATCGAGCTTGTACGGCCCACCCAGCGAGTTACAGCCGCCCCCCGCCGACAGGTTGCCGTCCCTGAAGGTGATCGTGATGTGGGTGCCCGGTACGAGCGTGATGCCGGTCGTGCCGGTCGAGAGGTACGTGTGACCGTTCAGGTCCAGCGCGGCTGGGGTGGGGGAGCCCGTCGACCCGCTGCCCGTGCAGGCCCCAAGCAGGGTGATCGTGGCGATGGCCAGCAAGAGGGTCGGCAGTCGTGTCATGGCCCAAGGACGATACGACGGTCGGTCCGGTTCCGGTATGGGCGGCGACTGGCCGCTTGCAGAACGCAAGCCACGCGGCTACGCTTGTTGCGCACTCAACGATACGACAGGAGCCGACCGCGCATGGACGACCGCATCCCCGCCGCACTGGCCCACGGGCACACGATCGACATCACGACCACGGGACGCAAGACCGGTGAGCCGCGGCGCATCGAGATCGTCTTCCACAACATCGACGGTCGATTGATCATCACGGGCATGCCGCGCGCCGATCACACGCGAGCCTGGATCCTCAACCTCGAGGCGGATCCGACCCTCACGTTCCATCTCAAGGGCGCCGTCAAGGCCGACCTGCCCGCGACGGCGCGCGTCATCACCGATCCGGCCGAGCGCCGGCCGATCGCCGAATGGATCGTCGCGAACGCGTGGCGGCAGCAGGACGTCGAGGCGATGACCGCCTACGCGCCGATGATCGAGGTCACGATCAAGGACCCGGTCCCGGCCTGACCCGCTCGCCTAGACTCATCCGGTGGAGATCCGCACGATCCGTCCGGACGAGTGGCGTGAACTCCGCGACCTGCGACTCCGAGCGCTGGCGGACGCGCCGGACGCCTTCGGGGCCACCTACGACGAGGAATTAGCGTCCCCGGACGAGGCGTGGCGGCTTCGGGCCGACCGCCCCGACAGGATGATCTTCGTCGCGGTCGACGACACCGGTCGGTTCATGGGCATGGGTTCGGGCGGCCCCGCCCCGGACGCCCCAGGATTCGGTGCCATCTACGGGATGTGGGTCGATCATGCGGCTCGCGGCCAGCGCGTCGGTGAGGGGATCATCCGGGCGATCGCTGCATGGGCGACGGCCGCCGGCTACGAGCGGATCGGCCTCGGGGTCACCGTAGGCAATGCCCCCGCGATCGCGCTCTACGAGCGACTCGGCTTTCGGGATCTCGGCATGCGCTATCCGCTGCGCGAGGGCACCGACCTCGAGATCCAGCTGATGGGCACATCGTTGGCCGAGCTGACCGCATACTTCGAGTCATGATCACGATCCGCATCCTCATCCAGGGCACGGGCGAATCCGCGGCCGGCATGCATCTCCCGGACGACGTCGTCGAATCGCTCGGCAAGGGCCGCAAGCCGCCGGTCAAGGCGACGATCAACGGCTACACCTGGCGCAGCACCGTGGCGGTGATGGGCGGGGAGTACTGGCTGGGCGCCAGCAAGGAGGTCCGCCGCAACGCCGGCGTCGAGGCGGGCCAGGAAGTCGATCTCACGCTCGAGCTCGATACCGAGGAGCGCGTGCTCGAGGTCCCCGCGGACTTCGCCGCAGCCCTCGATGCCGAGCCGGAGGCGCGCCGCTTCTTCGATACCCTCTCGTACAGCAACAAGCGCCGGTTCACGTATTCGATCGACGAAGCGAAGACGCCCGAGACGCGCCAGCGCCGCATCGACAAGTCCGTCAGCCAGCTTCGCGACGGCAAGCTCTAGCGTTCGATATCTGGCCGATCGACGCCTTCGGGCCGAAGCGCCCGGGACGATCGGACGGACGGCCCTGTCGCGCGAGAACGAGGCCGCACACAGTGAGGACATCTCGATAGGAGGTGCCCCATGGGTCACGCCGCGACCCGCGCCACGACGATCCTGCTCCAGGGGTTCGTCGCCATCACCGCGATCCTCGGCGCACTGTTCGTCGTTCCCGGGTTGCCGCTCGACTGGCTGCAACGCGGCCCGATGACGGATTACACACTCCCGGCCGTGGCGCTCGGCCTCGTCGGCGTGTCCGCGGTCGTGTCGATCGTCCTGCTGGCCTTCGAGCGGCCGCGCGCCCCCGTCGCGACGATGCTCTCGGGCGCGATGATGATCGCCTTCGAGTTCGTCGAGATCACGGTGGTCGGCCTGGCGATCGTCGTCCACGGGGCCGACAACCCCGTCTCGTGGCTGCAGGTCGTCTACATCGCGATCGGCGTCACGGTCATGATGCTCGGGTATCGCCTGTGGTACCAGATGGCCACGCCCTGGGCCTATGCCCAACACCCGAGGTGATGTTCCGCTCCGGCCAGGCGCTGTTGCCGCCCGAACGTTCCCGTAACGGCGAGGCCCCATGATGCGCTCGAGCGGCTGGGGTACCTGACGGTACTTCCGGTGGCTGCCTGCGCCTGATCGTCGCTGACATGGTGTCCATCGGCCGCTCGAGTGGATCGGGCGTGCGCGGCCAGCATCCGGGGTCACATGCATCGCGTCCTGATCGCCGCCCTCGCCGCCCTCGTGATCGGGTTCACGGTCCCGACGCATCCGGTCGCGGCCGCCACCGACGAGATCCGCACGAACGCGACCACGACGTACACAGTCGTGCCGGCCAAGGGCCAGGTGCGGGTGACGATCGTCCAGCGGATCACCAACCTCATCCCGAGCACCGCGACCACGATCTTCTACGTCGACTCGACCTGGATCTGGGTGGAGGCCGGGGCGAAGGGCCTCAACGTGACCTCCGACGGCGGTCCGGTCACGCTCCACACCGACAAGAAGACGCAGTACTACCACTCGTACTCGATCGGCTTCCCGCGGATCTTCAAGGGTCACTCGCGGACGGTCACCGCGACCTACATCCTGCCCGCCGGCGCACCGCGCTCCGCCACGACGGACCGGATCAACCCCGCCTACCTCAACTTCTGGGCCTTCACCCAGCCCACCGACACGGCGAGCCTCAAGGTCCTGGTGCCGAAGGCGTTCACCGTCGAGACGACCGGCGGCGACGTCACCGAAACGACCGCCGGGGCCACGAAGGTCTACGCCAGCGGTCCGGTGGCGGACCCCACCAAGTTCTGGCTGGGGATCACCGGCACGAACCTCGCCGGGTTCACGAGGGACACGATCCTCACCAGCGACGGCCGCGCGATCAACGTCCTCGGCTGGCCGGGCGATGCGGCCTGGATGGCGTCCGTCCGCGGCGAGGCGGCCGCCTCGATCCCCAAGCTCGTGACGTTCATCGGACAGCCGCTGCCCGGATCGGGCCCGATCGATATCCGGGAGACGGCGGGCAGTGATCTCGGCGACGCCTACATCGCCTTGTTCGACCCGAAGACCCAGATCGCCCGCGTGTCCGAGGACTACTCCCAGAACGGCACCGTCACCCACGAGCTGTCGCACGCCTGGTTCAACGACTCGCTCTTCGACTCGCGCTGGATGTCGGAGGGCTACGCCCAGTGGATCGAGCGTGCCCTCGGGACGAACTCGCACGCCTGCGACCCTCCGGGGAGGTTCCCCGGCATCGGTTCGCCGAACCTGGGCAAGTGGGTGTTCGCCGGACCGCGCGCGACCGAAGCGGAGCTCGACGCCGTCGACTACGAATACGACGCGTCCTGCTACCTCATCGCGCATACCGCTTCGATGGTCGGACCTGAGCGGATGCAGGCCATCCTCCACGTCCTCATGACGCCCGACGGCGCGTATGCGGGCGTACAGGATCGGACGCCCGGCGCGGTCGTCGCCTGGCGGGACTGGCTCGACGCGGTCGACGAGGAGGGGATGCGCCCGGCCGGACGGAACGATGTCAGCGAGGCAGGCGACCTCCTGGTCACGTACGGGATCGCGATGAAGAACGACCTGGTGGCCCGAAGCGAGGCCCGGGCAGCGCTGGACAAGCTCCGCGACCAGTCGAAGGACTGGGATGTCCCGCCGGCGATCCTGACCCCGATGGCTCGATGGACCTTCGACGATGCCCAGGCCGCGATCACCGAGGCCGAATCGATCATCTCCACGGCGGGCGACGTGGAGCAGACCCTGCCGTCCGTCGATGCGGAGACCGGGCCTGTCCACACGTCCTATGAAGCCGCCACCGACACGGCGGCACTCGTAGATCTCCATGCGAAGGTGGCCGACCAGCTCGATGCGGCTAAGGTCGTTGCCGGCGCCGTCGCGGCATCGAAGGTCAAGCGCGGCTTCGTCGAGGAGCTCGGCCTGGACGGTGTCGACCTGGCGACCATCGCGGCTTCCGGGGTCGCGGCCGTGACCGTCATGGACACCGCGACCGCCCGCTCCGACGCGGCCCAGGTCACGACGGCCATCGCCCAGGCCTCGGACAAGGGCACGACCAAGATCGCGACCGTCGTCGGGATCGTCGTCGCGGTGCTCCTGGTCCTGATCGTGCTGCTCCTGCTGTTCCGGCGTCGCCGGCGCAAGACCAGGCGGGCAGGCGAGGCAGCAACGGCGGCGAGGGAGTCGGCGGCCATGGAGTCGGCGGCGCCCCACTCGATGGCAGCGTCGACGCACGACACCCCCGTCTCGGTCGATCCGGATCCGACGATCGTGTCCGACGTGGCACCTGAGCCCCTTCCGCCACCTGACGCGATCGCGCCGCCACATCCTGACCCGTTGGCACCTCCGGGCGAGGCTCCGGAGCCACCGCTCCAGCCACCGGATCGACCGCTCGAGCCATGACCTGATGCGAGCGAAGCCGGGCTCGATCGTCGTACTGGCGCTCGTGCTCGCGGGGTTGGGGCTCGCCGGCTGCTCGGTGCTCGGTCCCAAGGCTGGCCCGCGAGCCTGCGCGCAGGTCTATGCGGCCGTCCGCTGCCAGGTGATGCTCGACACAGCGGCGGTCAAGCTTGCTGTGGCCCGATCGGACATCGTGTCGATGGACGTGCTGCCGGACGAAACGAAGGGCGCCAGGTTGGCCGCGCCGGAGATCATCGTCCGGGTCGCGCTCGCGGATGGCTCGGCGAAGGACGTCCCGATGGGCTGTTTCGGCGTGTCCCTGGCGCCAGCCTGCACCGACGATCCGCACCTGACCGCGCGGTCGACCATCCATGGCGGCGGCTACTACGACGTGCCGTGCGACGGCGCACCGCCCGCCGGCTGCGCGACGCCGGTCCCGAGCGCCGACCCATCGGCGGTCGCATCGGCCGAACCGCTTCGGATCGACCGCCTCGACATCCCGATCGATCACGTCGGCGACTACGAGGTGACACTGGGAGAGGCGACGTTGCCGAACGGCCTCCTGACCGACGCCGACTTCGCGTTCGTCGACCGCTGGCCTACCGGGGTGACGATCCTCGAGGGTGAGGGCAGGCTGCAGGTCCGGGCGCTGGACGCGGACAGCCCGCCATTCAGCAGCATCTACGAGCAAGGCTGGCGGCCGGGTGTGGAACGCGTCGAGGCGTTCCTGTCATTCCACGTGGATCGGTTCGACCCCGGCGCGGTGCTCTCGATCCGGGACGTCGTCGTCCGCTAGCATCGAGGTCATGGACCGATCGGACGCCGCCCTCGAACTGCACCTCGAGCTGACATCCGAGGCTGAGCTCGACGCGCTCGAACAAGCGCTCCTCAAGGCACGCGCAAGCGAATTGACCGAGGTGCGCCGCCGCGACATCCGGCTGACCGCCGGCTACGGCGATCCGACGAACCGTGACGTGATGGACGACGAGGCGCGCGCCGCGCAGCAACGCTTCGATGCGCTCTCCCGGGTCCTCGAGGCGCTGAGGGACGCCCGGGCGGGCTGACTCGTCGCTCGGCCAAGCCGGCTGAGCCCTCGGTGAAGCATGCCTGCCGTGCCGCGACGTCCTGCCCTGCGGCCACGTCGCATCCAGCCACCGGGCGGTTGGTACGCAAGTGGATCGCATCGAACCGTGCCTCGGACCCGCCGCGGACAGCCCAACCCACGCTTGACGGCGGCTGCTCGAGCACGGTCGGGCCCGCGATCGGCCACCGGTCGGTCCGTACCAGCCACCTGTTGGCTGACTGAGAGGCTGCGGCGGTCGCTCGGTGGATACCAGCCGCCCGGTGGCTAGGTGAGAAGCCAGAGTCGACACGCCGGCGATACCAGCCGCCCGATGGCTTGATAAAGGCTCTCGCCCGCTCCGCCGCCGTGCCCGCCGCGGCCCCGGGTCCCGGTACTTCCGACCTATGGAGCAGGGGGCCAGATGGGTCCAGATTCGGGCGGACGAGAGCAGTCCGCTGGACTGGCCGAACGGGGACGGACATTCGTCGTCGGAGGGATCACATTTGAGCGGCATGAGCGCTCGGAGCGGCGGACACGATCCGCGCCCGGAGCGCTCGTGCGCTCGAGTGGAGACGACACAGACCCCGCTGAGGCCTGCCCGAGGCCACTGGCGACTTCGATCACCAGGAGTGCCCCCTGATGGATCCGAGTCAGCCGTCGTCTGACTGCCGGGACCGAGCCGCGGTCCCGATGTCCACCGACGAGCCATCGCGCTCGAATCATCCGTTCGCCCTCTACCTGTACACCGGCGCCGAGATCGTCATCGGATTCGCCGCCTTGTTCTGGGCGTCGATGGTCTTCCCGATCTGGCCGACGATCTCCCTGACCCAGGCCGGAGGCCGCGAAGGCCTGCTGCTCGGCATGGTCTTCTGGATCCTCCTCGGCCTGCTCGGCGGGACCCGCGTCCAGAACCTCCACGGCCACGGCGTTCTGACGTTCCACATGCCGTTCATCATCGCGGCTACCGCGCTTGGTGGACCAGTGGCCGGCGGTTGGGTCGCCGTCTTCGCGACCCTCGAAGCCCGCGAATTCCGCGAGATCCCCTGGTACGGGATGCTCGCCAACCACGCGGCCATCGCCGTCTCGGCGGTCCTCGCGGGCATCGTCTTCGACTTCGTCCGCAACGGACCCCTCGGTCTGACCGCCGACGGGGCGCAGGCTGCCGAGCTGCTCGCCATCGTCGCGGCCACCATCATCCTGTCCGGTCTGTCGTCGGCGCTGGCCGCCGGCACGGTCATCCTCCGTGACCACCTGACCCTGCGCGAAGCCGCGCGGCTCTACGACACGTCGTACCGGAATACCGCGGCCAGCGAGGTCGTGATGGGCTGGGTGCTCGTGCTCGCGTACGGCACGATCGGCTGGTGGGCCGCGCTCATCGCGGCGTCCCTCGTCCTGATCATCTGGCAGGGCCACGACTACCGGGAGATGGCCCGCCACGACGCCATGACCGGCCTGCTCAGCCGCGCCGGGTTCGACGTCCGACTCGAGGAGGTTCTCGTCGGGGTCCGTCGAGGTGCCGGTCGAGCCGCCCTGTTGGCCATCGATCTGGACGGATTCAAGTTGATCAACGACACATACGGTCACGCGGCCGGCGATGACGTGCTGCGGGAGGTCGGGGTGCGGCTGCGCGACTCGATCCGCCTGACCGATGCTGCCGTCCGACGCGGTGGTGACGAGTTCGGCGTCCTGTTGGCGGGTATTTCCGATGTCGCGGCCGCGGAGTTCCTCACCGACCGGATCTGGCGGAACCTCACACAACCTATCGAGACAGGTCGCGGGACCGTCAACGTCGGTGCATCGATCGGCGTGGTCTTGATCGAACCGTCGAGTCGAGTCTTGTCCGTGGACAAGTTGCACGATCTGGCTGACGCCCAGATGTACATGGTCAAGGCGAGTCACTACGGTGGCGGGGTCAAGATCTACCGGCCCGGCGATCAGGCGCCCGTCCCTGCGACACCGAAGCCGTCGAAGGCGGAGTCGAACGATCTGCCGGAGCCGTCCCGCTAGCCCGGACCCGAGAGCGGGCCCAGGTCTTCCTGCACTCCGCCCGGACCGACCGACTTCAACCGATCCTTGACCTCTGCGACCTTGATCCCCAAGGCGTTGCGAGCGTCGACGATCCGACCGCCTGTCGTTGTCGCCGTCAGGACTCGCGGTGCGACGACGCCGCGGCCATAGGTCGTCGCGAATTCGTCAGCCCAGGCCTCGCGCATCGCTGCCATCCGGGCTGGAAGTCCGGTCCCGGTCGGCGTGCCGAGCACGATGAACTCGTCGCCGCCGTCACGGATCGCCATGGCGCCCGGGATCCGGGCGATGGCCTGCGCGAACGAGCGCAGCACCCGATCGCCCATCTCCATGCCGAAACCGTTGTTGAACACGCCGAAACCAGCGAGGTCGATGAAGGCGATGTCGATCGGCGCCGCCTCGAGTCCAGGCACCGCTTGGAAGAGGCGCTCGAGGTCGGCGAAGTATCCGTAGAACGGGAGACCGGTGCGGCGGTCACGGTTCATCACCGCGAGGTGGGGCCAGGCGAACCGCTCTGCGAACGGTCGCTCGGCCTGCATCAGCCACGCCAGGAGCTCGACAGTCAGCCACGTCGACTCGGGACCGCATGCCCTCCACCAGCCGTCGGGGCGTTGCTGCCTGGCGATCCACCTAGCGGTCGGCTCTGGGTCGTATGCGGGGTCGAGACTGGCGAGCAGTCCGGCCGCGACCAGGGTGGTCAGGAGGTCTGACGGCCCGTCGCCGTCGCCCCAACCGCTGTCGCCGTGTTCCTCGGTGCGGACGCGCGCCGCGAGCGCGCCCGCGAGGTTGGGCTGCACGCCCAACGCCACGAGACCGCTGGCGAGCTGAGCGCTGCCAGAGACGATCGGCACGTCGTGGAAGGGGAACCGGGTTCCCCGGACGACGTTGCCGGCCTTCCGGGACGACGCCGCATAGGAGTCACCGATCGCCGAAGCGAACGGATAGAGCATCGTCAGCGCAGCGGGTCGGCGAGCGATCGCCCACAGCGCCCATGTGTCGGCCCAGGCGCGCAGCTCGAGGACCCAGGCGGCCGCATCGCGCCTGACCCGTGGGAGCGCCTCATCCAGGAATGTCCGCGCCAGCAGACCGTGGGCGTCGTCACGTTCGCCGACGTCGGCCAGGAATCCGAGGCTGTCGGCGAGGATCAGCGGGGTCAGCAGCCAGTCGGCGAACATGTAGCGTCGCTCGGGTCGTTCCGCCCAGACCGTCGCATCGGCCGGGCGCCACGCGGTCCAGGACTCCGGAGGCCCGATCCACTGGGGCATCGGCTCGGAGAAGGTCGGACCGGCGAACCGCGGGTTGATCGACCAGCGATATCGAAGCGTCCCGGTCTCGCGCGTGACACCCTTCGCCCACGACGCGATCAGGGCGTCAGGGTCGGCCGGGCGCCCGACGAGGGCATGACCACGCAGCAGGGCGATCGGGAACAGCGGGTCTGCTCGCGACTCGGTCCGACGGATGACGTCGGCCGCCCGCTCGATCGCCTTGCTCGGGTTCGGTCTCTCGTCCACTGTCCTGGATGGTCGAGGTCGGAGACTGGACGTGCGACCACCTGAAGGTCCGGGTAAGGCACGACGCGCGGCGGCACCGTGCGAGAATCCCGGCCAGCCAGCGAATCCAAGGAGCTTCGATGATCGAGACCCGCGTCCTGGGCACCGAACCGCGCGGCGGCGCGCTCGTCGACGATATCGTGTTCGTCGGTCCGGATGACCTGGATGTGGAGGCGTATCTGGTCAGGCCGGCCGAGGCGGCGACTCGGGACGCAGGCGGAGCCACAGGCGCGGCCGCCCGCGCCGGCATCCTCATGTGGCATTGGCTGGACTCCGAGGCGCCGGACGGCAACCGGACCCAGTACCTCGACGAGGCGGCGGACCTGGCCGCGGCCGGCACCATCTGCCTCCTCCCGCAGGGTCGATTCCCGTGGTCGCAGCCGCCGACCGGCTCGACCGCGGACGCCGTGGCGATCCGCGCCGAGGTCGCACGCCTTCGCGCCGGGCTGGACCTGCTCGCGGCCCGACATGACGTCGATCCGGCGCGACTCGGCGTCGTCGGTCACGACTTCGGAGGGATGCTCGCCGCGGTCGAGGGCGCCGATGAAGACCGAGTCAAAGCGCTCGTCCTCGTGGCCGCCGCGCCGCGCTGGGCCGACTGGTTCCTGCTCTTCTGGGACATCGAGGAGGACCGCATCGACTACCTGCGAGCGATCCGCCCGCTCGATCCGATCGAGTGCATCGGCCGCGCCGCGCCTGCCGAGGTCCTGCTCCAGTTCGGTCGGAGCGACTTCTACATCGCCGCGATGAGCGGCCTCGAGTTCAAGGTCCGTGCCCCGAAGGGCACCGAGCTGTTGGCGTACGACTCCGGCCACGACATGCGCCTGCCCGAGATCCGCGCCGACCGGCGGACCTTCCTTGCCCGGACCCTGGGGTTCGATGTCGCTTGACCTGATCATCGGCATCGCCGTCGGTCTGCTCGTCCTGTGGATCGCGCTTCTCGTCCTGTTCTTCCTGCTCCGCCCCCGGGACGTGCCGCTAAGGGAGTTACTCGCCGTCGTCCCGGACGTGCTGCGCCTGCTCGGCTCCTTGATCCGGGACGAGTCCGTGCCCGCGGACGTCCGGCTTGTCGTCGTGGGGCTGGTCGCGTGGATCGTCAGCCCGATCGATCTCATCCCGGAATTCATCCCGGTGCTCGGGCCACTGGATGACGTCGTCGTCGCGGTGGTGGCCATGCGCTATGTCCGCCGACGCGTCGGGATCACCGACCTCGAAGCCCGCTGGCAAGGGACGCCCGACGGCTTCACGCTCCTTGTGCGTGTGATCGGGGCGCCGTGAGCCGGTCTCGGCTCCGCTGAACGCTCGGATTACGATGCGCGGTACTGATGCATCGAGCGCCACATCGCGCCGCTCGGCCGGACCCAGGGAGACACCATGAAGCGGATCGTCAAGATCGCGGCCATCGGCGGCGCGTTCGCAGCCGTCGGGGCCGCCGTCGCGTCCCATCGCGGTCACGGGTCCCTCGGCCAAACCGTCGCCGGCGGGATCCTCGTCGGTGACGCGAGCGCCTACGACCGAACGACCGGCCTGCTGTTCGCCACGCTCTACGAAGGGATCGCCCGGGACATCGCCGGGCACGCGTCCCCGGGCGCGACGGTGCTCGACGTGGGGTGTGGTCCGGGCCATCTCACCCGTCGCCTCGCGACGCGCGGGCTCGATGCGACCGGCGTCGACCTGGACCCGGCGATGATCGAACGAGCCGCCGCGCGCGGTGACGCCGCGGGCCGCTACGTCGTCGCCGATGCGGCGTCCCTTCCGTTCGAGGACGACACCTTCGACGTCGTGGTGAGCACGCTCTCGATGCACCACTGGTCGGACGCGCACGCCGGTCTGGCCGAGATGGCGCGCGTGCTACGGCCCGGCGGCCGGATCCTCATCTGGGACCTCGGCCGTGGCGCACCGCTCCACGCCCACGCACCCGACCCCCTAGATGCGATGCAGGGTGCGCCGATGACGATCGTCTCGGCCAGTCCGTGGCGATGGCCTGGGCCGCTCTCCTTCGTCCAGCGCATCGAGCTCCGCGCGGGCGGGGAAGGGGACGCGTCCTGAGCGACTCCCGAACACGGAGCACATCGAGCACGCCGGAGAGCGCGCCTCGTCGGGACGTCGACCCGGGGCCGACGACCGAGGCCACCGTCCGGCGCGGCCCGATCGGTCGGATCCGTGAGGTCGTGACCGACCCGGAGTCGCTGCGGCAGTGGACCGGTGTCGCGAACGACGCGATCATCGCGACGGCCGGCATCCTCGAGGGGTTCGCCGGCGCCGGTGCCGACGAGCATGCCCTGGTGGTGGCGGCGACCGTCGCGACGATCGCCGGCATGCTCGCGGCCGGCGGGGCGCAGTTCGCCGAGGTGGAAGCGGAACGCGAAGCGCAGCTCACGGCCGCCGCGGCCGAGGCGGCGTCGATCGCGCTCTCCCCGGAAGCGGAGTTACAAGACCTCATCGGTTACTACGAGGCCAAGGGCCTGTCGTCAGGTCTCGCCCGCCAGGTCGCCGCGGAGCTCATGGCCCACGACGCGCTCGCCGCCCAACTGGAGAGCGATCACGGCATCCTGGACGTGCTCTCGA
>Ga0302321_100003327_pt1 | contig 13798 bp, 7 predicted proteins | sample Fen_T0_1_FD_202505 | JGI IMG/M metagenome (GOLD analysis project Ga0302321, IMG submission 202505) | Peat permafrost microbial communities from Stordalen Mire near Abisko, Sweden - Fen_T0_1 | ecosystem: Environmental > Terrestrial > Soil > Wetlands > Permafrost | place: Sweden: Abisko...
AGCAGGCCCACCTGCACGGCCCCATCCCGGACCCCCGCGAGCTCGTCCCCGCGCTCCCGGTCTCCTGCGCCGCCCTGCTGCGGCGCGCGCTGGCCAAGACGCCGCGCGAGCGCCACGGCTCGATGCGCGAGCTGATCTGGGACGCCCGGCGCGTGGCCCAGGACCTCGCCCAGGGGACCCATCCCGCCCTGGTCTCCGGCCCCACGGCGCGTCCGGCCCAACCCGGAGCGCCGGCAGACCGCCCCAAGGCTGCGGCCACCGGCCCCTTGGCCGAGGCGCTCGAGTTCGTCCGCCGCCCCTTCTCCCACGCCGAGCAGGACGGTGGCCCGTACGACGGCGCGCCCTTCTCGACCCTCCGGACGCAGATCGGCGAGTGGCTGGACGGCATCGTGGCGGTGATGCTCCTCACCGGCCCGGCCTCCTCCGGCAAGACGCTCTGTTGCCAGCAGGTCGCCCGGGACCAGCGCTCGGTCCGGACGGTCGTCCTCTGCGGCTCGTCCAAGGAGACGACCTCCCAGGGCCTGGTGGCGCGGCTCTGCCGGTCGGCCGGGGTGGCCGACGTCTCCGAGAGCTCCGGGCTCGACGCGCTGGTGGAGCGGCTCGGCCAGGAGCTTCGCCGGACGGGCCATTCGCCCCTGGTGATCCTGGACGGCGCAGGAGAGTGCCCGGGGCTGGACGAGCTGGTCGGCGCCTCGCTCTGGACCCGCTCCTTCCAGCTCCTCCTCTCCGGGCCGCCCGAGCTCGCCGAGCAGCTCTCCCGCGCCGGCGTCGACTTCCGCGGCGAGTCTCCTCCCGAGCTCCGCGTCCCGCCCCTCGATCGGGTCCAGATCAACGCGTACCTGTCGAGCTGCCTGAGCGCGGCGCGCTCCCCGGGCGCCCCGCCGATCGTCCTCTCCCCGGACGCCTCGCTGCTCCTGGCGTTCCGGTCGCGGGGCGAGCTGGGCCGCGTCGCTTACCTGGCCGAGAACATGCTGCTCCTGGCCGCCGTGGAGCGACGGCGGGTGGTCACCTCCTGGCACGCCTGGGCGGCCTCGGAGCGCGAGCGCTGGAGTGAGCTGCGAGCGTTCGACGCCCTGCCCCGCCGGCCCGAGGTCTGGCCGCCGACCGAGGTGGTCGAGGTCATCGACGCCTGCCGCCGCGACGCCGGGTTGCCACCGTGGCCCGGGCGGCGCGCGCCGGACCTGCTTGACTGGGAGAACACATGAGAGTTCGCACCCTGTACCGAGGTGCCTGCACCGCGCAGGCCGAATCGACCCGAGAGGAACGTCATGACTGACATCGCCACCATCGCCCGTTTCCCAGAGGTGAAGAAGATCGTGCGCACCGATCGTCAGGGGACGCTCATCGACTCGCTCCGCGAGCCCGAGCCGGAGGGGGTCGCGGCCGTCGCCGGCTTCGTGGTCGGCGCCCTGGTCCAGGCCGGCGATCAGCTCGGCCTCGGCGCGCTCCGGCGGGTGGTCGCGACCGGCCCGCGCTACGCCGATCTGGCCGCGGTGAGCGAGCGCACCATCATCCTGCTCCGGATCGAGCCTGCCAGCGCCGTGGTGGCGGCCGAGAAGGCGCTGGACGCACCGTCGCAAGGGAGGAAGTGACATGGAAGCCGTTCTTCAATCCATCCTCGACGTGCCCGGAGTCGGGGCGGTGATGGTGCTCGACGCCGCCGGCCACGTCGCCGGGCACCGCGGCCGGGCGGTCTACGACCGGGCCCTGTGCGAGCAGGTCGGCGGGCTCGTCATCAAGGCCGTCGACGCCATCCAGCTCCAGCAGGAGGACTGGGACTCGATGACCGCCACCTTCGGCGACGGCAAGCTGATCCTGCGCCGCCTCGCCGGCGAGGAGGGGGTCAACCACATCCTCGCCATCGTGGCCGACGCGACGCTCAACATCTCCTTCGCCACCGTCTCCATCCGCGTGGCCGCCAACAAGCTGCGGGCGGCCCTGCGGAATGGCGCCACCGAGGCCATCCCCGTCACGCTCACGCCCGTGCCGGTCGCCCCGTCGCCGGCCGACTCCAAGGTCGCCCTCTCCAACTCGGGCCTGAGCTGGTCCCGGCCGTCGAGCCTCGGCCTCTCCCGGATCGCGACCGCAGATCCCGCCTCGGCGGCCTTCCTCTCCCGCTCCGCCAAGGAGCTGGCCCGGCAGCTCGGGCCCATGGCGAAGGTCTACGTCGAGGAGGCGGTCCGCCGCGTGTCGCCCGACACCCCGTTCGCGCTCTCCGCAGCCGCCAAGCTGATCGAGGACCTGGCGGGCTCGATCGAGGACCCCGAGGACCGCGAGGCCTTCCGGAAGGCGGTCTCCAAGGGCTGAGCCGATCCCGCCAAGAACCGACCCGTAGTATTCACATGGAGTAGACAGGAGAACGACGCATGTCCATCGTCAAAGCCGTTCGCAGCAGCCTCGGGGCGAAGATCGCCCTCAAACTGGGAGTCGTGGCCTTGGTGCTCACCGCCGCCGCCTCGACCGTCATCGTGATCCAACAGACCAGGCAGATGGAGCGGATGACCCTCGACAAGGCCCGCCTGGCGGTCGCGATCGGCGCGCGCCAGTACGGACAGATCATCGACGGCGCCATCGACTCGGGGCTGTTGTCCGTCGGCCAAGCCTTCGACCGAAACTACGTCGGGATCAAGGGACACCAGTGGGGGAAGATGCCGCGCTTTCACAGCGCCTACGACACGGTGCTGGACCCGCTGGTGGTGGGGCTCCTCGACAAGTTCCTGGACTACGACGACTTCGTGTTCGCGATCGGGGTCGATGACCATGGGTACATGCCGACGCACAACTCCACCTTCCAGAAGCCGTTCACCGACGACCCGGAGAAGGACTCCCTCCTGAACCGCGGCAAGTACCTCGCCAACCACCCGGTCGGCCTGGCCGCGGCCCAGAACAAGGAGCCGAGCCTGGTCCAGGTCTACAACCGTCCCACCGGTGAGACCATGTGGGACGTCTCGTCCCCCATCTTCGCCCGGGGCCGTCACTGGGGCGCCTTCCGCGTCGGAGTCTCGATGGAGCGGATCGCCGCGGCCCAGCGCGCCCTGATCGCCGCGTTGGCCGGGGCGTTCGCGATCTTCCTGGTGGTGACGATCGGCCTCATGTTCCTGGTGGTGCAGCTCGCCATGAAACCGGTGGTGGCCCTCACCGCCGCGGCCGATCAGATCAGCATGGGCGAAGCACTCGAGACCCCCATCAAGGCGGCGACGCCCGACGAGATCGGCGTCCTGACCAAGACGATCGATCGGCTGCGAATCAGCATGAAGGCGGCCATGGCCCGCATGGGCCAGTAACCCGGAGGAACACGACCATGACCCACACCATCCAGACCCTCGCCGCAGTCACCCTCGCCATCTCCTTCGGCCTGGCGCCGAGCCGGGCTATCCCAGCCCCGACCGGTCACGTGTCCGAGGGGCTCACGCCGCAAGAGAGCGAGATGCTGGCGCTCGCGCAGGAGCTCTCCCGCCAGGCAACCGCGAAGATGGAGCGCTGGATCGCCTCCAAGGAGACCACGGAGGAGCGGCTGTTCAACCACCTCTACTACGCGGTCCCCAAGACCGATCCGCCCAAGTTCAACACCGACTGGGACCAGCTCGCGGATCGCGACTTCGGTCCGCTGCAGGAGGCCATCCTGACCCGATCGTCTGCCATCGTGTTCGCGGTGGTGTCGGACCGCTACGGCTACGTTCCCACGCACGACCTGCGGTTCACCCAGCCACTCACGGGGAACCTCGCCAACGACCTGCTCAACAACCGGACCAAGCGCATCTTCACGAACCAGACCAGCGTCGCCGCGGTCCGCAGCGAGGCGCCCTACTTCTTCCAGCGCTACACTTGGGACAACGCCGAGCCCATCGCCGAGATCTCGGTGCCGATCGTCCTTCGCGGTGAGCGATGGGGCACGGTCCGGCTGGCGTTCCGATTCGCGGACGGGAAGTAGCGAGGCGAGGGCGGCGCCCTCGGCGGACGGGCCGAGTGGATTTCCGACGAGCAGGCAGGGAGGCGCGCTGAGCAGAGCGCGCCTCTTCCTGTCTTTGGCCGCTCACCAGGTGAGCGCCCCGTAGTGCCGGGTTCCAGCCGGGACGTAGGCGTTGAGCGTCGCGTCCACCGGCACCGGCACCGCCTGATCGTAAAGCGCCACCAATGCCGCGGTGGGCGCTCCATCCGCGTCCACCAGCCCGGAGGCCGCGGACCGGCCGCTCGCCTCCACCACCGCCGTGCCGTCGCTTCCGGTGAACCCGTAGAAGCTCGAGCCGAGCCCGCTGGCGCCCGCCAGCGCGGCCACGCTCGACGCCCGGACCGCGCCGGATTGACCGGTGTCGGTGCGCACGATGAAGATCGTCCCGTCCGCCTGGTAGACGTTGCCGTCGATCCGGGTGATCACCGGGTTGTCCACCCGCGCCGCGCTCCGGAGGATGGTGTCGGGCGAGACCAGGATCTTGGAGCCGCCCGCCGGCCCCGAGTGAACGGCGACGACGCACACCCCGGTCTTGGCGCCGCAGGAGCCGGAGGCGGTCGGGGTCGCGATGACGTTGTTCACCATCAGGTCCAGAGCCGGCATCCAGTTCATCCCCGGCGTGAGATTCACGGCCGGCGCCACGGCGTAGGCGCCTGGCCGGGCCATGTCGAACTCCGAGGTGTAGGCGACGTTGCAGTCGGCCAGGACGATCGCGGCCGCCACGCTGCCGTCGTAGCGTCGCAGGTGCTCGGAGCAGGTCCGCGGCGCACCGTCCTGCAGGTAGGTCTTGGACCGGTCGTCGGTGTGGATCAACACCACGTCCTGCCCTCCGACCAGGGTGTCGTTGACGAGTCGGAGGCCGGACGATCCGACCAGGCGTAGCCCCGGCGCGGTGGTGCTGGTGCTCAACACCAGGCTGTCCACCAGGGTGAGGCCGTGAGAGATCTCGAAGAACAGGGCCGCGTCGGTCTCTGCCAGCAGCTTGGTCCGCGCCACCACCGCGTCGTAGCAGGATTGGTCCCACCAGATGTTGAATCCGGTGTTCTTCTGGAAGAGAGAGTCGACCACCCGCATGCGATGGGTCTTGGTCACCTTGATGGCGCCGCGCTGGGGTGCGTTGACGAACTCGCCATGCGGATCGACATGCTCGAACAGTGAAGAGGTGATCGCGGGGTCGTCCGAATAGAGCACCACCGCCCCCAGCCAGCCGGAGCGCCGCGCGGTGACGTGGTCCAGGATGGCGCTGCGCACGAACTGGCTCCCCCCGACGGTCGATCCCCCGGCCAGCTTGACCGCGATGGCGGCGTTGGAGTCGAGCTCGACGTTTCGGAGCACCGCGCCGCTCACGCCCCCGTTCACCAGGACCGCGTATTCGCTCCAGCGGGGCGAGTGCCGAACGATCCGGAGCCCTTCCAGCCGGACGCCATTGGCCGAGATCTGGATGAAGTGCCCGGTGGAGGAGCTCACCCGCACCTTGGAGAGATCGACCGCATCCCCCGCGGTCACGTAGAGGCTGGTGGTGACTGGCGCCGCGTCGGTGGCCTCGGCGCGCGCCACGTAGAAGGTACCCGGCACCACCAGCGACTTGTCGGTCACCTGGATCAGCGCCGTGTCGTCCACCCAGACCTGATCCGGGTAGTAGCCGGTGATCACGTAGGGCGCGCCGCTGGCGCATCCACTCGAGGCGAGCGAGGTCGGCGCGACGTAGCTCGAAGCGCCGGTCACGCAGGCGAAGCCGCGCGAGGCCGCCAGGCCGGTCGGGACCGTTCCGTTGAACGTGGCGGCTGGCAGGTTGGTGAGCTGCATGCCCTCACCGAGCCCGGCCGGGACCGGCTGGTACGAGAAGAGACGCAGCGCCCCTTCCTCCGTGGCGGTGGCCGGCGCCGGGATGGAGCCGTCGAAGATCGGGAGCTCGCCGGGATAGGCGATCACCGTCAGGTTTGCCTGCGTAATCCGGACTGCGTTGGCGGTGATCGGATAGGTCCCGCCCCGGAGCACGATCGTGTCTCCGCTCGATGAGGACTGTACCGCCTTCTTCAAGGTCGCATAGGGGGCCTGCACCGCACCGTCGCCGTTGACGTCCGAGCCGGTGGGCGCGACGTAACGGATCGTGCCTGCGAGGTCCGTGAGTTGGTAGGTGACCGGGAGCTGCGCGCCAGCCGTTCGCGCCGCGTCGCCACCTCCGCCACCCGCCGGCGCTCCGCCGCCTCCACCCGCAGTCGATCCCCCACCGCCGCCTTCAGACGACGGGCTGGAGGTGGAGCCCGAACCGCACCCGAGGCCGACGACCGCGTATACGACGGCCACGAAAACTGCGCCCCCCATCGATTGCGCACGCATATCGACCTCCTCTCTGCGTAAACCGAAAGTTTGCGCGACGAAAGCACAGAGCGATCGAACCGGTCAACCCGCCGGGGTGGGACAGCGGGGCAGCGCCGACCACACCGCTCACGGGGCACGGTCCGGCTGGCGTTCAGGCCCGCGGACGGACAGTAGGGTGGCGAACCGAACTGCGACTCCGGCCCCTCAAGGGGAGCCGGAGTCGAAGTCGGAATGGTCTGCGACCTACAGAGACGTGGTGACGGAGATCGCCCCGCTGGCCGGAGAGGTATTGCCGGCTGCGTCGAGCGCCCGGACGGCGACGCTGTAGGTGGTGCCGGAAGAGAGTCCGGTGACACTGGCGCTGGCGCTGGTGACGGTGGCGACGACGCTGCCGTTGACCAGGACCTGGTAGACCACGACGCCGACGTCGTCCGTCGAGGCGGTCCAGCGAAGGGCAGCCGAGCTGCTGGTCACGCTGACCGTCGTCACGTTGGTCGGCGCGGTGGGCGGTGTGGTGTCCGGAGGCACGGCGAGCAGCACGGTGGTGGCGTTGCTGGCCACGGAGAGGTTACCGGCAGCGTCGCGCGCCTTGACCGTGAAGGTGTAAGGCGTGCCCGGCTTGAAGCCGATCAGGGACAGCACCGTGTCTGTGAAGGTGCCGAGGTCGAAGTTGCCGTAGAAGAGCTCGTAGCCGATCACGCCGAAGTTGTCCGTGGAGGCGAACCAGGTGAGGGAGACGGTGAGGCCGTCACTGGCCCAGGTGAGGTTGGCAGGAGCCGAGGGCGGATCGATGTCGATCGGGCTGAGCGTAGTGAAGGTGACGGAGCTGCTCGACTGGGAGACGTTGCCGGCGGCGTCTCGGGCCCTGACGGTGACGGTGTAGGGCGTGGCCGGTGAGAGGCCGGAGAGGTTGGCGCTGAGGACGGAGCTGGAGGCGACCTTGCTCGAGCCGGCGTAGATGTCGTAGCTGGCGACGCCGACGTTGTCGGTCGAGGGGCTCCAGGAGAGCGCGACCGAGGTGCCGGTCACGTTGGAGGCCGACAAGCCGGAGGGCGCGGAGGGGGCCAGGGTGTCGGGCGCCATGATGGTCGAGGCGGTGGCGGTGCTGGAGGAGGCGGAGGAGCCGAAGGCGTCGATGGCCCTGACCGTGTACGAGTAGGCGGTCGATGGGGTCAGGCCAGTGTCGGTGAAGGACGTGCCGGTGAGGCCGCTGGCGATCTGGGCGGATCCTCGGAAGGCACTGTAGGTGACGGAGCAGCTGGCCGGCGGAGTGACGGAGCTCCAGGTCAGGCCGATCTGGCTGGGCGAGATCCCGGTGGCGGTGAGGCTGGCCGGGGCCGAGGGACTGGCGCTGCAGGTGGTGACCTGGGGGACGATGGAGAGGCCGCAGACCTTGGGGTTCTCCATGGTGCCCTTGGTGAACTGGATCGCCACCTGGCCGCTGGCGTCCGCGGTGGTGGTGAAGGTCTTTGCGACCGCCTTGTTGCCGGCTCCGGCCGCCGCGTAGATGTCGAAGCCGCTCAGGACCTTGGTGCCGTTGATCGACGCGTCGAAGAGCCGCTGCCCAGCCGCGGTCAGGTAGCTCTCCTCGAAGTAGAGCGCGACAGAGCACGTGCTCCCCGGGGTGAACCCGGGAACGGTGTAGGTGAACTCACCGTAGCGCTCGGTCTGGAAGACCTGCTGGGGAGGCACCGCGCCGGGGAGGGCTGAGGTGTCGATGGTGTTGGTGTTGGAGTAGGTGCTGCCGCCGGAGAAGTAGGCGTCGGCCACGAAGTTGCTGGCCACGTCGCCACCGGCGTTGATCGAGACGGCGCCGGGTGGCGCGTTGAAGGTGGCGGTCACGGCCTGAGCCGCGTTCATGGTGACGGTGCAGGTCGGGGAGGCGCCTGTGCAGGCGCCGGCCCAGCCGACGAAGGTGGAGCTGGAACCGGTGTCCGGGACCGCCGTCAAGGTGACGCTGGCGCCGATGTCGACGTTGGCGGAGCAGGTGGAGCCGCAGGCGATGGGGCCGCCGGAGACCGTCCCCGTGCCGGTGCCCGCCTTGGTCACGGTGAGTGGATAGCTGGTGGGAGGACCGCTGCTGAAGGTGGCGGTCACGTTCTGGGCGGCGGTCATGCTGACCGTGCAGGTGGGGGAGCTGCCGGAGCAGGCGCCGCCCCAGGCGAGGAAGCTCGACCCGGAGTCGGCCGTGGCGGTCAGAACGACGCTGGTCCCGTTGACGTAGACCGCGTTGCAGAGGCTGCCGCAGCTCAGCCCACCGCCGGTGATGGTTCCGTTTCCGGTCTTGGTCACGTTGAGGGTGTAGCTAGCGCCGGCCGACGTTCCGCCAACCACCAGCTCGGCGATCCCTGCCGGCTGGCCGGACGGCAACCCGACGAAGTTGACGCGCACATACTGAATGCTGCTGCCGAAGCTACCGGTGGCCCGCTGCGTCTGCGCGGTGCTGGTGGTCTGCGATTGGTCGACCGCCGTCGTCCAGATGCTCCCGTCCGACGACACGGCGATGGTGTACCGGTAGTTCCCGGCGGTGGGGAAGGTCACCTCCAGCGTGTTGACCGAGAAGCTCCCCTCCAGAAACACCCGCCACCAGGGGCTGCTGTCCGTGCTCGACGCGAGCCAGGCCGTAGCCGTGTTCCCGTCGTTGGCGGCGGCCGAGGTGGTGCTGGTGGCCGTGCTGCTGGCGCTGGTGGGACGGTTCAGGGCGACGGTCAGGGTGGTCTGGGGAGGAGTGCCCCCCGAGAACCGGGTGTAGGTTCGCGTCGGAGCCGGCGGGGTCACGCCGGGCACGTAAGCGGGGCTGCCCTGCGAGGTGATGGTGACGGTCGAGCTCTGCAGGCCCGACGACGTCGCCGTGATCACGCTCGTCCCGGAGGAGTAGCTCCGGAACTCGATGGCCGCCACGCCGTCGCGGATCTGGATGTCGGACTGCGGATCGGTCGAAGGTGGCCGGAAGGTGATGCTCGGCCCGGTCGGGAACTCTCCGGGTCCCGACGTGACGGTGAGCGTGACCGGGACGTTGTTGTTGATCGGCTTGCCGCTGGAGTCGACGACCGTCACCGTCAGCAGCGAGTCCTTGGTGCCGTCCACCGCGCTCAGGGTCGTGTCGCTCGCCGTGAGCTTGAGACCGGCGGGCGTCCCCGAGGACGGCCAGGTGGGCGGCGCGACGTGGGCGTAGGCGTTCCGGTACCAATACCAGCCGCGCTTGGGGACGCGGAAGTAGTCCACGATCCCCATCTTCCCGAGCGACGATCCCTTGATGGTGCCGTGATCGAACATGCACCAGAGCGCCTGGCCGGCGCGCCAGGTGGGCTCGGTCGGGAAGCCGTTGACGATCTGGAAAGAGGTGCCCCAGCCCGGGTCGTAACTTCCCGGCCGGTCCGTCGTCGTGCTGCCATACTCGGTCACGACGCTGGGGACCCCGGGGTTCTGGAAGATGGAGATCTCCGCACCGTCCCCGTTGTAGCCGGCGATGTCACCCAGCAGGTCGATGCGCGTGCTGTCGGTGGGCCGCTGGCAACCGCCGATCCCCGCAGGCCGGGTCGGATCGAGCTGATGCTCGAGGTTGACCTCCTTGGTCAGGAGCCCGCGCATCTGGCTGATGGTGCTGCCCGCGGTGAAGTACGGCTCGTTCGACATGCTCCAGGCGATGATGCTCGGGTGGTTCCGGTGGATGCGGATCATCTCAGTGAGGCTGGTGAGCACGCTGCTCTCGAACGGCGCCTGGTCCGCCGAGTTGTTCGGATAGGCGCCCGCCGTGTCCCAGGTGCCCTCACCGTAGGCGGCGCTCCCCCAGAACGGGTTCTCCGACCAGTAGAGGACTCCGAGCTGGTCGCACGCGTCGGTGAACGCCGGGGAGTGGGGGTAGTGCGAGCCGCGGATGAAGTTGAACCCCGCGTCCTTCACCATCTTCACGTCGCGCGAGGCCGCCGAGTCGGCCACGGCATCTCCCCAGCCGGCGTGGTCCTGGTGAACGTTGGCGCCGTGGAAGTAGTACTTCGCGCCGTTCAGGCTGAACCCGTTGCTTGCCGACCAGCTCATGAAGCGGAAGCCGAAGGGGCTGGTGAAGCGATCCACCTCGCCCGTGCCGTCCGAAAGGACGCTCACCGCCCGGTACATCGTGGGATGGTCCGGATGCCAGAGCGACGGGCTGGCGACGGCCGGAGTGGTCTGATCGAAGGTGACCGTGGCCCCGGCCGCGATGGTCTGGGTGCTCGTGACGGTGGCCACGACGTTGCCGCTCGCGTCCTGGATGTCGGTGCGCAGCGAGCAGCTGGCGCTGGCCGTTCGGTCGTTGCGGAGCTCGGTCTTGACGTTCACGGTGCTCGAGGCGCCAGCGTTGCTGGCCAGCGTCGGCGTGGTGACGAAGGTCCCGTACCAGGTGACGTGCAGTTGATCGGTCACGACCAGGTTGACGTCCCGGTAGATGCCGCCGCTGAACTGGTGATCCCCGCCCCGGGGCGCGAGCTGCGCGTTCCACAGGTTGTTCAGGCGCACGGCCACGACATTGTCGCCGACCACGATGCCGGAGGTGAGGTCGATGGAGAAGCCGTTGTAGCCGCCCTGGTGCCGGCCGACCTGCTTGCCGTTGATGTAGACCTGGGCGTCCTGGAACGCGGCCTGGAATTCGGCGAACACCCGCTTACCCGACCATTCGGCCGGGACATTGAAGTGTTTCCGGTACCAGCCGTAGCCGCTGTAGAACTGGGTCCACGCGAAGTACGGCATGCTGAACGTGTGCGGCAGGCCGACGTTCTCCCAGGCTGAATCGTTATAGCTGGTCGCTTCGGCCCCGGAGTAGTCGCCCAGCATGAACTTCCAGGACTGGTTGAAGTTGAGGCTCACGCGCCCGGAGGTGACTGCGCCTGCGGCTTGGCCCAGGGTCTCCTGCTGCTGCCCACAGCCCAGGGCCAGGGCGAGCCCCAGCAACACGATTCCGACGGCGCGCTTCTGGATCGTCATGGCGAGTTCTCCATCTTCTTCGAAGGCGCCCCGGCTCTCGGCTGGAGCGGAGCCTTGGATGCAGGGTGGTCAGCGAGACGCAGCGAGAGGCGGCCGAGCGCTCGGGAGGTCAGGCAGTGCCGCCAGCGAGGGCACGAGGCGTGCGTGGGCGGTGGACCGCGTCTTTCGGTGACGACGGTTCATGGGTGTTCCACCTTCTTGGGGAGAAAGCGGCAGCAGAAGCACTTCGATGCTGAGCCCAGGGAGCGTGAACCACCGCTTCGAATACCAGTGTGTCTTGGTTAACAGCCCCTTCGTATCGTGTCAATCTGCTTTGTTTACTTTCGATTTGACCAACCCAAAAAGGGACCGACGATCTGGAGGCAGGTATGCCGCGGAGCCGGCGGTGAGGCGACTGAGCCGCGGAGACCACGCTGCGTGCGCCTTCCGAGCTTTCCTGCTAGGGCTGTCGGCCACAGGCCGCCGAGGCTCGGCGACCAGGGAGGCACCAATGTTCTTCCAGGTGAAGGTCCGAGTCCGAGTCGATACGCTCCGCTCCTTCGGCGAGCAGCTGATGCAAGGGAGGCTCGACCGGTCCGCGATCGTGAGCGACACTTATTGTGAGAAGGACGACCCGGCGGTCGGCGTGAGCTACTGGCAGGCCGAGTCGCGCGAGGTCTTCGAGCAGAAGCTCGCCGGCTGGCGGCCGTTCTACGCGTCGGTCGAGATCCGCGAGGTGGTCACTGCCAAGGAGGCGATGGGGCTGCTCTTCGCGCAGGGGTGAGGCTCAGCGCAGGAAGGCTCCCCGCTCCGCTTCCAGCAGCGGATTGGCGCCGGTGGTCTCGTGACTTCGGGCGCCGAAGCCATACCGCTCGGACGGCGGACCTCCGGAGAGATCCGCCGTCCTGAGCAATGGCTTACGCGAGCTCGGTCGCCGTCACGGGCTGGTCGTCACCACCAGCGGAGCGCTGGACGCGGAGGTGTTGCCGGCCGCGTCGAGCGCGGTCACCGTGACGGTGTAGCTGGTGGCCGAATTGAGGCCGGCGACCGTCGCAGCGGGACTGACCACGGTGAGGGTCGAGCTGCCGTTCAGCAGGACCCTGTAGACCACCACGCCCACGTCGTCGGTCGAGGCCGTCCACCTCAGGGCGAACGAGCTCGAGGTGACGCTCGAGGCGGTCAGGGCCGTGGGCGCCGTGGGGGGAGTGGTGTCCGGGCCTGCGTTGAGTAACACCGTGATCTGGGGGCTCGGGTCCGACAGGTTTCCGGCCGCGTCCCGTGCCCGGATGGTGAAGTTGTAGGGCACGCCCGCGCGGAAGCCGATCAGGGTGATCATCGGGTCAGAGGTCGACCCGATGTAGTAGCTCCCGTAGTAGAGGTCGTAGGCCACCACGCCCACATCGTCGGTCGAGACCGACCAGATGAGGGTCACCGTCAGGCCGACGGCGCTCATGACCGGGCTCCCGGGCGCCGTGGGAGGGGTGGTGTCCTGCGATGGCAACGTGTAGGCCGCGACCGCATTGCTGTACGCCGAGTCGTTTCCGGCCGCGTCGCGCGCCCTGACAGCGAAGGTATAGGAGGTGCCGGGGGTCAGGTTCGTCACCGTCGCGCTGGTGGAGTTGATGCAGTTGCCCGAGCCGATCTGGTAGCAGACCACGCCGACGTTGTCGGTCGACGGGCTCCAGGTCAGCGTCACGCTGGTGCTGGTGGTGTTCGATACGGTCAGGTTGGACGGCGCCGAGGGCGGCTGGGTGTCGGGGGGCAGGAGCGTCTTCACTGTGAGCCCCGCGCTACCGGCCGAGACGTTGCCCACCGCGTCCTTGGCCTTGACGGTGAACGTGTAGCTGGTGTTCGGCTGCAGGCCCGAGAGGTTGGCGCTGGTCGACGCGGTCGAGGCGGCCAGCGTCGAGCCGTTGTAGACGTCGTAGCCGGTCACGCCCAGGTTGTCGGTCGAGGGCGACCAGGTCAGGGTGAGGCTGGTGGTGGTCAGGTCCGACGAGGCGAGCCCCGCCGGAGCGCTCGGCGGCTGGGTGTCGGGCTGCGTCCCCGCGGTGACGCTGATGCCGTTGAGCTTCGGGTTCTCGACGCTGCCGGCGGTGAGCGCGATCACCAGCTGGCCGCTGCCGTTGGCGGTGGCGGCGAAGGTCTTGGCGACGCCGGCGTTCGCGCCGCCCGCGGCCGAGTAGATGTCGAACGCGGACAGCACCTTGGCGCCGTTGATGCTCGCGTCGAACACGCGCTGGCCCGCGGCGGTCAGGTAGGTCTCGGCGAAGTAGAGGGTGACGTTCCAGGCACTTCCTGAGGTGTAACCGGGGAGCGTGTAGGTGAACGGGCCGTACCGCTCACTGTTGAAAATGGCCGCCGGGACGCCGCTGGGCGCGGTCACGGTCGCCGTGTTGCTGTAGGTGGAGCCGCCCGAGTAGTAGGCGTCCGCGATGAAGCTGCCGGTGACGTCCCCACCGACGTTGATCGCGATCGGGCCGGCGGCCGAGGTGGTGACCGAGACCGCGTTGCTGTCCGTGGAGAGGTTCCCGGCCGCGTCCTGCGCCTTCACCGTGAAGCTGTAGGTGGTGTTGGGCGTGAGGCCCG
>Ga0302321_100003330_pt1 | contig 13794 bp, 13 predicted proteins | sample Fen_T0_1_FD_202505 | JGI IMG/M metagenome (GOLD analysis project Ga0302321, IMG submission 202505) | Peat permafrost microbial communities from Stordalen Mire near Abisko, Sweden - Fen_T0_1 | ecosystem: Environmental > Terrestrial > Soil > Wetlands > Permafrost | place: Sweden: Abisko...
CAGCCACGGGTTGAAACGCATGCCGGGAGTGTGTGAGCTTGCTCGTCACACTGGTACTGATCCTTTGTGACTGTTATCATCACCATCTGTGAGCCTTTCAACGCTGGATCTGAACCTGCTATTGGTTCTGGACACCGTGCTGCGCGAGCGCAGCGTCGCGCAGGCAGCAAAGCACCTGCACGTCACGCCGTCGGCGGTCAGTAACGGCTTGGCCAAGCTGCGCACGGCGCTCGGCGATCCGCTCGTGATGCGACGGGGCCGTGGCATCGTCCCCACGCCACGCGCCGAGGAGCTGGCACCCGCCTTGGCCCGAGCTCTGGCCGAGCTGGAGCGCGCGGTCACCAACGCCCCATTCGATTCCGCCACGTGCACGCGGACCTTCACGCTGGCGATGGCCGATGCGGGACAGGTCGCATCCCTGCCCGCGATTGCTGCGGCGTTGGCGAAGGCCATGCCCAACGCGCGCCTGCGCGTGATCGGCATCGAGTCGTTACTCGCGCTCGGGGACCTCGGGTCCACCGAGGTCGACTTGCACCTCGGCGTCCGGGCGACGGGCTCCGGCATTCACGCCGAAGCCTTGTACGACGAGCCAACCGTGCTCGTCGCGCGTGCTCGCGCCGGCAAGCGTGAAAGGCTCTCGCGAGAGCGCCTCTGCGATCTGCGTCATGTGGGTGTGGAATTGGCTCCCGGTCGGGGATTTCGCGATCCTATCGCGGCGAGCTACGCGCGCGCCCGCGTCACACGCAGCGTCGCGCTTACCGTTCCGACGTTTGCCGCCGCGGCTGCAGTCGCCGTGGCGACAGACCTCGTGACCACTCTGCCGCAGTCCCTGTTTGCTGCGCTGGGCCGCCCGCTCGGCCTCATCGCGCTGACCGGTCCAATCCCCGAGTACCACGTGAGCATGGCCCTGTGCTGGCACGAGCGCACGCACACTGACCCTGCAGCGCGCGCCTTTCGGGCACTCGTTCGCCGCGCACTCCTCGAGCCTTAGCCCTACGTCTATTCGCGTCGGCGCAAGGCCGCCGTCCGGCCGCGTCACTTCTTGGGGCTCGGCCTGCGCAGGGCTACGTCTGCGTTCTCGAGGTCGACGTGCTGATCAACAACGCGGTGGTGGGGCTGTACGGAGATCACCTCGAGCGAGCGGCAACGGTTTCGCTCACTTCGCCCTCCAGATCACGGGCCAGGCCGTCAAACCGGCGATTGCAATTCGTTTGGCCGCGGAACGACCTTCACTCTCGTCACTTTCCGCCGCCATTTGCGAGTCATCGATTAAGAATCGCATCGCGCGGCCGTTTCTTTTGCTCGTGAAAAGCAATCACGCGCCGACGCAAGATTTCGAGTTTCTTGCAAATCTGGATCTGATGATCCTTTATCAATTGGACCAGACACCGCGGAACGAGGAGTGGGACGCATACCTCGCCGCACTCGACGTGGCCGCCAGGACGCGGCAGGTTCGCTGCATCGTGGTCACGGAGGGCGGATACCCGAACCGCGCCCAACGCGCGCGCATGTTGTCGATGACGCGCAACGAACCCAGGCGAGTGGCCGTGATCTCGGGAGCCGCTAGCGTACGCTTCGTGGTCTCCGCCATAGCGCTCATCAATCCGAACATCAAAGCTTACTCCATGAAGGAATACGCAGCGGCCTTCACGCATCTCCAACTCAGCCCCGCTGAGGGCGCGGTCGCGCTGACCTCGATCGAGCAACTCGCCCGAAGGCTCGGCCTGCCCAAGCGAGTGGCGGCGTAGACCTTAGCGCTAGCACTAGCACTAGCTCGTCACGGAGCGCGCTCCACAAAGCTGACCACCTTACGGCCTCGTTGGTCCCGAACGAGTGGCCACTCTCCAAGTCGGAGCTCACGCCGGCCTGCGCCGGCAGCTAGCTCCGTTGCTCTCGAGTCTGCGGTCCCGACCACGGTCACGTCTGGCTCCTCGACGTGCGTGCGTCTTCGAGCGCAGCGTAGCATCGCCGGGAATCATTCAGGCGTCTTCGCGCGCTTCCATTGCCCAAAAACGCCAACCGAGCTGCTGCGCCAAGCCGTCGATATCCGGGAACATGGTTGCTCGGCTGAACCCCAATGTATCGAGCCCCGCCTGAAAACTCAGCCGTTCGCAGCCTGGGATGATGATTCGAAAGACATTGGGCCCGGCGTATGGGAGTGCGGGCCGTGGATGAAGGGAAAAAACACCCAATTGGGCGTGCAATCGCGGACTCACGTGGGCCGGCTGAAAGAACTCGACCTTGCGGACGTTGAAGGGGCTCCGCTTCACGTTCGCAACTTCGAAAGGGCCATCCATGTGCGTCACGTAAACGGCGGAGTCTTCCGTTGACCAATCGTACGCGCGCCGCCGTTTGGGTGGCGCTCCGTTCCAACCAAGGGTGGCAAAGAACGCTGCCACGAGCGGGCTCTCGCTCCAATCCAGCAGCCGAGTCGGCAATTGATGGTGCTGCGCCAAGGCCAACCATTCCCAATCATTTTGTGGGGCAATCGAGATGCAGCGCCTTGCTCGCGCCTTGAAAAGCTCGAAGGTCTCCTTTTCATCTCCGACGTTGTAGTCGACGCAATATCTTCCGCGCCCGATAGAGGGCACGAGGTTCCAGGTCGTGCGAGACATTCCTCGAAACAGATAGGTACCGTCGAAGTACCTCAATACGACAGTCATGTATTCTTCGAGTGATTGGACAGTGAGCGTGTCGATTGAATCCTTCGGCATGGTCGGTCTTCCTCCGCGCTGATGCTCTGCTGTCAGAGCAAGAAAAACGGCTCCCTTGGCCAGCTGCTTGCGGGCAAAATCCAGTTCCGTGCGACCCTAGTCGACCACAGATTGCTGTTCGAGACTCGAAACAAATCCGGAACGAAATGCCAGCGGACGTCCACTGCTTCGCGGCAGGGTTGACCCCGTGTTTCAACGTTCTATTGACCCTCAGGCCTGCGAGTGATCCAGGTACCAACGTTCGCGCGCAATCGCGAGCAGCAGGGCATGCTCGTCCGCGAAGCCAACCGCACGGGCGTAACGGTCCAGATCCTGAGGCATCCTGAGGTCGAGACGACTGAAGTACCACGCAAGCAGTTGGGCGGGCTCGATGCGAACCGCGGGGCGCGCCTCTGCCGCAAGCAGTTGCGACTTCGCTCGCGCTCTCGAGGCGAGCGGTTCGAACAAACCGAGGGCGCGCAAGACGTCCGGCAGCTCGGACATGGCCTCCTCGCGCGCCACCTCGTCGGACCCTCGCCCCGACAACGCACGTAGCAGCGACTTCTCTAGGGCCGCCTGCCAACATTCGGCGTACGGACCCGGACCGCACAGCTGAAGTTCCTCGAACAGCTCGTCGTCGCTGACCGGTTCGGGCGCCGGTTCCTGGTGCGGCGGCGGGTGAGCAGTCGCTGGCGCGCCGACCGAGCGCACGAGCTCATGGAACGTCTCGGTGTAAGAAAAGTCGAAGGGCACGCGTTCGTTGCCGGCGACCCGCTGATCGTCAGCGATGCGTCGGACCAGCGCGAGCGCGTCCATCCGCTTCAGGTCGAAGGGGCCGTGCTGGTCCAGCCACGCAGTAAACGCTGCGCGCGGCAACGCCGCGATTTCGCACTCGGCGAGCGCGCGCCGTAGATTGCGCTGCGCGTATGGCGTCGCTTTCAGCGTCGTGGCTAGTGTGGCCGCCGCGGCGGCATCGAGCACACCGGCGGCCACGGCTCGCTCCAGCGTGGCCCGAACATTGACCATCGCGTCCGATCGCGCGCGATACGCCGTGCTCGCTTGTTCGTGGGCGACGGCCACCTCGTCATCGTCTTCCAGTATGCCGTCGCGGTACCAGGCGAAGATCTGCCCGACGCCAACCATCCCAAAACGCGCTAGCTCCGCGGCCCGCAAGGCGCCCATGCTGCTCGAGCCATAGACGCGCCAGCCCTTGTCCAAGGCCCACAAAATCTCTTTGTGCCACACCGGCAATGTGTGCTCGAACAGGCCATCGACGATGCCCAGCACACCAGGCTCGCCGATCGCCGCGCGCAGAATGTCACCACACGCCACTGGGCCGCGAATCTCCGCTGCTGGCAGCACAGAGCACACCTCCTCGGCGGAGATCGTCGGACCGATGAAGAAGGTGGTGTTCAAGCGGTCGCCTCGAGGGGGGAGCCGCCGCCAGCCCGCGCGCTGGGGGCATAGCCTGGACTATCGGCCGACCCTTCCAATCCGGGAACGATGGCGCGGAGCACATGAAAGGGGCGGCCTGGCTGCGAAAGGTCGACGGTCAGGATGGGACCGGCGCCAACCGCCTCGATACGCTCGAGTAAATAGTGAAGCTCCTCCTCGAAGCTGGGCAGGACCGGCATTCGCGGGTCGAACTGGGTTCCCGACCTGACTGGCGCCAGCACGCGGGCCTGATCAGCCTCAATCTTTGTCGCCGAGCGATGCGCGTCGACATGGTCGGCCTGGAGATCGTCACGGCTGCCGGTGATGCGGGTTAGTCGGCTTTGCGCTGCCTCCGTGAGCGCACGTGCGAGGGCGATGCTCGGATCGACGTGACACCCAGCACCGCGAGCCGAGCCGATTGGACGGAACACGTTCGTTTCGCGATCGACGACGTCGCACAGGAAGGTCGGGATGCCGACATCCGAGCTGGCGTTCCAGATCGCGACCGCCACACCAGCGCACTCGAACCGCGCCAACAGTGACCGACAGAGCTCGTCTCCGACGCTCGCAAGCTCGATGCGCCGAAGCTGTTGTTCCTGCGCCGAGCGCCGATAGAGCAAGGCAACCGCGTCGCGTTCGATGATCTCGGTGACGGCGTGCACCGCGGCTTCGAGCACGTGGTTACCCGAGGCCAGCCCGTTCGACCCGCCCAGGAAGTGACCGCTGCCAGGCGGCAACGGCAGCGTAAAGTTCAGGTGCACGAGTTCGTAAGGAACCCAGGTCGGCGCGCCGCTCGTCAACACGCGCGCCAAGGTCCACAGGATCTTGCGCTCACGATCGTAGTGCCGTCCTGCGCGCTGCGGCAGGCGATCGGGGTCGACCACCGCCTCGTGTGCCGCCAGGTCGCGATACGACGCCCAACGGACGTCGAGTCGATCGTGTTCGGCAAGGTGCTGCTCGATCGACTCCATCGCCGCCGACACTTTGGCGGCGATCAGGTCCACGCCCTTGCCCTGGGCCACGCTCAGAGATCGAGAATTGGGGCGGACGGCCAGCGCAACCGGGATCCCGATCTCGTCGAGATGGGTCACGTTGGCCAGGCGGGTGATCGAAAACTCCGCGAGATGCGGAAGGAGGCGCGCCAGTGTTTCGGCGGGCGACATGATGCGATGAGTGCCGAGCACAAACCCCTTTGCCGTGCGTCCCTGGAAGTCGGTTGCCACCATGTTGTGTATCGAGTTTAGAGCAGCTGCCGCCACGCGAGGAGGCTTATGCGTCAGAGCCATTCTGCTTTTCATTGCTTGGACAGCGCGCGACATGATATTGTCGCGCACGTTCGTCGCAGCTGATGCCGATGGCTATAGGAGGAGGAATTAATGGCAACCAAGCGTCCAAATCGCGGTCCGCTGGAACATGACATTCTCGTTGCGCGTCGGAACTCCACCGGCAAGCAGTTCTTCAAGGTCAAGGCTCGTCGCAAGAAAGACGAGGCGGGTCAACTCACTGAGAATGCCGAATACTTCGACATCCAAGAGCAATCGCCTGCGGCCAGTGGCTTTCGCTCGATTGTAAACTTCGCCTGTCCGGAGACTCAGGCGCTGGTAGGGCCCGGCGCGTCCAGCACCCGCGGACCGGCCCTCGCCACGATGCCACTGCACCCTGATCCAGCGGCTTCGTCGTCGTGCACCTGCTACCTCATCAACCCCGAAAACGTGACCTATGAAACGACCTGGACTGCAGAGGAATGGAGCAACCCGTCCTGGCAGCCGCCATTCGGGGATGGAGCGGCCCCGGCGGACACTCAGCAGGCAGCGGCGGCCGATGCGTTCGAGCTGTTGATTGCGAGCCCGGGAGGCCGTGTGTACCTCGTCTCCAAGTCCGGGTCAGCCGATGCCGTTTCTTGTACCGAGGTTGCCGTCGAGCAAGAGGAGGAGCTGTGGAGCTCTCTGCGTGGAGGAACGGTCGCAGGTAGCGTTCGTCTGGCCGCAACCGCGCCGGGGCCACGGGTCGTGCCGGTCGTAAATGTCGAGGCCCTCACTCCGCGTTCGCCTCCGTCCGGCCACTCGTCGTCTTGAGGATTGGTGGGCGCACCGTGACAGCAACGCCTGCCTCCCCAAGGCCGTCCGCTGCTGATGTGCCGCAGTCAAGGATGACCGGGACCTACGATTTTCGTTGGTCCCGGGGCACTGTTGTTCGCTTCGCTTTTCAAGAAGCAGCCGACCCAGCACTTCTCGACACGGTCAAACTGAGCGTGCGGAGGGCGCTCGAGGCGTGGGGCGTTTTCCCTGAGCTCAGACCTGGCGGTCCGGCCTTAGCGTACCAATTCGTTGCTCCGTCTCTTCCGGCCGGGCGGCCCCTACGGCCCGGCGAGTTGGAGGAACTCGACCGCGTATCGCGGAAAAGGATTGCCGCTCTCGCTGTCACCGACCCCGCGCACTGCGCGAGGCTGCAACGCCAACAGGATCGATTCGTAGTGGCCGCCAGCGGAGCCACGGTATCAGTTCCGGATGCGGCACTTCTTCTTGCCCACGCTGTACGCGCGCTCGACTACGACGTGCTCGTGTCGATCGCTGCGATGCCGATCGTCGTCCCGGCCAACGGTAAGCGCGGAAGTGAGCCGCTGCTCGTCACGTACGCGCGCTCGGACCTTGGCAACTACGCGCGACGCAAGCAGTTCGGCTCGCCCACGTGTTATCTAGGCCGGCCCAAAGGCTATCCGAAACTTGCAGCGGACGTCGCGGGCGATCTCGGCTGGTTCTCCTCGCTAGAATCCCAGTTCGTGACTTCGCACGAGGTCGGACACATCCTGGGCTTGGCGCATGAACACCAGAACCCGTATCGCCAGTTGGCCTGGCGAAACGAGGACGAGATTCGCAGAATCCTCGAGGCTCGCTTCGTTGAACCCATCTACGACGACTTCATCACCAGCGAGCTCACGCAAACTTGGCGAGGCGGAGAAACATTTTCCTACTGGCGCCTCCCTGAAAATCCGCGTGCAATCGAGCTGGACTCCGTGATGACAGAGCCGGTCTACAAATGCTTGCTCGTGGAGCGCGAGGCCGGCCACGAGTGCCTTGGAAAGCGCTCATGCCCGGTCGAGCGGGCTGAATTCGAACGCTTGCAACGGCCTACTTCTTTCGATCAGGAGCAGCTCCGCCGTCTGTACCCACCGTTGCCCGCGCTCGGGAGCAAGTGATGGAATCTTCGAACGACCGAGTGAGCCCGCGTGCGCTGGAGGGAACTCCCCAGAACGCGGAAAATCCGCGTAATTCCAAGGTGGCTTGGCGTGATTTGGCCTGGTTCCTATTGGCACTCTTGGTGCTGCCCTTGCACCGTGAGCTGTGGATCGCCGCGGGCATCCTGATCGTAGTCGGTATCGCCTTCCGCGCGCGGTACTACCGTGGGGAGGCGCTGTTGTTCGGAGCGGGCACCGTCTTCGGCTTGGTGTTCGAGCTCGGGGGTGACGCGATCTATAAGCTTCAATATTGGTCGCAAGGCTCGCTGTTCGGGATCCCGGCGTGGCTTCCGTTTTTCTGGGGGCTGGGCTTTGTGTTCATCCGGCGCTTCGGTAACGCGCTCATTGGGTACTGAGCCGCGGAGTCGCCATGTCCAAGCGCTGCGACCTCCATTTGCACTCCCGGGCATCCACCAACCAGGATGCCTGGATTGCGCGGCACTTCAACTGCCCCGAGAGCTACGCCGAGCCGCTGCGGCAGTACGAGCTGTGCAAGGCGCGTGGCATGAGCTTCGTGACCTTGACCGATCACGATACGATCGCGGGCGGGCTCGAGCTGGCTCACTTGCCCGACTTTTTCCTCTCCGAAGAGGTGACGACTCGGTTTCCCGAGGACGGCTGCATCGTGCACGTCCTGGCCTGGAATATCGAGCCCACCCAGCACGATCGGATCCAAAGTTTGCGGGGAAATGTGTACGAGCTCGTCGACTATCTGCGCCGTGAGCCGGTTGCCCACGCGCTGGCCCACCCGCTCGAGAGCCCCAATTGGAAACTGACCGCGGAAACCCTGGAGAAACTGACACTCTTGTTCAATACCTTCGAGGTCGTGAACGGCCGCGCTGAGGGTCGTTTGAATTTGGGTGTGCAAGCGCTGCTCCGCGAGCTCGACGCGGACCGCTTGCAAGCGCTGGCCGATCGTCACGGCATCCGTCCCCTGCGCACCGGTCGCGCCGCCATCTCGGCCGGCTCGGACGATCACGAGCTGCGGCGAGCGGCCTTTTGCTTCACAGAGGTCGACAACGCCACGACTCCCGAGGCCTTCCTGAGTGGTGTGATGGGTGGCGAAGCTCGAGTCGTCGGCAGCGGTGCCGACATCCAGAACCTCGGCGTGGCCTTCGGGCATACGACGTACGCGTTCTTGCAAGACCTGGCCCGCGAGGGCGACCCGATTCAGTCGCCTTTTGCGGATCTGATGGACGCGCTGGCCCAGAACCTCAACCCTGCCCGCGGCGGCTCGGGCGGGCAACGAGAGTTCATTACTCATCTGCTGTCCGTAGTCGCGGCCACGCCCGAGGCACGAGTTCCGCTCGACGTGCGTGAGGTGCACGATGGGCTCGATGACAACAGCGACGCCCTCGCTGAAGCGCAGATTTGCGTCGCCGATCGCCTGGTGGGGAGCGCGTTCGCGGCCGGTTTGATTGCCTTGCAGCGCGCCGACTTCTTCGGCCTGTTTGGCGCGCTACGTGATGCGGCGGGCGCGCTCAAGGCCATGATCCCGCAGCTATTTGCGGCCGACCATCTCGGTCGTCAGGTAGAGCAAATGCGGCGCGTACAAGGCGCCTGGTCGGCCAGCAGTTGGCCCGCGCCTCCGCGGCGTTTGGCCGTATTCTCCGATACCCTTTCGCAGGTGGATGGCGTCTCGATCTGGTGTCGTCGCCTGCTCGTTGAAGCCATTCAATCCGGGCAGGAAGTCTGGGTGCCTCATTCGGGGCCAATCGCGCCCGAGCTGCTCACGCCCGAAATCGAGCACTGCTTCGAAGCGGTGCCAGGAATCGCCAAGGGGACGCTCCCCGTGTACGACGGCCTGGAGCTGACGGTGCCGTCCCTCGTGCGGACGTTGGTCTTCCTGCAGCGCCGTCAGATCACCCACGTCGAGCTGGCGACGCCTGGACCGGTCGGTATGATCGGACTCATTGCCGCCAAGCTCTTGCGCATTCCGGTGTGCAGCACCTACCACACCGAAGTGCCCGGCCTCGTGCGCCTGCTCACTGGCAGCCCGTTGCTCGAACGCATGGCCGGAGGCTATCTCGCCTGGTTCTACGGGCAGGTCGAGCGGGTGGTGGTGTTCAGCGAAGCCGCCGAGCAGCGTTTGCTCGAGCTCGGCGTCGCCGGAGCTCGCATCGATCTGCGGCCGCTGGCTGTGGACCCGAACGAGTTTCGGCCCGCCAAGTTGCCGAGCGGCCGATACACGCGCGAGCTCCCACCGCAAGCCCGACCGATCGTGCTCAGCGTCGGGCGGCTCTCCCCGGAGAAGAACCTGTCGCTCATCGTGGAGGCGTTCAACGGGCTCTGCGAGCTGTCGCCGAGACCACTGCTGGTCATCGCTGGCGATGGCCCCGAGCGCGCGCAGCTCGAACGCCTGACGGCGCCCTACGAGGACGTCCGTTTGGTGGGTATGCAAAGCGGCCGGGACTTGCAGGAGCTGTATGCGGGCGCGGCGGTGTTCGTGTTCGCGAGTGAGGTCGACACGTTCGGCTTGGTGACCATGGAAGCGATGGCGAGCGGCGCGCCGGTCCTGGTTCCAAGGAGCTCGAGCATCGCTGGCGTCGTCGAACATCGGCAAAACGCCTACTGTTACGAGCTAGGCGTCGCTGGGCTGCGCGAGGCGCTGCTCGAAGTCTTGAACGACGACCAGCTGGCGGCCACGCTATCCCGCAATGGGCGCGCCGCCATGGTCGCTCGCTGGGAGGCCACGCAGGGTCGCTCGCCGTGGCTCGAGTCCGCCAATGGCTAACGCCACGCTCGCGACGGAAAGGTCCGCAGGTACGGTCAAGCCGAGCCTGCTGGTCTCGATCCATGACGTTTCTCCCCTGACTTGGGCTCACTCGAAGCGGGCCGTCGAGCTCGTGGTGAGCTGCGGGATCCCGCTCGGTTCACTCACGCTGCTGGTGATCCCCGAGCATGAAGGGCGCTACCGCCTCACCGCGCATCCGGCATTCATCGAATGGCTCGAGAGGTTGTCGCACAACGGCGTGACCTTGGTTGCTCACGGGCTGACGCACGAGATGAGCGGCTCGGTGCGGTCTCCGCTGCAACTCGCCTGGGCATACCTTTTCGCCGGCGGTCAGGGCGAATTTTACAATCTGAGCGCGGCGCAGACGCGCGAGCGCCTGGCACGTGTCCGCGCCTTGTTCCACGCGGTCGGCCTTGATGAAGCCCTGCGTGGCTTCGTACCTCCGGCATGGCTGCTCTCTTCCGAAGCGCGTACCGAGCTGGGTCGCTCGCAGATCGCCTTCAGCGAGGGCCTCGGTGGCATCGAGCTCGGCGCGCGTCGGCTTGCCACACGGCTGATTGGTTGGGGCGCCCGCTCCGTCTTGGAGTCGTTGCTCACCGCCTTGCACGCCGAACTGCAGAGCCTGCGGCGCCCGAGCGACATGCGGCTCGCCGTGCACCCGCGAGATATCACCTCACGACTGTGTACGCGATCCATCGAGCGCTGCCTGCATCGACTCAGCGCGCGCGCCGAGCCTCTCAGCTATGCGGGCTACCTCGCGCGCATCGCGGCCCAAACTCCCTAGCCGGCTGCAGACAGCTCAACTGCGGCAGACATTTCGACCAGTCTTTCCACACCGCGCTTCGCTTCGTTTCGTTTCGCTCGACATCTGAGCGGCGGCCGCGCGGGGTGGAACATCGTCACGACCTCGAACCCGACGCGGCGCTGAATTTCGGGTGACGGCGTCGCCCACGGGCGAACCCCCGGCTACGCCACCTTGATGCGGGCAATGCAGCCTACAAACTGCTCGGGGTGATCGGGTCGTCAGAAATTACGCCGACCGCGTGCCATCCGCACCGGCAGGATCCGCCGCTGCCCGCGTCCACCCCGAACCGGCGTCCGCCCCTGCCGCCCAGTGCCGACAGCACCCTTGGCGCACTGCGTGTACGTTCGGAATTGTGATGTCCAGGCGGAGCCCAGCTGGTAGATTCGCGCATTCTTCGGGTCATGGAGCGCGAGATGCAAAAAGGTGTTGGGAAGTGTTCGAGGCTCGCGGTATTGCTGTGCGTGGGGCTATGCTCCGGCGGGTGCGGCGACCACGGCGGTGGCGCAGGCGCCAGCGGCGCGAACAATCAAGCGGGCAACGGAAGTGGCTCGAGCGACGCGCAACATCTCGATGCGGATCTCGAGGACATCACTTCAGACAGCGTGCAGCTCTCGTTCAAATGCGGGCTCGACTACACGGTCGACATCCGGGCTTCGCCGGCTGAGACCGAAGCGTGGGTTCGCGAATACCTCGGAAGAATGGCAAATTCCGCCGTATTTGCCAATCCCTTCCAAGCCTTTTTGCAGGAAGAATCGCTGCTGAGTGAATTGGTTACCCAAAAGATGACTAACGGCGTAGTCGGGTTGCCTGGCGTCTACGGTACACCCGCGTTCGACGCGACCTGCGGGGACCTCAAGCCTGTCAGTGAGCCATGACCGCCCGGAGAGGCGTGCTGCGCCGCTGCAGCGATGGTGACGCAGGTCGCAACTCAGAGCAGCGCGCGCAGTGCTTCGCTCAGCTCGTCGAACGCGGGCCCGCCATCGTAGCGGCTGCCGTTGATGAAGAACGTGGGCGTTTCGTTGACGCCGCTCCGGATGCCGCCGTTGAAGTCGGCAGCCCTTACAACCAACGGACAGCTCCGCCCAGCGCGTGTCGAAGCTGTCGGTTCTTGATCCGCTCCCAATAGCGATGACCGCCCACGTCTGCCTCGAGCAGCCCGAGACTCAGCGAGAGCGTCTGGGCGATCGCGGCAAGCGCCGACGCCCCGAGCGAAGGCGGTCCATTGCGGCGCGACCACGCAAAGATCGCGTCGCGTACCTGCCAGAACTTGCCTTGCACCGCGGCACCCTCCGCGAACGCCGCGAACGCCGCGAACGCCGCGAACGCCGCGGCGAGCTCGGCCGCAGTGTGCATCTCGGCGAGGAGAAAATTTCGGAAGACGAAGCGCAGATCCTTGCCGAGCGCTTTCTGCGGCGAGTGGACCACGGGATCCGCCGCAGCGATGTGCAGACATTGATACTCACCGTACTCGACGAGCACGAGCGGTGCGCTCGCGCTGCCGGCACTGTGATCGTGCTCGGATACCGGAGGTTGGAGGGTCATCAATGATTTCCTTGGTTGGCCATTGCGTCGAGCGTGTCCAAAATGCCGTCGGACCCGGGGTTGACGCCGATCGGTGACCACTAACTCTTAGGCCGCAGCCGCCGTTTTCGGGTGCAGATACCGACCGATTGCCGCGGCCAGCCGCGCAACCCAGGCGGAACGCTGACCAATGAGGTGGTCCTGCCCTCAGCGTCGCCCGGTCTGTTCGCCAGGATGCGAACGGAGCTGCGCCTCGGGCACTACAGCCCCAGCACCGAGCAGTCATACATCGCCTGGGCGCGACGCCTGGTTCGATTTCACCGACGTCACCCTCGTGACCTCGACGAGACGCACCTTCGCGCATTCCTCGACGACCTACTGAAACGCGGAGCAAGCGCGTCTTCACATCAGCAAGCGCTCTGCGCATTGTCGTTCTTGTACGAGCGCGTGCTGCGCATTCCGTTACCGTGGATCATTGGCCTACGGCGACCCACCCAGCACCGCCCGTTGCCGATTGTCCTCACGAAAGAAGAAGTTCACGCCGTGCTGAGCGCGATGACCGGCACGCCAAAGCTCATAGCGTCCCTCCTGTACGGCACCGGCATGCGGTTGTTGGAGTGCGCGCGACTACGAGTGAAAGACGTCGACTTCGCCGCCGGCCACCTCGTCGTCCGCCAAGGAAAAGGGCGAAAAGACCGACGAACCATGCTCCCGATGGGTCTCCGTACTGTGCTCACTGAACAACTCCGAGCCGCACGCAAGCTCCACGAAGCCGACCTCTCGAGTGGCGCCGGCAGCGTCGCACTGCCCGGCGCGTTGAGCAAAAAGTACCCCAGCGGCCCCAAGTCTTGGCCTTGGCAATGGGTGTTCCCCGCTACGCGCCAATACCGTGACGGCCCCACCGGCGAGTACCGCCGCCACCACCTTCACGAAACCGTGACCCAGCGCGCCTTCCGCGCTGCCGTTCTGAAAGCAGGCATCACGAAACCCGCCACCTGCCACACCCTGCGCCACAGTTTTGCCACCCATCTGCTCGAAGCCGGCTACGACATCCGCACCATCCAAGAGCTCCTCGGCCACACCGACGTGGCGACAACCATGATCTACACCCACGTACTCCTCAAAATCCCTCTCGGCGTCCGAAGCCCGCTCGACTAGCCGCAGGGTTTACCTGCTTATACAGACCGGCGTAAAAACGCCGAAGTGTGACAAAACGAGCCTAAAGTTCGAGTTCGAGCCGGCACATCTTGCGTGCGAGCCGCAGGTTAAATACAAGTTATGCGGATGTAGCCTTCCGGCGCGCGCCGAGTGCAGACGCTATTTCTCTACGGGTAGCGCCTGCCGCAAGCAACCCTTGCACCAGCAGATCGAG
>Ga0302321_100003331_pt1 | contig 13793 bp, 9 predicted proteins | sample Fen_T0_1_FD_202505 | JGI IMG/M metagenome (GOLD analysis project Ga0302321, IMG submission 202505) | Peat permafrost microbial communities from Stordalen Mire near Abisko, Sweden - Fen_T0_1 | ecosystem: Environmental > Terrestrial > Soil > Wetlands > Permafrost | place: Sweden: Abisko...
TGGAACCAGGCTCGGCAATCCTGCCAGCAGGAGCACCGAACAGTCCCAACTGCGTCTCGCTGCCGCCTAGTTCGATTGGAAGATTATCGAGGGCCGCGGCCGGGACAAAGGCCTGGGTTTTGCCGGCGACGGTAATGAATGCATCCGCCTTGGCACCCCGCGCGTCTGTGGCGCCCACCAGGAATTCCGCTCGATCCCAATCCAGCAATGCACCAGCAGGAGGATGCGTGGGTACGCCGCTCAGGTCGAATGATGCATTGAATGTTATGTCGGAGAGATAAACCGGAACCTTGAACAACGAGCGATGGCGTACCTCGGTCTTCGTCCCGGCAATGGCTTCAGCGCGAGCCGGAAAGATTACGTACACTCCTCGCTCCGCGCTCTTAACGGAACTCGCGGGGATCACATACGGTACCGCAATGACGGGCCCGAGGAATATTTGTGCGCCGCCCACTGATCCACTGACCTCTTTGACCACTTCGGCGGCACGTTGCGTTCTGTCTTCGATAAGACTCCAGACAAAGAGCGCCGGAATCGTCATCACCAGAGCCAGTCCGCAAACGACGATCAACTTCAAACCCAATGAACGGCTGGGGAGCTTTGTCATAACTGCGGGTATATCGCTCATAGCTCACTCCAATCGCGCTACCACCGGTGGCATTCGTGTGGTCGCCTCCATGGTAAACCCGATGTGGCGATACCAAGACTTATTGAACCCGGCCCGATACGAAGTGGAGCAAAAGCTCCGGGGCTGGGGTTGCCTGTGCATCCTGGCGCCGGCTGACAGCCCGCGCGCTACTGTGTCGCCGCCCCAAGGCGCGGAGCGGCGTCTTTGACAGTGCTTGAGCCTTCTTCCCGAACTGGAACATTTGGTTACCTTCGTAACTAGCGCCTTACGATTTCCGTGCATCGCGCCATGCCCAATCGTGTATTACTGATTATGACTGGCTTTGTATGCCCTCAAGCGAGGCTCTTTTTTAAGCGGAGGAACCGGGCCAGCCAAGGGTTTTGACAATTGCCAGACGGCGAGATATCCCACGGTTTTGGCATTGAAAACTCAAAACGCTGATCTAACTCATTTGTTTCTGCGATTTTACGTATAACTCTTTTGTTCGTGCTATTTTAGCTGGAATTTGTTTCTAAGTTATTGATTCTCTTAGAGGTGGGGGAGGGGGGTACCTCGTCAGAAAGACCAGCCTTTCGCCCAGCAAAATTGAACTGCCGATGCCAATCAAAGAGACGCAAACTGCTCTAGAATGGCTTCGACCTTAAAGAAGGAGAAGTTCATGTCCGCAGCAATTCCTGAGACTCACAAAGACCTCTTCCAGAAACCAGCATTCGGAAGCTTCACTACCCTCATGCCCGATGGCAGCCCGCAAACCACTCCGGTATGGGTCGATTTCATCGACGGCAAGGTTGTCGTTAACACCGCCCTAGGGCGCCAGAAAGACAAGAACGTCCGCCGCGATCCCCGCGTCGCCGTCACCCTGATTGATCCTGAAAATCCGTACCGCTATATGGAGGTTCGCGGGAAAGTCGACGAAATTACCACCGACGGTGCGACGTCGCACATCGACAAGATGGCGAAAAAATACACCGGGCAGGAAAAGTATCCGTGGGCCCGTCCCGGCGAGCAGCGCGTGTTGCTGAAGATCACCCCTGAGAAATTCAGCACGATGGGCTAGTCGGCAGTTCGGGTAGTGCAGCGCTTCAGCGCCGCGTATCGGGCTTTTTGTTTTGGGACTCCTCGGCAACTTTAGTCGCCGGGGAGTCACGTTCAAATCCGTAAGGGCAATGCCGGCAACCCGACGTGCAGCAGTACCCGCGTTCGCGCAAGTACTCGGCGGTAAATACGAACATGCCGCCTTCCACGTAATAGTCGATGCCTTCAATCAACTCGCGGTCAATCATTGCGCACCGGCCTCCCGCAGCAAAGCATTTCTTTCTTCCGGGTCGACGGCCACTCCATCACGGAACTTCACATAGCGACCAGAGATCGCTGGAGTTCGTTCCCCGGGCACGATGAAGCCGACGAGGTTCAGCGGATCAGCCGCGGACACTACCAGAGTTTCGCCGGTCGCGGGCAGGTTACGCATTGCACGAAGAGACTCTACCGCTTCCGGCAGTGCGAACTGTTCGCCCAGGAACCCACTCACAAACCTGCCGCCGCGTACTTCGCCGCGATCTTCCAGCCGTCGATACGCAATCAGCATTTCGCGCCACTTGGGCAGATTCGACTCGCGTGCCAGCACCTCGCGGAACACCACTCCATATCGCCGCAGCAACATCTGGCATGTCGCTTCCAGGGTTTTATTGCGGTCGGCAACTTCCGTTGTATAGAGCAGCGACCAGCGCCCTGTGGAATGTCGCGGCTTCGCCACCTTGGGAACTCCCGGTGTCGCACGGCGGTTCGGATTGATTAATGTTCGCAGGTTCTCAAATCCATCAGCGGTGACCAATCCTGCGGCAACCAATTCCCACAGCGCCGTCTCAACTTCCGCCTTCAGCATCTCGGTCCCGCGCACGATGTCCGCAAAGAACGACGCGCCGCGCTTCCGCAAGAACTCCGCCACCGTTCTCGCAGTGTCGGTCAGAACTCGCTCATCGCCTTCGGTATCTTCGGCATTCCTGGGCCGCATCCAGTCCGAATCTTCCCGCACAAAAAAAGTGATCGGAGCCACGCTAGTCGGAACCACCCGCCGTTTCCCACTGCCCGCGTCCTCCAGTGTCGCAGGATGAGGCGACAGCCGCCCCCATCCGACCGCGCCAGTCAGGCAAAGCTGATCAAGCATGGCCGGATCGTAATTATTTACACGGGGCTTGAGTACCTGCTTTTCCCAGGCATTTGCCGGAATCTCGAATCCCTGTAACTGTCGAACGACTTCCAGCAATCCGCGCTCACCGCCGGTTTGAGAGCCCGGCGTGACATGTTGCCAGCGCAAAAGCCAGCGCATGTACTGCGCCGCAGTTACCGGTTCGACCTGTTTACGCAGTGTGGCGATTGTTAGGTGATGAATCCGAGCCAGCAGCCGCCGGTCGCACCATTCCGTCGTGTCTGGTTCACTCCCGGTGGCCTGCCCGGTAAAGTTCCCGCGCAGTGCGGAACCGCTGGCCTCCATCCTGAGCAGAGCGCCGGTCACTTCTGAAGCTGGCAATCCCAACAAGTATGCGAGCGCCGAAGCGTTCGTGGGCCCGGAGTGCATCACCCAACCTCTGACCATGGAGAGCAACGCATCGTCGCGAGAAGCGACGTTCGAAGGCAGATCGGGAGGAGCGACCTCAAATTTCGCGTCGGGAAAAATCAACCCAAACTCTTTCGCCCGTTCCGAAGCGATCCAATAGGTGCGATGGCCGATGGAAGCGCGAACAACACGCCAGCCTTCCAGCAATTCCGCAAGCCACGGCCGCCATCTCGATGCCAGCTCCTGCCACTCAGAATCATGGATGTCCGACGGAAGCGCTATAAGAGTCTGCAGGGTATCGTGCAGTTCGTCGGCATCGCGCACATCCGGACGCGCTTCGTCGCGCACCAGGGCGATCGCATTCTGGTCCAACCCCCCGACTTCATTCAGTACCGCTTCGGGCAGCATGCGGCGCATCTGCACCGCGCGCGATCGCCGCTCTTCCAGCGGAGCGTCGTCGAGATACGCGTAGGGATTAGCATTCAGGATCTCGTGCGAAAACTGCGAGGGAATCGGCGTGTCCACAGCGAGGCAACGAATCGATCCGTCTAGAATTCCAGTCAACACTGCACGCAGCCCATCTAGGTCCATCGCTTCGGTCAAAACGTCTTTCATGACCTCTTTGACCAGCGGATGGTCGGGAATCTTGATGTCGCCTTCGATGTTCTCGAAGCAGGCGGCGACGTCAGGGAAGACCGATGCCAAGAGATCATCGCTGCGGATGCGCTGTATCTGAGGCGGAACCTTCTTGCCACCTTGAAACCGCAGCAGCGCGAGGGCGCGGTTGGCATCCCAGCGCCAGCGCGTACCGAAGATCGGAGACGCCAGAGCTGCCTGCTCAAGAATTTCGTTCACGGTTTCCAGTTGCAGATAGTGAAAAACATCGCCAAGAGGGAAGCTGTGCTGTTCGGCGAGTGCAATGTTCAGTCCGTTGTCGGTCGCCGCGGCCTGTAGTTCGAAATTGAACGAGCGGCAGAAACGCTTGCGCAACGCCAGTCCCCAAGCCTTATTAATTCGTCCACCGAACGGAGCGTGCAGGATGAGCTGCATCCCGCCGCCTTCGTCGAAGAATCGTTCGGCGATGATGGTCTTCTCTGTTGGCACGTCGCCCAGCACGGCGCGGCCGGTCACGATGTATTCAATCAGCTGCTCGGCTCCGGAATTGTCGAGCCCACACTCGTCTTTGAGCCAGGCGACTGCGTTCTGCACCTCCGGCGACAGCTCAAGCCCGCGCATCCTCTTTTTGGGCGACGATTCGCTGCCGTCTTCCGAGACAGCAACCTGTATGGGCAGCGGAGCGGTGTTGGGCAGCATTGCGCTGACGCGTTCGCGCAACTCCGCAACATGGTGCGAAAGTTCAGCGGTGCGCGAAGGCGCTTCCCCCAGCCAGAACGGCACACTGGGCGGGGCGCCGTGGGCGTCTTCGACCAACACTCGGCCAGTTCTCGATTCAACGCGCGTGATACGCCAGGAGGTGTTCCCCAGCAAGAAGATGTCGCCCGCATTACTTTCGACGGCAAAGTCTTCATCGAGGGTGCCAATGACAATCTCTTCCGGTTGCACGACGACGGTGAAGAGGGCTGTGTCCGGAATCGCCCCGCCGCTTGTGATCGCCGCCAGTCGCGCACCGCGTCGTCCCCGCAGCTTCTGATTGACCTGGTCGCGGTGAAGGTAGGCGCCATATCGTCCGCGTTGCGCTGCAATACCCTCGGAGAGCATCTGGATGATGCTTTCAAACTCGTCATCGGTGAGCTCCCGGTACGGATAGGCTTGCCGCACGAACGCTGCCAGCTCCTTCTCGTCCCACTCCTCGCAACTGCACATGGCGACAATCTGCTGGGCGAGAATGTCGAGTGGCTTCTCGGGAATCGCGATTCGATCGAGGTCTCCGCTCTTGATGGCGCGAACATTGGCCGCGCACTCCACCAAGTCGTCGCGAGTGGTAACAAAGAGGCGCCCCTTGGGAATCGCTCCGCGCCAGTGACCGGCGCGTCCGATGCGTTGCAAAGCCACCGAGATCGCACGCGGCGAGTTGATCTGGCAAACCAGGTCAATGTTGCCGATGTCGATGCCCAGTTCTAGCGATGCAGTCGCCACTAGCACACGAATCTCGCCGTTCTTCAGCTTTCGCTCGGCCGCTAGCCGCAGTTTGCGAGCAAGACTCCCATGGTGTGCCGCCACCAGTTCTTCGCCGATGCGCTCGCTCAAATGGAGCGCGACCCGTTCCGCCAATCGCCGGGTGTTCACGAACACCAGGGTGGAGCGGTGCTCGAGAACCAGGGCCGCGATGCGGTCGTAGATCTCGCCCCACATCTCATTGCTGGCGATCGGGCCGAGTTCGGATGGCGGGACTTCAACGGCGAGGTCGAGCTTGCGCCGGTGTCCGATGTTGACGATGGCCGGAGCAGGGCGTGTCGAGCCGGTCAAGAAATGAGCGATCAACTCAATCGGCTTCTGCGTCGCAGACAACCCAATTCGCGTGGGATGTTCGGCCAGCCGGTCAAGGCGTTCCAGCGATAGAGCAAGATGAGAGCCACGCTTGTCGTCAGCAACGGCGTGAATTTCGTCGACAATCACCGTCTGCACATCCCGCAAAATGGCCCGGCTCTTCTCGGCTGTGAGCAGTATGTAGAGCGACTCGGGAGTCGTTACCAGAATGTGCGGCGGGCGCTTCAACATCTCGCGCCGCTCTTTGGCGAGGGTGTCGCCCGTGCGGACGGCGGTGCGGATCTCGGGCATCAGCATGCCCTGTTCAGCTGCTAAGGCAAGAATCTCGCTTAGAGGACCTTCGAGGTTTTTCTGGATGTCGTTACCGAGGGCCTTCAGTGGCGACACATACAAGACCTCGGTACGGTCCACCAAGCTGCCGCTTAGCGCCTTCCGCACCAGTCGGTCGATGCAGATGAGGAATGCGGCGAGAGTTTTGCCTGACCCGGTCGGGGCTGAGATCAGCGTCGTGCGCCCGGCCAGAATCTCTGGCCAGCCTTGTTCCTGTGGCTCAGTCGGAGACCCGAACTTGCCCAGAAACCACTCGGCCACCAGAGGATGGGCCCAAGCCAGCGAAACGGGAATCTCTGCCACAGGCATGCTGGCCATTCTAGTCGTTTTTATGACTTTCGCCAATTGTTCGCCACGAGAAATTACGTGAACCGGCTGCTAAGATTCTCGCATGTCTGAAGAACGCGCCAAGCGAATCAAACTAATCATTTTTGACGTCGACGGAGTCATGACCGACGGCACGATTTTTCTGTTTCCCTCACCGGCTGGTGCCGCTGGGGCCACCACTCAAGAGCACCGCGAAAGAATGGCCGACAAGGTTGGATTTGGCATCGCCAGCTCGACCACGATCGAAGCCAAGGGATTCAATGCTCACGACGGCACAGGCTTCTCGTTGGCGCGGCTGGGGGGGCTGAAATCCGCCATTATTACTAAGCGAATTTCGGAAACGGTTGCTCTTCGCGCTCGCGATCTGCGCATCGAGCACGTTTATCAGGGGCAACAGGACAAGGCTGCGGCGTTTCACGAAATACTCGCGAAAGAGCGTCTCTTGCCGGAAGAAGTTGCATACGTGGGAGACGACATCATCGATCTGCCGGTAATGCGGCTGTGCGGGCTTTCTATTGCCGTGAAGAATTCCCGCGAGGAAGTTTTGCGCGAGTCTCATTACGTCACGCCGCATGAAGGTGGCAAGGGAGCGGTCCGCGACGCGATCGAATATGTCCTGAAAGCCCAAGGTAGCTTGGAGCGGGTGATCGACGACTACATTTACTCGCGCAGCCAGGACCCCGCAACGAAGGTGCAATAGCCGGCATCCATCCCCAACAGAAAAGCGCTTTTGGCGGGGTGCGAGTTCGCAAATGGAACTTCAACCTTCGGTTCAGAAATGGGTTGTATCCCACGAAAGAACCACACTTGCTACGGCCACTTTCGTTGTTTTGTATGGTATTAAGTAAGTAAGCAAGAGGCAGATGCATCTGGAGCGGCTTCATCAGGCTTTGCGATGCAAACTGCCTCAATTACTTTTACGGTTCCGGAGTCTGGATTTTGATAAAGCGTCGTCTCGCCGCGATTGGGTTGTTCCTTAGTTTGATGACATCCATGCTGACGCCATTCGCAGCGGCGGCCACGATTGCTCCGCCCAAGAAGACAAGCTCGAAATCACGCAAGGTAACGGAGAGTGCGTCCACTCAGAAAAAGATGGCGCGCTCTAAACACAGCACCCGCAGCAGTGCGAAAGCCACCAGCGCGAAGGGCACGTCTTCCAAGACAGCCAAAAAGGGCAAAAAGTACAAGTACTACGAACGCTTCTACGCTAACTCCTTTGCGGTCGATCAGTCAGAGGGTGACATTACGGCGGGCGAAGACCCAATCGTTCGCGCCGCCGCCGTTGAAGCGCTCGGCAATATGAATGGCACCGTGGTTTCCATCGATCCAGACAGCGGTCGGATTCTGACGATGGTGAACCAGAGGCTGGCGCTCTCATCTGGCGCGCAACCATGTTCGACCATCAAGGTGGCGGTTGCGCTGGCTGCGCTCAGCGAGAACGTCATCACGAAAGACACCGAGATTCAGCTTGGCAAGTACTACCGGATGGACCTCACCACTGCGCTGGCGCACTCCAACAATGCGTATTTCGCGACGGTAGGCCAGAAGCTCGGATTCGAAAAAGTTAGTTACTATGCCCGCCAATACGGTCTGGGTGAACTCGCCGGCTGGCAGATTCAAGGCGAACATCTGGGCACGTTCCCGTCCACAGTGCTCGATTCACGGTTGGGCGGAGTAGGGAAGATGTGCTCGTTTGGTGAGAGTATCTCGCTTACGCCGCTTCAGCTCGGAGCGTTGATGGCCGCGATTGCCAATGGCGGGACGCTGTATTACCTTCAGCACCCAATTTCGCCTGTTGACGTTGCCAATTTCACGCCGAAAGTGAAACGCCAGCTGGATATCGGCTCCGCTGTTCCCGAAATGGCAGATGGCCTCTCGGGCGCCGTGGAATACGGTACAGCGCGACACTTGCGCAACAGCTTTATTGAAGAGCCCGTGCTGGGGAAGACCGGGACGTGCTCGAAGAACGGCACCCGCTTCGGCTGGTTCGCCTCGTATGCCAATACGGAACACGGACGAATTGTTACAGTCATCTTTCTGCAGGGTGGTCGTCCCACGTATGGTCCCAAGGCTGCGGAACTTGCGGGGCTCTTCTACCGCAATCTCTACGATCACGCTTATTTCTCTGCGAAACCGGCGGCAGCGGCTGTTCGCTCGGCCAATTCTGCCGCGGCCGGCCTACCTGTGCAAGAGCCAGTCCCTACTCGTTAACTTGCCAGCCGGGCGGGGCTTCAAACGCTGACTTCCAGTTCACTACTGCGCCAATGGCGAAAATTTCTGCGCCTGGAGACTCTCGAGAGCGTGTTGATACATCATCTTGGTAGCAGGGTCTGAAGTTTCCGACAGCTTGCTATTGATCCATCGCAAAGCAGCCGTCTTGGAAGGATGGGGATAGCCAGGCTCAATCTCAGTAATCCGCCAGTCGCCGTTTACTTCCGTGACGGTGAACTGAACGGTTTGTACCCGGTTAGCGACGTCCTGCGAGTATCCCTCTGCCAGATCGAATTTGCCGAGCAATTTGTAGCGAACTGTGACTGTGTATTTGCCGTGGCTGGAATCGATCTCCGGACTGACGTCAAATCTTCCAGTCACCATGAACAAAGGAAAATCGGGATTCGTACGCCATGCCACCGTAGGCTGGATTTTGGGCCAGTCGGACGCACTGAGGCGCGCCCCCGCGTAGTCCAGGCGGCAATATTGCGCGACGAGTTCGCGAATCTTTACAGGCTCCAACTGCTGGTCCGACCGGTTCAGAGGAACACCAAACTGACCCCACGCAGTGGCCACCGTCAGTGAAGCTAAAGCACAAATCACCAATGCTGCCTGTAAACGATTAAACAAGAGCCGACCTCGCAACTTAACAACACTTTCATTAGCAGAATAACTTGTTTGCACACAAAAAAAGAACCGCCCGGCAATGAGCCGAACGGAGCTGGTAGAACTCAATTGGGTTTACGCGCGAGCCGTCTTCTGGTCGCTGAACACCTTACCGTCCTTAATGTGGATGATTCGGTGAGCGTACTCTGCGATGTCGTGTTCGTGCGTGACCAGCACGATTGTGTTTCCTTGCTGGTGCAGACGGTCGAATAGCGCCATGATCTCTACGCCTGTTTGCGAGTCGAGGTTTCCAGTTGGTTCGTCAGCCAGAATAATTGACGGGTTGTTGACCAGTGCGCGTGCGATTGCGACTCTCTGGCGCTGGCCGCCGGATAGCTCGTTCGGCTTGTGATTCATGCGCGATTCCATGCCGACCGACGTCAACGCCTCCTTGGCGCGATCGATGCGCTCCTGGGCAGCCATTCCGGCATAGATTAGCGGAAGTTCAACATTATGCAGGGAAGTCGCACGCGCCAGCAGGTTGAATGTCTGGAAGACGAATCCAATTTCCTTGTTCCGGATGCGCGCCAGCTCATCGTCGTCGAGTTCGCTGACCAGCTGGCCATTCAGCCAGTACTGGCCTTGGCTGGGAGTGTCGAGGCAGCCGATGAGATTCATCAGGGTCGACTTTCCTGAACCTGACGGTCCCATGATCGCGACATATTCGTTCCGCTGAATACGGACGTTCACACCGCGTAGTGCATGTACCTGCTGCTCGGAACCCATGTCATAGGTCTTCCACAGGTCCTCAGTGCAAATGATGCAGGACTCAGGAGGCGCGCTCGTGAGTGGTGCCGTCAGATCTACCAGTTCGGTCGCCATCGTCTTCTTCTCCTCCATGGGTGGCTGGTTGGCATTGTCCATCGCGACTGATTCCTGTGTCTTCCTGCCGGTACCGGCGGTTTCCAGGTCTAGGATTCTTCTTTCTTGGTGCCGGTGGTGTTGTCGACCTTCACACTTGCACCGTTTCGCAAGGTCCGGAGCACTTTGTAACTTCCGGTCACAATTTCTTCCCCTTCTTTCAGGCCGCCGGTTACCTCGATATCAGTCGTTCCACTAATGCCCGTGGTAACTGGTACGAAAACGGCTTCTTTTTTGTTCTTGAGAACGAAGACTCCCTGCAATTCTTCCTTGGGATCGCCTTTGGTCAAGGAAGCTGCCTGAACTCCCGCCTCTTTTGACTTCTTTTCCGGAGTTAAGTCACTGCGCTGGCGGATAGTTAGAGCTTGAATCGGAATCGCCAGCGCGTTGCCCTTCGAGGCCGTGGTGACTCGGGCTGTAGTCGAGAGTCCGGGCAGAAGGTTGGCCGGCGGATTCTGGATTGTCACTACGACTTTGAAGTCTTTGGCTTCCTGACTACTCGACGTAGTTTGGGCAGTTGACACACCAGTCGAACGCAGGACGGCGTTGTTGCCGATCTCAGTCACAATCCCCTTGAAGTGTTCTTTGGGAATGGCGTCGATTGTTACGTCCGCAGGCTGGCCCAACTTCACGTTCACGATATCGGTTTCATCGACTTTTACCTCAGCAGTAATGACCGACATGTCTGCAATCGTCATGAGCGTGCTGCCTGGGGCATTTTGGATGCCGATCACAACCGTCTCGCCTTCGCGGACGGGCAAGTTCGTAATGACTCCGTCGAAAGGAGCTCGGTATTCCGTCTTGCTCAACACATCGGCCGCGTGGCGCAAGTTCGCGTCGTTCTGTCCAATGCGGAGCTTGGACGAATCCATCTGCGCCTTCGCCTGAGCCAGTTTCGCCTTGGTCTGGCCTAATTGCGCCGTCGCGGTTCCATAGGCTGCCCTCTTGGTGTCGTAATCAGACTTGGCGATCAGCTGCGCTTTATACAGCGCATCGGATCGTTCATAGTCCAACTTGGCGCGCTCGAATTCCGCCTCCATCTGGTTCTGGTCGGCAGTCGCGGTGTCCACTGCTCGTTGCGCCGCAACATAGTCGGTCTGCGCAACATGTAATCCGGCCTGCGTTGCTGACACATCCGCCGCTGACTGTACGTTTTCCAGCGTCGCCAGCATCTGACCCTGCTTAACGCGGTCGCCTTCCTTCACGTAAAGGCGCGTGATCTTGCCAAACGCATTCGCCCCGATGTTCACATAAACCTTGGGCTTGATTTCCCCAGAGGCGGTGACTACCGAAGCGAGGTCCTCACGAACAACTTTGCCGGTTTGAACTGCGACCACGCCCTTCCGACTTTGTTGGACGGTAAAGCCTATGACTGCGAGAAGGAGAACAACGCCACCACCTATGAGCGCAAATTTCTTCCAGTTTTTCATCGAGCCTCAGTTAGATGTAACTCACCACAATCTGTACTTAAATCTGTAACTTAGTACGAGTCTGGGCGGCGCAAGGTTCCGCAGGCACACAACTCGGGGGATGTTCTTCCACCGCGGATAGTTCGGAGACAAACGTCGCTCTGACAAGCTTCCAGACGGGATTCGGGACAGCCCGAATGTTAGATTATAGCCTTTCCAGACAATAGAATCGATATCCCAATTTGAACTACGTGTACAGCCAGGTAACGTGGCTTCTGGTCATAATTTGCTGACTGGAGCGACTTTGTCGCCTGAGCGGGGTTTGTTCCGAGAAAGGTTGAGTCGAGCCGCGCGGCGGTCGAGGGGGCGACGTGAAATCTTGCTTTAAGCGCTTCCAGAACATACAATTTAACAGTCGGAAGTGTCTCTTCAGGAGTTCGTTTTCTTACATGAAGTCGCGTAATTCCCGCCGCCTAATTTGTTTGAGTTTTGTCCTATTTCTGGCTGTTGCCTTGTCGGCTGCCCAGAGCACGACTCCGCCTGCGAGTCAGGGTTCTGAAAAGCCCGCAGCGACTGCTGCTCCGGCTCAGCCCGACACTACCGCCGCTCCGGCAGCTTCTCAAGCCGACCCGCTAAAGCGTCCCTTGTCGGAAAAGCAAAAGAAGTCGAATGCCAAGGCGCTAAAGCAGGAGTTGGGCTCGACCTACAAGAAGTGGCTGAATCAGGACGTTCGCTGGATCATCAGTCCAGAAGAGCTGTCAACGTTCAAACAGCTCTCGAACGATGAAGAGCGCGATCAGTTCATTGAACAATTCTGGCTGCGCCGCGACCCCACTCCCGACACTCCCGAGAACGAATACAAGGAAGAACACTACCGTCGCATTGCGTACGCGAACGAGCACTTCCCCGCGGGCAAGCCGGGTTGGATGACCGATCGCGGTCGCACCTATATTGTCTACGGTCCTGCGGATGAGGTAGAAGCGCACCCGTCGGGAGGAACTTACAACCGGCCCATGGATCAGGGTGGCGGCGAAACCACGACCTATCCCTTCGAGGTTTGGCGGTATCGCTACATCGAGGGTCTTGGTTCCCACGGCCAAGAGGTCATGATTGAGTTTGTCGACACCTGTCAATGTGGCGACTATCACATGACCATTGACCCCAACGAGAAAGACGCTCTGCTGCACACCCCGGGTGCCGGTCTGACCCAGTACGAGCAGATGGGTATCACGACCAAAGCTGATCGTATTGCTGGAATCGGTAACAGCACGCTCGGACCCAATTCGGGAATTGACTCCACCAAACAGTTTGACAGGTTGGAGCAGTGGGCCCTTCTAAATCAGGCGCCCAAGGTCAAGTTCAAGGACCTCGAAGAAGTTGTAAATCACAAGATCAACGTCAACCTGATGCCGTTTGATATCCGGACTGACTTTGTCCGGATAACAGGTGACACCGTTTTAGTTCCAGTCACCATACAAGTCAAGAACAAGGACATTACCTTTGTCAGCAAAGACGGCATCCAACGTGGGACGGTGAACATCTTTGGCCGCGTGACTGGCATGACGGGCAAAATCGCCCAGACCTTTGAAGACACGGTCCAGGTGGACGTGCCGAACGACCTGCTCGAGAAGACGCAGTTGCATTCTTCTCTTTACTGGAAGGCGGTGCCGCTCCGGCCTGGCCGCTATCGCTTTGACGTCGTGGTGAAAGACCTGAACGGCGACCGTGTAGGAACGTGGACTCATGGCGTGCAGGTGCCCGACTACAACGAGGACAAACTGGCGTACTCGTCCATGATTCTGTCCGACCACATGGAGAAAGTGCCGGCCCGCAACATCGGCTCGGGTAACTTTGTGATAGGTGAGACGAAGTTCGCCTATCCTCATTTGGAACCTGCCGACGGGACTCCGGCGAGTTTCAAGCGCGACCAGCGAATGAATGTTTGGTTGCAGGTTTATAATTTGCAGACGGACGAGAAAACGAAGAAGCCGTCGGCTAAGATCGAGTACGAGATCGTAAATGTAGCCAGTAATCAGGCGGTTCTCCACGCGTCGGAGTCAACCGACACCATGGGAAATCTGGGTGACCAGATGACTCTGGAAAAGAGCCTGGCGCTGACTGGGTTCCAGCCGGGCATTTACCGGCTGACCGTCAAGGTTGACGACAACGTTTCGAAACAGCAAATCACGCCGTCGGTGCGGTTTGCAGTTGAGTAGGGCAAGTTCATTCGTGACCCCGGGGATCCTTTGTTTGGGAGCGTGGTAATGACCCGAATACTTGGATGGTTGATCGTGGGAATCGCCCTGTGCTTGAGCGCGGCGGCGGAGGTCGCTCCCGGTTCGATTTCAGGATCAGTCAC